>Ga0100384_1002605_pt1 | contig 10305 bp, 7 predicted proteins | sample CryGeymeta201508_FD_87087 | JGI IMG/M metagenome (GOLD analysis project Ga0100384, IMG submission 87087) | Groundwater microbial communities from Crystal Geyser aquifers in Utah, USA - Crystal Geyser metaG 2015-08 | ecosystem: Environmental > Aquatic > Deep subsurface > Groundwater | place: USA... | reverse complement strand
CGACGACCTGCGCCCGCCGGGCGACGACGACCTGCGCCCGCCGGGCGACCTGGCGTCGTCCGTCCCGCAGGGCAAGAGACCGGCAAAGACCAGAAGGAACTTCCTGATGACAACGCAGGCCATTCACCCCCTCTCGCCCCGCCTCGCGCATTGCCCCGATGGCCTGCCGCGCGCCGCCTATCTCGACGCCGACTGGTTCGCGCGCGAGATGACAACGATCTTTGCCCGCCACTGGGTCATGGTGGGTCGCCTCAAGGATATCGCCCCCGGCACCATGCGGCGGGTCCGCGTCGGCGCCGCCGAGGTGGTTCTTTGTCGGAGTGCCGAGGGTGATCTCTCGGCGTTTCACAATCAGTGCCGTCACCGCGGGGCGGAATTGTGCCGGGGAGAGGTCGAACCACTGGGTCGGCTTTTGAGCTGCCCCTATCACGCCTGGGCCTATGCGGTGCAGGACGGGCGGCTGGTCTCGACCGCCTTTGCCAAGCCCACCGATGATTTTTTACCCGGCGAACACGGTCTTTTGCCGCTGGCTCTGAAAGTCTGGGCGGGCTTTGTCCTGCTCTCTGCCGCAGACACCCCGCCCGATATCTGTTCGGATGTGCCGCTGACGACCCTCGACAACTGGCCCATGGAGCATCTTGTCACCGGGCATCGCCACAGTGTCGAACTCGCCTGCAACTGGAAGGTGTTCTGGGAGAACTACTCCGAATGCCTGCACTGTCCCGGTATCCATCCTGAACTCAGCGATCTGGTGCCGGTCTATCGCAAGGGCCTGATGGCCGCGCCCGAGGCTCTGGGCTGGACCCCCGATGCCCGCGAAGAGGCGCATCTGAAGCCCGGCTCGGACAGTTGGACCCTGACCGGCACGCCTTGCGGGCCCGTCTTTGCGGGACTGAGCGCCAAGGAACGCGCCGCGGGCCACAGCTTTGTCACCCTCTGGCCCTCGGCCTATGTCGTGGCGCATGTGGATTATGTGCGCGCCGTGCGCCTGATCCCGGTCGCGCCAGAGCGCACCCGGCTGATCGCCGAGTGGTATTTTGCACCCGAAACGCTGGCCCGACCGGGCTTTGACGCCGCGGAGGTGGCAGCCTTTGCCAAGATCGTTCTGGCGCAGGATACGGAGGCCGCCGAAATGACGCAGCGCGGCATGACCTCACCGACCTTCATCCAAGCGCGCCTGATGCCCGAGGAATATGAGATCCACCGCTTTCAGCAATGGATCCTGAATGAAATGGAGAACCCGTCATGACCCGCCTGCCCTACCCCTCGATCCCCGTGCCCAATGACTGGGATCGCAAGGGCCTGCCAGCATGGACCTATCATTCCGAGGCCATGTTCGCGCTGGAACGCGAGCAGCTATTCCTGACCCATTGGCAGCTGGCCGGGCATGAAAGCGACATTCCGCGCCCCGGCGACTGGCTGAGCTTCGATCTCCTCGGAGAGCGCGCCGTGGTGATGCGCGGTGCGGACGGGGTGGTGCGCGCCTTTCACAATCTCTGCCGCCACCGTGGCGCGCGTGTGGTCGCCGGCGATGCGGGCCATTGCAAGGGATCCATCGTCTGTCCGTTCCACGGCTGGGTCTACGATCTGGACGGTGCGTTGCGCGGCCCGGCCCGGCCCTCGTCCTTCGGCGAGATGGACCGTTCCGAATTCGGACTCAAGCCCGTCGAGATGGAGATCTTTCACGGCTTTGTCTTTTTGCGCTTCTCTCCGGGACCGCAAGCACCTGTAACCGATCTACTGGCGCCTTTTGCCGCGGACTTCGCAGCCTACAAGCTGTCCGATGTGCTGCCCGCAGGCCGGATGAAATGGGAGAACGATTTGCCGGTAAACTGGAAATCGGTGCGCGATGTCGACAACGAAGGCTATCATGTGGCGATGGCACATCCGGGCTTGCAAGAGCTCTACGGGCGCACATATCGCGATCTCAATCTGGCAAATGGCCTGACGATTTCAGTCGGCTGGTTCGGTGATGCGCCGGGGCGCGGATGGTCCGTGCGCCACTATGTCCGCCACGCATCCAAGCGCACCGATCTGCCACCGCATCTTCAGAATGCCTGGACCTATTACGGCCTGTTTCCAAACACCGTAATTGCGGTGACACCGGAGGGGGCACAGTTCTATCAGGATCTGCCCGTCTCGGTCGGCATGACGCGGCAGACCGGGCGGCTCTATCGTCACAAGGACGAGACAAGACAGACGCGGCTGGCGCGTTATTTGTCCTATCGCATCGACCGGGCAACCTCGATGGAAGATCGGCAATTGTCGATCTGGTCCAACGAGTCGATGAAATCCTCCTCGTTCGAGGGATTTCATCTGTCGGACCTCGAATATGGTCTGCGTTGTCATCATCAAGGGCTGCGCCATCTCATGCCGGTCATGACGCAGGCCGAAGCACCGCCCGAGTACGACCTCGCCCGGCTGAACCACGAAATCAAGGAGCGATCCAAAGCAGATGTCTGACTTCAGCCCGACTGACCTTCTAGAGGAACTGTTGCACTTGCAGACGCCGCTGGATGAGCCGGGTTCTGGCCGGGTCCGATATGGTGCGGCCATGGCGCTTTGGCGGGCCGGGCGGCTTAGCGAGGCACAGCTTGAGGTCTACAGAGAAGCAGCGGCCCATGACGAACGTGACCCCAGTAAGATGCTCAAGGCACGTGGCCTGCCGATCGTGGTGGACGGGTCAGATGATTACACCATTGCCATCAAGTCTTTGGCGGCGGCTGCCGAAACCTATCTGCTTGCCCTGTCGCATCCGGGACAGGAAGATGTGCGCCGAGGCCTAGCCCGGCGCGGCTCGACACCTCAGAGCATCACGCCACTGTCCAACCCCGTTGTCACGCGCTGGCTTGATGCGGCTCTGTCCGCGATTGCGAGCCCGCACCTTGCTCTGGCGAAGGCTATCGCTGACGCTGCCCCGCACCTGCGATGGGTATCATATGGGGCCTATCCGCGGGACCTTATCGGGGACTCATTTGCCGAGGGCCACGCCTTTGCCTCGCTGATCGGAAAGGGTGCCCCTTATGACATGCCGGATTTCAAGCTTGGCCTCTTTATCATCGCGCCGCATGTGCTTTACCGCGACCACATGCATCCGGCCGCAGAGCTTTACGCGCCCCTGACCGGACCACATGGCTGGCGATTTGGCATTGATCAGCCGCGCCAGATCAAACCCGCGCATGAACCGGTCTGGAATCCCTCCAATCAGCCGCATCTCACGCGGACCGGATCAACCCCGTTCCTCGCCTTCTACGTCTGGACATCAGATGTTCATGCCGTGGCCCATGTCCTGCCCGCAAAAGATTGGCCGGAACTTGAGAAATGGCACATCTAGAAAGAACGGCGCGGTCCACGTCACATCCTTGAGGTCCGGGCGGCGCGGCAATCCAACCTGAGCGCCATCCCAATGAGGGCCATGCTATCGGCCCGCAAATCGACGGACCGGATCACACCCAATCGCGGCGAGCGACCAAGACCGACGATAAACCGCCGACATGCCGCCTGCCCCGCCCAAGTGCTAGAACACCGGATCGTTCTTGACCCTGCGTCCGACTCGCAGCCTGGACCCGCCGAGCAACGCCATGACTCCCGCGACCAGACTGGCCAGACACAGATCACAGGATCAGGTATCCCTGACACGCTCGCATTGGCAGGCCGAGGCCATGGACGATGAGCTGGATGCCGAATCATTCTGAATTTTCTTGACCTTTTCGTATCTTGGTCCCGACAAGCCCCTGTCCGGTCGTTCAAGGATCACATTCCCCCCGCGCGCTCTGGACAACTGAACCGAACGGTTTATCCTCTCGCGAGAGTGTCGGAAAAGGAGAGTCCCCCGGTGCAATTGTCTGTCAACGGCGCAGCCTATCCGCTCGAGGATCTGGAACCGGAGATGCCTCTTCTCTGGGTGCTGCGTGATGTGCTGGGCCTCACGGGGCCGAAATATGGCTGCGGCATTGCCCAATGCGGGGCCTGCACCGTGCATATCGAGGGCACAGCGGTGCGATCCTGTCAGGTGCGCCTGGGCGATGTCTGGGGGCCGATCACCACGATCGAGGGGCTTGGCACGCCCGAGGTGCCGCACCCGGTGCAGGCAGCCTGGATCCGCCATCAGGTCGCGCAATGCGGCTATTGCCAATCGGGCCAGATCATGCAGGCTGCACATCTTCTGGCAGAGAACCCCGATCCCACGGATCAGGACATCGACGACGCGATGTCCGGCAATCTCTGCCGCTGTGGCACCTATCCGCGCATCCGCGCCGCGATCCGGGACGCCGCCCAATCGCTGCGCAAGGGAGCCTGAGCCATGGGGCGTGTGAAAACCATCGCCCGCCGGAGCTTTCTCGTGGGCTCCGCTGCAATTGCCGGGGGCGTGGCCTTTGGCGTCTGGCGCTACAGGACGCCCCATGCAAACCCCCTGCTCGCGGGACTGCCCGAGGCTGCGGCGGCGCTGACGCCCTATGTCCTCATCACCGCCGATGCGATCACCCTGATCACGCCGCGCGCCGACAAGGGACAGGGCGCCACCTCCGTACAGGCCGTGCTCATCGCCGAGGAACTCGATGTCGATCTCGATCAGATTCGGACGGATCCCGGCGCGCCGAGCGCGGCCTATTACAACACCGCCCTTGCCGGCGATGCCCTGCCCTTCAGGTCCACGGACCAGAGCTTTCTGGCCGAGACCACCCGCAAGGTGATGGATGCGCCGATGAAATTTCTCGGGCTTCAGATCACCGGCGGATCGACCACCGTGCCGGATGGCTACGAGAAGCTGCGCCGTGCCGGCGCGGTGGCGCGCGAGACGCTCAAGGCCGCCGCGGCCACGCTGCATGGCGTGGATGCGGCCGATCTGCGCACCGCGCGCGGCGCCGTGATCCTGCCCGACGGCACCCGGATCCCCTATCAGAGCCTCGCCAAGGTGGCGGCGGGCATCGATCCCGTGACCAATGTCACCCTGCGTGCGCCCGATGCCTGGCGGCTGATCGGCAAGCCCATGCAGAGGATCGACATCGTTGCAAAATCCACCGGAACCCAGATCTACGGGATCGACCTGCGCCTTCCCGGCATGGTCCACGCCGCGCTTCGGCTCAATCCGGCACAGGGCAGCGCGATGCTCAGCCACGACGCGACCGCCGCCATGCAGATGCGCGGTGTGCTCAAGGTGGTGCCACTCGCGGGGGGAATCGGCGTGATCGCCGACAACAGCTGGCGGGCCATGCAGGCGGTGCAGGAGATTTCCGTCGAATGGGGTCCATCCTCGGCTCCCGTCGGGATGGAGGGGCATTGGCAGGCCCTCTCCGACAGTTTCACCGCGGAGCATCGGGACAGCCAGCTGCGTGACGACGGCAATGTCAAGCAGGCCCTTGCCGAGACCACGTCGGTCGAGGTCGAGTATCGCGCGCCCTACCTTGCCCATGCGCCTCTGGAGCCGCTGAATGCCACCGTTCTCTATACATCCGAGCGGATGGACATCTGGACCGGAACCCAGGTGCCGCGCTTCGTGCAAAAGAACGCCGCCGCCATCGCCGGGCTCGATACCGATCAGGTCAATGTCCATGCGCAGATGATCGGTGGCAGCTTTGGTCACAGGCTCGAGGATGAGGTGGTGCGCCACGCCACCAGATTGGCGATGGCCCTGCCCGGTCGCCCCGTGAAACTGACCTATTCGCGCGAAGAGGACATGGCACATGACTTTCCGCGCCAGATTGCAATGGGCCGCGGGCGCGGGCGCGTCTCAGAGGGACGGGTTCTGGCCTTCGATCTGGGCATCTCCATGCCCTCGGTCCTCACCTCACAGATGGGTCGGCAGGGCTTGCCCGTGGCTGGTCCCGATCTCCAGATCGTCGCGGGCGCCTGGGACCAGCCCTTTGCCATTCCGCATTACCGCGTCACCGGCTATCGCGCGCGGGATCTCATGCCGGTCAGTTCCTGGCGCTCGGTGGGCGCGTCCTCGAACGGATTTTTTCACGACAGCCTGCTCGACGAGTTGATCCACGCCGCCGGGGCGGATCCGCTGGAGGAACGCCTGCGCTTGTGCGATCACAGCCCCTCGCGCAAGGTTCTGGAGGCGGTGGGAGAGATGTCGAATTGGGGCAGCACCCTGCGGTCGGAACAGGGGCGCGGCGTGGCCTTCTGCCTGTCTTTCGGCGTGCCCTGCGCCCAGGTCGTGGAGGTCAGCGCGACGAGCGCGGGCATCCGCATCGACCGGGTTTTCGTCGCCGCCGAGGTCGGCCGCATCATCGACCCGGTCAATTTCGAGGGGCTGGTCAAGGGCGGCGTGGTGTTCGGCCTAGGCCATGCGATGAATTGCCAGATCACCTATGCGGAAGGGGCGGCGGAGCAGCAGAATTTCGACAGCTTTCAAGGCCTGCGCCTCTATCAATGCCCCGAGATCACGGTGCGCGGGCTGGAGAATGGCAACCGGATCCGCGGCATTGGAGAGCCCCCGGTGCCGCCCGCCGCCCCGGCGCTGGCCAATGCGATCTTTGCCGCCACCGGCCAGCGCCTGCGCGAGATGCCGTTCGACAAATTCGTGACCTTCGTCTGACGCCCCCTTGTCGAAGGTCGTGACCAGTGCTTGAACGGGGCCATGGTGTCTCATGCTCTGACCACGCTCGCGCTTCTGGCGCTCGCGGCCGTCTCTGGCCCGCTGGCACAGGCGATGGGCTTGCCCCTGCCCTATCTGCTCGGGCCGCTGGCGGGGTCGGCGCTGGTGGCGACGTTGGCGCCGCATCGCCTGCCACCGGGCTACAAGTTCCCGCAGCGCCTCCGCCTGCTGTTTCTGGCGATCATCGGGCTGATGATCGGGGCGCAGGTGACGCCCGCGCTCTATGCAGAGGTGCGTCAGTTCCCGCTTTCCTTTGCTGCTGTCACCGTCTTTGTCGGGCTGGCGCATGGCATCGGCTATGCGATCCTGCGCCATATCGGGGGCTATGACACGACAACGGCGCTCTATGCCAGCACGCCCGGCGGGCTTTACGAATCGATCGCCATGGGCGAGGCGGCGGGGGCCGACATGAACCGCCTGATGATCCAGCAATTCCTGCGCATCGTGGTGGTGTCACGGCCCTGCCCCTCGGCCTCTCGCTGTGGATCGGGGAACCGGTGGGCAGCGCGGGAGGCATGACGCTGGCGCGCGCCGATGTGCCCTGGTCAGACCTGCCGCTCATCCTGGCTGCGGGCCTGGGTGGCTTGGCCCTAGGTCATCTGCTGCGCCTGCCGGCGGGTCAGATGACCGGACCGATGGCCCTCGCGGCGCTTCTCTCGCTGACTGGGTGGCTCGGCTTTGATATCCCGCAATGGCTGGTCAATCTGGCGCAGATGGTGATCGGAACCGCCCTCGGCATGCGCTTTACAGGGTTGAGCCGCGCACTGCTCTTGCGCGGCGCTGGTCTGTCGCTGTTGTCGGTAGGCGCGATGCTGGCGCTTGGCGCCGCGCTGGCGCTGGCGCTTCACCATGCCACCGGAGAGGCGGTCGATGTGCTGATGATCAGCCTCGCGCCGGGTGGCGTGACAGAAATGGCGCTCGTTGCCCTGAGCCTTCAGGCCAACCCGGCCTTTGTGACGCTGCATCATGTCTATCGCATCCTGCTCACCGTGGTTCTGCTGGGTCTGCTCACCCGGTTGCGGCGGCGGACAGGTTGACGGCGACAGCCCCATGTGAACCGGACGGATCTGGGTATTTGTGCCAAGAAGAAACCCCAGAGGACGCGACAGAAGGCTTTGACAGAATCTCACAGGCACGCTATCTGAACATTTGTTCATTTAAAACGAAGGATCCCCGCCATGCGCATTCAGGACACAGCCGCGCTCATCACCGGTGGTGCCTCCGGCCTTGGCGAGGCCACCGCGCGGCACTTTCGCGCACAGGGCGCGCAGGTCGTGCTGCTGGATCGCGACCGGGCGCGCGGCATGCAAATGGCGACCGAGATTGGCGCTGGCTTTGTCGAGACCGATGTGACCGACGAGGACTCGGTCATGCGGGCGATCGCAGCCGCGACAACGCGGATGGGCCGGATCACGGCGGTTGTGAATTGTGCAGGCATCGCCACCGGCGAAAAGACGCTGGGGCGCGACGGGCCGCATCGGCTGGACTCTTTTCGCCGGACCCTCGACATCAATCTCCTCGGCACGTTCAACGTCGCCCGCCTTGCGGCGGTCGCGATGCTGGAGAATGCGCCCGACGCCGATGGCGCGCGCGGCGTGATCATCAACACCGCCTCGATCGCCGCCTTTGACGGGCAGAAGGGACAAGCCGCCTATGCCGCCTCCAAGGGCGGGATCGTCGCGCTCACGCTGCCGATGGCGCGCGATCTGGCGCGCGAGGGTATCCGCGTCATGGCCATCGCACCGGGGACCTTTGCCACGCCCATGCTGCGCGGCTTGCCGCAGGAGGTTCAGGACAGTCTGGCGGCGGAAGTCCCCTTTCCCACACGCCTCGGCGATCCGGCCGAATACGCGGCCCTCGCCGCCTTCATCGTGACCTGCGGTTATCTCAACGGAGAGGTGATCCGGCTCGATGGCGCGCTGCGGATGCGATGACGGCTCAGACCTCGGCGCGCTCAGCGAGGGCCAGCCATTCTTCTTCGGCGGCAGTCAGCGCGGATTGTCGGCTCATCAGGGCCTCTGTCGCCTTTTTGAACTTGACCGGTTTGCGGGTGAACAGGCCGGGATCGGCCAGCAGATCCTCGAGCCGGCCGATTTCGGCCTGAAGCCGCTCGATCAGACCGGGCAACTCCTCCAGCCGATGCCGTTCGGTGAAACTCAAACCCGAACTAGCTTGTCTTTCGGACTTGAGGTTGACCGTCTTGACCTCTGATTGAATAGTGTTTTTCCTTACTTCGTCGGGGGATGGAGCGCCCCGCTGCGCGCGGTAGTCCGACCAGCCGCCCGCATAGACAGTGGCGCACCCATCCCCCTCCATCGCAATCGTGGTGGTCGCCACGCGGTCAAGAAAATCACGGTCGTGGCTGACCAGCAGCACCGTGCCGTCATAGTCGTCGAGCAGTTCCTGCAAGAGATCGAGTGTCTCGATATCGAGATCGTTGGTCGGCTCGTCGAGAACCAGGAGATTGCTCTCCCGCGCCATCAACTTGGCCAGCAGGAGACGCGCCTTTTCTCCCCCAGACAGGGATCGGACAGGCGCGCGGACCTGCCGCTCGTCAAACAGGAAATCCTTAAGATAGCCCACCACATGGCGAGGCTGCCCGCGCACAAGGACCTGATCGGCCTGCCCCGAGACGCGCATCTCGGCATCCCCCGTGAGGCTCTCCCAGAGCGACATCTCCGGATCAAGCCTTGCACGCGCCTGATCGAAGACCGCCGGCATCAGATTGGTGCCATGAAGGACCGTGCCGCAATCCGGCGCGATCTCCTTGAGGAGCATCCGCAAGAGCGTCGTCTTGCCCACGCCATTGGGCCCGACAAAGGCTACCCGGTCCCCGCGCAGGATCCTGATGGAGAAATCGCGCAGGATGAGGGTGTCGCCATAGGCCTTTGTAATTCCTACCGCTTCGATGACCTTTCGCCCAGAGGCCGTGCCTGCCTCGAGCGCCATGGCCGCCGCGCCCTGCCGCCGGATCTGGGCCGCACGTTCCGCCCGCAGATCGGCCAAGGCGCGCACCCTGCCCTGATTGCGCTTGCGCCGCGCACTGATCCCTTCGACCGCCCACCGCGCCTCGGCCTTGATCTTGCGGTCAAGTTTGTGGCGCTGCATATCCTCGTCGTCCCAAACCTTGTCGCGCCAAGCCTCAAAATGCTCGAATCCGGTTTCCTGTCGTCGCACCATTCCTCTGTCTATCCAGAGTGTTGCACGGCTAAGTTGACGTAGAAATGCACGGTCGTGGCTGATCAGGACAAAGCCCTTTCGGCTGTCGCGCAACTCGGTCTCGAGCCAAGCGATCGCCTCGATATCGAGATGGTTCGTCGGTTCGTCCAGCAGCATCAGGTCGGGGGACTCGGCCATCAGCTTGGCGAGGGCGGCCCGCCGCCGCTCGCCGCCCGAGGCGGTGGCCACCGGGCGTGCCGGATCAAATTTGAGCCCCTCGCAAGCCATCTCAACGCGGTAGTGCTCGCTCTCATCCAATTTGCTCGCGGCATAATCGCCCAGAGTGGCATGGCCAGACATATCCGGGTCCTGCTCCATATAGCCGACCCTGACACCTGGAGTGACGATCCGTGCGCCACGGTCGGGCTCGATCAGGCCCGCCATGACCTTCAACAGGGTGGATTTGCCCGATCCGTTGCGCCCCACCAGCGCCACCCGATCACCGGGTTGAATCACGAGCGATAGATCGGCAAAGATCGGCT
>Ga0100384_1002601_pt1 | contig 10316 bp, 7 predicted proteins | sample CryGeymeta201508_FD_87087 | JGI IMG/M metagenome (GOLD analysis project Ga0100384, IMG submission 87087) | Groundwater microbial communities from Crystal Geyser aquifers in Utah, USA - Crystal Geyser metaG 2015-08 | ecosystem: Environmental > Aquatic > Deep subsurface > Groundwater | place: USA... | reverse complement strand
GACCCGTGCGGTGCAGGAGGTGTTCGTGCGCATGTACCACGATGGGTTGATTTATCGAGGCAATCGCATCGTTAACTGGTGCCCGCGTTGCCACTCCACACTCGCTGATGATGAGATTGCGTACGAAGAGAAGCCGACAACCCTCTTCACGTTTCGCTATAACAACGATTTTCCCATCGCCATTTCTACGACTCGCCCCGAAACCAAACTTGGCGATACCGCGGTTGCCGTGCATCCTGATGATACGCGCTATAAAAAGTATGTGGGAAAAATCTACGCCATTCGTTTTGGTGATGTGGTGCGGCACGTGCAGGTGATTGCCGACACGGAGGTTGACATGAACTTTGGCACGGGGGCGGTTGGAGTGACCCCGGCACACTCTATGACGGACTATGCGCTGGCGGAGCGCCATGGCGCGGAGGTGGTCAAAATCATCGGTGAGGACGGGGTGATGCTGGATGCGGCGGGCGCTGACTACAAAGGATTGCCAGTGGGTGAAGCGCGCCAAAAATTTATTGCATGGCTGCAAGCCGAAGGATTGGTTGAGAAAGAAGAGTTTATAGTCCACAATTTAAGTGTGTGCTACCGGTGCGGCACGCCGGTGGAGCCGCTACCATCCGAACAGTGGTTTGTCAGCGTGGACAAGCCGTTTACCCTGCAATACGGACATATACAAGGCATAAAAAAAGGCAGCAAATATTCCTTGAAAGAACTGGCACTACACGTGGTACGCGAGGGGTTGATAGAAATCATTCCCGGTCGTTTCAACAAAACGTATTTTAACTGGATGGAAAATCTGCACGACTGGTGCATCTCGCGACAGATTTGGTTTGGACACCGCATACCCGTATGGCACAGGAAAGATTCTGCAATATATGTTGGCGTTAAGCAACCGGAGGGAGAGGGATGGATACAGGATCCGGATACGCTGGATACCTGGTTCTCTTCCGGCTTGTGGACATTCTCCACGCTGGGCTGGCCCGAAGACACGCATGATCTCAAAACCTTTCACCCGACATCCGTTTTGGAAACGGGCTACGACATTCTCTTTTTCTGGATAGCGCGCATGATCCTCATGACGACCTACGCGCTCAATGATATTCCGTTTAAGCAAGTGTATTTGCACGGTTTGGTGCGCGATAAAGAAGGACGCAAAATGAGCAAGTCGCTCGGCAACGGCATTAATCCGATAGTAATGATAGAGCGGTATGGCGCGGATGCTCTGCGCGTGAGTATGATGATCGGAAATGCCGCGGGCAACGATGTCCGACTCTATGCAGAAAAGATAGAAGGCTATCGCAATTTTGTGAACAAGCTTTGGAACATCGCGCGGTATGTACTCATGAGCGTCAAGGAAATAACCGTTCCCGAGGCTGTACCAAATCCGCAAACGCTTGCCGACCGCTGGATACTCGCGCGTCTTGCGGAAACGGCAACAACAGTAACCAAAGCGCTTATCCGACACGATTTTTCACTCGCGGGAGAGACACTCCGTGCATGCACCTGGAATGATTTTGCGGACTGGTACGTGGAGATCAGTAAAAAAGAAGAGGGGAAAGACGCCATACTCTTGTACGTGCTTGATATGCTCCTCAAACTTTGGCATCCGCTCATGCCATTTGTTACCGAACATCTTTATCGCTTGTTGCACGGAGAAGACGCGCAGCTCATAGTGGCGGCGTGGCCAAAGCATGCGGGGAAGTATGACGCAAAAGCGCTAGCGCATTTCGGGCAGTTTCGTGATATGATACAGGCAGTACGAACCATTCGTGCCGAAAATCATCTTGCGCCAACGGTAGGTATAGCAGTAACTGCAGTTGCTCCGGAAGCCAAAGAACTCGGACCCTATGCGCATCTTGCGGCTGAATTACTGCGTGCCACATCGGTGGCGCTAACCGATACCATGCCATTTGTGCCGCATGCGGCAGTCCAGCATGCTGGACAAGTTATGGTACTCGTGCCGCTTGAGGGATTGGTGGATATCGAACGGGAGAAGAAGCGTCTGGAAAAAGAATGCCAACGGACGGCAAAGTATGTACAGAGCGTTGAGCAGAAATTAGCGAACAGAGCATTTATCGCCCATGCTCCTGTGGAAGTGGTGGTGGCGGAAAAAGGAAAACTTACGGCAGCCCAAGAAAAACTCGATAAACTTTCTGAACAACTGGCGCATCTGTAATGTCCGATAGCATCGCATCTTTTTCCTGTCACTCCCGCGTACGCCTGTCTGCCGGCAAGTAGGAGGGAATCTCTAAAAGTTGGGAATGATCTTATACAACAGCATGTGCCCATAGATACTTCAAAAAAAACAATTGATGAACTTTTGACCCGCGGTGTTGCGCAAGTAACGGTGCGCGAGAGCGTGGAGAAAAAACTGCGATCGGGGAAAAAGTTGCGCATCAAACATGGTGTTGACCCTACCACCAAAGACCTGCATTTGGGCTACGCGGTGGTGTATGAAAAATTGCGGAAGCTGCAACAAATGGGACACACAATCGTGTTTTTGATTGGCGACTTTACCGCGCGTTTCGGCGATCCGACCGACAAAGAGTCCCAGCGTACGCTGCGTGATAAAAAGGAAGTGGAGGCGGCAGCCAAAAGCTACGCCAAACAAATTGGCACGATATTGGATATGCAGAAAACGGAAGTGCGCCACAACTCCGCATGGTACGACAAACTGTCTGCTGAAGGGTTATTGCGTCTCATGTCGCGCTTTACGGTCGCGCGTATGCTGGAGCGCGATATGTTCCAAAAGCGGCAGGAGGCGGGGCATGAGATTGGTATGCATGAACTCGTCTATCCGGTATTGCAGGGGTGGGATTCGGTGATGCTCAAGAGCGATATTACGGTTGTGGGCACCGATCAAACTTTTAATGAGTTGCAGGCGCGCAAATTGCAGGAGCAGGAGGGGCAGGAACCGCAGGATATCATTGCCATGGATATATTGGTTGGTACGGACGGTCATCTCAAAATGAGTCAGTCACTTGGCAATTACGTGGGTATTATGGAAAGTGCGATGGAACAGTATGGTAAACTCATGTCCATTCCAGATTCTGCCATCTTGTCGTATCTTACTCTCGTAACGCGCATTTCCGCACAAGAGATCGCGCTGTTATCTGAAGAACTTACTAAGGATAAGGTGAATCCACGGGATGTAAAAATGCGCCTCGCAAAAGAGGTGGTAACCATATACCATGGAGCGACAACTGCGGAAAATGCCGAACAGGCGTTTATCCTGCAATTTCAAAAACATGAGCCGCCGACCTATATAGAAGAAATTTTGGTCAAAGGCGCAACACTCATTGAGGTAATGGTGGAAACCAAGCTTGTCGCATCAAAAGGCGAGGGGCGCAGAATGTTGGAGCAGAACGCGGTTAAGGTTGATGGAGAAAAAGTTGTTGATGGCACGCTCGCCGCAAAAAAACTCAAAGGGAAAGTGCTGCAAGTCGGCAAGCGGAAATTTGTGAAGATCACGTAGTCGTCTCAACTAAATTATTGACTCCGTAAATCCATCGGACTTACGGAGTCCCGCAATAAACACATGGAAATCGTATTTGTTACCCTAGGTATCGTTCTCGCCGTGCTGGTTGCGTGGCAGTTTTTTGCAACGCGAAAAATGCTGGAAAAACTTACAGAAAGCAGGGAAAAAGATCAATCACTGCTTATGGTGCAGCAGCGCATTGATAACATTACCAAGGAATTGAACGAACGATTGGCGGAAGTTGCGCGTTCGCAAGATCGCTCCACCGTATCCATTGGCGAGCGGCTGGACAATGCCGCGAAAGTGGTTGGCGCGGTGCAGCACAAGCTCGGCGGCATTGAGGAAAGCAGCAAGCGCATTTTTGACGTGGGCAAAGATATAGCAAGTTTGCAGGAAATTCTTCGCGCGCCGAAGCTGCGCGGTATGCTGGGAGAGTTATTTTTGGGGGATTTATTAGCGCAAATTTTACCCCAAGAGCACTACATGTTGCAGTACCGGTTTAAGAGCGGGGAAGTGGTGGACGCGGTGGTGAAACTGCGCGACGAGTATTTGGTGCCGGTAGACTCCAAATTTCCGTTGGAGAATTTTAAGCGTGTGATTGAAGCGCAGGATGATGAGGAACGTAAGCGAGCGCGCAAAGTATTTCTCTCGGATGTCAAAAAACATATTGACGCGATAGCGGCAAAGTATATTCTGCCGGATGAAAAAACGTTTGATTTTGCGCTCATGTACGTTCCGGCGGAAAATGTGTACTACGATATGATTGTGAAAGACGCGGAAGGAACCGGTATTTCGGATTATGCGCTGCAAAAAAAGGTGATACCGGTTTCGCCCAACAGCTTCTATATTTACCTGCAAGCAATCGTGCTGGGATTACGAGGCATGCGCATTGAGCAGAGCGCCAAGGACATACTGTTGTATCTCCAGCGGCTGCGCGGCGATTTTGGCAAATTCAGTGAAGACTACCGCGTTTTGGGAAAACACCTGGGGTATGCGAAGAACAGCTATGACGAATCGGAAAAGCGTTTGGAGAAAGTGAGTGATAAGCTGGAATCCATTGGCGAAGGGAGAAGCGAAAAGCTCATAACAAAAAACTCCTAACCTACAGCACTTGTATCATTCCCGCAAAGGCGGGAATCCATGTTTCTTACATAACTTATTTTCTATTCTATACGAGAAGGACAACGCGCGCCAAAAGAAGTATTGCAGGATTAAGAGATTACTCCAAGAACTTCTGAACAAAAAAAGCTGACGATATTGCGGATACTGTCCAGAACAAAAAAGATGTTCATGAAAATCGTTTGAACGTGGAAGCAATGCAAGCGGAAAAAAAGCGCGAGGAAGCATTTGCACAATGGGAAAAAGACCAAGGTATTCAGGACGGATTGGTGCCACTGCAAGACGAAGAGGAAAAGGAACATACTGAATAATTTTCTTGCGCATAAAAACTCCTCTGGGCGTACAACGCGGGAGGGGTTTGCTATTTTTTATTTTCGGCGGTAAGGTGTGGGGATATGTTCGTATCGGTCAATCAAAAAAATACCAACAACCTTGCCGACTTGCCGCAAAAGCCGGGGGTTTATGTATTGAGAGGCGCGCGCAAGACTATACTCTACGTCGGGAAAGCAAGCAGGTTGCGCAACCGCGTGCGGTCGTATTTTCAGAAAACATCTACCTATGTATCGCCTGTCAAATTCAATTTGGTTCCGGAAATCCGCTCCGTGGAAATTCGGGAGACTGGATCGGAAATAGAGGCGCTATTGCTTGAGGCGAATCTCATTAAAAAATACCAGCCGCCCTACAACGTGCTGCTGCGGGACGATAAGTCGTACATCTACATAAAAATCGCAACCGAAGAACTGTTTCCTCGCATTTTTACGACACGTACGCTGGAAAAAGCGGGAACCTACTATGGCCCGTTTACGAGTGCGGATGCGGTCAAAGAAGTATTAAAGCTCGTGCGGAAGTTTTTCCCCTATCGTGATAGTTCCTGCAAACCCGATCAAGGATTTCCCTGTTTTTCCTATCGGCTGGGGAGGTGTCCCGGACCTTGCGTGGGAGCAATAACGCAACTTGAGTATCGCAAGATCATCAGAAAGATCAAGCTTTTTTTTGAAGGGAAGCATAGTGAACTTGCGCGAGAGGTGAAAAGAGAATTGCGCGAGGAGCGGAAGCGTTTGCAGAGCGAAACTGACGAGGGAAAGCGGGGTGCGTTGGAGCTTGCGATCGCTCGTAAAGAAGTACAGGCGGAAAACTTGCGCGAGGTGATTGTGCATACCAAACTTGTAACCAGCCAGGAGAAATTTGCGTATGACGTGCGGGAGTTGGCGCGAGCCCTGCACTTACCCGCCATGCCCCACCGTATTGAAGGGTATGACATTGCGCACACGGGAGGCTTAAACGCCACCGGATCCCTGGTAGTTTTTGCGGAGGGAGAGCCGCTCAAATCCGCATACCGGAAATTTCGCATGAAAACGGTTGCGGAAAAACCCAATGACACGGCTATGCTCAAAGAAGTGCTTTCTCGCCGCCTGACAAAACTGGATACGACGGAAGCCGCACGCTGGAAACTGCCGGATCTTATGGTAATTGACGGCGGCAAAGCACAGCTCAATGCCGCGCGTTCGGCGCTACGAAGTGGGGGGGTTAGTGTGCCGGTTGTGGCAATTGCCAAAGGAGGCATTCACGGAAGTCAATTACGGCAAAAAGACGAACTCTATTTTCCCGGAGAAAAAAAACCGCTTGTGCTTCCAAAGAATTCTCCCGCGTTGCATATCATCCAGCGTGTACGGGACGAAGCGCACCGTTTTGCGCTCTCATATCACCAGCATTTGCGATCCAAGAGAATGGTGCAAAGGTAATGCTTCACATCAATCCCGCATGGCAGTGTAGATTGAGCGAATAATACCATGTTCTACGCGTAATATAAGCGTAACGACGGCGCAACACTAAATTAACAAACAACGTAGTATGTTATGCACCGCGTTTTTGCGCAATATTTTTTATTAACCACGCAGAATGCTCCAGCCTTTTAAGGCTGGAGCAGCTCATTCTGGGCGGATGGCTACTTTGCCGAAAGTGTAGGGGTAAAGAATGAAAGTACGATCAGACAATACATCAACGACCAATCATGGCCATAGGAGTAAATTCTCCGCCCTTTAGGGCGGGGATTACGTTAATTATAACAAACTTATGCAACACAATAGAGATATACACATAACCATACCCGATGACGCTATGTCCGGGTGAATACAGTCCTTACGCGAAGGAGGGTTTACCGAGTAAGAGATGGATCTCTTACTCGGCCATCTCAACGAAACTTACGCAAACCAAAAAGGCATTATAGATACCGAGCGGGAATTGAAGAGCATTGAGCAATATATTTTTGAAAAGGAATATCGGCTATTGAACGATGAGCAGCGCGAGTACTTGCGCAAATGGATTGAAATGTGGAAGAAAAAATAAAAGTACTACACCTCCACGAGCGGCTTGATTTCCAAAGACTTTTTAATCGTGCGCGGCGTCAAGCCGTGTTTTTTGTTATACGCTTGCTGGATTGCGCGGCGGCGTTCGGTTTCGGCGATGGCGCGGCGCATGGAGTCGGTAGTTTTGTCGGCGTACATAATCACCCGCCCGTCTTTATGACGCGCTGCTCTGCCCATCGTCTGAACGAGTGAAGACTCGTGACGTAAAAATCCTTCTTTGTCCGCGTCTAAAATGATAACGAGTGACACTTCCGGCAAATCAAGCCCTTCCCGCAAAAGGTTAATGCCCACTACCACGTCGTAATAGCCCTCGCGAAGCTTTTGTAAAATATCGCTTCGTTCCAGCGTCTGGATATCGGAATGCAAATAGGTAGCCTTAATATGCTTGTCTAAAAGAAAGTCCGTCAGCTCTTCCGCCATGCGCTTTGTGAGCGTCGTAATGAGCACGCGCTGCTTTTTTGTGACACATTTTTCAATTTCTTTCATGATATCGTTGATCTGTCCATCGGTTGCGCGCACATCCACCTTGGGATCCAAAAGTCCGGTCGGGCGCAGCAACTGTTGTGCGACTCGGTGGGTTGGGCCGTAGTGTTTGGTAAACGCATCCGTGATTGTTTTGGTATCCGACGAATGTGAAAGTTCATACTCACCCGGAGTGGCAGAAGTATAAATAACTTGCGGCATTTTCTTTGTGAACTCGGCAAAGGTGAGCGGGCGGTTGTCAAACGCGCACTTCAAGCGAAAACCGTAGCTAACCAGCTGCTCCTTGCGCGCGCGATCACCCGCGTACATGCCGCGCACCTGCGGAATCGCAATATGCGATTCGTCAATGAACAGGAGCATGTCTTTTGGAAAGTAATCCAGGAGCGTGTAGGGTGGCTCGCCCACCTCGCGAAAATCAAAATGGCGCGAGTAGTTTTCGATGCCATTGCAATACCCAACGCGCTCAATCATTTCCAAGTCGTACGTCGTGCGGCGTTTCAGCCGATCGTATTCCACAATCTTTTTTTGCGCTTGCAATTCCGCCAACCGTTCTTGGAGTTCCAAGCGAATATTTTTTATTGCGACCTTAATTTTATCTTCCGGGGTTACAAAGTGCTTTGCGGGAAAGAGTAATACTGCGTCCACTTCCGCGAGCGCTTTTTTGAGTGACGCGGCATAGGCGACGCGCAGGTGTTTGGGATTTCCCTGAAAGATGAGTAGGCGCTCAATGGCATCGCCGAAGAGTTCCAGGCGCACTACCTGATCACCGGTAGCAGGATGTATTTCCACCGTATCGCCGCGTACGCGAAAACTTCCCCGCCCAAATTCCTCATCATTGCGTTTGTATTGAATATCCACGAGTGCGCGTAACAGCTCTTGCCGTTTGATGTGCTGCCCCTTGGCAAAGCTTACGCTCATAGCGCGGTAGTCCTCTGGCGAGCCAATGCCGTAGATGCACGAAACGGATGCAACAACCAGCGTATCGCGGCGCGTCAACAGCGACTGGGTCGCGGCGTGGCGCAGGCGGTCAATCTCTTCATTGATGGTCGCTTCTTTTTCAATATAGGTATCAGTGTGCGGCAAATACGCTTCCGGCTGGTAGTAGTCGTAATAACTCACGAAGTAGTGGACGGCGTTACGCGGGAAGAGGTCGCGCAGTTCCGTGTAAAGCTGCGCGGCAAGTGTTTTGTTGGGCGACAAAATGAGTGTTGGCTTTTGTGTACGCTCAACAATATGCGCCATGGTGAAGGTTTTGCCTGATCCGGTAACACCCAACAGCGTCTGGTGACCGTAGTTTTTTGCCACACCGTCCGCAAGCTGCGCGATGGCAGTCGGCTGATCGCCTTTTGGCGTGAGTGTTGTCTCAAGTTCAAACTGCATATTGGAACCAGCGTACCATAGGATATGAGCGTAAGCAATAAAAAGAAAAAGGGGTCGGGCACCTTTTTCTTTTTATACGCGTTTTTATCTACTTGGAAAAAATCGCTAAGTTTGCTAAGCTATGTGTACATACCTAAATTATTCTATGTTTCTTACTACAAAAAAATTAGCCGTCAAGTTTGCATCCGCGGTGCAGTATCGTTCCTACTATAAGATGCTCTTGGTATGCGAAGTTTTCGCCGCGCTGACGGTCAAATGTATCTATGGATTTTTTGCGCGTCTCAAGGTACGTAACGGCGAGTACCTTCATTTGATTGATCCCCCCTACCTCATTGTTGCCAACCACGCGAATTACAACGATCCGTTTATCATTGGCGCAGCCTCATTTTTTAAACAAAAAAAATTACTTCCCTACTGCTTCATGACGCTTCCAAAGTTTCTGGAATGGCCTATAAGGGGAAAGCTCATACGACTGGTAGGATCGTTTCCGGTTTTTCCAAAAGCGGGAAGTTTGGATGAGTCGTTGGAGGTAGCCATACGCATACTTAAAGAACGAAGGGGCAGTATTATCATGTTTCCGGAGGGAAAAAGAAATGCACAGCACCATCACCAAAACGCGCGACCGGGTATTGCGCATTTAATGAAAAAATTCCCCGACATTCCGGTGGTGCCTATGTTTATTTCCGGCAATCAACCCATACCACCACTTTCATTTTTTTTGGGGCGTATGAAACTTATGGTAACTATTGGCAAACCGTTTACCTGTCGCGATATTGAGGGAGAGAAAAAAGACAACATTGTTCTCGCGCGGGAAGTGATGCAGCGTATTATGGAACTTGAAAAAAATGGTTAGGTGGTGTAGTATCGTAAAATCCGAAAGCAAGTTTTTTGCAGGGTGGCCCCTGCCTGCCGAAAGGCAGGGAGTGGGTCAAATGAGCTTAAACATTTGACGGGCTGCAAAAGGTAGCCCGGGCAAACACGAGGTACAGTTTTTTGACCGAGTCCCGTTTCCACGGGACGAGAAATATGGAAGGGTGGCCGAGTGGGTCAAATGAGCTTAAACATTTGACGGGCTGCAAAAGGCAGCCCGGGCAAACACGAGGCACAGTTTTTTGACCGAGTCCCGTTTCCACGGGACGAGAAATATGGAAGGGTGGCCGAGTGGTTGAAGGCGACGGTCTTGAAAACCGTTAAGGGTTCACGCTCTTCGTGGGTTCGAATCCCACCCCTTCCGCCAGAAATCGAAATCGGATTTTAGAGCCGAAATGGGGTCGCGCCGAAGGCGCGACACTAATGCATTCCCCCCGCCGAATTCAGAATCCAAAAGGGTTTTCCACGCTCCGCGTGGCTCAAAAAGTACGGTTCGATCCTTAATTTGAAAGTTCGAACCGACTTTTTTGAACAAATGAGTATTTTCCTCATTTGTTCGGTCGTTTGCCAATTCCATATTGTATTTCAAAAACTTTTCGGTAAGTTCGAACCGATTATTC
>Ga0100384_1002596_pt1 | contig 10333 bp, 10 predicted proteins | sample CryGeymeta201508_FD_87087 | JGI IMG/M metagenome (GOLD analysis project Ga0100384, IMG submission 87087) | Groundwater microbial communities from Crystal Geyser aquifers in Utah, USA - Crystal Geyser metaG 2015-08 | ecosystem: Environmental > Aquatic > Deep subsurface > Groundwater | place: USA... | reverse complement strand
GGATGGTCTCTTGCACGTGACCGACATTTCATGGAAACGCGTAAACCACCCATCAGAAGCCCTTCAAGTTGGTCAAACAATCGACGTTCAAGTCATCCGCTTCAATGAAGAAACACAACGTATCTCATTGGGCATGAAACAACTTGAAAACGACCCATGGACAGACATCCAAGGCAAATTCGTACCTGGCACTAAATTCAAAGGCCGCGTAACGAACATTGCTGACTACGGTGCATTCGTCGAACTCGAAGACGGTATCGAAGGTCTTGTTCACGTGTCAGAAATGTCATGGACAAAGAAAAACGTACACCCAGGTAAAATCGTTTCAACATCTGAAGAAGTTGAAGTGGTTGTTCTTGAAGTGGACGAAGAAAAACGCCGCATCTCTCTTGGCCTTAAACAGTGTCAAGAAAACCCATGGGAAGCATTCGCGAAAAACCACAAAGTGGATGAAGAGCTTGAAGGTGAAGTCCGTAACATCACTGAATTCGGTCTATTCATCGGCGTTGATGGCGACATCGACGGCATGGTTCACCTTTCTGACATCTCTTGGGAAGATGAAACTGAAGACGCTTTGAAAGGCTTTGAAAAAGGCCAAAACGTTAAGGTTAAAATCCTCGACATCGATGCAGAAAAAGAGCGTGTTGCCCTTGGTATCAAGCAATTGACTGATGACCCATTTGAAGGCTCTATGAAAGGCCTCGCAAAAGGTGCAGTCGTAACCGGTACAATCACCGAAATCAAAGACGGCGGCGTTGAAGTCGAAGTCAATGAAGGTGTCACTGGCTTCATCAAGAAAGCTGACCTCTCCCGCGAACGTTCAGAGCAACGCCCTGACCGCTTTGCTGTTGGCGAGAAAATCGATGCCAAAATCACTGGCATGGACAAAAAGTCACGCAAATTGAGCCTATCAATCAAAGCACGCGAAATCGACGAAGATAAGCAAGCAATGAAAGAATTCGGTTCAACCGAATCAGGCGCATCTCTTGGTGATATTCTTGGCGCAGCTTTGGACGGATCTAAAGCAGACGCAAAAGAAGAAAAGCCCAAAAAAGCACCAGCGAAAAAGGCTGCAGCTAAAAAAGATGAGAAAAAAGACGAAGCGTAAACCGCCTGCTTTCATCAAATATAAGAATACAAAGCCGATCTCAAAACTGAGGTCGGCTTTTTTCATGCCCCACCCGCGCTGCGCATACACCGCCCATACACCACCATGCTTGCCCCGCTCACACAAAGATGAACATAGTTTTACTTGACGAATGCCTCAGATATGTTGCAAGCTATTGATATTCGTTATAAAATTATATTTAAGCTTGAACAAAAGTTCACATAGCCCGAAACACGCACGATAAACGTAAAGTGCAAAAGGATAGATAAGATGACAAAATCGGAACTCATTCAAAGACTGGCTGAACGCAACCCACATCTCTATCTACGGGATGTTGAAAAAATCGTCGAAACAATCTTTGATGAAATCACAGACGCCCTTGCCGAAGGCGACCGCGTCGAGCTGCGCGGTTTTGGCGCATTTTCCGTGAAACATCGCGAAGCCCGCGTTGGCCGTAACCCACGCACTGGCGAAGCCGTCCAAGTCGAAGCAAAACGCCTGCCCTTTTTCAAAACGGGAAAAGCTCTACGCGAACGCCTCAACGACGAATAATCGGCATGTCACTCATAAAAAGCATCTTCACCCTCATCCTCATGCTAACCATCGCCGGGTTCTGCATCTTAAATGCACAAAGCATCAACGTCACATGGAGCCCGCTCCACGACGACATAACCTTGCCCTTATACGCGATTATCCTCGGCTCACTCATCGTCGGCTTTCTGCTCGGCGCATGCGCGCTCTGGATCAATAGCGCTTATTTACGCAAAGAAAAGCGCCAACAAAAAAAGCAAATCAAGACACTGGAAAAAGAATTATCCAAATCCTCCGCCAACACCAACACTCAAAAACCACCGAGCGACTTCTTCCCCGCCCTCCCCAAGAAAATAGAATCATAAACGCCAATTGGCTTACGCCTTGATTTATTTTACGAATTCCGTCATAAAAAAGAAGAAAGACGCGAAAATACATACGCCAGTTAAGCGCATGAACGCTGAGATATAGGCAAAAGAGAGCAAAAACATGACTTCCACACCGACAATTTTTTGCGCCCTCGACACCTCCGATTTAGATCAAGCAAAACACTGGGCCAAAACCATCGGCCCTATAACAAAAGGCCTAAAAGTAGGCATGGAATTTGTCAATTCCTTTGGCCCCCAAGGCATCGAAGCAGTCCAAGAATCCTGCCCACAAGCCGCACTCTTCATAGATCTAAAATTCCATGACATCCCTAACACAGTCGCCGGCGCAGTGCGCACAACATGCGCGCGCTTTTCCCCCGCCTACCTCAATGTCCACGCCGCAGGGGGGAAAACTATGATGCAAGCCGCAAAAGACGCATGCAGCGCGCAAACAAAACTCCTCGCCGTCACAATCCTAACCTCCCTATCACATGATGAACTCACCGCGATTGGATATGAAGGACAAGACGTGGCAACCTCCGTCAAACGCCTCGCCCAACTCACCAAAGATAGCGGTCTCGACGGCGTTGTCTGCTCGTCACAAGAAATCACCTTGATCCGTGAGCATTGCGGCGCAAGCTTTGAAACCATGGTCCCCGGCATACGCCCCGCGGGCAGTGACATCGGCGATCAAAAACGCATCATGACGCCATCTGAAGCCGCCACGCTCGGCGCTACAAACCTCGTCATTGGCCGCCCCATCACAGGCGCGCCAGACCCCGCCGCCGCCGCACAAACCATCATCCAATCCCTGAACAAGGAAAAAGCCGCATGATCCACTTCACACCGACTTTAGGCATCAAAGACACTGCCAAAAACGTCAATCATTTCATCAAAGAAAACATGGAAGTGTTTTGGGACGTTTTTAAACCGCTGATTCCTTATATCGTCGCGCTGCATCTTTTCGATATCGTCATCACAAATTTCTTCATGCCAATAGACGCAAAATCAGGCGAAAGAATAGATTTCACTCTTGGCGGCCTCATTGCCGGATATTTCTATACTTGCCTTGCCATCACATGGCACCGCGTTGTTATCCATGGCCCCGATAACTTCACACCCATGAACCCATTTAAACCAAAGAAAAGCGAATTGGCTTTTATAGGAATGGGAATTGCTTTGTTCGCCGGTATATTCGTGGGGGGCTTTATTTTTGGTCTTTTAGCTGCCATCATAAACCCGTTCCTTCTCATCTTGATAATCCCATTCATATTTTTCGCAACATATGCGTGGTTAAAATGCATGTTCTATTTCCCATCAAAAGCCACGGGAAATACAATCACGCTAAAACAATCATTTGAAATGACAAAAGGGTATATGTGGAAAATGTATGCCGCTTATATTGTGGCTTTTATAAAATTATTTCTAATTTTGATTGGTCTCGTAATCGTAATGGGAATGGCCGTAGCAGCCTTGGGGTTCGCATCAGCAAAACTGGGGTTAAACGAATCTCTTACCATGAGTGTTGTGCAAACTATGTTTGTAATACCACTCACTGTGTTCTTCCAACCAATATTCACGATCATATGGGTCACTGTGCTGTCTAACTACTACCAATATGTCCTGCAAAACGGAGTAAAAAGCGACTATGACGAGCGTTAAAATATGCGGCCTCTCTACCCCTGAAACGCTGGCATGCGCTGTCTCATCTGGCGCACGCTATGTCGGCTTCGTATTTTATCCGCCTTCACCACGTAACGTGTCATTCGATATCGCATGGAACCTCGCCCGTGCCGTTCCCACTGGCGTGCGCTCCGTCGGACTCTTCGTAAACCCATCGGACGAAGAACTAGAGCGCATCCTCACAGGAATACAGCTCGACATGGTTCAACTCCACGGCGACGAAAGCCCGGGGCGCATCAACGAAATCAAAGAACGCTTTTCAATGCCTGTCATCAAAGCCATCCGCGTCGCAAGCGAAGATGACCTCTCCGATGTTGAAGGCTATGAGAGCGCCGCCGACTGGCTCCTCTTCGACGCCAAACCTGCTGGTGCGAAACTTCCTGGCGGCACAGGTGAAAGCTTTGATTGGAACATCCTCAAAGACAGAGATTTCAAAAAGCCATGGATGCTTTCTGGCGGCCTCGACGCAAGCAACGTAAAAGACGCCCTCAACATTCTAAAACCAAACTCGCTAGACATCTCCAGCGGCGTTGAATCCGCACCCGGCATCAAAGACACGGCCAAAATCAAAAGCTTTATCGACGCTGTAAAAGCTGCCTAACCTATACGGGCAGCTTCTTTTCCACCAAACGCATCATCAACAGCGACAAAAGAGACAAAATCAAAAACCCCAATGTCACGGGAAGCAATGTCCCGCTATAAAGCTGGCCAATAATGCCGCCCGCCGTCACTGATATAATTAAAGAAACACACCCGATCACCGCCGATGCCATCCCCGCCAAATGCCCCATTGGCTCCATCGCAAGCGCATTGAAATTACCAAACAACATCCCCATACAAAACGCACTGCTCATGATAAAAACCATAAACACAGGCAATGGCACAACGCCATGCACCCAGAACTCATAAAGCGAAAACACCACCGCAAGCCCCGCCATAACGATCAAAGCCCAAAAGATAACAACCCGCATCCCAAACACCCGCACAAGCTGCGCATTCGCAAAAAACGCCGCGCCAAGCGCCAAAGCCGTCAATCCGAAATAAATCGGAAACAAATCACCGACATCGTAATAATCTTGAAAGATCAATTGTGAGGAATTCAAATACCCGATAAATGCCCCAAAAACGCAACCCGCAGCAATCATATAACAAAGCGTCATGCGGTTGCTACAAACCGTCTTAACACCGCTCCACAGGACAGGAAACGTGAAAGAGCGAACATCTTCAGGACGCAACGTTTCGTTTAACCGAAAGGAAATCCATAGAGACAATCCGGTCACCATCGCAACAAAAACCATGAAAATCGTACGCCAATCACTAACCAGCATGATGGCCTGACCAATCGATGGCGCAAGCGCAGGCACAAAGATAAAAACCCCCATAATATAAGACATCACCCGCGCCATATCGCGCCCCGAATATCGATCACGAACAATCGCAATGCTCACAATACGCGGCGCACCCGCACCGATTCCCTGAATAAAACGCCCTGCTAGCATCACTTCAAAAGACGGCGCAAAATAACAAAGCAAAGATCCCAAAAAGAAAAAGAAAAATCCGATATAAATACATGTCTTTCGCCCTATCCGATCCGATAGCGGGCCCGCCACCAACTGCCCGATCGACAACCCTGCAAATAAAAGCGTAATCACAAACTGCGTCGTATTCGCCCCCACAACACCAAATTCCTCGGCAATATTGGGCAACGCGGGCAACATCGCATCAATCGACAACGCCACCAAAGACATGGTCATCGCAAGCAAGGCAACAAACTCTAAAAAACTAATCTTTTGCGTGCCATAGGGTTGATCAGGAAGGGGGGTATCGGATGAATGCATATAATGTCCTCAAAAAATATCAAAACACGATATATGCTTTTAACCATCAAAGACAAAACAAAAACCAAAATCATCTCGCATCCTGTCAAAAAAAGCGCTATAAACCGCCCATGACAGTTAAAAACAAAGCCAATTCTTTTAAAAACCAACCTGACGACAAAGGGCATTTCGGTGCCTATGGCGGTCGCTACGTTGCTGAAACCCTCATGCCGCTTATCCTATCGGTGGAACAAGCATGGAACGAGGCCAAAGCCGACCCCGCATTCTGGGAAGAATTTGAAGACCTCGCCAAACATTATATTGGCCGTCCATCCCCCTTATACTTCGCCAAACGCCTAACCGAAGAGCTTGGCGGCGCGAAAATATATTTCAAACGTGATGAGCTAAATCATACAGGCGCACATAAAATCAACCACTGCATCGGACAGGTTCTCCTCGCCAAACGCATGGGAAAAACCCGCATCATCGCTGAAACAGGCGCGTGTCAGCACGGCGTTGCAACCGCAACCGTCTGCGCCCTATTTGACATTCCATGCACCGTTTTCATGGGCGCAACCGACATCGAACGCCAAGCGCCCAATGTATTCCGCATGAAGCTCCTCGGCGCGGATATACGCCCCGTTACATCCGGCTCCGGCACGCTAAAAGATGCCATGAATGATGCGATGCGTGATTGGGTCACAAATGTTCATGACACATATTACCTCATCGGCACTGTCGCTGGCCCACATCCATTCCCCGCCATGATCCGAGATTTCCAATCTGTCATCGGAACCGAACTGCGCGAACAAATGATGGAACGCGAAGGCCGCCTCCCCGACACACTCGTGGCATGTATCGGCGGCGGGTCAAATGCCCTCGGCCTGATGCATCCGTTCCTCGATGACCCTGAAGTGAACCTCATCGGCGTCGAAGCCGGCGGTATGGGCACCGACACCGATCAACACGCAGCCAGCCTAACAGGCGGCACACCGGGCATCCTCCACGGCATGCAAAGCTATTTCCTCCAAGATGCAGACGGTCAAATCACAGAGGCGCATTCAATCTCCGCTGGTCTCGATTACCCCGGCATCGGCCCTGAACATGCATGGCTCTTTGATCAAAAACGCGTCCAATATGTGAGCGTCACTGACGACGAAGCCCTCAGCGCGTTCCAAACCTGCGCCAAATTCGAAGGCATCCTGCCCGCGTTAGAACCCGCGCACGCCCTCGCCCACGTCATCAAAATCGCTGGCGACTACGACAAAGATCATATCCTTGTGATGAACCTATGCGGCCGCGGCGACAAAGACATCTTCACAATCGCAGAAAAACTCGGCGTTGAAATATAAAGGCAGATAAGATGGCAGATAATTACGAAGTCAAAGCAGGCCTTGCCGAAGTCGAATCATTTGACGTCGTCGGCGTATCCATCATCACCGACAACGAAAAAGCCACCGATGATATCAACGCCCTATGGGAACGCTTCTTCAAAGAAAGCATCGGCCAATTCGTCCCGGGTAAAACCGATGACGTCATCTACGCCGTCTATAGCGACTACCAAGGCGACCACGAAAAACCATACCGCCTCACCATCGGCTACCGCGTATCAGAAGTCAAAACCCCAGACACCATGCACCACGTAGGCGTAAAATCCCAAGAATACGCCGTTATGAGCGCCGCAGGAAAACAGCCAGACGCCCTCATCGAAACATGGAAAGCCATCTGGAGCAGCGAAGACCTCCCCCGCTCCTACGCCACCGATTTCGAAGTCTACGGCCCCCGCTTCTTTGAAGACGGCATCAACGAAGTCCTCGTCCATATAGGAATTAATAATGACTAGAATCGATAAAACACTCACCGCCCTTACCCGCCCCGCCCTCGTGACATTCATCACCGCTGGCGACCCAAACCATGACCAAAGCCTCAGCGTGCTAAAAGCCCTGCCCGATGCTGGCGCGGATATCATCGAACTCGGCATGCCCTTCACGGACCCCATGGCCGATGGCCCCGTCATTGATCTCGCAAGCCAGCGCGCACTTAAAGGCGGCGCAAACATGATCAAAACCCTCGACATGGTCCGCGAATTCCGCACAGGTAACGACAACACGCCCATTATCCTCATGGGCTATATCAATCCAATCCACGCATATGGCATTGAAAAATTTTGTAAAGACGCGCAAAACGCGGGCGTAGACGGCCTCATCATCGTCGACCTCCCGCCCGAAGAATCAAGCGAGCTCGAAACTGCTGCCAAAGACACAAATCTAAACCTCATCCGCCTCGTCACCCCTACAACCGACAAAGCCCGCCTCGATAAGCTTCTTCGCGGCGCAAGCGGCTTCCTCTATTACGTCTCAATCACCGGCGTCACTGGCTCAAAAAAGGCTGATCTATCGTCCATCACCCCCCACATTGCCGCCATCAAAAAGCAATCAAACATGCCTGTCGCTATCGGCTTCGGCATTAAAACCCCCGAAGATGCGGCGCAAATGGGCGCCATTGGTGACGCGGTTGTCGTTGGATCATCCATCGTGCAAACAATCGCCGATAACGGCAACGACCCCAAACTCGCCGAGAAAGTCTCTACACAGGTCAAAGCCCTAAGCGATGCCCTCAAAGCTTGACTTATAGCCTCAAAAACCTCATAAACACCGATAAATGAAGATAGTTTTGTCGTTTAATTTTGGTTTTCCAGCAGGCGCAAACGACGACGAGTATTTTAATACTTTAGAAGTGCAGCAACGCACTGAAAAAGCAAAAGGAAATGACAAATGAACTGGCTCTCTGACATACTGCCCCCAAAAATCCGCTCAATCGTGAGCGATCAAAAGGACATCCCCGACAATCTATGGGACAAATGCCCCAAATGCGAAGGTATGCTTTTCAACCGCGACCTCGAAGCCAATGACAAAGTTTGCTATCACTGCGGCCATCACCTTCGAATTACCGTCCCTGAACGTCTCAAACTCATGTTCGATAAAGGCGACTACAAAACCCTCGACCTCCCCGAAGTCGCGCATGACCCGCTCAAATTCAAAGATCGCAAAAAATACGCCGACCGCCTCAAAGAGACCCAAAACAAAACAGGCCTCAAAGACGCCATCACAATCGCAACAGGCACAATTGGCGGCAATAAAACCGTCATCGCCGCCTTTAATTTCAGCTTCATGGGCGGCTCTATGGGCGCACGCGTGGGCGAAAGCATCGTCAAGGCCGCAGAAGAAGCGGTCAAAACAAAATCCGCCCTCATCGTCATTCCCGCATCCGGCGGCGCACGCATGCAAGAAGGCATGCTCTCGCTTATCCAAATGCCGCGCTCCATCATTGCCGTGGAAATGGTCAAAGACGCAAAACTTCCATATATCGTCCTTCTCACCGATCCGACAACAGGCGGCGTAAGCGCCTCATTTGCAATGGTTGGTGATATCCACATCGCCGAACCAGGCGCGACAATTGGCTTTGCCGGACGCCGCGTGATCGAAGAAACCGTCCGCGAAACCCTCCCCGATGATTTCCAAACGGCGGAATACCTACGCGAACACGGAATCGTTGATCAGGTCGTACAGCGCAGTGAGTTGCATGAAACATTAGGCCGCATGCTAAGCCTCCTCATGCAACCCATCAAAAAAGCCGCATAGAAAAGTACATAGCAAAAATGTACGAAAGCGACCTCAAACACCCGTCAAAAACATTAGAAGAAAAGCTCTACACGCTCTACACTCTCAATCGTGACAAAACGATCGACCTGTCCTTTCGACCGCCTTTTCTCAACCTGCTAAACGCATTCGACAATCCACACATCAAACTCCCCCCCGTCATCCACGTCGCAGGAACAAACGGCAAGGGCTCAATCATCGCCACCCTAAAAAGCATATACGAAGCAGCAGGATATAAAGTCCACACATACACATCCCCACACCTCATCCGCTTCAACGAAAGGATCGTTTTAAACGGGAAACAGATCGACAATGAAAGCCTCGAATCCCTCATCGACGAAGCCTTGGACAAAAACGGCGGCGATAGCTGCACATTCTTTGAAATCACAACCGCGATCGCCTTCGCCGCTTTCGCCCGCACCCCCGCTGATATATGCCTCTTGGAAGTAGGCATGGGCGGGCGCCTTGATTGCACAAATATCATCCCAGCCGCCGCAGCCTCAGCCACAATCATTAATACAATCGGCCTCGACCATACTGAGTTTTTAGGCGATACATATGAATTCGTCGCCTCCGAAAAAGCAGGGATCATGAAGGATCACACGCCTTGCATTATCGGCGCACAAAACAACGAAGACGTATACGAAGTCTTTGAAAGACAAGCCAAAAAAGTTGGTGCAACATTGGTGCAAAGCGCACCACATCTCGATCAATACGACCCGCCCGCCCTCAAAGGCCAGCATCAGATCGGCAATATAAACACCGCGCTCACCACCATTGATACCCTGCAGGATCAATTCCCCGTAACACGCGAGCAAATCAACCAAGGCCTCCAATCCATCCACTGGCCCGCACGCATGCAAAAACTCCCTTCAAAAGCCTATGACCTTCCCGACACCACTTCAATCTGGCTCGATGGCGGTCATAACGAAGACGCGGGAAAAGCAATCGCCGAACATCTCAAATCACTAAAAAAAGACGGCAAAATCGCAATCATCCTATGCATGATGAAACACAAAGACCCTAAAAATTTCGTAAGAACATTCATTGATCAATGCGACACCCTCATCGCAACACAATTGCCCAACGAACCACTCGCATTAAAAACAAGCGAGCTCAGCAACGCGATCACCGCAACACCGCATTTAACCGCAAATTCATTCAAAG
>Ga0100384_1002585_pt1 | contig 10358 bp, 4 predicted proteins | sample CryGeymeta201508_FD_87087 | JGI IMG/M metagenome (GOLD analysis project Ga0100384, IMG submission 87087) | Groundwater microbial communities from Crystal Geyser aquifers in Utah, USA - Crystal Geyser metaG 2015-08 | ecosystem: Environmental > Aquatic > Deep subsurface > Groundwater | place: USA... | reverse complement strand
GCTTCGTGCTCTTGTGTACTCGAAGTTAAAAGAAGCTGGTTTGGGGTTCCAGCTCAGCATGTAATTCTCACAGATTACATGTTGACGTCCCCCGAGTTACCTCCTATTTTTTTATAGAAACTGAGCAAACTGTTGACTCGCTGGATCTTCCGCTATCTCCAGCTACATATTCGGAAACTTTTTTGACTAAAAAGGGTCAGCCGATATCCTCAGTCATCATAGAGATCTGAGGATCACAAAAGGAAAATATTAAACAAAAAAAAAGGCTTATTTAGTGACCGATGGGCACCTGGGAGCCTCAAAATGTCACTTTAGGCTCATAATTATTTACTGGGGCAGAGATATTTTTTTTAAATTGGCTCTGGCAATACAGAGTTTATATATGACTATGTTATATAGGAAAAGCAATTTTTTCATAAAAATCAATTTTAGTTAAATCAACTTATTTTTGGGAGAAGAGGGTCAAAGCAGTCTATTACTGGATCCCACTCTGAAGCACCCTTGTAGTTTTTATTTTATGAAGTCAGCTTTAATCAGTTGCTGAGCTATTTCTTCATTTTTGTCAATTTTTACGATATGTATCGTCGTATGCAGCTGAACTTAGAGCTATAAAATCAAGCAGAAGTGATTTATCGACAAACCTATAACTTTGAATTGTCTTCTTTTTAACTGCGCCCCCTCCCATTTTTTGTTTTTACTCCTTCTCTCATCAATTCTATCCGGCTGTGAAAACAGCCGGAAAAATTTTTTGACATATTTGCCTATTGAACTAATTGCAAATTCCTCCCAGCACCTCAATCAGGAAAAAAACCACCTCGATACAATCATGAGATAATCATACCTTGGAGTATAATTACAAAATAACTGAATACAAGGCGGTGCTGAGAGGGTGCTATAATTATACATGCTCTTTTTTTTAAGGTCTTTTTTTTTTCCTCAGGAAAGAAATTGGTGTCACCTTGTTTATCATATGATGCAACTCTGTTATATAGGAAATTGTTTTAATTTCTTTATTACTAAATTTTAACTTCAGCACTTAATATCGTCAAGAATGTACCAGCTACAACAATGTCCTCTTTGCCACAGTCAAATCACATCAACAAACCATCGTCACATTAGCTAGGAATGCTCCATGCGATCTGCTATAACACATCAAGGAAAAGCATACTTCATTTGCAATGGGACATAGTATTATTTGTTTCAGGTGCCTTCAAGAATTCAACCAATCAGCTTGGGAAACTCACGGAAAAAAGATTAGGAAGTTGTGCCCAAAATTTTCTGATGAAACTGAACAGCAAGATGAACATGATATGGGAGTCTATGAAAACAGACAAGAAACAATAGTATCAACCCCAACTCGACAGACAAGCAAGAACGATAGCAACCAGAAATTATCAACAGAGTCAAGAAAAATAAGAAATGCAAGATATGGACGTTTTTCTGAAAACGATTTTTATTCAAGCTCAATCAAATTAGTGCAAAGGTTCAGCGAGTATGTTTAATTGACTTAGGATTAGAAACTTGTTCTGCTCTTCATCTAAATCTTTATCGCCAAATCAAAGGTAATTATTCTGGACTGGATAAAATCTCATAGAATGATCAACCCCGTTCACCTACACAAATTTTTCAACAACTATGTTGACAAGACCCTTAATTTGCTTCGACACACGATAAAATAGCCAACCTACGACATGCTCAACTAATCAATGAAAGCAAAATGGTCAACGTATCTGGACTAGCCATCTGATATCTTCGATCGTCAAAAAATTATAGACAGAACTGAAAAACTAGCCCCAACTCTAAAGCTAAAACTGAGAAGATGCCTCAATTCCATTTACAAACGATAATATTTTCAAATTTTCTAATAGTTACCAGTAGATTTTTACAAACCAAAGTATTCGAGAGACAAACGTCCGATCAAACCTATTGATCTGTTCGATGTTCTGGAGGATCTTTTTTATACAAAGGAGCGTGGCATGGTTCACGTGGCTCTAGATTTCATGTTGATTTTCCAGAGTGCAATCCGCTTTGACTCTGACCAATAAAATTTGAGAAAAGGAGTTTTGGAAATGTTGGAAAAGAGAAAAAAAGGAGAAAATTGTTTTGGCTTTGAGATACTTATCAACAAAACTGGCAAAAAGATTCAGATTATCCTTGGACAACAGCTTTGCAGGCTACTATAGTTGTTTGGCTGGAATCGATTTTATCCGAATGATTCACTTTTTCAGCGAAGTGTGAAGATATTTGGATTTCCGATATATGCTCTCAAAAGGGGTGTGCTTTCAGAATATACTCTTCAGCAAACGAAGAATTTCAATCTTGACATAAAAGCACTAGTTGGGCATTCCTGTAACTCAACAACTGGAATTTATACTATGACAGCACAAGAGGTTATCAGGAAATAAATAAAAGACAAGTTATTCAGAATTCCTCACCTCAAGATTGAATCAGTTACCAGGGAATAGCTCGTAAATGGTTTAGGAAAATCAACAGCAATGAATCATAAATATGTTTCAATACTCAAAGGTTGGTTGGAAAGACTTAGAAGTCATCTCGCAGGCTATGATAAAACAGAGATAGACTTTTGCTGGCCAGAGAGGCCTTCTGCTTCAAATGATAATTAAAAGATGTAAGCATAGTAATCCTCGAAGATGAAACTAGTAAATGAAGGTCAGGAGTAAAACGAAGGATATTGTAGCGAAGAAGTCATCAACTCTGTAATCATTCTTGGAAAATATTATTCTTATCAAGAAAATAAATTTAATTTTCTTGAGCTTTATTAGTAATCAATGTCAGGTGGGAAATGCAAAAAATGCCATGAAGAAGCCACAGTTGACCTTTTGCTTTGCTCCTACTGTACTTCTCTATATCATAAAAAATGTACTCCGCGCTTTTGCTTCTGTACAACCACATCATATCCTATTTTCGAAGGCATAAAAAATAGTAGTTAATCTGTTTATGAAGGCTAAATTAAGATGCCTTAGAACTATTTCGGGTCTCAATAATAAAACATTAATCTTAATCAAATCAAATTTCTCATTATTGCTAGAAGGTTCTATTATACGACCACATTAGTATAACCTTTCCCTCTTCAAAATTGCTCTCATCTACCATATTAAGAAACAAGACAAATTAAAATGAGTAAATTCTCTGAGTACCAAGAAGGGCGATATTTTCCACCTCTTCAGCTCGGTATTAGCGGATATGAAACTTTGTCTGGAACTGGATTTGGACTATTTGCTGCTTAAAGCATAGAAAAAAATTGCTTTATTGGTTAATACGCTGCAGATGTTTTGAATACATCTTTCTCTATCAGGGTCAGAAGACCTGACTCAATATTTAACCTACTTGAGATGAAAAACGGAGAAGGGATACTTATTGGACCAGTCTTTCACTGTAGTTATGCTTGCCTATTGAATACAAGCATCAATAAATAACCCAACTGCGTGAGTCTTAAAGCAATAATCAATGGCAGCCTTCGAGTTATCATTCACAAAAAAAGTATCAACAAAGGATAATAGCTTTGCTATGAGTATTCGCCTGATTAGAAATCCTATAATATTCAATAAATTGCTAAGCCTACCTTGATTTCTCACCATCAACAGCAATAAGCGAAAAAAAGAAGAGGTTTAGGAAAAATAAGGAGCTGCCAACATTTACTCCAGAAAAATCCCTAAAATAAAGAGTGCGGTTTATACAATAACAGCCAATCTTGCTACATGTAGTAATGCCCTAAAATAGGAACTCTGTTTTTCAGCTAATTAAAATATTGAATATCAATTTTCTCAGGAAGGAAAATGTGTCGAAGATTCTTTTCAATTTGTTCTAAAAGATGTAGAATACGTAAGTGGCGCTGAATCCAATCGACTACCATCAATATTTTAAGCGAATTTCTAATAATAAATTTGATCCTGATCAGCAAAATGATACTCACTAATTTTTGACCTTTATCTTAGACAATCTTGAAGTTTAAACAAAAACTCTTTTCGAAATCAAAATATCTTCCTTCGATACTTGCTTAGCTTGCCAGGCTTCCAAGATCAATAATATCTAATGCCTGACCTACAACATAGAGCCAACACAAAAACGTCTCCTAGAGTTGTTTACTGGCCAATACGCCTCCGTCATCGAATAATTTTGTTGTGACTCCTGCCATTCCAAAACCAGTGTCAAGCGGAATGAAATAGTTGCTGTTTACCCTGAGTTCCTGATTGTTCATTTAGAGAGGTACATCACAGAGGTTAAAAATAAATAGCCGATAAATTATCACTGGATTGGAACAACTGAGTACACTCTTGCTGGGGCTATAATTCACGAAGGAGATGTCATCAGTTCAGGTCACTATTTTGCCTTGAAGACCAACAGTCCAACCAACAACACAATCTACAATGATTAAAATATACGGAATTCATCTCTACTTTTCGAAGAAGATTGCTATTTACTAATATACAAAAAGGCTTCCCTGCAAAAAAAGTGATATGAGATTATTTGTTTTATAATATATTGTCGAATGAACAGTCTGATAGAAAATTACTATACTTATTTCACGTTTTTATCGACTATTTAATTACATTCCCTCGTGCGATGTTGTTTTGTCCTTACTATGAATTCATATCTGAAGCAAGATGATATCCAGGAAATTTTGGAGAGCAGCCTGACAAATGGTGTTCCTCAGTATAGAGTGAGGCTCTATGATCAGAGAAAGCCAGTTTGGGTTCCCCTCTATCGATTTAAAGACTGCTTTCACTTGATAGTACACTATGAAAGAGATTTTATAACCAAACAAAGACAAGTCGAGAAGCCGAATCTTTAAATTTAAATTCAAAAAAGATTGGCTGAGTTCAAATAATAACTAGCAAAAGATACTGATGGTCCTTGGTTATACTAGCAATTTGGAATGATGCTCGAGTTCAAACATGCAAAGGATGAATAAAATCCAGTCATATAACACATTCGTGCTGAAGTGAACAATTATCTGGAAAAATAGCTCTAAAAACATGCAGACAATGTTGGCACTACTACTACAAATTTGCAAGCGTTAGATGATTTGAAAAGAAATAAACGTTTAGCAGAAAAAATAGTTGAGCTTGATAAATGGACAAAGGATAGAGCAAATGGTCAGGTAGCCTTTCTGAAGAAAAAAGTTCGTACTGCTCTAAAGTAAGCTAAAGATGGCGCAGAAGAAAGGCTGAAAAAATCAGCAGGACCTAAAAAATAGTCTCTCTTTCAGAAAGCAACAGATTGTGTATAATAATTTAGATTTTAAGAAAAGAAAAGGCTGAATGAGTTGTATGATGCCATTATTGACTCCATCAACAAAGAGAGATAATAGAGTTTTGCTCTTATAGATGATAGATGCGACAATGAGCTCATAACCAGAAAAAGAATCATCATTCACCACATCTCAAAATAAGTAGATGGAGTGCTTGAACCGGTCTACTATAAGCTCTAGAAAAAGTTTGCTGTATACCAATAAATTATAGACAAAAAGATTGAATAAGATCGATTGGCTTGTGTTTAAGCTCTCAAGAGGAGTTATTAAAAAAAGTTTGAATAATAGGATTAGAAGCCTACTAAAAAGAAACTTGAAGATCTGAGTGACTTTTTTGGAATAAATCAGGAAAAAGCACTTCCTCTTCCACCTAACATACTGACTCGTATCTAGCCTTCATGTGTTTCCATTTCGGAATTATCTAGCCTAAGTATTTCTGCCTCTGCTATTGGTTCCTCTGCTACTGCTAACAATGCTAAATCTCCTTATTAGTCTCCTGATAATGCTAAGCCTGCTCCTGCTGATTCAGAAATGGTAGCTGAGGTTCTATAGTCAGTAGTAATCAAAGTACCTGGTGTAATTGCATAGTAGACTTCTATCCAGCCATAATCAATCTACAACAATAAGCTACTAGCCGGTAAGTATGCCTCATCTATAGTCGATGCACTTATTGAGAATATTCTTGAAAATGTTGTCAACAAAGGTGTTTGGCCTGCATAAAAAGATGTAGAAAATGTACATAACGAAGTTGAGTAAATTGCAGAAAATAAATTGATTCCGAATGTGGTTGAACTGTAAGCTGATATCGTTCAGGAATAAAAATACATTCCACAATAAGAGAATCCGATTGTCCCAGAAGCTGCTATTGTCATCGAACTTGACTAAGTCGATTAGAACAAAGTCAATGCTCAGGACGAAGAAAACCACTAAAAGAAGAAAAATAAAACAGTCAGCCATAAAGATAAGAAAATTCAGAAGAAAAGAACTTAGGTCATGCAATCAGGAAAGATGGAGGTACCCACAAGCTCTCACCTCTACATCAAAGGTATTCCTTTCGATGTCACAAAAGATCAGTTCTGGAGAAAGCTTGAGCAGGAGACTAAAGGTTTCTTGGGATGGACTCCCTGCAGGCATGGCAACCGGTCAGCTGGATTTGGATTTGCTAAATACAAATCAAAAGCAAGAGCAAACTAAGCAATGAACTACCTTGACGGGCTTGTATACAATTTCTTCACTTTGAGAGCTAATTACAGGATAAAAAAATGATTTGATCTGCTACATTTAATCTCTTTAATATGAATATAATCAGGCTCTACTTCTTCGATACTCCCAGTAAGCATTAGCAGCAATTCTCATCACTCCTCGAGTCGCGATTTCTGCAATTTGAGATAGTTCAGAGGTGCCAAAAAATTTGCAAACAATGATTAGTAGGGATCCTGCAAATAGTAGTGCAAAAATACCCTGGCCAATATGAGTTTCTTCACCTCTATTGCTTTCTGAATTCATTTCCTCGTCACGTGAGGGTGAATAGTAAATTTATCTTTGCTTGCTGATATTGTTTTTCTTGACGCACTCATATAGCTCCTTGCAAATGTACCCTGTAGGCTTTTCAATGTCGCAATTTTATTACTTGAATAAATTCCAGCATGATGAAGCCTGGGTTGTATTCTGATTCTGTTGATGTGTTCCTACCACCTCATCACCATCTAACAAAAAACCTCCGCTGATGAAGGCCAAAACACCTAGTAAAAAAATAATCTGCTTTATTCCGAAATTGTTTTCTCTCTACAGATGCTGTCGAACTGTTCTTCTTTCTGGTAGACGGTTGAGGGTGCGGCGAAAATTGTTCCATGTGCTATTTTCATTTCGCAGGAACTATCGGATGCTATGACCGTCACTCTCTCCATCAATATCAGGCTATTCCTAAGATGTGTTGAGTTCTACATGTTGGGAGGAAGACAATGACGAGGAAGAAGATGGTTTGAAGGACGATCCATCTGACTGGAGACAAGACAAAGTCCTAATTAGCCACATTCTGTACCTTTAATCATGAGAACATTCGGATGGATTGAGGTCATAGGGTAGGACTCTGTTTAGTAAAGCACTTTTTATTGACGAGCCAATGCTTGATATGAAGATAATTACATTTTGTCTGATATTTTGCTGGATCTGCGAGAGTTTGTTTGACCATTGGAGAAAGAGTTGCTGTCAGCAGGCTCAGATCTGGTTGTATTGTCGTGATAGTAGTTGTTCGGTCGCATTAGCCAATTTGTAATTATTATATGATTGCCATCTAAGGAAGTGTGAGCGAATTCGATGGTTTATATAAATAGTGTTAAAAAAGTTAATTTGCCACGATCACAAGCAACATGGAGATCAAGTTCCCATAACATTAAGACAACTTTATTCTCGTAAACTCACTCTAAGATGCTAAGAATAGGATCAACCAATAAAATTTTTCACTCAATAGCAATATTCTATACAGATGGACTATGCAAAAACAAAAGTATCTATATGGTAAATGCTGCTACCGCGGCTGCAAAGCATACCTAGCATACAGACAACTAGAAGCTGGTCTTCGGCTCTTCAGGTTCTACAATTAGCACAATCATACTGCATTTGGATCAAGACAGTCACTCTTCAATCAAGTAGAAAATGACATCAAAGAAATGCCAATTTCCATTTCGGCGAAAACAGCAAGATAAATCATCCTGAGAAAATATAATTTATCGAAGTCTTCTTTCTACTATTTGTTCAGGAAGATTCAGAACAAAAAAATAGGCTTTTATCAACTCACTCAGCTTCTTTCAGAAAAAAAGTGTGAAGTGCAGTCATAACCTTATTTCTATGGAATGGATTCACTGCCAAACCATCTATTAATAGTATCCCCTCTCATGAAATATAACTTCTAAAAATACGGCGATTGGATGGGTTTTGACCTAACATACAATGTCGTCCAGTAAAGATCTTAAAATGGGAGAAGTTGGGCATTAGGAGTCTTTATGGGCATAAGTGCGTCAAAGAAAATGGTTCCATTTGGATTGGTTCTATGCAACTAATAAAATTCAGAACGATTGTACTCCATCTTCAAGTCATTTTCAGACATAATGAATCGACTACCTCATGTAATTATCAGTGATGATGACAAAGCCACCGCTGCTGCTCTTGAAAGTTTGAAGAAAGATCGTTAGTTTGAAGGAATTCACTTACTTGATGTGTTTCATATCCTCAGAAACATAAAAAAAAATCTCAAAAATAAGAAATGCTGGGATTTTTTTAATCGAATGATTCGGTAGCAATCAAAAAGCAAGTTTCTTTCAATCATGAGTAATTGTTTGACTGCATTGGACGAAGTCCAAGACATCGAAGTTCTTCAACGTTTTCAAAAGAATAGTCACCGCTACTGCCTAAGCCAAATTCCAAACGTAATGTATGGCTTTATGCCAAATACCTCAATGAATTAAAAGGTTCACGATTTGATCAAGTCTATAATTTCAACCTCAAAGCCGTTTACTGTTGTTGTTCAGAAAGTTATGAACTTACTTGAAGATCTTGGAGAAAAATGTAGTTAATATGAACTAGAAACAGTCAAAATATAAGATTTGTTTCAGTATGTACCTCTTAAAGAAATCAGGTTCTCAGTTTCTAAGGTGATTTTCAAGGAGGTTACTGCTCAATTTTCCAAATGTATTCATCACCGACTCGAACAAATTGAATAAAATCACTTTTAGATTAATGACTCTGAAACTATCTATATGGTTCAGAAAAATGGCAGCTTTTGGTAGTGTTAATGCTCCTTTTATCAAAAATGTGGGATTTTATGCAGTCATCTCTTCAAGACTTTTCTACTTCTCAAAATCAGTCCGATAGATTACATCCACCCAAGATGGAAGCTTCAAATAACTTCACATAGCAGCAAGAAAAATATGATTCGCCAGAAGAAAACCAGAAGAAATCGATGATTAATGATTGTGATAGCTTATTCATAGTAAACAGTAAAAAATATTCAAATCACTTCCATTTTCCGAAGTAGCCAAATTGATAGTGCCAGGCTGAGGAATATGCATGAGAATTTTTTGAGAACAGATCCGAGAATTTTTACAACAGTCAAGAAACAGATGAAAACATCCCCAATGAATACAAACTGAGCAATAGCTCTTGCCTGAGGAAGAGTGATGTTGATGAGACTGACAAGGTGAATTGCCCATTACTTGACGAAGATTGGAAAGCAGGAGCTAAAGTTTTCTAACTCAAAGCTGCAGGTGTGATCACATGTAAGCATGCTGAGATGAAGGAGGACAAATACCATGAGAATGTAGGCTTCAGAGAGAAGTACAATGACCATTGATATGAAAAATATATAATTTGGATAAGTCAATTTGATCATTTCAAGCCATTATTTTTTATCAGGGCTCTCGAAATTTGGTAGAGGAAAATTATTACAAGCGTAATTGAGGGGAAGACGTAGTTTTCCTTGAGCTCCTCCAAGCTGGCTTCCAAAAAGAACTTTGTTTTATCAGATATTCCTTCGTCGGGGCCAGGCTCTTTCTGAATGCATGAGTAGAGAGACAAACATTCTTAGCTGAGGTCAAGGGGGCTACAGTTTTTTGTTTGAAAGTCAATCAAACAGGCCTTGGCCTCTTTTTCATCCACAGAAAATTTGTTGATCATGTTGTTCCCAACTTGGAATATCACTCCGGCTAGAAATAGCAAAATTACCAAAACGGCAAGACAGTTAGGACAAGTAGTGCTTGTCTTAGATCCTCTCAGCTGGTTATTGAGCATGTTTGTGACCTACTTGATGGTTGGAGAGCTGTCAGAGAGTTTTTTTGCAGGCATATTGATGATTGGACAATTATTATTATGAAGTCAATTAACTTCAATATGTTGATAGATTAGCTAGAGCTCGAAAACCTTTGACTCTGATAGTTTACAAATCAACAATAATCAAATCAATTGTTCTATCTCTAGTTATGTGTCCAAATATTCATATGATATGTCGGTGATTGAGTGAGTTTCAGTGTCAGTGGTTTGGCTCCTTTCGGATGGATTTGATTAATTCACTTCCTCTTAGTTGCTGTCCATC
>Ga0100384_1002507_pt1 | contig 10586 bp, 14 predicted proteins | sample CryGeymeta201508_FD_87087 | JGI IMG/M metagenome (GOLD analysis project Ga0100384, IMG submission 87087) | Groundwater microbial communities from Crystal Geyser aquifers in Utah, USA - Crystal Geyser metaG 2015-08 | ecosystem: Environmental > Aquatic > Deep subsurface > Groundwater | place: USA... | reverse complement strand
TTGGTTTGATTTCTTTGTTTTCGCAAAGTCTGATTCCTGGTGCCAATTTCAACAGCAATAAACGTGAGTTTCCAATTGGGAAAAAGGAATCGAAATCAAAGGCATTATTTAGGAATAACTTATGAGTTAGTTTGTATTGATCAGTGGCTTTCCAAGAAACAATATTGAGGTCTAAAAATTTGATAAGGTCGTCTAAAGCCTCATAATAACTGCGTTCAAGAGCATCATCATCTTTATCAATCATCCATTGAAATGGCGATTTTTGATTTTCTTCTAAACGATTTAAACGTCCTGCAGCTGTGTGAGATAAATCATTGTGAGGCGCAAATTTGCGATAGGCTTGAATGGCAATTGGATAACGAACTGCAAAAATGAAATCAAGATCTGCACCTGATTCTTTTTCATATTCTACAACTGCCAAATCATAGGTTTCTTGACCAATAAGATTGATAATGTCATTGGTTGCAGTTTTAATTTTTCCTTTGATGTTTTTAAAAGGAATATTAACGTCAATAAATCCTAATAGATCTTTGAGTTCTGCTGTGCCTGTATTGTCTGTAAAAAGGAGTTCCATAATTTATATTTTTGCTTCTGTACGTTCTGATGGAGTGACATCTTGTAATTTCTTTGGCGAAATATGATAGAAACCCATCTTTAGTTTTTTGTTAGGAAAATTTACTTTTAGTGCCATATTGATACATTTCATGACAATCATTTCTGGAATGTCGTTTTGTGTCAATAAATAATTTTGCAGTGCATAATGTTGTTCACCTCCTGAATTTACTTTGGTTTCGTTTCCAGTTCCACCAATGGCAGAATGCAATCCTATTGATGCACTAATTTTTCTAGAACTGTGATTGGAAATTAGTTCTTGAGCTTTGATATAATCAAGCACGTTTTGTTCAATTTTATTGATGGTCCATCCATGCTCAATTAAGTTGGTTCCGTCAACTTCAAACGCTTTTTTGGTGTGCCAAAATTTCCCAATATTTTCATCAGAAGAAAGCACTTTTGAAACTCCTAAAAGGAGTTCTTTTTCATAATTCGCCAACATTTTTGCGTTATATGTAACGCCACGTTCCATGCAGTTTGCTTTTAATTCTTCCTCTTTTCTATCCCAAAAAGCCTGAGGACTTTCAATGTGATATGATGGATTGATACCATTTTTCGAAAGAGCTCTTAAAATTAAAGGTGCTGCATTGGATCTGCGAATCCATTCAAGCGCACCATATAAATCAGGCACAGTATAGTAATCTTGACAGAAACTATACATGTTCGAATAATAAACAGATGTTTTATTTTTGAAAGGTTCTCTGATATCAAACAGCTCATAGACTTTCATTTTCATCAAGTCTTGCATTGATTCGAATGAAAAATCAGTCACCAAAGCATGAGTTGCATTGATGGATGTATTTTCTTTTTTAGATGCTTTTCGAGTTCTGTCAATGAGGCTATGTTCTAATTTCGCAATCATTGGTTTTTGATTTAGTCTTGATAAGCCTCTATTCACATAAAACTTAGTGAAATAACCTTCAATGTGCTGATAATCTACCACGCATTTCATTAGGTATTCTTCATGATCCCATTTGTCAAGCCATGCCTGAACCTCGCTATCTGATACCCATGTTCTTTGAAGTTCGTTATCGATAATCTCTTCTTTATAAAGGTGTGGACCTTTTCCCCAAAGAAGATTTGTTTTGCGCTTCAACTCTCCGGGAGCATCAGAATTGTTTTGGATAACTCTTTGTATCTCTTTAGGTAAATCATTGTTATCACCATAAGGATGTATGCGCCAATCACCTACATAATAATCACGATTTACCCAATCGAGTGATTCTTTATTTACCCTAAATTCTCCAAAGTCTCTTGGAGTTTCAGACACTCTAAATGTGTAACATACTTGTTCAGCCTCTACAATAGCTTCTCTTTGGAATGTATCTATATTCATGGTTTAACTATTTGACCATTAAACATTATTAATAAAGGATAATGAAACCATCTGTTGGTATCATCTTGATTATCATAATCTATGTAACCAATAAGTATGTTACTATAATCACTTTGATTATGTGACATGCCTGGTCTTAACAATGCTTTATGTATTACTCTATATCCTTTTGATGTTTGATTGGTTGTGTTGCAACTCACATAACCAAATGAAAAAGGAATATTCTTAGATGATAAGTCACGCATTCTTTGAAGCGCATCTCTCTTTGATATTGGTTGGTCTTTGCTCATTGGTTGTAATTTGATACAAGTATATGCACATACATATTATTTATTAAGACATGAAGAACAAGGATTTAAAACCTTGCTACACTTGGTTTTAAGACCTGCTACTTGGTTGCACCTGCAATCATATATCTAAAAAAGGGACGTTTGCATGGACAAACCAAGAACTGAGCGTGTTGGGGAAAATCGATACATCAAAAAAATTTCATTTTTTTGATTATTGGTAAGTTTCAGAAATTCAATTGATTATGATTTTTTTATTTTTTAATTGCTTGATTTTTAAGGTTTTTGGAGTTCCTTTTTTACTATTTAGAACAATTCTTTATTTCGTTAGTTTGTTTATTTTTTATTAAAAATATTCGTTAGTTTGTTTAGTTTTTTGTATCTTAGAGTATTATTAATCAATACATTATATAAAAATGGTAGTAGAAAAAAACAAATCGAGTAAAGAGAACGTGCAAAAAATTAGCAATGTTCAAAATGGTAAAGTTGACCCAGTTCAACAAAAAAGTGAGGTTTCAGAAGTTTTGAAGATGGAAACTCAAAAAATGATTGCGGAAATGAGACCAACCGCAGAACAGCGCATCCAAAATGCGGAGAAGTTTAAAATTCTTACTAGTAAGTACGACCATCTAAAAGCGAAAAAAGAAGAACTTGAAAAGTTTAAAATTTCTAGTGATGGAACAAAAGAGCGTATTTATTTTGAAAATTCGGAAGGCTACAAATTAGAAGTTTCTAATTCTAACATTGTTAATGACATGTTGAAATTGGCGGAAACTACTTTGACAAGCATTTTAGAAGCTACACAAAAAGAAGTACAAGAATTTATCATTTAACCATTAACAACAAAACCGCTCAATGGTAGAGATTGGGCGGTTTTTTCTAAATCAAAAGTTTATGACACTTACAGCGATTAAGAGCGACAAAAATAAGGTTTTTTTATTGTCGGAACAAGTAAAAGTATTACTTCATCAAAAAGGATTTTTAAAGGTTTTTAATTATAGTGATTACAACTATTTTAAAGCAAAGGCGCAAAATTCTTACAACAAAGCAATGGCAATTTGTGAAATGTTTATCCAGGAGAATAGCCAAGTTTGTGAAAGTGATTTTAACGATTACATTTTTTAGGCTATGAACAAATTTATTTCTATCAAAGAAATTGATATTTCTTATAGCTACGGAATTGCAAAAGCAGAGAGGGAGCAAATAACCTGCAGTAAAACCGCTTTTTATTCATTTGCGGATGAACAAATACTTTAATTTATGAGCAATTTATATACACAAATTTTTTCTTGCAAAACTAGAGACGAGAAAAAAGAACTTTTAAAATTTTTAAGCAGACAAGCAAAAGAACTGATTGAACTTGAAGCACTTGAGAAGAACGTCAACGCAGTTTTGATAGATATGTACAAGAACGATGAACACCGCAAATTCAAAACTTTTAGAAGTTGGCAAAAAAAAGGCTACAAAGTGAAGAAAGGCGAAAAAGGATTTTTTGTTTGGAGCAAGAAATTAAAAGGAACTGAAAAAGCCGAAAAGCCAGAAGATGACAAAGAGTTTAAATTTTTTGGAATTGCTTATATTTTTAGCAATGCGCAAGTTGAAAAAATGAATTAAGAAAAACGCCCAAAATAAGGGCGTTTTTTAAAAAAAATTCCGAAAAAACAGTCTTTCGTGACTGTTTTTTCGGGGTGAAGTTTTTATTTATTAACTTTTTTTTAAGATTATATTTTTCTTATTTTATTGATTACTAGATACTTATTTTCTATATGCGTATATCTGCTAGTTGTAGGCAATGCTAAGACGCTCCGATTAAGAAACGCCTTATAAGCCCTTAGATTAGTCCAGTATGCACCAATCATTTGAAAGCATATCGGTCTGAGATGCTAACCAACCGTTCACCACCTCACCAGTAGCACTCCACATACATAAGTAAGCGAGAAACTCAATGTCTCTGCCTTGCTCAACAAGGAATGTTTTTACTGTTTCAGGCAATGATTTCACTTTTGGGATAAAATCCTTATCCAATTTGTCCGCAGGTCTTTGGAAAATAAACATTCCTTTACCGTTCCATCCTTGTCGGCTCACTCTTTTGCCATTTTTCAGGGCTTCTAAGGCTTGCCCGTAATTTAAGTTTTCTACCATTTTTTAAGGTATTTAAAAGCACTGCCTACAACATTGTATAACCGCAAGTGGGGCAGTATTCCAGATTACAAGGTTATTGCTCCTAATTTAGTTTAGTGTCAATGTGAAGGTTCGGAGCTTTCAATCCCCCACCTGACGGTTATACTTTGCCGTTATACAACATACTAAGATTGCTCACGTTGTTGTATTTCGTTAAGTTTGACAAATACGTCCTGTATTGTTTTTCTACTCATTTTATCTGTATAAGCAATTGATTCACCTCCGAATCTTATAAAATTTATAATCCACCTTATAAACATTATCATTGCACCAACGAAAGCAATTCCAAAGAAAAATGGAAAGGCTAAAGTACGTTGTATAACAAGCAATATAATGGATTGCCGAGTTTCTGAATTTTTCATGTTTTCTACATTTTATTAAGTTACTACTAAATTGATAGGTTCGTTATTTTAAGTCGGCAACCCACCATATTGCCGACCGTTAGTAGCAAGGCAAAGACGCTCCGATTGAACGTCCGTGCCAAACTTTCAAATTAGAGTTCTTTGTTAATGATTACAATTTTACCACCAACAGCCGTTCCACTTTCTTTAAAAGCTCCCTTTTCAATGTCTATTACTTCCGCTTCAATTTCATCAAGCCAGTTTTTAAATTCAACTTCCTTTTTTTGGCTTCCATTTACCCAACTTTCAGAAGTAATGCAAACCAATCTACCACCACGAGAAAGGCTTTTATACATTTCTTTTAAGTGGTCAATATCTTGTTTTTTTGTAAATGGTGGGTTTGCAATTATTTTGCTGTAAGTTTTACCGTTGTGTTTCAAAAAGTCATCACCAATCAAATTAAATCGCAATCCGCTTTTATTTAAAATAATGGCATTTATATCCATCAATTCATAACAATCAGGCACAACATCACAAACTTTGTTTATTGCTTTTACAATAGCTCCTTGTCCTGCACTTGGCTCTAAAATAGTGTCGTGCTGTTTTAAGTCGGCTAAATAAACCAATTCGTCTGCAAGTTTTTCAGGAGTTGCAAAAAACTGAAATTCTTTTTTAAGGTTTCGTTTTTCACCGTTGGCAATTTCTTCCAACAAATCTGTTGGGTCGGTTGCAAAAACAAATCCAAACACCTTTCCGCCTTTCCATTTACCGCCAATTAACTCTAATGCTTTTGCTACATCTTGGTAAAGTTTTCTGTCCAGTTGCCCACTTGGTAATTTAACTACATTGCCTTCTACTGTACAATTCTGTAATATTTGTTCTTTTGTTGTCATAAATTATTTAGTTTTTAAAATTAAAATTCGATTAAAAATGCCCAGCTACTAACACCGTATATAAAACATAGCCAGATAGTTCAGTGCTTAATTGCAAGGTTCGTGCATGGCAACCCACCATATTGCCGACCGTTATAGGTAATTCTAAAACCCACACCTACGACAAGCAATCTCATAATAATTAGCTTCCTTTTCAATACCTATAAATCTTCGGTTCAGATTTTTGGCTGCTAAACAAGTTGTTCCAGAACCATTGTGTTGTCTAATACCATATCACCTTCGTTTGAATAAGTGGATATTAAATATTTCATAAGTTTTAAAGGCTTTTGAGTTGGGTGTTGTCCTGCTTTATTTTCATTTGCAAAATAAATATTTGTTCGTGGGTATCTTGTTCCTTCATTGTCAGTCCTACTTCCTTGTCCTATTAGCCATTCTCCTTTTAACTCCTTATGGTTTTTAGTATTATTTCTGCCTTTGTATTTTTCACCAATCATCATTTGTAGGTTGTAAATTGGTTGCTGGGTATAAAAAACCATAATATCCTCATCTGATTTCATTGGTCTTTTTTTACATAAAGCGTGTAATGTCGCTTTTGCTTTTTCCCACTTCCAATCATATTTATACATTTTCAGATTGCTTGTTCTTACTAATGATGAAAACGGCTCACTTCCAAACAAAACAACTGCACAATTATCAGTCATTATTCTATTATATTGTTTCCAAAGTTTATCCATTGGTATAATATTATCCCAATCAATACTTGTAGTTCCATAAGGCAAATCAGCCAAAATTAACTGAACTGATTTATCAGGAATAAGAGGCATAATATCAAAACAATCCGCATTAACCAAAGCACTACCGCTAACAAGTGTTTTGCAATAGTGGGGCGGAAGTGGTTTATTGAAAATTTGTAATTCTATCATATTTTTGTTTTAAATTGATACGTTCGTGCCTCTAATCGCAACCGAACGCATATACTTCCCGTTACCCAACAGTAGGCGCACTCAAATTCATTGGTCCTCGTTTTCGTGTGAATTTTACCCATTCAGGACGAAAAAAGAAATATTTTCCTGCATCCGAAAAATTGGTACTATACATTGGCAATTGATGCAATGGTAATTTTTCGGACGTTTTGTCTTTTTGAATGATGGTAGATCCTGTGCGTCTGTGTTTGCTGATGTTTGTTTTTGCCAATTCTAATGACGATTTAAAATGACGACAGCTAAACTTATCTATCAAAACTTTTGGCAACTCGTTTTTATAGCCTCCAAAGAACATTTTCATGTGATTGAATTCCTCTTCATGATAAATAGTTGCTTGATTTTTATTCATCAAATGAACTTTCCAGCCTTCTTCTTCTAAATATTTTTTGATTTCTGAAGCGTAATCTTTTTTGATAGCAGCATTTTGATTTCCTGAACGATCATACCAAACATTCACTTCCTTGTTTTTGTGATGTTTGAAAAAGTTGATGTACTTTTTTGCCAATTCTTTGACGTGTTCTGGAGCAAGTGTGAAAAATTCTTTCAGAATATAGACATAGTTTCCTTTTTCTTGCCCAACAATCATGCTGCACATGTTTCCAAAATCGAGCGAAATATCTAAATGCTTAAAATGGTCAATATATCTGAGCGCCAAAGATGATTCCTGGACTGCATCCCCAATATTGAATTTGTCATAATAACCTTCCAAAATTCCGTCATCATAAAAATGATGTTCGCCAAGCGTAACATAGAATTTTTCACCTTTTTTTAACGTAGGCTTTAGCGTGCAAATTGCGGATTTAAATTCTTCAATTCCGAGGGCATCTAATTGGTCTTTGAAATATCCTGTTGTTAAAATATCGGCATTCGCAAAAGTAGAAACTTGATAAAACAAGGTAGAATCTTTGCGAGCTTTTGTCCAGCGAATCAACCAACGCTCATAATTTTTTTGAACGTTTTTGATTTTTGTATAGTCTTTATCGCGAATTGCATTGTAGAGTTCTGATTTGATTTCATTCAGAACTATTGAAACATTCAAAATATCTTTGATTTGTTGAACATTCATGTCTTTTTCACGATCCATAATCCAATCAAAATCGCCATCAGCAATATTGGGAATATCAGTAGTGGCTGTAAATCCTCTGTAATAAACTGAATGTCCAAAGGCAGGATAACCACGCAAAGCAGGCGTTAATTTTTTGGCTTTTGTGAAATCTATATTTCGAGCTTCATCAATAAAATTGTGCTGATAGGAATTTCCTGCAGCAGATGTTGGCACATCCATTGAAACAAGTTTTAAAAAATTTCCAAAACGAGTAGAAATTGTATGTTTATACGCTTCTGGCTGTTTGTAGGGTAACAAAAAATGTGATGGAGGAGGAGCATCAGTCACGTAATCAATATTTTCTTTCCAGCCCAAACGTTTCCAACCTTCAATAAGTGATGGCACAATATTGTCAAGCGCATTGACATAGGTATCAGACAAAAAAGCAAAGTATGCTCCTGGCATTGCTTTGCATATTTTTTGAGAGCGTTTTGCTACGATTGATGATGTTTTTCCAACACCACGTGCACCAATGAAAAATAGATTTTTCGGCTCAATCATGTCTATCATCATATCTACCCAAGTAGTATAACGCACATCAACATTATTATCAGTCTTTACGTGCGTTCTCCTGCTCATTTGGGAAAATTATAATTTCGTCAATCATGGCTTCTCTTCGAAGCATGGCTTTTTCTTTTTCTGACAATTCTGGATAAGAATCGATTTGCTTGGCTAATTCTATTCTGTTGATAGGTTCTAAACCTGCTTTGATAGGATCTGTTGTGTAAATAACAAATTGTTCTTTGAGCCATTGTTCTGGTATAAATTCGATTTCTTCTTTGTCTAATTGGCGCAATTTTGCCACTTTCTCATACATCGCTGTGACCATGTTTGCATCTTTCACGTCTTTGACTGCGAGTTCTGCAATGGCTATTAAACGCTCCATTTTTGTGGCATAAACGTTTCTTTGAGCCTGTTTAGAAAGTGCTGCTGAGGAATAGTAATATTCCATCCCATCAAAATACACTTTTTCGGCCATATGCCTTGTGAGACCTTCTGCTTTTACGAGATGATTGATGACTGAGTTTTTTGTACCAAAATCTGCAACTCTTAAATCGAGCACACGCACTTTTTCCATGAGCTCAAAATACAAGGCAATACCTTCAGGAGTTTTTTCAATGTCTCCATGATCTACGAATTCGTAGATGTCATCAATGGTAATGCCTTTTATGAGTTCGTTTTTATTCATAAATACGCCAACTTATTTTTTCGTGATTTTTTACTTTTTTGATCAAGTAAAAAAGGCTTTTCAAACACAAATTTTTTTAATCCTAAAATTGGACAATAATAAAAGTGGATGTATTGCTTTTTATTCATCTTTCATAATTTTTGCATTTCGGAATTCATTAACAATAAAAAGTAAAATTGTAAAATAAACACTACAGACAAAATAGATTTGATTAGTGCTTACTTCAAAAAATCTTAAAATGAGCGCTAAAAAAACTATAATTGCCATGCAAACTCCGCATAGAATTATTGCATCGCAAATTCTTTGTAAAAGATTAGTTGTTTTTTGGATTTTTTTTATTGATTTCATAGTTAAGATTCATTTAAAATTCGATGTTTATGATTATCAAAAGCACGCTTTTCAGTGGCTTTTTTGCTTTCTTGAGTGGCTGTGATATTGCCTGTTTTGGCATTTTCGAGTAACTTATTATCGATTTCGAATTGCGCTTCTAAAATGCCTTTGTCATAATGAAACCGAACTAAGCTTTCTGGATTTTCGAATTCACGTCTTAGAAGTGATGGATTGATGCCTAAATACGTTGCAATATCTTTGATACTGTAGTTTGTGGCTGCCAAGTTTGCAATAGCTTGATATTGCTCTTCTGTGAGCGATAAATTGGCTTGTTTTGTTAGTTCGCTTGACATGAGCGTAAAAATTTTGATAAATATACAAAATATACCTATAAGTATATTAAAATATACACATAGGTATATTACCTCAATTTTGAATCGGTAAACAATGTTTTTCTAAAATCGTAAAGCGATTTGCTATTTGCAAAAACATACTGTTCGTAAAGCGCATTTGATGCCCAATTTCCTGAACCTTCAATCGTATAATTGTTTGCGGCTGTTTTGCAAATACACACTTTGGCATGTACCCAAGAATAGATGACTTTGAAATTGCCACGTGAACTAATCAGCGCGTTTAGATAATCAATTGTTTTGGGATTTCGTTTGATTAACGAATCTGAAATCATGAGCGTGATTTGCTCAATAATGCCTTCATCATGCAATTGAATTAATGCATCAATCACATTTCGAGAAATGCTGTAAGTGGATGCGTGCAGCTCTTGAATGCGTTCTAGTTTCCCTATTAAAGGAATAAAAGTAAAGGCATTGAAACTGGTATCTGATTGCAAGAAAAAAAACTCCTCAGCACTGGGCAAGCGTTTTAGCTCGTTGTCTAAATTTTTGATTTTCTCATAATGAGTGAGCAAATATTTAGAGATGTAGTGTTCTGAGGCGTTTTTTTCTGTTGGAATTGCAGTTGTTTTCTTGATTTCAAAGAATTTATTTTGCATCCGAAATTCCGAATTTTGCTTTGATCAGTTTTAGTTCTGTTTGCCAATCGTTTATTTTTTCGGCAAATTTTTGTTTTGTTTCCTCAGTTTTGCTTTCTGCCATTTTTTTAGAATCACGACGAATGTAATTGTCTAAATTAGAAATGCGTTTCATTCCCTGTTCTACAGTCATGGCATCAATAGTTGATTTCAATTTACGTTCTGTAAAAAGTGGATGTTTGCCAAGGATTTTTCCAGTTTCTTGGTAGTGAACCAATTCTTCACGGATTTCTTGATTTACTTTAAAATCGGCAACAGCTGACAAAGCTAAGGCTGTGATT
>Ga0100384_1002438_pt1 | contig 10775 bp, 10 predicted proteins | sample CryGeymeta201508_FD_87087 | JGI IMG/M metagenome (GOLD analysis project Ga0100384, IMG submission 87087) | Groundwater microbial communities from Crystal Geyser aquifers in Utah, USA - Crystal Geyser metaG 2015-08 | ecosystem: Environmental > Aquatic > Deep subsurface > Groundwater | place: USA... | reverse complement strand
CCAAGCAAATCCAGCGGTAAAGGCAAGGTAAGCGGCCGCTAAAAGCAAAGTAGCCAATGCCAGCACAAGGCTGCGCTTGAACTGCGTTGCACGGTGCGTTGCCAGGGTCACGCCTATCACGCCAGCCAGAAAGCTCACGATCATGCCTCCAGCAAAGAGGGAAACAGATGTCAGATCCGGCCGATTTGCACCGAGGACTGTGGCATTGGCATTGGGCGAGGCGAGGAACACAGCGCCAAACGCCAGAAAGCCGATTGCATTGATCATGCCGGCAATTCCGCTCAGGGCTGCCGCCAGAGGCACCAGTGCGCGCTGTGCCCGGTCCATGGCCAAGGGCGTGGGCTTGCGAATGTTGGACAGCGTCATAGGGTATCCCGTTTCAGAAATCGCTGTTCAGGCGTTCGATGATCAGGGCAATGCCTTGCCCTCCACCGATGCACATTGTCACAAGACCATAGCGCCCGCCAATGCGCTCCAGCTCATAAAGCAGCTTGATCGTGATAATCGCACCTGTTGCCCCCACCGGGTGCCCAAGTCCGATCCCACTGCCGTTCGGGTTGACCTTGTCAGGCAGAAAGCCAAGCAGTTTTGCCACAGCGCAGGCTTGGGCTGCAAAGGCTTCGTTTGCTTCAATCACATCGATCTGATCGAGCGACAGCCCAGCCCGTTTGAGCGCGATGGGAACTGCTTCGACCGGGCCCAACCCCATAAGCTCGGGGGCAACGCCTGCATGACCCCAAGCAACCACGCGCGCTCTCGGCACTAGGCCTTTGTCCTGAGCCGCCACTGCAGATGCGAGAACAAGGGCGGCCCCGGCATCGTTTAGCCCGCTGGCGTTGCCCGCCGTTACCGTGCCACCGTCTCTGCGAAACAGTGGCTTAAGAGCGGCGAGCGCCGAAAGGGACACATCAATCCGGACGTGCTCGTCGACCTTGAAGAGGAAATTGCCGCCGCGGGCCTTAATCTCAACCGGCACGATCTGATCGCGAAACCGGTCTTCTCTTTGCGCCATCGATGCCCGGCGATGGCTCTCGAGGGCCAAAGCGTCCTGCTCCTCGCGTGTAATGCCGTGCAGCCGTGCGACGTTTTCGGCGGTCACACCCATATGGCCTGCACCGAACGGATCAGTCAGAACTGCATTCATGGCATCAATCATTGCGGCGTCACCGATCTTCTGTCCCCAGCGCATGGACTTGGTAACATAAGGCGACTGGCTCATGCTCTCGACCCCGCCTGCGACCGCAATGTCGCATTCGCCAAGGGCAATCATCTGCGCTGCAGAAATAATGGCCTGAACGCTCGATCCACAAAGGCGATTGAGCGTCAGTGCCGGGGTTTTGTCCGGAATTCCGGCTGCGATCGCAGCAATGCGAGAGACGTAGGCATCGCGGGGCTCGCTTTGTATGACCTGACCAAGCACGACATGGCCGACGTCGACCGGGTCTGCCCCGGCTCGTCTTATCGCTTCGCCAATGACGATGCGCCCGAGTTCCCATGGTTCAACGTCCTTGAGGCTGCCGCCAAAGCCCCCAATGGCGGTCCGAGCGCCCGACAATATCACGACGTTGTGCAACTTGATTCCTTCCCAAAACATGCTCGTGTCCGATGGGGTCCCGGGCTCAACGACCGCGCTGACTTTCAGGTCGACGCAGAGACCGGTGGATCGAGAAGCCCACGCGCCAGCAATTGAGCGCTGGCAAAATCGGCAGCATAAAAAAGCTTATCTGACGCGGGCCCAAGATGAACCCGCTCAAGCATTGACTGCGGCTGCGCGCGGACGCCGGACAACACGATCTGCGCTCCGGCAATTCGGGTTTGCTCGATGAACTCCTCGAGCGCCTGAACCCCGCTGGCATCCAGCAGCGGCACGAGCCGCATACGCAGAATGATGACCTTCGGCGACTGACCAACTCGGCGAAGTGTGTCGAGCAATTCGCCGGCAACGCCGAAGAAGAAGGGGCCCGTTATGCGGAACACTTCGACCCCCTTGGGCAGGGCATCACGCTGATGCACGTCTTCAGAGTCTCGGTCCGTGTCCTGTTCACCACCGGAGTCGAACTCGACCGCTTCGGCCATGCGCGCCATGAAAAGCAGCGATGCCAGCGTCACCCCCACGCCGATTGCCACGGTCAGGTCGACCATCACTGTCAGGCCAAAGGTCAGCAGCAGCACCGCGCGGTCGCCATTGGGCATTCGCAACAAAGCAATAAATCGCTCATACTCGCTCATACCCCAGGCAACCATGAACAGGATCGCCGCTAGCGCGGCCATCGGCACGAAGGCCATGAGGTCGGTCGCAAAGAGAATGAAGAGCAGCAGGAACACCGCGTGAAGAATGCCGGCGACGGGGGTCTTGGCTCCGGACCGGATATTGGTCGCCGTGCGCGCAATCGCGCCCGTTGCCGGCAGGCCGCCGAACAGCGCGGATCCGAGGTTGGCGACCCCTTGGCCAATCAGTTCCTGATTGGACCGATGCCGGGTTCCGGTCATTCCGTCGGCAACGACCGCTGACAAAAGAGCCTCGATCCCGGCAAGAAAGGCGATAGTGAAGGCAGACGGCAACACTGCACTGATCTTGGCGAGAGAAATCTCGGGAAAAGTAGGCATAGGCAATCCCGCCGGAATGTCGGGGAAGCGCGAGCCGACGGTATCCACCGGCAACCCGAGCACAGCCACAGCAACCGCGCTGGCAACAACCGCGATTAGGAAGCCCGGCAGTTTGGGGGCGAATTTGCGCAACCCAACGATGATGCCAAGCGCGCCTGCGCCAACACCGAGCGTGGTCCAACTCGTGCTCGACATCGCGGCAAAATAGGCCTGCCATTTGGGCAGGAATTCGGCGGGGACTTGAGCCATGGACAGGCCGAGGAAGTCCTTCACTTGGCTCGATGCAATGATAACCGCGATGCCTGCGGTGAAGCCAGTTACGACGGGGTGCGGGATGAATTTGATCATCTGCCCGATGCGGAACACACCGGCCACGATAAGGATGATGCCTGCCAGAAAAGTCGCGATCAGAAGCCCGTCATAGCCGTGCTGGGCGATGACGTTGAAAATGACCACCACGAACGCGCCTGTCGGCCCGCCTACCTGGACCCGGGACCCGCCTAGCGCTGAAATCAGAAAGCCTGCGATAACCGCGGTTATCAGACCCTTGTCAGGGGAAGCCCCGCTGGCAATCCCGAGCGCCATGGCAAGCGGCAGCGCGACAATCGCTACCGTGAGCCCGGCAATGGCATCGGCTCTCAGCGTGCTAACCGAATAACCTTCGCGCAGAACCGTAATCAGCTTGGGTGTGAAGGCATCGGCGCTCACGGCCTCGCGTCCTCGGCAGCGGCCTTGTCATACAAAATGGACTGTCCGCGCGTTTTGGCCTTACCGGCGGTCGTTTCGCGCAGGCGCACGCCGCGCCCCGAACCGGTGCTGGGCGCGTTCTCGCCGAGCAGTTCGACGCCCGCACCTTCAAGCGCTGTGATGACCTTGACCAGCGTGTCGACCACACCGCGAACCTGGCCATCGGACGACTCCATGCGCTGGATCGTCGGCAGGGAAAGCCCGGCGAGCTCGGCTAGCTGACGCTGGTCGAGGCCGAGAAGGGCGCGCGCTGCCCGCATCTGCTGAGATGTGATCATGGTCGACTCCGTGATGTTTTATACATCAAATATCAGTCTTAACAATCTAAGCTGATGCTGTATACAGGCCTCATGCTCTTCAGTGAATTCTTTTTGGCCCCGAAACATCACGCCCGTGACGGGATTCTCCCATGCTGCTCGGTTGCAGATGTTCATGCTCGCTTGTCGCAAGACGCTGACGGCGGGAGTGGCTTTCGCGTCGACCTGAGATTTCGGAATGCCGATGGTACTTCTGGTGAGGCTCGACTGTCACCCCTTGAGGCGGCAGCGCTGATGTCGGAGATCGCTCGCGCCATTGATCGCGGGAACAGGCGTCAGGGCCAGATAGCTGCCTCTATACGCAGCATGCAGAATTACTGCGATGGCTGAGAAGCCGGACAATCAGGCTTCCTATCGCGACGATGCAAGCGGAAGCCGTGAAAGCTCCATGCCCATGCTTACGGATGCTTCAGGCAAGGAGCTTCCAAGCGGGCGAGACAGGCTTCGCCGACCGAGGCTTTCGCTTCGCTTCAAGTGAGCTGCGATTGCCCGCAGCACGATCAGGTTCCGCCGCCAAAGCGCATTCAGACACAAACCAAGGCCAAGCTTCAATGACGTTGATGTTCAAACGCATGGAAATGGTCGCCCGCTCGGGCGGCCGGCTCCATGAGAACCTTGATACCTCGCAACTCATCGAGATGGCTCTGATCCGCGGGGAGGGGAAGCTGTCGGAGGACGGTGCGCTCGTGGTCAAAACCGGCAGGCATACCGGGCGCTCGGCGCAAGACAGGTTCATTGTCCGTGACATCCTCACCAAGGATGACGTTTGGTGGGGCGAAACCAACAGGCCAATGAACGGGGAGTCCTTCGAACAGCTGCACAAGGACTTTCTTGATCACCTTGCCTCGCTCGATGATGTCTTCACTCAGGACCTGTTCGGCGGTTCGCATCGCAAACACCGGGTCGGCGTTCATGTCGTCACCGAGCTTGCCTGGCACGCGGCTTTCGCCCGCACCATGCTGGTGCGCCCAACCGATGACGACCTGCGGCAATTTAGCGCCGATTACACGCTGATCGACTTGCCAAGTTTTCGTGCTGATCCTGAACGTCATGGCTGTCGCTCGGAAACGGTCGTTGCGATCGACTTCATGCATCGCATCATTCTAATCGGCGGCACCGCCTATGCTGGCGAACTGAAAAAGGCCGTATTCACCGTTCTCAACTTTGTCCTGCCACAGCAGGATGTAATGCCGATGCATTGTTCGGCTAACATCGGCCCCGGCGGCGATACCGCGATCTTCTTCGGCCTGTCGGGCACGGGCAAGACGACTCTGTCAGCAGATGCTTGCCGCACCCTGATCGGGGATGATGAGCATGGTTGGTCCAACACGGCCGTCTTCAATTTCGAAGGTGGCTGCTACGCCAAGATGATCAGGCTATCTGAAGAAGCGGAGCCAGAAATCTTTGCGACCACAAAGCGGTTCGGGACTATCCTTGAAAACGTGGTGATGGATCCGGAAACGCGGGCGCTCGACCTCGACGATCCTATGCTCGCCGAAAACAGCCGCGGTGCCTATCCGCTCAATTTCATCCCCAATGCCTCGCATGAGAGCATGGGGCCGCCGCCTGCGAACGTGATCATGCTGACAGCGGACGCATTTGGCGTTCTGCCCCCGATCGCCAAGCTCACACCCGAACAGGCAATGTATTATTTCCTTTCAGGATACACGGCGAAGGTTGCCGGGACCGAGATTGGCGTCACCGAGCCGGAAGCGACATTCTCGACCTGCTTCGGCGCCCCGTTCATGCCGCGTCACCCGAGCATCTACGGAAACCTGCTGCGCAGGCGCATCGCGGCGGCAGGAGCCGATTGCTGGCTGGTCAATACCGGATGGACCGGCGGTCAATATGGCACCGGTTCGCGCATCCCGATCAAGGTCACGCGCGCCCTGCTCAATGCAGCCCTGTCGGGTAAGCTCAAGGACGCCGAATCTCGCGTCGATCCCACGTTCCGATTTCAAGTCCCCGTCGCAGTCGACGGCGTTGACCCGATCATTCTCGATCCGCGTGCGGCATGGGCCGATAGCGAAGGCTATGATCACGCAGCCCGGGGGCTGGCCGATCGCTTTCGGCGCAATTTCACGCAATTTGTAGCTCATGTCGACGAGACCGTTCGCCTGGCTGGACCGGTGGGAATTTTCGATGCCTGATCTTATGCAGACTATGGTCAGCCAATCGCTTGAAAAGCGTAAGGCCAAGCGCCTGCAATCATCGCTGGCAGCGGCTGATACGCCGGCGCTTCCGCGGTCGCTTTGGGCCGGCATGTTGCGGGGCTCGCTCGGTGCTTGCCCGCGATGCGGAACGGCGCGGCTGTTTTCGCGATTTCTCAAGCCATTTCGGCAATGCCCGCAGTGCGGGCAGGATTGGACTCATCAAAAAGCCGACGACCTTCCAGCCTTCGTTGCGATCTTCCTGACGGGGTTTCTCGTGCTGCCGCTGGTCATCGGCCTAGTGCTTCACGCCGACCTGTCATTGCTGGCGATCCTTGGGATCGTCGTATCGGCCATGCTGGTGCTGCTGGTCGGCACATTGCAGCCAGTCAAGGGCGCAATCATCGCGCTTCAGTGGTGGTTCGGCATGCATGGTTTCCAGAAAGAGCGCCACCTCGCGCCCCCGGACGAGGCAGCACCGTGACGATGGCAAGGCTGAGAATCTGGCATCATCCGACGCCCTTGCTGGTGCAGCGCCTGCTTCGCCAGTGGCAGCACCGTCGGCCGATTACGAACCGGCACCTGACGATCAAATGGCACAGGGAGCAGGAGTCCGAGGCACCGTGACCGGCACCTGCTGACGGTCGAGCGGGCATAATTGGTTGCTGTGGCGCTGACTGTCTTGCTCCAAGTTCACTTGCGCTGGCTCGCGCAAGGCACCCTGCATATTTGTCCGGACCTGGCCGGCATCAGACGCGGAATATACCCCACATGGCCGATGCAAACATTTTTCTATTGGAAGGCAATCATGCGACCCCACTGTTCGAGAACATGCATTTCGGCGCTGTTCCGGCTTCAGGTGACCGGGTCGAAATCGAAGGCAAGCCCTATTCGGTTGCCAGCGTGGTTCACACGCCCAGCCTGTGTTTTGCAGGGGCAAAGTTGAGGGTCACGCTGCGCGAGAAGTAGGCGTCTTGAGCGTAGCGCAAGCCACAAATCTGGCGGTCCATCGACCCTCGCCTCGCAGACGCTTCCCGATATCGAAGGGGCACAAACCCGTGATACAAAAACCAATCAAAAGGCCGCTGGCACGTAACAGTGAGCTATATCTGAGCCGCCTCAACGCTTCGCTCGCTGATGCGCAAGAGGCGGCATTGCCGCGCGTGCGGGAGCGCTCGCTTCGCGCTGCCGCAGCATGGAAGGAGATATATGAGAAAGCCAGGCTGTTCGAGCAGCGGTCTTCGCGATGAACCATCAGTCCCCGCCGCGCCGGGCAGATTGGCCTCGATTGGCGAAAGCATGGCCCGATCCTTCGGGCGTAGATCTGGCACTCGATCGCTTCCTTGCCGAAGTGGAGAGGAATGCAAAGGGAGTTGGTCACGACGCCCCTACATTTTTCGGCAGGATCGCAGCAGGACTACAAGAGCCTAAGCTCATTCAACCGTTCATTTTCGAACACGCCGGAATCAGAGGACTGCTGGCGAGGTGGGGCTTTGTTCAGAGCGCCATGATCCTGCGCGATCCAGTCAGGCTCGTGCTTGATTACACGCAGGCGATGATGGGCTTTTTGCTATTCACGCCTGAACCGAATAGCTTGGAGATTATCGGCTTGGGCGGCGGTTCTCTGGTGAAATATTGTCATCGGTTTCTTCCTGATAGCACAATCAGGGCAGTCGAAATTGACCGGGATGTCGTCGCTCTGGCGCCGAACTTCTGCGTTCCTCCGGAAGACGACCGCTTTGAAATCATCTGGGACGATGGTGCTGCATTCATCAGGTCAGACGCCAGAAAAACGGACGTCCTTCTTATCGATGTTTCCAACGGCTTTGAAACACCGGCCCAGTTGGTATCTGATGATTTCTACAGAGCCTGCCGTTCGCGACTGCGGCCAGGCGGAATACTCGTCGTCAATCTGTGCAACCGGCCTGGCAAGAATCTGCCAATTCTCATGCGAATGTGTGATCTTTTCGACGAGGTCATCACGGTGCCAGCAGAGGATGGAATGAACTTGGTCGTCATCGCACGAAAGGATTTTCCGCTGCTGCGCAGCCGCAAGAAGCTACTGGAGCGAGGATACCGACTGCAGAAATGCCATCCGCTGCCATTCGCTTCCATCGCTGCTCGTGTGGGAACGTAGGCTGCCAAGATTCAATTGCTTCAACAATTGGTGTTGAGAATTCGGGTCCCTCGCAACAGTTCCTACTGCCATCGTGATCCGCAGTTTGAAGTCCTCTTCCTGCCAGATGCTGACCTGTGATTACATGATATCATTGTTTTCAGATGCAAAAACCTGCCTCGGGCTTGCGAAAGCGCGAACCTGAGCGGGTGGCACCAAACCTGAAACTAAAAGCCCAGTTATTCGCAGGTGACGAGATTGCGATCGGCCCGGGCAAGGCCGATTTCCTCGACTTCATCGCAACGGAGGGTTCCGTCAGCAGGTGCGGGTGCAGATGCCCTTTGAACAGGATAAGGATCCGCTTCTGGTGGTCTGGAGCGAAGCGTTTCTCAACCTCAACGATGCCGATTCGGAGCCGTGCGAGGGGATGGACCGCTGGCGCAACTTCGTGGGTGTGTCGGTGCCCGTTGCAAAGGGCGTCATGCTTGAGCCTGGATATCTCAATCAGGCGGTGTTTCGCCAAGGGGAGGATCGGTTAGATCACATCGCCAGCATGCCGATGTTCTATCGGGTCTAGCGGAGCTCCGAGCCACGCATGGTGGGCATGGCAGGGCGCGGCTTCCATTCAGGCGGCAATCGCCTTCAGGCAAGCCTCAAACACTTCCCTCCGCTTGGCCACAGGAAATGCCGCCAAAGCCTCTTTCGCGGTGAACCAGCGCGCGTCGGCTATTTCTTCAGCCTGGAGCGCGAGCGGAGCGTTGTGCCGCAGGCGGACAACGAACATCGCGGCTTCCTGACCATCATGGTCGAGCGCCTTTTTCGCCTTGTGCTCGGAGCTGTAGATGAAGCGGTTGCCAACCGGCAGGCGTTCTGATTCTTGTTCCAGGGACACGCCGAGTTCTTCCGCGATCTCTCTGCGCATCGCCTGGTGAACGGTTTCGCCATCCTCGACGCCGCCGCCCGCGAGGATCCATTCCCCCTCCCGGTATCCGTGCGGGCGAACCAGTAGAAACTCGCCTTGGTCATTGACGACAAGAGCGCGGGTTTTCTGGCGGAGCTTGAGCCCGCCCTCGTGGAGAAATGCAGACATCAGGCAAGGTTAGGGGGGCAAGAGTATGCCTCGTTTTCAATCGCGGTGATTGTCTCGCTGGTCGGCGGCAGGCCTGGGATGGTCTCGGCTGCGACCGCAGCCATCGCCGTGCTGATCCTGCCGCTAGTGCGTGATCATGGCGTCGAATATCTGTTTGCCGCCACCATCCTGATGGGGGTGATCCAGGTTTTGGCGGGGTTCCTGCGCCTCAACCTGCTGATGCAGTATGTCACGCGCTCGGTGATCACCGGGTTCGTGAACGCGCTGGCGATCCTGATTTTCATGGCCCAGCTACCCGAGCTGACCGGCGTGCCTATCCTGACCTATGCGCTGGTCGCGGGCGGGCTGGCGATCATTTACCTGTTTCCCTACCTCACCAAAGCCGTGCCTTCGCCGCTGGTCGCGATCGTCGTGCTGACCGCGCTGGTCTACTACACCGGCTTCGACGTGCGCAGCGTTGGCGACATGGGCGAACTGCCATCATCGCTGCCGATGTGGCTGATCCCGGACGTGCCATTCACGCTCGAAACCTTGCAGATCATCCTGCCTTTTTCGGTGACGATGGCGGCAGTCGGTCTGCTTGAGTCGATGATGACCGCGCAGATCGTGGACGACCTGACCGATACCCCGTCCGACAAGCAGCGCGAGATGAAGGGCCAGGGCATCGCGAACTTCTTCACCGGCTTTCTCGGTGGCATGGGCGGCCGCGCGATGATCGGGCAATCGGTCATCAACGTGAAATCGTGCGGCCTGACGCGCCTGTCGACTTTCGTGTCAGGCACCTTCTTGCTATTCCTGCTGCTGGTGCTGGGCGAGCTGGTCGCGATCATCCTGATGGCCGCACTGGTCGCGGTGATGATCATGGTGTCGATCGGCACCTTCTCGTGGAAGTCGATCAAGGATCTGCGCTTCAATCCATGGCAGTCTTCGGTGGTGATGGTCGCGACGGTGGTCATTACAGTTTGGACCCATGACCTGGCGCAAGGTGTGCTCGCGGGTGTGGTGCTTTCTGGCCTGTTTTTCGCCAGCAAGGTCAAGCGGCTGTTCACCGTCGAGAGCGAGCTTTCGGCCGATGGCGCGACCCGCACCTACCGGATCGGCGGGCAGGTGTTCTTCGCCTCCTCGGACAGCTTCGTTGAAGCCTTCGACTTCAAGGAGGTGCTTGACCGGGTTGTGATCGATGTCAGCAATGCGCAATTCTGGGATATCTCGGCGGTCGGCACGCTCGACAAGGCGATCCTCAAGTTCCGGCGCGAAGGCACGGCTGTCGAGGTGGTCGGCCTGAACGAATCCAGCGCCGCACTGATCGAGCGCTACGCTACACATGACAAGCCCGGCGCCGACGCGCAGCTGGGAGCGCACTAATGGGAGACAAAACCATGGAAACCGTTCTCGCGGCGATTGACGCCTCGGCCTATGCCACCAGCGTTTGCGCCTATGCCGGATGGGCAGCCAAGCGCCTGTCCCTTCCGGTCCTGCTGCTTCACGTTGTGCAGCAGCAGGACCCGGTAACGGCGCGGCGCGATCTGTCGGGCGCGATCGGGCTCGGCGTAAAAAGCGATCTCATGGAAGAGCTCGTCAGGTTGTCGGAAACCAGCAGCCGTGCGGAGATCGAGAAGGGCCGCGTCATTCTCAAGGCGGGCGAGCAGCTTCTGCGCGATGCCGGGGTGGCCGATGGCACCACGCTGCACCGTCACGGCGGTGTGGTTGAAACCATCGTCGAGCGCGAGGAAAATGCCCGCCTAGTG
>Ga0100384_1002433_pt1 | contig 10784 bp, 11 predicted proteins | sample CryGeymeta201508_FD_87087 | JGI IMG/M metagenome (GOLD analysis project Ga0100384, IMG submission 87087) | Groundwater microbial communities from Crystal Geyser aquifers in Utah, USA - Crystal Geyser metaG 2015-08 | ecosystem: Environmental > Aquatic > Deep subsurface > Groundwater | place: USA... | reverse complement strand
TGAAAGAAGAAAAGAAAATGGAAAAGCTATCGAGTGGTGCATATGAATTCTATCTTAACAATTTAACTTTTTCTAAGTTTACAGAGAATATTAATCGTTTAAGAGTTTCCAAAAATTAGAACCAGTTTTATTCCAAGAGTAAGGTTGCATTCTCTTCATAACTTTCTCTCTTACTGCTAATTTATCACTGTAAGAAAGTGGAGCACGTATTGGAATGATATTGAATTGTTCACTTCCCTCGAATAAATGAATTCCTTTAATGTCTGCAAGCAACTCACTTGCGCCAACCTGTTTTTTCGTGGTCAATACATTCAATCCCATTGATGCTGCTTCAAGAATAACTAATCCAAATGGCTCATATAGAGTTGGAAATAAGAAAACATCACTATACTGATAGAAGAGATGAACATCTTTGGTAAAAGGAATATAGAAGATATCTGGCGAAGTCGGTATGTTGATTGAACTACTTCCTTCTGGGCGTCCGATGATTATTAACTGGGCATCAGTTACTTTGAGAAACTCTCTGATAACAAAATTCACACCTTTTCTTTCAAGTGCACCAATAAAGAGGTACGTCACCTTGTTCTCATCGAGATTCACAAGCTCTGGAAAAATTTCAATAATTCTTTCTTTTGAAACAAGTTTTGTTTGATCAAGAAGTTTAAACCTGTCAAAGTTTACCCCTGAATAATTAGTGATAATATTTTTATCTTGTACACTAAATTTTTTCTTGATGTAGTCTGTTTCGAACTGAGAAAGGACAGAAAATTTTACATTGGATTGATTGTAAATATGGTCTTCAATTTTTCTAAAAACAAAGAAAAGAATTTTTTTATAAACATATTTGTAAAAGGGCATACTGATATATTTGAAATAGATCGGCTCCCATTCCTGGTGAATAAATTGTATGTTAATATACTTCGCAGAAAGAGATGCTATACCGATTCCAATTTTTTTAACATTACGATCGAGTTTAAACGCATCGATATAAAAGCAATAAATATAAAACCAAATCATCTTTATCAAAAAAGGACGATAGAATATCTTTGGACATTGATGAATGACTACTTTGTTCTCATACTGCTTGATGACATCAGCAATATTGCAAATATCATAAGCTATTATATGAAGATTATTCACTTGTTCTGCAGGGAAGTGCTTTAACGTTTCAATCATTGCTCGGGAGTGACCAACCTCTGGAAGAAATTCATGCACGTATATCGCGACATCAATTTTTTTATTCATTAAAAAAGTCTCTTTTCTCGCTGGTAATAAGAGGTACAGCAAAAGCTTTCTTTGCAGAGTGAATTACTTTTCCGAATGAACCTTTAATATACTCATTTTCCATTTTTATAAGAAGATCAATGATTCGATCTCTACTGACGCCATCACTGAGGAACTTATTTGCAATTTCAAGAGAAATGATAAAGATTGTAGACATTGGTTCTAGGTTTGTATAATCCACAGATCGAGGGAAGCCACTACCAAAGTAGTTTTCGTGATGGTTTCTTATTATTTTATCAACACCAAGGGGCAAACCTTTTATCGACGATATTATTTCAACTGCTTTATTGGGATGCTCGATAATTATTTTTTGCTTTTTGTGGTACAGGTCTTTGAAGTTATCGTCATCTCTAGAAATGATCTTTGCTTCATCATCTGTTGTTAAAGCAATATTTTGAAAAAAAGAGGCGAGTGATAATCGAAGAAAGTTCTCTTGCGATGACCATTCCGACTCTTTGCAAATTGCACAAGATATATAGTTCACAAGCAAGCTAAGCTCTCCGATATAAGAGCCTTGACCCATTATCGATTTGAGCATTTTTTCAAGTGATGTCTTATTAACTAGTTTTAAAGTATTATTAACGGCTTCATTTGTTAGGGCCAAGGCCTGGCTTGAAATTCCCGTCTTACTAATGATTTCATGAACAACCTCGATACAATTTAAACTAATGATTGCAGAGTCATCACTCGCAATAGCTAGACCTTGGTAAGAACTGGATTGAAGGCTTTTAACCATCGCATGAATGAATATTTTGAAGTCATTTTCTTTTATATAAAAAAAATCAATGCCTTTGTCCGTATACTTTTTTATATCATTTTCATCATATGGTTCATGACGATTGATGATTTTAACATACTTGTCATCAGATAATTGAATGTAAGCATCGCATATAATTGAGTCTGCTTTTAAAAGAAACTCTCTTTTTATCCTGCAGTAGATATCTTTCTTATTTAATCGTTGATTTATTTTTTTTAGAGCTGAAATTATTTTATCGAGTTCAAGGACCTGTCCAGACTGAATATTGAAAGTAAAAATATTAGGGTTATAGCCAATAGTCTCTTTTACAAAATCTTTATCCTTATCCATGTAGAGAATAATGATCTGAATAGGTTTTGATGCTTGCTTAATCCTTTCGATGAAATCAGAAAAGCCTTGAATGTTAAATTCAATAAAGACGAGTTCTGAGTTCGTAATAAGCTCACTTTCATACTCAAGAACTTCTCTTAAGCTCTCTCTTGCAATTGAACTTGTCGTCTCAAGTGAGTCCATCAAGTATTTAATATAATAAATTTGTTCTTTTACTGAATGTATAATCAGGTTGTTTTTCAAGTATATTTCCTTTCACGGAAAATAATACCATAACTTCATAAGACACAGAAATATTTAACTTAAAATCTCTATAAAACGAAGAGTAGATGAGGTGTGTGAGTATGTTGATCTATTTAGTCAGTATTTTTTCATTGTCGTTTATTCTCCTTAGTTATCTATACAAGCTCAAAGAATCCCCAACATCGAAAGTTAAAAATTTATTAATAGTTCACTCTGGAAAGTCGAGTAGTGGAGCATTGTTGCTTGGTGGGTTACCTGTTGGCCTTTCTGTTACTTTAGGAATAGCTGGCGTAAGCTTTGTTTATCCAGACCTTGCTTTACCATGGCAAGTTATATCGACATTTTTTTTCTGTGGTTCTTTACTAATTTTCTATGGAATGATGGATGATAAGTATGAATTGAGACCAATAGTAAAACTTTTTTGTCAGTTTCTAAGTGTTTTTGCCTTTTCTATCATTTCTGCGGTTACTGTCGGTGGTAATTTTTCAACGATTGTTTTTATGGCCTTATGTTTTTATGGAATGGGGACATTGAATGGAACAAACTTACTTGATGGACTAGATCTAATGACTGTTAAGTTGAGCTCTATTGCTTATTTAAGTTATTTTCTGATGGCATACCTTTTAGGGAATAATTCAACAATGCTTTACAGTGCTATTAGTTTTTCTGGTTTAATTGCTTTCACCGTTTATAATAAATTTCCGTCCAAAATTCATTTGGGGGAAATAGGTGGCGCATTTATTGGATTTAGTTACTTATTTCTATCAGTATCTAATTTTAATTTTTTGCAAAATAGGATGAGTTTCGTTGATGCATTATCTTTGAGTCTCTTACCTGTATCTATATCGATGGTTGAAGTAGGAGTTTCGTTTTGTCGTCGTATCTTTAATTCAAAATCTCCATTTAAAGGTGATCGATTTCACGTCCATCATATATTAAGAAATTACTATGGATATTCAGTGACAAAAACAACAAATATTCTAAGCTTCTTCTATGGAAGTGCTCTTGGAATTGCAATCTTGTCAAATCACTACTTGAGCCTGAAGCCAATGCTCGCATATCTTTTGACGCTTATTTGCATGTGCGTTTTTCAGTTTAGCGTAGGTAAGAAGTTTTGGATTAAGAAATCTTTTGATTTTAGTCTTAAAAACTTCCTGACGTCGCTTAGAAAGGAACATCTTGTAATGATTGATAGTTCTAAGGTTGATAAATTCGAGTTTAAAATAATTCAAGGTGGTAAATCTGTTAGTACAGAAGAGACAGATGAAAAGAAAGCAGCCTAAACCCATTGTATATTTTTCAGTCAACTCTTTTCTTGGCGGAGCCGAAGTTGCTACTGTTAATTTCTGTTTTTCTCACATTAAAAATTCTAAGTATAAAGCCATACTTGTCGTTTTAAACGACGGTCCTATCGTAAAATATGCTAATGATATGAATGTCGAAGTTGTGATTTTAAATAGCTTCGTGAGTTTCAGCAATCCTCTGAGCATCTTAAAAGCAGCTTCGAAATTGAGAAATCTTTTACTCACAAGAAATATAGAAATAATACACTCGTCGATGGCCTATGCTCATATTCTTTCATCAATTGCGACCTTTGGACTTGATATAAAGAAAGTACACTATGGCCATGGTCCAGTTGATACAATTTTTGATTTCTTAGGTAGTCTCCTCGCATGTGACTTACAGCTGTTTAATTCTGAATACCTTAGGAGAAAAAGCTATAAATTTATTAAAATAAAAGATTCTCCTGAACGGATTGTTTATCCCATTACTAAGTCATTTGATTTTGTCGAAAGAAGTCGAGAATTAATGTACTGTGTTTCTTTCTTAGGTCGAATATCTCGATTCAAAGGGATTGAGACGATTATTTCAGCTATTAATACTTATAATCAAACTGAGTCTAAAAAAATTAATCTCATAATATGTGGGCAAGCAAATAGTCTCGATGATAAAAAATATGAAGAGGGACTGCGACAACTTGGACGATCACCATATATTCACTTTGTCGGGGCCACAGATAAACCTGAAGAAATATTTTGTAAAAGTGACTTAATTATACATTCTTCTGTCGATTTTGAACCTTTTGGGATGGTTTTAGCAGAAGCAATGAGTTCTGGAACACCTGTAATATTAAGTGAGCAATGTACGCTTAGTACATATTTTAAAAAATATCCATTACTTATTCTGCCTCAATGCATCGAGGGAAGAGATGATATTCTAGTTAAAAAAATTAAACATTTTTACAACTTGTCAGATCAAGAACGAGAGCAAATTAGCTTAGACATGAAGATATGCTATCAGAGTTATTTAGATAGTAGTCATATCATTACAAAACTGGAAGCACTTTATGAGTTTTAAGGTTCTTGTAACGACACCAGATTATCTCCCAAGGAAAGGTGGACTTACAACTTATACGATAGATTTAGTCGAAGCACTTAGGGAGGCGAATTATGATGTGGATATTTATCATTGGAAAAAGATTAGCGATCTTAAGTTAATAAAACATCAAAGATATGAAAAGATTATTAATATCAATTATACAGCAGGCTATTTAGGTGATTGGGATCGTTCAAAGAATATCAATATTATTCATGGGTCTGAAATTCTTTTTCACTCAAATAATCTCTTGAAAAAGATCTATAAGAAAATTTTTAAAAGAAGGATTATCACTTTCTTTGAAAAGTCGCAGCGAAATATATTTATATCTGAATTTACTCGTAATAAATTAGTCGACGCTGGTTTTAAAATTGATTATTTTAGAGATATCATCTTTCACAATTGTATAAATACTAATAATGGCGAATTTGTAAATAATGATATTGGTGATCTTCTTAAGGTTTGTTGTGTTGTAAGAGATACTCCACATAAGAATATTCACGGTGCAATATCTTTACTTGAAGAATTATCCGAGTACTTAAATTTAAAAGTTCAACTCTCTTTAAATAGTGAGAGATATTCATCCTCAATAATTACGATCAAAAAAAATCACGATTTATCTGATGTCTCAAGAGAAGAGTTGTATCGTGAGTCTCATTTTAATATTCTTCTATCCTTGGATCATTCAAGTTCAGGATATTATGAAGGGTTTGGACTTACATGTTTAGAGGCAGGGAAATATGGTGTTCCAAGCATCGTTTCTCGATTTGGTGGTCTTCCCGAAAATGTACATGATGGGCTAAATGGAATTGTCTTTGATGATCGTCAGGGAGTCGATGATTTTTGCGAGAGGATTAAGATATTGATCGGGGATTACTCAAATACTAGAAAAAATACATATGAGCATACGATAAATTCTCATGGAAGACATAATTTGAAAAAATTACTAGAGGTGGTATTGTGAAAGGTCTTGGAGTCTTTATCAATTCTCCATATCTTGGTGGAGCTGAGAGAAGCATTATATCTCAATTAAAGGAAATTCAGGGTTATAAGCTTAGTTTCTACATCCCCTTTCTCCTTGAAGAATCTGAGGCAAGTGAGTTAATCTCGCATATTAAAAGTCATCATGCGAATGGAGATATTAACCTGATTAAGTTTCCATCTTCTCTTTATAAAATTAGTCGTTCTCAAACAAAAAAAATTCCATTTATTCTTTTGAGTCTCATTTTATTTGTCTTTCATTTGCGAGAAAACATTCGAAAGCATGATGTCATCTGGGTAAATGGAAACAAGATAGGACTACCTATTCTTTTGAATTTGATATTAGGTTTCAAAGGAAAAATGGTCTATCACTTAAGAGATTATCCTTCGAAGGATAGTCTATTTAAATATATTTGGAGATTATTTCGTTATATCAAGGCCGAAGAAGTCTTGGTTCTTGCCAATTCTTATGATGTTCAAAAGAAGGCAGAGTCGATGATTCTAAGAAGTAATGTTGTCTTTGATACTTGTTATAATCCAATTGATGCTATGACTGCGAAAAATGGTAAACAGGAGGATGGTATCGTGATTGGTATTGCTTCAATGTTAGCCCCCTGGAAGGGAATTCATTCGGTACTTCTTTGTGAAGCTATGTACCGCTTCGAATTAGTTGCAGCAGGCATTAGAGCTATTAATATTTATGGTGATGATATTTATGCGACAGAAGGCGAAAATAAAAATTATAAAAAAGATATTTTAAAATTCGTAGATCAAGATAGTCTTATTAATTTCAAGGGAAGAGTTGCTCCTCAGAAAATTTTTAGTGATATCGATGTCCTTGTTCATCCCTCATTAAAACCTGAGCCATTCGGGAGGGTTGTTGCTGAAGCATATGAGTCTCAAACGGCATTAATTACTACTGGCCTTGGTGGAAGTGGAGAGTTAATTTTAGATGATTGTGCAATTAGAATTATTCCTTATGACTATTCAGGCTTGAAAGATGCTCTTATTCGTTGTTGTGATGAGAGTTTTCGAAAGGAACTTGTACAATCTGGGAATAAGATGTCACAAAATATTAAAGAGCAGCAAAGAGATTTTTGGAAAAGACTTGAGAGATTTATTGCTTAAATCTTGCGCGGTGTATCCCTTTTATTATTGCAAACCATCTTAGAAACATATCATTACTTTCAAATTGTAAATTTATAATATATTCATATTTCTTTGTTTCTCGAATATATTTGAAGTTTAATATTGTTCCAGTCAATGAAATTTCATTTCTCCCAAGAACAATAGAGAGTTGGACCTCTTCATTATCGATAAAGCGCTTTCCACTCATTAACGTAAGATGATCAAGACTTATATTGATGAGATCAGCGCTACCATCTTTAAAAGTGACAAGAAGGCTTCCTGATAAATTGTGAGTGTCGTATATTGGAAACAAATTCTTACTCATTTGTAACTCCCGAAAAGAGTTCAATTAAATACTCTCTTGCGAGAATAATCTCTTTTGAAAACTGCATGTCTGCAAAGTGTTTTGCACCATCAAGTGAAAATACTAGAATTTTCTTTTGTGTTGACCAATCTAAAATAAAGCAAATCTCTGTTGAATTCCCAGTGAAGAGTTCATTGATACTTTGCTCGTTTATAATGTTGCTCTTCTCTAGAAGTACTCTCATTAGAGAAGGAATATTGTAAACAGATGTCACAGTGTCTAATTCTTCAATATTTGTTGCAAATACTGTTTTGAAATTAAGCCATGAGTCCGAACACTGAAGATACTTAATATTAAGGGGGGATATCATGTCACAGAAGAAATTTTCAAGATCATGTTGAATTTTAGAATGGGTATCAATTAATAGCATAAATACATTTTAGCAATATCTTCAGATATTGAAAGGATAAAATCAACTTTTTGTATTTAACTGACCACACGCCGCTAGAATGTCATCACCCTTTGTCTTTCTTATGCTTGCAAAGAAGCCATTCGCTACGAGTTTATCTTTGAACATTTCAACATCTACATCAAGGGGTCTTTTGTAAGGAGCTCCTGGGAATTCATTAAATGGAATAAGATTAAAAATGATAGGTAAACCACTTAATAATTTAATAATTTCGTCTAAATGCTCTTCACTATGATTTAGGTCTTTGATTACGAGGTATTCAAAAGTTAAGTATTGTCGTTTGAGACGGGGCACTTCTTTTAAGGTTCTCACGATATCTTCAATAGGATAAGCTTTATTAAGTGGAATAAGTTCATTTCTCTGTTCATTAAAAGGAGAGTGAAAACTTAAAGCTAGATTAACATTCTTTAATTCATTAACTCGTTTTAATCCAGGTAGGTATCCAGCTGTCGACAGCGTTATTTGTCTAGGGCCTAAGTGTAGCCCCTTCACTTCGAGAAAGATTTCTATCGCTTTTTTTATATTTTCAAAATTGTGTAAAGGCTCGCCTTGTCCCATAAATACAATATTTGGAGCCGCAAACTTGTTTGGAAAATTGTTCTTTATATAGTTAAAGGCCAGTATGTACTGTCCGATGATTTCGTGGGCTTCGAGATTTCTTTTTAGCCCCTGTGTTCCTGTAAAACAAAAGCTACACTTCATTGCACAACCAACTTGTGAAGATAGGCAAATAGTATATTTCTTATTAAATGGAACAAGTACCGTTTCAACAAAGTTTCCATCTTCAAGCTTAGTTAGAAATTTTACCGTTGTCGCATCTGTAGCAACTTGAACTTTGTTGACTTCTGGAAGAGTAAAGTCAAACTCCTTACTTAAGAAGGATTTGTAGTTTTCAGGAAGTGATTTTTCAATATTTTTGTAGCGTGATGTATAGAAATTATCTGCGTGAATAGCTTTATAACCATGCAAAACTGTCAAGTTTCTAAATTCAGATAAAGAATAATTGTAAAAATTTTGCATAATAAAGCTTATATTATAAAATACTTAAAAGAATCAATAAAAATATGGAATTGTATGGAAGATAAAATAGTTAATCAAATTTCAAGCGACCTCAATAAGCTAAATGCAACAAGACAGGGGAGAAGGGCTTTTCTCGCAGCATTACCAGTTCTTCTTGCTAGCTGTGCCACCTCCGAGAAGAGTCGTTACAGAGAGGGGGACAATAAGGGACAGGATGTTTCTCTTACCGTTGAGCAAGAACAAAAAATGACAAAAGATTACTTACCTGAAATGGAAAAAGATTATAAAAAATTTAAAAGTCCTTATGTTCAATCTTACATAAATGATGTTGGAAGAAAAATAGTTAGTAGCAATAAATTAGCAGGTAACCCATATCATTATAACTTTAGAGTTGTTGCATCTGATCAGGTTAATGCATTTGCACTTCCTGCTGGAGAAGTGTTCGTAACTTCAAAACTAATCTCGATGACAGATAGCGAAGCTGAGCTTGCAGGAGTCATCGGCCATGAAGTTGGTCACATTCAAGCTCGCCATACCGCGGAAAGGCTTTATCAGGCCGAAAAGGCTAAGAACAAGGGACTTATTTATGGTCTTGGTGGAGCCTTGCTTGGCGGAGCTGCTGGGTTTGGATTAGGGAAAATGCTTTGTTCTAAACAAGATCGAGACTGTTTAATTAGGGTTGCTAAGTATGGTGCTCTTGCTGGAGGAGTCGGTGGCTTGTTAATTCAAAAATATGGATTTATGGCCAACTCAAGAGAAGATGAAATGGAAGCTGATAGAATTGGATTTAAAACGAGCTTAAATGCAGGTTACGATTATGCTCATGTTGGAAATTTCTACGAGAAGCTACTTATTATGGAGAAGAATTTTTCTAAAAAGGATAATGCACTTGCAAAGAAATTTGCTGATGCCATGTCTACACATCCTCCGAGTGAGCAACGAGTGGCTCAGATGAGAAATTTAGAGAAGAATAATCCTGTAAAAGGGATGATAACTTCTCCTGAATTTGAAAAAGTGAAAAGTATTTTAACCTAGTTTTAAAATCTGTAAAACTTTTGAAATCAGGTCATCTCGTGAAAAGGGTTTTACGAGTACGTGCTTTATTCCGGAATTGATAACATTAATCATTGACCTATTATCGAGATATCCTGAAATTAGTAAGAACTTTAATTTTCTAAATTTTAAACTCTTCTTCGCCATCTCAACGAGGTAGGTTCCCTCCTTGTCTGGTAATTGAAAATCAACGATAACTAAGTCAAACTCGTCATTTCTAAGTTTTAGCATACCGATTGATGCATTTTCAGCAACAACAACATTTCTAAATAATTTTGTTTGCTCGAGAAATGTTTTTATGAGTAAGCAAATTTTTACTTCGTCATCAATGATGAGAACCGCAGGCTTTTCAGAGTCTTTAATTTTTGGAAGAGTGATACTCATTACTTAACACCCAATTCCCATTTTTTTACTATTGATGTAATATCTTCTTTGTTAAAAGGCTTAAGTAGGTGATCGTTGAAAAGTCCACTGCTAATATCATTCTTTATTTTTGAGTCAGTAGCCTTTCCTGTTAAATAAATTATAGGACCCTTGTAATTAAGTTTTCGGACTTTCTTTGCTAATTCATCACCGTTCATCTCCGGCATTGAGTAGTCGATAAAAATAATATTAAATCTACCATCATCAATGAGATTGAGGGCCTCTGTCGGATTTGATGCACAAATGACATTAATATTATTCGAACTAATACTCTCATTAAATAGATTGAGAATTTTAACTTCATCATCAATAACGAGAATATTTAAATTCATCTCTTGATCATTGTCTCTATTTAAAGTTGAAGAAGCGATACTAAGAGTCGACATCTTTGGAATAGTAATCTTAAATGTTGTTGG
>Ga0100384_1002432_pt1 | contig 10791 bp, 6 predicted proteins | sample CryGeymeta201508_FD_87087 | JGI IMG/M metagenome (GOLD analysis project Ga0100384, IMG submission 87087) | Groundwater microbial communities from Crystal Geyser aquifers in Utah, USA - Crystal Geyser metaG 2015-08 | ecosystem: Environmental > Aquatic > Deep subsurface > Groundwater | place: USA... | reverse complement strand
CTCCCAGACCTGTACCTGACAACCTGATCTGGGGAATTGACCTGACAGGCAAAACAGATTCAGCAGGAATGCTGCATTGTATCCTTGGAATCGTGGAGCATCACAGCCGGGCAGCGTTGATGCTCGGAGTTGTGAAGGACAAGGCATCAATCACCCTGCTTGAATGCCTGCTTGCCGTTGTCAAAAAGCACGGCAAACCAACATTCATCCGCACGGATAATGAAGCTGTTTTCACATCCCGATTGTTCAGGTTCGGATTGTGGATGCTGGGCATTCGCCATCAGCGAACGGAGATTGCCTGCCCCTGGCAGAACGGCAAGGTCGAACGTTTTTTTGGCACGCTGAAACAGAAGCTGAATCAATGGGAGGTTGCATCAGCCGGGGAACTCATTCATTCGCTTCACCTGTTCAGATTCTGGTACAACCATGTTCGGCCGCATGATTATCTGGATGGTGCAACGCCTGCTGAATTATGGAGTGGCAGCAAGGGGAATCCGAACAGAGCAAAATGGTTCGAGGCATGGGATGGATTGCTGACAGGTTATTGGTTACCGCCACCGTGACGGTCATCCGTTCTCAGTTCTTTCCGGATCGTTGCTACTGTCCGCAGGATCGGTATGCCTTGTTCATAAAAACACTGCAGAAAATCGGTGCATGGTGTGCCAAAAGGAGTGTGATCGAGGAATATTTGATAGGTTGATCTAAAAATCACTGCTTCCAAGCTCTGATCCGGGTCAAAAACAACCCCAAATCAATTGCTCAACTGCTGCCGGACACTCGGACGGGACACCTCATTACATCATCCATGTGAATGAAAAAGAGAAATTTATTCTGATTTTTTTCCGCAATAGATAGACGTTGCAGCTCGAATGGGCCACAAGCTGATTGGATAAGTGAAACAAGCTGCACAGATCATCAAAACCAGCACCGGCAGCAATAGCCGCTGAAATCAGCGGCCAGCTGCGATATTGGCTTCGAATAAGGCCATGAAATCGGCCACATCCTGCTGCGCTTCGGGTGACTCTTCGGCCTCCCTGTCGACCCAGCGTAATACGGCTTGATCGGTCTCTTTGAGGAATGGTGAAATCGCCGTTTTTTCAACCTGACCAAAACGCCTGCGGGTGCGTGCACTGCTCAGTGTCAAACGGAAACGAGCCCGCGTCATCGCCACGTACATCAGACGGCGCTCTTCTTCCATGCGATTTTCCAGCGTGGCATTTTTATGTGGAAACAATCCATCTTCGACGCCGCAAATATAGACGCTATCGAACTCCAGACCTTTGGCGGCATGTACGGTCATCAAGCGTACCCGCCCTTCCGGTTCATCCTGTTCGTTATCCGACAACAGAAAAATATGCTGCAAGAATGATTCCAGATTACCGCCAGCCTCCTGATGACTCAGCCACCAGCGGCGCAGATCCATAACGTTATTCATGCGCCGGTCTTCTTCCGCCTCATCGGCTGCATCATTACGTATCGCCCGCTCAAGCAATGAACGCTCCAGCAAGGCATCAAACGCATCATCCGGCTCACTATGCTCAAACATGTGCGATAAACCGCTGATCAGATCGCCGAATTCACGCAGTGTGAGCGCCAGGCGATGCTCCAAATCATCGTGCAAACAGGCTTCAAGCAAGGAGCATTGCTGCTCCTGAGAAAAATCCGACAGCAGACCCAGCGCCTTGTCGCCAACACCGCGACGAGGCCTTGATATCGCTCGCAAAAACGCCACATCATCGCTGGCATTGGAAATCAGCCGCAGATAAGCCAGCAAGTCCTGAATTTCGGCCCGGTCAAAAAATGATAAGCCGCCACTGACATGATAGGGAATACCAGCATCACGCAGGGCAAATTCGACCTGACGCGACAAAAATGAAGCCCGATAGAGCACACAAAAATCTTCCCAGCCAGATTTTTCATCGATGGCACGTTGCGTTTTGATATCCGCCGCAATACGTTCGGCTTCCTGCTCCGGATTGTTGGCTTCCCACACGCGCACCAGTTTTCCCGGCCCGAGATTGGAGCGCAGGGTTTTGCCCAGTCGCTCACCATTATTGGCAATCAGGGCATTGGCTGCGGTTAAAATAGAACCGGTAGAGCGATAATTTTCTTCCAGTCGAACCACTTCCAGATTCAGAAAATCCTTATCCAGCTGAAACAGATTGCCGATTTCAGCGCCGCGCCAGCCGTAAATCGACTGATCATCATCGCCCACCACGGTCAGGTTGCCGTCTCTGGGCACCAGAGATTGCACCATCTGATATTGCGTGCGACTGGAGTCCTGATATTCATCGACCAGAAAATGCCGACAGCGGCTGCGCCACAGTGCGCGCACATCATCATGGCCGGAAAGAAGACGGATCGGCAATTCAATCAAATCATCAAAATCCACGGCATTCATGCGTGTCAGAAGCTCATCATAGCGTTGCCGGATCACCTCAAGCTGATTTTCCTGTGCATCGAGCATGCCGCTTTTAAGCATCGATACGCGTGAGATCATCCTGTCCACCTGATCACCATCAGCGGCCAGCTTCATATCGGTCAACACTGAACGCATCACCGATTTCTGCTCGGCTACGGAAAACACCGAGAGTCCGGCTTTACGCCCGACCAGCGGCGCATGCTCGCGCACCATCGATAAACCGAGCGCATGGAAGGTGCAAATACGCAACGCTTTCGCCCGATCACCCAAACGTGCCTTCAAACGCTCACGCATTTCCTTGGCTGCTTTGTTGGTAAAGGTTACCGCAGTGATGGCCGTTTCGGGAACGTCGCGCTCCACCAGCACCGCAATGCGCTCGGTGATGACTCGCGTTTTTCCGGAACCGGCACCGGCCAATACCAGCATCGGACCGCCACGGTAATGCACCGCCCGATACTGGGCTTCATTTAATCCTGATGACATCGATGAATTACGCGAGTTTCTTGTATTTGATGCGATGCGGCTGATCGGCCTCTACACCTAAACGCTTGCGACGATCTTTTTCATAGTCGGCGAAGTTACCTTCAAACCAGACAACATTGCCATCGTCTTCAAAAGCCAGCATATGCGTGGCAATTCGGTCGAGGAACCAGCGATCATGTGAAATCACCACGGTGCATCCGGCAAAATCAAGCAGCGCCTCTTCCAGCGCACGCAGGGTTTCAATGTCCAGATCGTTAGTCGGCTCATCCAGCAGCAGCACATTACCGCCCTCTTTAAGCATTTTCGCCAGATGCACGCGATTGCGTTCACCACCGGAGAGTGTTTTGATTTTCTTCTGCTGATCGCCGCCCTTGAAATTAAAGCGGCCGCAATACGCACGCGAAGGCACTTCCATCTTGCCCAGATAAATCACATCAGAACCGCCGGAGACTTCCTCCCAGACGGTTTTATCGCCGTTCAATGCATCACGCGACTGATCGACATACGATAACTGCACCGTTTCACCGACGGTCAATGTACCGCCACTGGGCTCTTCCTTGCCGGTGAGCATACGGAACAAGGTGGTTTTACCCACACCGTTGGCCCCGACGATACCAACAATGCCGCCACGCGGCAGATTGAAATTCAGCCCCGAATACAACATCCGCTCACCATAACTCTTACTGAGATCTTCCGCCTTGATGACGATATCACCCAGACGCTCACTGCTCGGAATAAAAATCTGCTTGGTGGCATTACGTTCCTGAACTTCCTTGCTGGAGAGTTCATCGAAGGCTTTCAGACGTGCCTTGGATTTGGCATGTCGCCCTTTGGTACCGGCACGCACCCACTCCAGCTCCTGTTTGATGGCTTTCTGGCGGGAGCTTTCTTCTTTCTCTTCCTGCGACAGGCGTTTTTCCTTCTGTTCCAGCCATGAAGAGTAATTGCCCTCAAACGGAATACCGCGACCGCGATCCAGTTCGAGAATCCAGCCAGCCACGTTATCGAGGAAATAACGGTCATGCGTTACCGCCACCACAGTGCCCGGATAATCATGTAAAAATCGCTCCAGCCAGGCGACTGATTCCGCATCCAGATGGTTGGTCGGTTCATCCAGCAACAGCATATCCGGTGCAGAAAGCAGCAAACGGCACAGCGCCACACGGCGGCGCTCACCACCGGACAGTGTGGCCACATCAGCATCCCACGGTGGCAAACGCAGCGCATCGGCGGCAATTTCCAGCTTACGATCCAGATCCCAGGCATCAGCCGCATCGATTTTATCCTGCAACTTACCCTGTTTGTCGATCAGATCATTCATTTCGTCGTCACTCATCGGCTCGGCGAAACGTTCTGAAATTTCATTAAACTGATCCAGCAAGGCTTTGGTTTCATGCACGCCTTCTTCGACATTTCCACGTACATTCTTGGACTCGTCCAGCTCAGGCTCCTGAGCCAGATAACCGATCTTGATACCCGGTGCCGGACGCGCTTCGCCGAGAATCTCTTCATCCAGCCCGGCCATGATTTTCAGCAGCGTCGATTTACCCGAACCGTTAAGACCCAGCACACCGATTTTTGCCCCCGGAAAAAAGGAAAGATAAATATCTTTCAGAATTTCACGTTTGCTATCGACCACCTTGCCGACGCCCTGCATCGAATATATGTACTGATAATCTGCCATCGTTGTTATCTCCAGAATGTTATCTAATGCTCTGACATGCAGGACAAGAGATTGATATAAGTTTTGGTTTATTGCTATCCAGCTGCGCCAGTGTCATGCGGCCACCCCAGACACAACCGGAATCCAGCCCCAGCACATGTGCTTGATCATCCACCAGCCCCTTGGCTGCCCAGTGGCCAAAAACAATGCGAATATCACCCCGCCATGCCAGCTTATTATGCCTGAACCACGGTTTCTCAAGCACCTTGGCAGAGTAATTGGAAATATTCTGCCAATCAAACAAGCCATCTTTATTGCAATAACGGGTGCGTGTCATCACCGCCGTCGCAAACAATTGTTTTTCCAGCTTATCCTTCGGATTGCCGGGCGGTAGATGATAACTTTGCAATTGCAGGCAGAAAGTTTTCCAATCCTCGCCACGCAACTTTTCTTCAATCTTGCGCGCTTTTTTACTGGCCTTTTCCAACGTCCATTTTGGATGCAAACCGGCATGCACCATCGCCCAACCCAGCGTCTGATCAGTATGTATCATGGGTCGGAAGCGCAGCCATTCAATTAACGCATCAAAATCTTCAGCTCTGGTAACCTCACTGAAGGTATCGCCGCGAAAACTGCGCCCCCCGGCTGCCAGCTCCAGCAAATGCAAATCGTGATTACCCAGGATACAGATACAGGCATCACCCAACCCTTTCAGGTATCGCAATGTTTCAAGAGAATCAGGCCCGCGATTCACCAGATCGCCCACACACCAGAGCGTATCAACAGCGGGGTCGAATTCGACTTTTTTTAGCAACTTTTTCAATGGCTTAAAACAGCCCTGAATATCGCCCACCGCATAAACGGCCATGCACACCCCCATAAAAAGTGTCGCAACGATAGCCTTTCACAGGCTTCAGGAAAACAACCTTTCGTCATTGACAGTATACCGCCTGCTTACATCATAAGCCGCGATCAAAAAAACAGATAAATCAAACGGGTTGTTTTTGGAAGCAATACACCGGCCTGTATAGTTCATCATCGGGTTGCAAACAAAATGACCAACAAGCACGCAATAGAATTTATGGATATTTCGGTTTGATGCGGCTTCCCCTTGGCAATGCAATAACAACATGCATACTGTCAGGAAATCAACCCATCCGTGGAGGAACTCATAGTGACTGATGAAGATAGAATAGTTCACCGAATGCAAATTGAACTACTCTATGAAGCACTACCCAAATCGCTGGTCGCCAGCTCCGTCGTCGCTATCGCCTTATGCGTGATCCAGTATTATGCTGTCGATGCAATTGCAGTTCAGGTCTGGTTAATTCTTTTTCTGTTATTAACTGTTAGCCGCCTCTTGCTTTGGCACCACTATCAGTCAACAAGCAACAGGGATTATAAGTATTTTGACCGCCTGTCGATGACCAGTTCCCTGGCCGCAGGTGCCATTTGGGGAAGTGCCGGCGTATTCCTTTTTCCTGTTGATAATATGGAGCATCAATTCTTCCTTGCTTTTGCTCTGGCAGGTATGGCGGCTGGTTCCGTGGCTGTTCTCTCCTACCGACGCGAACAGGCCTGGGGATTTATTACCCTGATTCTGTTACCCATTACCATTCAGTGGATGATATCCGGCCATCCTCTTTCCATTGCTGAAGGCGCGATGACACTGGCCTTTACTGCTGTGCTCTATTCGATGGCAGCCATGACAGCACGCAACGCGATAACCACACTCAAAGCCGAAGTCACAGCAGAAAAAGTTGCAGCTGCAGCCGCACGTGACCGCGACTTTCTGAAGCTGGTGATTGATACCATTCCGGCCCGGGTTTTCTGGAAAGACAGTCAGTCGCGCTATATTGGCAGCAATGAACTGTTTGCACATGATGCCGGTTTTAACTCCGTCGAAGAACTGATCGGCAAGTGCGATGAAGATCTGGTCTGGCGCGATCAGGCCGCATCACTGCGCGCTTCAGATCTGAGGGTGATTGAAAGTGGTGAACCGCTGCTCAATTTCGAAGATAAAGCACTGATAGTTAGTGGCTCCATGCGCATGCGTGAAATCAGTAAAGCACCGATCCGTAATAGTACTGGTAACGTTATCGGCGTATTGGGCACCTATCACGATATCACTGAAAAGCTCGAAATCGAAACACAGCTGCGCCAGGCTCAAAAGATGGAAGCCGTTGGAACGCTGGTGGCCGGTATTGCCCACGAATTCAACAATATGCTCGCCACCATCACCGGAAATTTATATCTGGCTCGTAATCAAATCGATCAGGGTGAACTCAGTTCAGCCTGCGAATATATCGATCTGTCGCAGCAAAGCGGCTTTGACGCCGCTGCCATGATCAGACAGTTAATGACCTTCTCGCGAAAAGATCAGTCGCTAATGAAAATGGCGACGATTGAAATGAACGCTTGGTTGACGAACTCGGCCAAACTGGTGAAAAGTTCGGTACCGGGCAATGTAACGATTCAAATCACCCAGAGCTCCGAAGATGTTTATATCAATGCAGATAGCACGTTATTGCTGCAGATTCTGGTTAATCTGGTCAACAATGCCTGTGATGCACTCGGCGCAAGAGAACATCCCTGTATCGAAATTTCTCTAACGGCCGGCATAGCGGATAAAGCATTCAAAAGCGTTCACAACAATTTCAAAGCCGAAGAGTACGTCGCGCTTGCTGTAGCCGACAACGGCGAAGGTATTCCGGAATCTGTGCGTGAGCGGATTTTTGAACCGTTTTTCACCACCAAAAGTGTCGGCAGTGGAACCGGACTCGGACTGGCCATTGTTCAGGGCGCGATGCAAAGTCATCGTGGCTGTATCGATTTGCAAAGTGCTACTGATCAGGGAACCACCTTCAGCCTCTATTTTCCGCGACTGATGAATATGCAAAATACAACGGACGAGAAACCTGTTGCTCCGGCCGATGTTCCCAAAGGTCATGGCGAACTGATTCTGATTGCTGATGATGAACCCAACGTGCTGCTCATGCTTGCTGCAGTACTCACGAAATTCGGCTACAACGTCATCAAAGCCACCGATGGCGAGGAAGCTGTAAGCTTATTTGCAGAGCACGCTGAAGAGGTCAGGATGGTTATCCTTGATGTGATCGTGCCGAATATGATTGGACCGGTCGCGGCCAGAAAAATAAGGGAAATCCGGCCAAGCGTACCGCTGGCCTTTTGCACCGGCTACAGTCAGGAAGAAATGCGCGATGAACTGAAAAATGTCGGAAACTTCAATCTGCTGAGTAAACCTTTCCAGACCGAAGAACTCGGACGACTGATCGGTTCAATGATCAGCAGTTAAGGACACTCTGAGAGGTGAAATGCTGCCCCCGCTGCTACCATGCAGCGCACGGCAACTGTGCCGGGCAAACTGAGCTTCAGCCAGGAAAAAACGGGAGGGGGGTTCGATATGGGGCAGGAAGTCGACAAGCATCACTTCCACAAACACGATTTTTCGCTGTTCAAGCACAATCTGCGGGTTGAGACTGAATTATTGCACTACCACTTTGCCCGGCACACCCTTTCAAAGCGTTCAGCCATCGCCGGATTTGAATTGGAGGCATGCCTGATCAACAGGGCCGGGCAACCGTCAGCGGGAAACAAAGCGCTTGTGCAACAATGCCGTCGCTCAGAGCAACAATCTGCCAATAAAGAAGCAAGCCCTGAAGTAAGCGCCGAATTATCCCTGTTTAATCTGGAGATCAATACTCGGCCACAATCTTTTCATGGTGATGCGCTGGACGATATCCATGCACAACTGCGTCAACGCTGGCAATTTTGCCAGATTGAAGCGCAAAAGCTGGATATGAATCTGTTACTCATCGGCATTCTGCCAAGCTTAACACCTGCACATCTGACGATGGATAACATGTCACCGCTCAAACGCTATCAGGCGCTTAATGAGCAGGTTTTGCGACTGCGCCGTGGAAAACCACTACATATCGACATAGACGGCATACAGCATCTGATTTCCGAGCACGCCAATGTGATGATTGAAGCGGCCACCACATCCTTTCAAATCCACTGGCAGGTCATGCCTGCCACCGCTCATCGCTATTACAATGCGATGTTGATTGCTTCAGCACCGCTTGTCTCGGCAAGTGCCAATTCACCGTTGCTGTTCGGTAAAACCCTGTGGCAGGAAAGCCGTATACCCTTATTTGAACAGTCTATAGCCGTAAATGATGGATCACCCGGTAACCGCTTAGCGCGCGTCACCTTCGGTTCAGCTTACACCGAGCAATCGCTGCTGGAATGTTTTGATGAAAATCTGGCTGAATACGCCGTCATGCTGCCCTCCGTTTCCGATAGCGACCCGGCACAGCTAAAACACCTGCAATTGCATAATGGCACCGTTTGGCGCTGGCTTCGACCCATCGTTGGCTTTGATAACGATGGCACACCACATCTGCGCCTGGAACAACGAATATGCCCTGCCGGGCCGACGCTGATTGACAGCGTAGCCAATGCCGCCCTGCTGTTCGGTTTATCCTTTGTGCTGGCCGAAAGTGACCAGCGACCTGAGCACAAGCTCGATTTCAGTCGGACACGTAATAATTTCTATAGCTGCGCCCGCCATGGCCTGCAAAGCAGCATCGACTGGATCGACGGCAAACAGCATAAATTACCGGACCTGTTCCGGCAGCAACTGTTACCGATGGCAAAGGAGGGCTTATCCTCGCTGAACTGCAGCGGTTTTGAGCCTTATCTGGCGATCATCGCCGAACGCGTCGCATCAGGCCGCAACGGCGCATGGTGGCAACTTGAGCATTTCAGGCGACATCAGAACCTGACTAAACTCACCCTTGATTATTATCAGCAGCAAATCAGCGACAGACCCGTGCACTCGTGGAGCTTGTGATGAAACTATTGCAATCATTCAATCATCTGCCCGAAGGACTTCTTGATTGTCCGGCTCAAAAGCTTTCCGCCAGGCTGGATGGTCCTGCCCTGATTACTCTGCCCGGGCAAAAAGAAGCACCACTGTTCATTTCCGTACTTCTGCATGGCAATGAAGACACCGGTTGGGATGCGCTGCGCCACTGGCTGAAAGATAATACTGAACAACCGTTGCCACGCACACTGGTCATTTTTATCGGCAATATTGCAGCAGCAAAACAGGGCCTGCGCAGGCTCGACGGGCAGCCCGATTACAACCGCATCTGGAAAGGGGGAGACTCCGCCGAAGCCAGCATGGCCGATGAAGTGCTGGCACAGTTGCGTGTTTTGAAACCCTTTGCCGCCATCGATCTGCATAACAATACCGGCAGTAATCCCCACTATGCCTGCATCAACCGGCTTGATACGCCCTTTCTGCATCTGGCGCTGCTGTTCAGTCGCACCATCATCTATTTTACCCAGCCCGACTCCGTGCTTTCCCGCGCCTTTGCCGGGTTCTGTCCCGCCATCACCGTCGAAGCCGGTAAACCCGGCGAAGCAAGCGGCGAGGAGCATTGCCGTAAACTGATTGATGCCGCGATGCATCTGCACCACTTTCCCGACCATGCACCTTCACCACACGACTACGACATCTTTCAAACTGTCGCCATTGCACGCGTTGCCGGGCATATCGAATTCGGCATCGAACCGGAAAAATCCCCCCTCATCTTTCGCGCCGATCTGGACAAACTCAATTTCAGCGAGCTGGATAAAGGCACGCATCTGGGCACTTACACGGGAAAGGATTTACCGATCACCGTCAGCGATGCCTCCGGCAGAGAAATTGCCCACCACTACTTTGCTCTGCACGGCAACGGTCTACGCACCGCCACCCCCCTGATGCCCTCGATGCTTACGCTGAACACCCGCATCATCCGTCAGGATTGTCTTTGCTATTTGATGCAGCGCATCGATCTTGCAGCACAAACCTGAGCAGCCATTTAGCTGATTTTTCATGCCTACGCCCTCCGGGAGAAGGCCAGAATGAGGGGATCTTATCCATTGTTTTTGCATGAAATACGTTGTTCACCTCTAGCCTCTGCCTGCAAAACAGAGGGATCCTTCGTTTCCTGTCATCGTCCATATGGGGGATGCTCAACCTGATTCTCACTGCTAACGTAGCCACTTCACCGGCTTGTGGGGATACATCCGACATTCCGCACCCTTAAAAGCATGTTTTTTATTTATGGAAATAGGTCGAAATAATACTATTAAAATGATGTTAAACTACTGATATATATGATATATTTACTGTTTCTCAGGAGGTGGT
>Ga0100384_1002429_pt1 | contig 10799 bp, 20 predicted proteins | sample CryGeymeta201508_FD_87087 | JGI IMG/M metagenome (GOLD analysis project Ga0100384, IMG submission 87087) | Groundwater microbial communities from Crystal Geyser aquifers in Utah, USA - Crystal Geyser metaG 2015-08 | ecosystem: Environmental > Aquatic > Deep subsurface > Groundwater | place: USA... | reverse complement strand
GTATAAACTTATGTTTTGGGGATTGGGGATTGGGGATTGGGGATTGGGCCCAATCCCCAATCCCCAATCCCCAATCCCCAATCCCCAACATAATTACTAAACAGAATTAAATAAATATATAATAAAAAATAATATATACATAACTATAATTATTCACAAAACTTATTATTATTAATAAAATAATAAATATAAAATGAAATTAAATTATAATCTTATCTTCTTTCATTTATTTCTTGATGATTTTCTTATCACCATCAACTGTAGTTGTATAAACTGAAAAGTTTGAACCCCCATCTACTTTTGTACTTTTTCTCTTTTCGACTACTCTTGAAGGGGCTTTACTTACTACCCATTTATGTTCTAATACTTCTTTAATATTCATCCTTTTATTAGGGTCTTTTTGTAATAAATCTAATATAAAGTTAATAATAATAATTTACTATCTACAAATATTTTAGCCTCAGGTGAGAACTTCTTCCATACGTTGTCAGGGAAAGGAGTAGGCTCATATATTGTTTGTCTAATAATTAATATTATATCTTACCTTGCTATTTCTTTTTCACTATTTTCATCGTCAAATGGTAAACTTGCGGTTAACATTAAATAAGTTAAAATGCCTATACCCCAAAGATCAACAGCTTTGTTGTAAGGTTTTTCTAATAAGACTTCAGGAGCAACATAAGACTAAATAATTATATTAGTTTTTAGTTTATTAATTATATTTACCAATGTTCCAAAAGGTTCAGTACAGAAAGAGTTTGGACCTATTATCTTCGATAGCCCAAAATCAACAAGTCTAATATCAGCTTCATTTGTTTCATCAGTCATCAAGATATTTTCAGGTTTTAAATCTCTGTGTACTATACCATAAGAATGAATATAAAATATAGCAGCAGCAAGTTTATGAATTAATGTAGCTGTTCTTGATTCAGATAGTCTAAATCCTCTTTTTTCAAGATAAGTAAATAGGTCACCTCCAGTACAATGTTCCATAACTAAATTAAATTAAGAAATTAAGTTACCAATTTTGATTTCATCGTTGTTTTCATATATATCATAAAGCTGAATGATATTTGGTTGTTGACATATTTTTAGTATCTCGATTTCTGTTTTTACTAACTCTTGGTCTTGATTACTCATTTGCTTTTTATTCATTACTTTAATTGCGACTAGACGTTTAGACTCTTTATGAACTCCTAGACGGACAAGACCGAATTTTCCTTTACCAATTACCTCTTTAATTTCGTATAAGTCATTTAAGTCTAAGTAGCCAGTTGTAACTCTAATTTTTTCAAGCCACATTTTGTATTCTTGTTCATTTTCTACATAATAAATTCTATTCTTTTTAGGATAATTAATTGAAAAAGAGAATAAAGATATTCCTTCGATTACTTCGGGTTTTTCTTCTTTGTAATAAACCCCTGAAAGATTGTGCATTCCTTTATGCTCAGTTTCATCTTTAGTCTTAAAGTCTATAGGTTATTAGTTATTTAAAACTACTTACAATACATATCTTTATGAATAAGCCTGAAATACATTTTTTTAAGTTTTTTTGTCTTTGTAAGCTTATATAAATAACCTTCATAATTGTTTTCTGGAGTCTCATCTTCTTTTACGTCCTCGACATCTAAAATTTTGAATACTAATAATACCTCCAACATTCTTAACTATAGTAATATTATCTTTTAAATTTGTAACATTAACTTTTTCTTTTCTTACTGGATGTTTAACTTTGGAATCTGGGTCTAATTTGAAATCTTCACTTGGACCAGATACTGTAATACCAACTGACTTCTTTTTGGAAACTAACGCATCTAGCACGTTATGGCCTTCTAATTTATCTAAATTTAAGTTTTTCCCTTGCATTTGAGGACTTTTATTAATAATTCCAGCAGAGATAAATTTAGATTCTCCAGTTCTTGGGGATTTTATTAGTCGACCAGGTGATTTAGGGCATTCTACCTGCTCAGTGCTCTTCTTTCTATCAATATTTCCTCCTAAAGTAGAGCCTCCAAGAGTAAGTTTACTTGGATTATTGTTTGTATTGATGATTATATTAGAATTGTTAATCTCGTTAGTTGGATTACTTACATTTATACTAATATTAGACTTATTCAACGGCTTTTTACTTGTCTCTTCGAATTTTTTAAGGGACTCATTAGAAAATGGTCTTTTTTCCAATATAAAGATAAGAGGCTTATATTAAATAGATCAATTTACAAATAAAAAGGTCTCAGAAGCTACATTTTCAATTATGTAAATATACTGATTTTTATCCAAAGTATTTGTTGTCTTGAAACATTTATTAAGTATGTCATGAATTTCATCTTGAGATTCAATACGTTCAGAATAATTTACACTAACTTTTAAATTGATAAATACTTTTCGAACTTTAATTTATATCCTGTTAGTCTCTCTTTTGTTGAACTTAATGGAATAAAAGAAAGAACTAATTGAATGTCCTCCCTAGAGATTTTACCGTCTTTATCAAAGTCGTAAAAATCAAATATAAATTTAACGAAATTTTCATATGACTCTGTAAATAATGTTTTCATCCCATTAACGAATTCAGAAGCATCTAAGTAACCATTATTGTTTAGATCAAACACTGAAAAAAGCCTTTCAGAAAAAATTCCTGGAAGCTCATAATAGTTGCAAAAGGTAACCTTATTAACGCCTTTTATTTTGTCATCACTTCTTTGTGATAGATCCTAGTTAAATGTTTTAATTTTTTATTTACTTTCCATATTGCTTTTAAATATTTTGATAAACCATCTATATTTAGTATTAAAAAATCTTTGATTAGTTCTTCGACATCAATTTTATCATCTGTGTGTTGTTTTTCATCTTTAATCATTTTAATATATTTATTATTATAATATTTAAATAATATAAGTAAAATGTTAATTTATAATAATGCATGAGTTGTTATTTATAATATAATTTGCTGAAATTAAAGTATTTAAATGTATTAAAGTTTATAAGTGGAATTGGAATAATTAAAATTCGTTTATTGTTAAATACAAATTTATATACTTAATTTATAAAGGTATTTATATCATCACAAGCAATACTTTCTTTATACTTTTTTTAAACATTACATAGTTCTGTTATAAATATATTACTATATTTAATTATATTTAAATTTATAACAATAAATAAAATGAATGAATCCACAAAATTATTATCATTAGTTAATCAAGCGAAACATAGTCGATCTCATTCACAAATTGATATCGACAAATTGAATAATGTTAATATAAAATTTAAAAAACAAAATCCATTTTGGATACCTAATCAGAACAGTGATTTATTTAAAATGAAAGAAATTATCAAAGAAGAAAATTTATTAAAAAAGCACAAGATTAAACTATTTGAGTCAAAAAACAAATCGAATATTAATACGTATTTCTATAGAGATAATTTAATAAATGGAGCTGATGATAATTTATTAAAAAATGCTTCGGTAGTAATGGGAAATTTGACAACTAAACATTATAATGAAAATAATATAGAACACACAGAACAAACTCAACTACCCAATATAAATTCAAACCCAACTCTAAATTCTGGAATTTATTTAACAGAAAGACAACTCATTATGCCAAACACTTCTAAAAACTTACCACCTAAATTACTTATAACAGATGATAGAGAAAAACAAGGTAGAGATCGTCAAGGTAGAAATAGTCAAGTTAAGCAAGAAGATCTTAATCAACTTATGAACAGGATAGTTACTGGGTCAGCAAGTCCTGAAATAAAAATAAATGATAGAGATAAGTCAAGACTATTAGGAGGTAGAAATGGAAATAGCGTTAAAGATTTTATTTCAAAAACAAAAGATATTATATTATTAAATTTTAATACTAAGATAAAGGAAGAAAGAGTAACGAGATTAAAAGAAAATTTATTAGATAAAATTGAACAATGTAATGAAAATATATTTAGTTTAGAAAAGTCAAAGGAGCTATTTTGTGAAGAGTTTTTTACGAATTTTTCTCTGTATTGTAAGAAGATTCAATCACAATTAGAAAGAGAGATAGGTAAATTAGGAGTATTAAATACTAAATGTTCGGAATCACTTGGGGCAAAAAAGTTACTTGAGACGAAGATTTATAAATATAAGGAGAAGTTATCGTACTATTTACAATACAAACTATTTTTAATGAATCTAAAGAAACATAGAATTATTTATAACTTAGATAACAATGAAGTTATTCATTTCAAAAATGAAATGCTACTATCAATTAAAGAAAAAGAGAAAGATAAAGACGACAATTCTAACAGTCTAAACAATTCAAAAATAGATGAGGAAAGATTAAGCAAAGTAAATTTAGATAATTTTAGACTAACTAAAGGAATAAATTATGTAAATAACGAAAAATTAATTCAAAGACTTCTTTCCGATTATATTCAGCAATTTAGAACAGCTGAAGAAATTGTAGAAGAACTTAAAAGGCTAGAAATTGAAAATTTAAGTAGTTTAACCCGCTATGACAACGCTGTAAAAGGCGAACTAGTTGCCGACCGAGAATTAACGCGATATAAAATAAAGCATCAAGAAGACCTAGATCAAATACAAAATGATTTAGACTCAAGAACCAGTTATAATAATAAACTTAGAGATAAAAACAGAAGTTTAAAAAGAGAAATAGAATCAATACTTAATCCAACAATAGTTAACGTGAAGAAGACAGCAAAAATGGAAAAAATGGAAGCGAACTTAGGCGATAACTTTGACACATTAAAAAATAAGATATTAACATTGTATCAAACTTTATTTAGTTTTTATTCAAAAAAAGTTGCGTTTGATCCTGCCAATAATGATTATATTAAAAATAAAGCTATTAATAAATCAACAAGTTATCCAGATGATTATCTAATAGACATGTTGTATTTCAACGAAAAAACTTTTCTATTTCTATATGATAATTATAATCAAATTAAATCAACTAACGGAGATAAATTAGCAATTTTCGAAAAAGAGCTAGAAAAACGAAGACAAGAAAAGAATTCAGAAATACAAAAGATTATATACGCAATAAAAATAAAAGAAATAAAAGACAAATTAGCAAGTAAAAATGCAAATATAATTCTTCCTATGAGAAAAATCGCTCGAAAACAAAGACCTACCGAAAAAGTAAGGTCTAGTTCGATGTCTGTACAGTCGAAGGAAAATCAATTTATAGACTTTTTGAGACCTTTAGAAACATAAGGAGATGATTTAAACTATAGAATATGTTTTTGATGTTATATTATATAATTTACTCTGTTCATTATATAAAATTATTTGTAAATTAATAATTCCATATTTAAATATTCATAATATTTTATATTAAATGTAATACTTAATAATTAAATCATAATTAATTATATAAAATGAATTTTACAAAAGACTTTCACGATTATTTAAACACTGTCAAGAATTCCTTTCATACTAAACAATTTAGCTTAAAAACAGAAAAATCAAGTAATTATAAATGCTAATTATTTACTACTAAAAGGTATTATGGATAAAAGTATACTCACACTTAAACAACTAACAGATGCAGAGAAATCAATAAATAGAATAAACGAAAGTAAAACAATAATAACAATTTAATAAATATAAATATATAGCTTCAAATCAAACATCATTATTCAATGAATCTCATTTAAAATTTAGTAATGCAGTTAACGAAATTCAAAGAGTAATAAATATAATATTTAATCATCTAATATCTTTATATTTAACTTATATTTATCTAACCTTTAGTGTTTAAAATGGGCTGAAGAAGAAGTGAACCAGTTAGAAAAAAAGGAATTACCAAAATTAAGTACAAATAATTATCAAATGACATTTTGTAAGGTAAGTGATTACGATTTATATTAAAGAATACATTAGAACTATTAAATTCAAGATTAAAGAACTTGTCATTAATGTTTAAGAAAACATTGCATATGCAATCTGAAGTAAGTAGGCTTGTTTTAATTCTGTTTTAATTATTGTATTTAGATTATTCAAAAAATAGAAAAGAGAAGAAATAATTTCGTTACTCCTTCTAGTAAATCAAAAATAGTGAAGAATCCATTTGCTTATACTCAGATTCCAGAAAATGATTTTGAATCTGATAGTACATTTGGCGGGGACTCACAAGCAACATCTATAATATTTAAAGATGATCAAAATCAATACTATAAAGAAAGAGTTGACGAAGTTCAGCATATTGAAAAAACTATGGGGGATATAAATAGTATGTTTACGAGACTAACCAATGCCGTGTTTGAACAACGATTTTATATCGAGAGGTTTGTTAACTTTAATTAAAATAACTAACTTACTTCAATTACTTAACTTAACTTTACTAAATTACTTTATTAGAATTGATAAAAACTCAGAAGTTTCATTAGATAATATAGAATCTGGTTTAAAAGAATTAGTTAAAATGAATGAGGATGTTAGAAGTAATCGAGGATTAATAATTAAAATCTTTCTAATTATTATCACAGCTGCTGTGATATACATCCTCTTCTTTATAAATTAAAATAAATAAGATATTATTAGAAATATTAATAGATAAAAATAACTTGTAACTATTTTATCGCAAAATAATATATTAAATTACTAATAATCCTCCAAATTATTTATATTACTAATATTTCTTAATTTATAAATTTACATAATTTAATATGTTCGGTGACAATAAAAATGTTGGAAATTACGGAAGTAATTATTTAGAAACATTAGAAAAACCAAAAATTGAAGAAGTAGGTATACAAACTTATCTCTAATTAAAGGCGATAAAATTTTAAATTCTGAACAAAGAAAAATTATAAATGAATCAAATAAACTACAAAATGCAATAGATAATTTACAAATTCTTGATTTATCAGGCTTAGTATCTTCAAAATTTTATGGAAATTTAAATAATTCAGCACAAATATGTCATAGACTATGCGATAAAAGGAACTTTGAAAATGTAGAAAGATCTCGAATTTCAAGTTATGCAATTAAATGTATGAATAATTGTATGAATAAAAGACAAGAAAGTATTGAATTGTTATTTAAAGTAAGAATAAATAAAATTAAAATTAATACAATAATTTAATAAATAATTTTAAAGGAGTTCCAAAAACAAGTAATAAACGAAGATAAATCAGGAAACAAAAATTATGATGATATGTATGATATTCCAGATAGTTTTAAACAATAAATTGTGAGGAATTAGCATAATTAACAACAATATTAAAGAAGAAATAAAGAAAACTAGTAGTAATAAAATCATTTATATAATTACAATATAAATTACTATAATAAATAAATTACAATAAACAAATAAAATAAAAGTAAATATAAATATAATTAAATTAGACAATAGAAATTTATACAAATTTATAAATAAGTTTTATTAACTATTTACTTTTAACTATAAACATTACAACTTTATAATATAATTATCAATTACTTAAGATAGAAAGTCAAAATTATTTATATAATCGCAATGTTTATTAAGATTTTCATCTAACTTTGTAAATATATTATATTGCTTTCTTTCAAGTATTATATCATCAAGTATTTTTTTAATCTCTAATTTAAAGTACTTTTCTTTCTTTTGTTTGTTAAATGTAGTATCAGTCATTAATAAGTCAAGTTTGTACATAAATATTTTATCATCAAATAAATTTTCTTGTATGAATTTCCTCGAGTCTGGGATACTACACATATTAAACTTATTCTTTAATTCATTATCATTTTCTATCTGTGTTACTCCATATACTTTTAATTTATCAAGAAACTTTTCATCCATTAACAATTTATTAGCTTTATGTTTTGTTCTTGTTGTCTCTCTAAATGTATTTCCGTATTTAGAGGTGCCTTTAAGATTTACCGTCATGCTTTTTAGGAAATTTTGTTTATTTTGATTGCTAACTAAACCTGAAAGCTCTTTGCTTGATTTGAATAAGGTCTTGGCTTGATCTGTTTGTGGTTTTTCTTTGTCTTTGTTATCTTCTATATTGATTCTGGAAGTAAATTTTGTAGTAGTTAATTTTTGAGAGGAGTCTATATGTATTTTACTATTCTTTTTAACGAAGTTATTTGGATTAGGATTTGCAAAGTTATTTGTATTTGGTTCGTTGAGATTTTTTATGCTGTTTATTTTGTCTAATAAAAAGTAGTAAATTTGTATGTTTATTTATATAAGTAAATATAATTAAGTATGATAGAAGTTATTAATTTAGTTTATATTGATATACTATTATTACTTTTTAATGCATATGACTCATCGACACTTTTTAATAGATTATTTTTATTTAAGTTTTGTTTTCCAAATCCTGCTGTTAACTTTTCGAAGGAATTTTCTTCATTCTCACTATAAAAGAATTAATAGAATAAATTATAATAATAATTTTAATATTTACTCGTCTTCTTTTTTTGAATTGTCTAAATCTAAAGATTTATGTTCTTGTCTTTTTCCAGCACTTTTTAAGCTTCTTACGGATTTTATTAAACGGGCGTCTACTGTTTTTAATTCAGGTTTATCATTATAATTGTTGTCCCCAACTTCTAAAGACATTTTTACTAAAGTTATAATTTTTAATTATTTAAATTAAAATAATGAAAAGTATAAAAATATATGAAGGCGTTATTGTATAATGTAAAATATATTACTTATATACATTTGGTTAGGTGATTATATATATTAAGTCTAATTCATTAAATAAGTTTCTTTGTAGAGTTTATAACTAATTTTATATAATATTAGATAGTGTATTTAGTAATATTATTGAATTTAAACGAATTTATTGAACATAAAACTTAATAAATATGTATATTAAAACTTAACAAGTTAAATTAAAGTTATATTAATAATAGTATTAGAAATTAATTAATTTATTTAATTATTTATATATTTAATGCATATCTTAGTTCACACCTTAACAGGGAAGAAATGTGATTTAATTCTTGACGGAACTTCAAAAATTAGTTCCATTAGCACTGAAATTGAAAATCAAATGGGTGTTCCAGTAGAATCACAAAAGCTTTTATCAAATGGTAAAAAATTAGAATCATCAATGGTTATTTCTGATATTGCTACAAGTGATGAAATGAATGTCTATCTAGTTGTTGATTTAGAAGGAGGTGCCAAAGGAAAGAAAAAGAAGAAATTAGTTAAAAAAAACAAAAAACCACACAAACATAGAAAAAATAAATTAGCCATTCTAAGTTACTATAAAGTTGAAGGGGATAATGTTGTTAGACTCAGACAACAATGCAAACTTTGCCCTCCAGGTATATATAATATTTTAATATAAAAAGGAACCTTCCTTGCTGATCATGAAGAAAGATTATATTGTGGAAGATGTCACCACGGTTATAAAAAAACTGGTGAAATTAAAAAGAAAGTTAAGAAAGAAGTTAAGAAAGCCGTTGTAGAAGAAGTTAAAGAAGAAAAGAAAGGAAAGAAAACAAAGAAATAAGAATATGAGATGAATAAGAATATGGATTAATTTCGATAATTAAGATAATAATAACAAAATACAACATTTAAAATATTGTAATAATGTTTATAAGGTTCGTTAATGTTTCATTTTTTAATGCATAATAAGTATATTAAATTTTATTACATTTAATATTGTTATAATTTAATTATTCATAGTCTTATAAGTTTAATAACTAATAACTATAATTATTGTTAATAATTAGTAAAAACATATATTAAAGGAATTGCATGGACATTCATTATTCAAAGTAATAAGAAAACTATCTATTATAAAAGATACAATCATAAACACCTTATCAATTACATATAATATTTACTAAATAATATAGTCTTAAAACAAAAAAATATAGCTATTTTTTTATTTATAATATGATAATTAATTTATTATAAATATCATTCTTAATACATCATTTCTTATTCATTATCACAATCAATCAACATTTGCAATTTTTCTCTGATGGATCCTTCATCGGTTCTGCAGTTTTTAGTTGAAGTCCTTGCATTAATATTGAGTCATTCATTTTGGATTCGTCATTCTCATCAACTATTTCAGCCATTATTTTATCTTTTGATATATTATCAAATGTTTCAAAAAAAGGAAGATCAGCCATGGAGGAATAAAACATATTCTTTATATTTTCCCCAGTTTTAGCTGATACTTCAAAAAATTTAATACTTTCTCTATTAGCAAATGTTTGTGCTTTTGAGAATTCGACTTTTCTGTTATAAATAATTATAAAAATATTAACTTTTTTTAACAGTTTTTTAACAGCTTATTAACAGTTTATTAATTATATTAAGTTTACCTTTCATTTAAATCACTTTTATTTCCACATAAAACAATCATCGGATTTTCTATATTCTTAATAAAATTTATCCAATTTATAACAGAGTTAAAACTTTCTTGATCTAATTTAAGTATTAAAAGATTAATCTTGTTAAGAAATAATTCCTTACTATTCACATCAAATACTACAAATATGATCGCAGCTCCTTTCACATAAGATGGTATTAAACTTTTATAACGCTCTTGTCCAGCTGAATCCCATATTTGAAGCTTTAATGTTTTATTTCTAAATCTAATTTGTTTCGAACAGAAGTCAACTCCTATTGATGGCTTTTTATTAATTATTATTATTTACGTCATAGCTTTCATTAAATTTATTATCAGTAAAACGATTGATGATTGATGTCTTTCCAACGGCTACATCTCCAACGAGAACTACCTTTTGTCTTACAATTCGTAATGTGCTATTGTCGATAGAATAATCTTCTGATTGATCAACCATTAATTTTATTATGAATTATGAATTAAAT
>Ga0100384_1002414_pt1 | contig 10834 bp, 9 predicted proteins | sample CryGeymeta201508_FD_87087 | JGI IMG/M metagenome (GOLD analysis project Ga0100384, IMG submission 87087) | Groundwater microbial communities from Crystal Geyser aquifers in Utah, USA - Crystal Geyser metaG 2015-08 | ecosystem: Environmental > Aquatic > Deep subsurface > Groundwater | place: USA... | reverse complement strand
CGCCAGCCGCGCCGCCAGCGCGCCGCCCGCGCCAAAGTGGAACGGATCGCCCGAGGCCAGCACGGCGACCGCGCGCCCGCGCAACGCCAGCACCGGCGCGACATCGAACGGGATCGGCCACGCCCGCCCCCGCGCCTGCGGATCGGGCGCCGCCGCATCCTCCGAAGCCGCGCGGATCCCGGCAAGGGCCAGATGACGCGGCCCGCCGAACACGAATTCCGCCGCATCCAGCGCGCGCCTGCTTGCGCCGCTCAGGCCGTCGAGGCCATCTTCGCCGATGCCAACGATCGAGAGCCACGCCTCAGCCATGACGCACGCCCCAAGCACCGCGCCCGAAGCGCCGCGCCGCCATGCCGCGCGCGTTCTGCTGCTCGGCGGGGCGGCGGAGGCCGCCGCGATGGCGCAGGCGCTGGCGCAGGCGGGGGTCGCGGCGGTGTTCAGCTACGCGGGCCGCACGGCGGCGCCCAGAACGCAGCCCTTGCCCACCCGCGTCGGCGGTTTCGGCGGCGCGGCGGGGCTGGCGGCGGCCTTGCGCGCCGGTGGCTTCACCCATGTGATCGACGCCACCCACCCTTTCGCCGCCACGATGAGCCGCAACGCCATCGCCGCCTGCGCCGCGACCGCGACCCCGCTGATCGCGCTTCAGCGCGCGCCATGGACGGCGCAGCCCCGCGACCGCTGGACGGTGGTCGCAGACATCGCCGCCGCCGCGCAGGCGCTCGACCGACCGGCGGAGCGGGTGTTCCTGGCGATCGGGCGCCAGAACCTCGCCGCCTTCGCCGACCGACCGCAGCACCGCTATCTGCTGCGCTTCGTCGATCCGCCGCAGGCGCCGCCGCCCTTGGCCGACGCCTGCGTCGTGGTCTCGCGCGGGCCGTTCACCGAAGCGGGCGACTGCGCGCTGATGCGCGCGCACGGCGTGACGCGGGTCGTCGCCAAGAACGCGGGCGGGACGGGGGCGCGCGCCAAGATCGACGCCGCCCGCGCGCTGGGCCTGCCGGTGGTGATGATCGACCGCCCCGCCATCGCGCCGCGCCCGCGCGCCGACAGCGTCGCCGCCGTCATGGCGTGGCTGGCCGGTCATCCTGCGCGCCTCGGGGTATAGACCCAGCGGCCCGCCCGCCGCGTGGCGGCGGCGCCGACCAGAACCAGGGTGCGCATGTCGGCCATCTCCGGGGCGGCTTCGCCCAGCGTCATGGTCTCGATGCGCTGCTGCGCCGTGCTGACGGCGCGGGCGAAGGTGATCAGCCGCGCCGCGCCGCAGGCTTGGCGCAGCACCGCAAGCGCGCGGGCGAAACCCTCAGGGCGGCTGACCGAGCGCGGGTTATACAGCGCCATGGCGAAATCGGCCTGCGCCGCCAGCCGCAGCCGCATCTCGATCAGCGCCCAGGGCTTGAGGTTGTCGCTGAGGTTGATCGCGCAGAAGTCATGCCCCAGCGGCGCCCCGGCGCGCGCGGCGGCGGCCAGCATCGCGGTGACGCCGGGCAGAACACGGATGTCGAGGTCCGCCAGATGCGGCGCGTCCGGCAGCGCCGCCTCAAGCGCCTCGAACACCGCCGAGGCCATGGCGAACACGCCGGGGTCGCCCGAGGAGACCAGCGCCACCCGCCCCCCCGCCGCCGCCAGCGCCAGCGCCTCGCGCGCGCGCGCCAGTTCCTCGCGGTTGTCGGAGGGGCGCAGCCGCAGGCCGGGGCGCGGCGCGACGCGCGCGACATAGGGCGCATAGCCCAGCACGTCGTCGGCCGCGGCCAGCGCCGCCGTCGCCTCGGGCGTGATCAGCGCGGCGTCGCCCGGCCCAAGCCCCACAACCGCCAGCCACCCGCGCCCGGCTGTCTCGCGCCCTGCCGCGTGGCGCGTGTCGGCGCCGCTCATGCGGCCGCCTCGGGCCGCCGGCCATGGCCATGCGCCAGCACGATCGCGAAATACGGGCAGTCGGCGGCCTCGACATCGGCCAGCCGCGCGATGCGCTGCCCCTCCATCGTGCCGCGCTCGACCAGCCAGGCGCCCTCCAGCCGCCCGGCGCGGGCCAGCGCGCGGCGCACCTTGGGCAGGTTGCGCCCGGTCTTCATCACCACCAGCGCGTCGGCGTCGGTCATGCGCCGGACCAGATCCTCCTCGGGCAGGGTGCCGGTCAGCACGGTCAGCACGTCGTCGCCCCAGGTGATCGGCTCGCCGCTCAGCGTCCAGCAGGCCGACATGCCGGTGACGCCGGGGATTACCTCGACGCAGACCCGCCCGCGCAGCCGTGTATAGAGATGCATGAACGAGCCGTAGAAGAACGGATCGCCCTCGCACAGCACCACAACCTCCGCCGTCTGCGCCAGCCGCGCCAGCCTGTCGGCCCAGTGGTCGTAGAACGCCGACAGCAGGCGGATATAGCCGAGGCTGTCAAAGGGCGCTTCGGTGGTGACGGGATACTCCATCGCGTGCTCCGCGCAGCCCTCCGCCAGCATCCCCGCCACGATGCGCCGCGCCTGACCGGGCCTGCCGGCCTTGCGGAAATAGGCGACATGGCGCGCGGCGCGCACCACCCGGTCGGCCCTGACGCTCATCAGTTCGGGGTCGCCGGGGCCAAGCCCCGCGCAGATGATCCGGCCCATGGTCATTCCCTGCGGCTGGCCAGCGCGTTGACCGCGGCGACGGTGATCGCCGAGCCGCCCAGCCGCCCTTCGACGATCAGCGCGGGCGCCGGCGCGTCGGCCATCAGCGCGGCCTTGGATTCCGCCGCGCCGACAAAGCCCACCGGACAGCCGATGATCGCGGCGGGGCGCGGGCAGGCGGGGTCGGCCAGCATGTTGAGCAGGTGAAACAGCGCGGTGGGCGCGTTGCCGATCGCCACCACCGCGCCCTGAAGTTGCGGGCGCCACAACTCCAGCGCCGCCGCCGAGCGCGTGGCGCCCATCGCGCGCGCCATCGCCGCCACCGCCGGGTCGCGCAGCGTGCACAGCACCGCGTTGTCGGCGGGCAGGCGCGCGCGGGTGATCCCCTCGCTGACCATGTGCGCGTCGCACAGGATCGGCGCGCCCGCCGCCAGCGCCGCGCGCGCGCGCCCCGCCATGCCGGGGGAAAAGCGAACATGGGCCTCAAGCCCCACCATGCCGGCGGCGTGGATCATCCGCACCACCACCGGCTCCTCCTCCAGCGGGTCGAAGCGCGCCAGATCGGCCTCCGCGCGGATGATCGCGAACGAGCGGGCGTAGATCGCGGCGCCGTCGGTCTCGAAGCGATGGCGCATCAGCCGTCTCCGAACAGCGTTTCGGGATGCGCGATCAGCGCATCGCTAGACAGGCCCATGCGCGACGGCTCCGCGTCCGCCCGCCCGTCGCGGATCAGCGCAAAGCCCGCGCGCCCGGCGACCAGCGTGAAGGCGGCGGGGCCGGGATGCGCGCAGCCCTTGGCGCAGCCCGAGACATGCAGCCGCGCGCCCGGCGGCACCCGCGCCGCCAGCGCGGCGGCCAGCGGCAGCGTGGGCGCCAGCGCCTGCGCGCAGCCCGGCGCGCCGACGCAGGCGCTGACCGCAAGGCGCGGGTCGTCCGGCGCGGCGATGATCTCCGGCCGGTCGGGCGCGGCGTGGGCGCCCTCGATCAGCGCCATGCGCCACGGCGTGAGCCGCAGCCCCGCGCCCGCCTGCGCCAGCGCCGTCAGCGTGTCGGCCGACATCAGTCCGAAGGCGACGCCGGCCAGAAAGCCCTGCGGACAGGGCCCCGGCGCAGGCGCTGGCGCGCGCGCGGCGAGGGCGGCGGCGACCGATCCGTCGTCAAAGCGCGCGGGAAGCCGCGCGCCGCGCTCCAGATGCGCCGCCATGCGTCCGCGCCCCTGCGGCGCGCCGCCGCTGTCCAGCCACCAGCGCGCCAGCGCCAGCGCCGCTTCGGGGGCGGCGTCTTCGGTGACCGCGCAGCCGGTCGCGGCGCCGTCGGCGCGCAGCATCAGCGCGCCGCTGACGGCGCGTTCAAGCCGGATGTCGGCGGAGGCGGCGCGAAGGACCGGCGCCGGGCCGTCATCGACCGCGAAGCCGAATTTCGTCGGCGTCTCCGGCGCGTCGGCCTTGGCCAGCGCCGCCGCCAGCGCCGCCGCAAGGCGCGGGGTCGCGTCGCCGTGGCGCCAGAACGGCGTGACGACGATGTTGCGCCGCGCCTCGGCGCCGATGTCGGCGTCGAGCAGATCCAGCGCGGCGAGATCGGCCAGCAAGGCGGCGTGGCCCTGCGCCGTGACGCCGCGCAGTTGCAGGTTGGCGCGCGAGGACAGCGCGATCGCCCCGTCGCCATGCGCCCGCGCCGCGCGCGCCAGCCCCGCCGCCTGCGCCGCTGAGAGCCGCCCGCCACGGGGCCGCACCCGCGCCACCAGCCCGTCGCCCGAGGCCATCGGGCGCAGCGCGCCGGGGCACCACCCCCGGATTTCCGGCGCGCTCATCGGTCCTGCTCCAGCGCCGCCGCGATCGCGTTGCGGCGCGTGCGCCACAGCCCCGCGTCGCGCAAGGCGCGAAAGCACGCCTGCATCGCCGCCAGCGCGGCGGGGTTCTCCCGCGCCAGGAACGCCCGCAGATCGGCGCGGCCCAGAGTGGCGTCGTGATAGAGGTCGAACAGATGCGCCGGCACCGCGTTCGCCAGATGCGCGAAGGCCGCCATGTGCTCCAGCGTCGCCGCGATCTCCGCCGCGCCGCGAAAGCCGTGCGCCATCATGCCGTCGGCCCAGGCCGGATTGGCGGCGCGGGCGCGCACCACGCGGGCGATCTCCTCGGGCAGGGCGCGGGCGCGCGGCGCCGCGGGGTCGGTGGCGTCGAGATGGTAGAGCGCGGGCGCGTCGGCCCCCAGCCGCGCCATGGCGGCGGCGAAACCGGCTTCGTGCGCGGCGTAGTCGGCGGCCATCAGAAGGTCGGTCTCGGGCAGGTCCTGCGCATGAACGAAGGCGTCGGCGCCGCGCAGCCGCGCCTCCAGCCCGGCGCGGTCGGCGCGCGACGCGCCGTCGGCGCCGATGGCCCAGGCCGACGCCGCCAGCCACGCCTCGCCCGCCGCCGCGCGCGCCTGCGGCGAAAACGCGTCGGCGCAGTCTCCCGCCGCGCCGTCCAATCCCAATCCGTACTGGCCCGGCTGCGGCCCGAAAACCCGCGCCCCCCCTGCGGCGTAGGGGTTGTAGTCGGGCGCCTCGTCGCGCACCGCCAGCGCCGCGCAGCCCGCCTCGAACAGCTGCGCCAGACCGGGAAACACGTCGCGAAACAGCCCCGACACCCGCAACGTCACGTCGATGCGCGGCCGGTCGAGCAGCGCCAGCGGCAGCACCTCGAAGCCGTTCACCCGGTCGCCGTCGTCGTCCCAGCGCGGCGCCAGCCCGGCCAGATGCAGCGCCATGGTGAAATCCTCGCCCGCCGTGCGCATCGCCGCCGATCCCCAGAGATCGACCACCAGCCCGCGCGGATACTCGCCGTGGTCCTGAAGGTGGCGGCGCACCAGTTCCTCGGCCAGTTTGACGCCCTGCGCGTGGGCGGTGCGCGAGGGCACGGCGCGGGGATCGACCGCGAACAGGTTGCGCCCGGTCGGCAGCACGTCGGCCCGCCCGCGATGCGGCGAGCCGGACGGCCCCGGCGCGACCCGCCGCCCCGCCAGCGCCGCCAGCATGCCCGCGCGCTCCTGCGCGCCGCAGGCGCCGCGCCCCAGCACATGCAGCCCGACGCCGTAGCGGCTTTCCTTCACGTCGCACACGAAGCGGTCGATGCGGGTGACCGCCTCGGCGGCCGAGGCGTCGGGGGCGAGGCCGAGGTCGTCCTCCACCCCGGCTGCGCGCGCCTCGTCCCGGATCGCCGCGATCAGCCGACCGCGCCGCGCAGGGTCAAGCCCGTCGGCGGTGGCGTATTCGTCCAGCAACCCCTCAAGCCGCGTCAGCCCCTGCGCCGCCCCTGCGGGCGCCAGCGGCGGCGGCAGATGGCCCAGCGTCAGCGCGCCGATGCGCCGCTTGGCCTGCGCCGCCTCGCCGGGGTCGTTGACGATGAACGGATAGATCACCGGCAGATCGCCGATCAGCGCCTCCGGCCAGCAGTCGCGCGACAGCGCCGCCGCCTTGCCCGGCAGCCATTCCAGCGTGCCGTGCGCGCCCATGTGGATCAGCGCGTGCACCCCCTGCGCGCGCAGCCACAGGTAGAACGCCACGAAGCCATGGCGCGGCGTGCGCGCCAGATCGTGATACTCCGCCGCGCGCGCCGCGACCGCGCCGCGTTCGGGCTGAAGCGCCACCAGCACGCCGCTGCGGCGCACGGCGGCGAAATGAACGGCGCCGTCGCGCACGGCGGGGTCGTCCTCGGGCGCGCCCCAGGCCTGCGCCAGCGCGGCGCGCAGGCTGTCGGGCAGGTTCTCCAGCGCGGCGCGGTAGGCCGCCAGCGGCCAGCACAGCGTCTCATGCGCCAGCGCCGCGCCCAGATCGCCCGCCGCCGCCGTCGCATAGCCTGCGGCGCCCAGATCGGCCAGCAGCGCCTCGGTCGAGGCCAGCGCGTCCAGCCCCACCGCGTGCGCCATCTGATGCGCCTTGCCGGGATAGGTGGACAGCGTCACCGCCAGCCGCCGCTGCGGCGTCGGCGTCGCAGCCAGCCGCGTCCAGCCCGCGACCCGCGCCACTGCGGCCGCCACCCGCTCGGGCTCGGCGCGATGGGCGAAGCGGGAGAACTGCAAGTCCGGGTCGCGCGCGCCCGGCGCCTTGAAGCTGACCACGCCCGCGAACAGGCGGCCGTCCACCTCGGGCAACACCACATGCATCGCCAGATCGGCGGGCGACAGGCCGCGCGCGGCCTCGGCCCAGTCGCGCCGCCGCGCCGTGGACAGCGCCACCTGAAACACCGGCGCGTCCGCCGCATCCAGCGGCGAGGCGCCGTCGGCCCCGCGCGCGGAGAACGCGGTCGCGTTCACCACCGCCGCCGGGCGCCGCGCCGCAAGCCGCGCCGCGAGCCACGCCGCCGACGCAGGCGCCTTCAGCGACGGCGCGAACACACCATGCGCGGCGAAGCCCTGGTCGCGAAACCGCGCGATCAGCGCGTCCACCGGCGCGGTGTCGGCGGCGGTGAGGTAGGCGCGGTAGAACGTCACCAGAACCTCGGGGCCCGCCTGCGGCGGTTCGGCGATCACCCCGCGCGCAGGATCGTAGAAGCCGTGGTCGGGCACGGATTTCTCGCCCGCCACCGGCCCGGCGTAGAGCCCCGCCGCCAGCGCAAGCTGCGCCAGCGCCGCCTGCGCCGCCACCGCGCCGCCCGCGTCGCACAGCGCCGAAAGCCGCCGCAGCGTCGAGACCGGCAGGGTGGAGAGCGCGTCGAGCCGCGCGTCCTCGCGCCCGTCGGCGGGCAGCACCGCCAGCGCCACGCCGCGCCGCCGCGCCATCTCCTGCAACACGCCAAGCCCGTAGGGCCAGTAGGCCTCGCCGCCGATCAGCCGCACCAGCACCGCCCGCGCGCCGCTCAGCGTGCGCTCGGCGTAGGCGTCCACCGACAGCGGGTGCTGGAGCGCGACGATGTTGGCCAGCCGCAGCGCGGGCAGCGGCGCGCCGGTCGCGCGCGCCCGCCGCCATCCCGCCGCGAAAGCCCCCAGATCGCTGTCGGAAAACGACAGCGCCACCATGTCGGCGGGGTCCTGGGCGAGGTCGAACGGCGTCGCCGTCTCCTCCAGCCCGTGGCTCTCGCGAAAAACGACGTGCATCGCGGGTCAGAGCGCCAGAGCGGCGCGGATCGCCGCCGCGTCGATGTCGGCGCGCTCGGCGATCAGCACCAGCCGCCCGTCGCGCCCGCCCGGCCCCCATGGCCGGTCGTATTGCGCGCGCACCCGCGCGCCCACCGCCTGCACCAGCAGGCGCATCGGCTTGCCGCGCACCGCGACATGGCCCTTGACGCGCAGGATGCGCTGGTCGCGCGCCAGCCGCATGAGCGCATCGGTCAGCGCCTCGGGCGCGTCGATCTCGGGGATGTCCAGCACCAGCGAGTCGAAGTCGTCGTGCTCGTGCTCGGCCTCGCCGTCGTGGTGCGAGGGGCGGGCGGCCAGATCGTCCTCCGCCGCCGCGCCAAGGCCCAGCACCACGCGCGGGTCGATGGCGCCGTCGGTCATGCTCAGCACCCGCAGCGGGCGCGGCGCGACGGCGGCGATCATCGCGCGCGCGGTCTCGACGCCCGCGGCGCCCGCGAGGTCGGGCTTGGAGAGCAGCACGATGTCGGCGCAGGCGATCTGGTCCTCGAACACCTCCGCCAGCGGGGTCTCATGGTCCAGCCCCGCGTCGGCGGCGCGCTGGGCCTCGACCGCGTCCACGTCGGGCGCCATGCGCCCCGCCGCCACCGCCTCGGCGTCGGCGACCGCGATCACCCCGTCCACGGTGATGCGGGAGCGGATCGCCGGCCAGTCGAACGCCTTGAGCAGCGGCTTGGGCAGGGCGAGGCCGGAGGTCTCGATCAGGATGTGGTCGGGCCGCGTGGGTAGCGCCAGCAGCGCCTCCATGGTGGGGATGAAGTCGTCGGCCACGGCGCAGCAGATGCAGCCGTTGGCCAGTTCGACGATGTTCTCCGCCGGGCAGTTCTCATCGGCGCAGGCCTTCAGGGTGTCGCCGTCAACGCCCATGGCGCCGAACTCGTTGACCATCACCGCCAGGCGGCGGCCCTGCGGATTGGCCATCAGGTGGCGCACCAGCGTGGTCTTGCCCGCCCCCAGAAAGCCGGTGATCACCGTCACGGGGATTCGGGTTAGATCGGTCATGTCAGCCCTCCAGCGGCGGAATGCGCGCGAGCGATTGCTTGCGGAAGATCGCGGGTCGGGCGCGCCACGGCACAAGGCCGTCCGGCGCCGCGGCATAGGCGGCGGCGCCGTTCAGGATCGCCTCGGTGTCGGCGGCGGGGTCCATCCGGCCATAGACGTAGGCCCAGCGGCCCGGCGCCGCCAGCGCCACGGCGCAGCCCTGCGAACAGGCCGACAGGCATTCCACCGGCGCGATACGCACGCCCTCGGGCGCGCCGCGCGCGCACAGCGCGGCGTGCAGCCGCGTCCCCGCACAGGGCGCGCCCTCGACCGGCGCCTCACCGGCGCGGCAGGTCGTGCAGACATAAAGGCTCACCACCACCGCCCGTCGCCTCTCTCGGTCATCGGGGATCGGGGGCGGGCCAGAGGCGACACCATGCGCCAACGCAGGGAAGCGGCGCGCACAGTCTCTCCTGCCGGTCGCGGAACACCCCGTCCGCCGGTGCAGCACTCATGGCGTCGGCAGGTCTCCCGGCTTGCGGATTCAGGGCTTTCGCCCAGCGACCGCCCCCCTTCCCGGCCAAACGGGCCAGTGGCGTGGACGGTCTCTCCGGTCACGGTCGCGGGGGCGGCTGCGCTTCGGGGAAAACCCCTGTCGCATTCCCTCTTCGCCTGTCATGGACAGGAACCGACGGTGGTTCTAGTGAGCCTTGCGACGCCGCGTTGTCAAGCAGAAGGATCGCGCCATGACCGCAACCGCAGCCCCCGGAAACGCGCCGGACCAGCCGGCCGACGCCGCGCGCCACACGGTCAAGATGGCGAAGAAAAAGGCCGCGCGCGACCGGATCATGGCCACCAAGTCGGGCGACAAGGGGCTGATCATCGTCAACACCGGCGCCGGCAAGGGCAAGTCGTCGGCCGCGTTCGGCATGATCCTGCGCTGTATCGCGCACGGGATGCCCTGCGCCGTGGTCCAGTTCATCAAGGGCGCCTGGGATACCGGAGAGCGCCGCCTGATCGAGGGCCATTTCGCCGATCTGTGCCAGTTTCACGCCATGGGCGAGGGCTTCACCTGGGAGACGCAAGACAAGGCGCGCGACATCGCCGCCGCGCAGGCGGGGTGGGACAAGGCCAAGACGCTGATCCGCGACCCCGCGATCCGCATGGTGGTGCTGGACGAGATCAACATCGCGCTGCGCTACGGCTATCTCGATCTCGACGCGGTGCTGGCGTTCCTGCGCGACGAAAAGCCGCCGATGACCCACGTCTGCCTGACCGGGCGCAACGCCGCCGAGGCGCTGATCGAGGCGGCCGACCTCGTGACCGAGATGACGCTGGTCAAGCATCCGTTTCGCGCCGGCGTCAAGGCGCAGCCCGGCGTGGAGTTCTGAGGCGACAATGCCCGCGCTGATGGTGCAGGGAACAGGCTCCAACGTCGGCAAGTCGCTGCTGGTGGCGGGCCTGTGCCGCGCGGCGCTGCGCCGCGGGCTTTCCGTCGCGCCGTTCAAGCCGCAGAACATGTCCAACAACGCCGCCGTCACGGCGGACGGCGGCGAGATCGGCCGCGCGCAGGCGTTGCAGGCGCTGGCCTGCGGGCGCGCGCCGCACACCGACATGAACCCCGTGCTGCTCAAGCCGGAGACCGACGTCGGCGCGCAGGTGGTGGTGCGGGGGCGCCGCAAGGCCACCGTGCGGGCGCGCGACTACGCCGCGCTCAAGCCCGCGCTGATGGCGCCGGTGCTGGAGAGTTTCGCGCGGCTCAAGGCGTCGGCCGATCTGGTGATCGTCGAAGGCGCGGGCAGCCCGGCGGAGGTGAACCTGCGCGCGGGCGACATCGCCAACATGGGGTTCGCGCGCGCCGCCGATGCGCCCGTCGTGCTGGTGGGCGACATCGACCGGGGCGGCGTGATCGCGCAGATCGTCGGCACGCAGGCCGTGCTCGATCCGGCGGACGCGGCGATGGTGGCGGGCTTCATCGTCAACCGCTTTCGCGGCGACGCGACGCTGTTTGACGACGGCTACGCCCTGATCGAAGCGCGCACCGGCTGGCGCGGGTTCGGCGTGGTTCCCTGGTTCGCGCGCGCCGCCGACCTGCCCGCCGAGGACGCGCTCGACATCGCCAGCGGCCCCCGGTCGGGCGCGGG
>Ga0100384_1002409_pt1 | contig 10842 bp, 10 predicted proteins | sample CryGeymeta201508_FD_87087 | JGI IMG/M metagenome (GOLD analysis project Ga0100384, IMG submission 87087) | Groundwater microbial communities from Crystal Geyser aquifers in Utah, USA - Crystal Geyser metaG 2015-08 | ecosystem: Environmental > Aquatic > Deep subsurface > Groundwater | place: USA... | reverse complement strand
CAGGAAGTGAAACGAGTTATAGCTTTCATGATAATGATATACTTTCACAAATTCTCCATAAATCTGGCACAACAACGATCTCTAGCTTTGATTATTTAATTAATGGAATTGGAAATATTACTCAAAAAAGAACACCTGCAGGTGATTTTGATTATGGGTATGATGGTAATAATCAGTTGATCGGTGCGACTAACCCTGAAACAGCTATTGATGAAGTTTATCAGTACGACTCTCTTGGAAATAGAACAAGTGATCAAGGTGGAAGCTATACGTATGACCAGACGGGGCAGAAGTTACAAGAGGATTATAAGAACCTCTATTACTACGATAGTAACGGAAATCTTTCATCAAAGATTGAGAAATCAACGAATAAGACTACTAACTTCATCTACAACTCTGAAAATAGACTCATTGAGTATAAAGAGTTCGATGAACAAGCAAATCTCATTCGTAGTTCAAGCTACGCCTACGATGCTCTGGGACGTCGAATAGAAAAAGTGGTCACAGACTTTCAAGTGCCAGCAAATAATAAAACGAAACGCTATGTTTACGATGGAGAGGATATACTTCTTGTTCTCAATGAGAACAATGAGACAATTTCAAAGTACACACACTCAAGCTTAAGAATTGATGATGCCCTTGCGATTGATAATAAAATAGATGACAAGTCTTACTACTTTTTAAAGGATCACCTTGGAAGCATAGTAGATATTGTAAATGATGACTTGAGCTTTAAACAACATTATGCTTACTCAAGTTTTGGAGAACTCCAGAAAGTTACAGACATTGGTGGAAATGATGTAACTGTAAATCCTATATTAGAACATCACTTTGCATACACAGGTCGTGAATATGATCAGGAAAGTGGACTTTATCACTATCGTGCGAGGGCTTACTACGCCGAGACTGGTCGCTTCTTGCAAACCGATCCACATGCTGGGTATTTTAAAATACCTTTAACTGTTGTCAATAAGTATGGATATGCAAGTAATAATCCTATGAAGTTTGTAGATCCTAGTGGTGAAATCATCGGTGTTTTAACTGTAATTGCTGTTTCTGCTGTTGTTGGTGGAGCTGTAAATAAATTGAATGGAGGAAGTTTCTGGAAAGGCTTTGTTGGTGGAATGGTTGCAAGTAGTGCCGTTATTGGTCTTGCCTATGGTGGAGCCTTCCTAGGTGGTACCGCTTTAGGAATGGGAGCTTCTGGTGCCTTTTGGGGTGGAGTTATAGGAGGTGCGTTAGGCGGAGGAATAGGTGCTCAATTAAGGGCTAAAATAGTTCATGGTAGAAATGCAACGAAAGGTGAATTGGCCTTAGGTATCGCTTTTGGTGCAACAGCAGGAGGTGTGATAGGAGCTAGTTATGGTTCTAACTTAAATACTACACCTTTAGAGCCAGGTTCACAAATAAAAGATAATATTCCTTCTAATGACATTCCTAGTGATTTAGATTGGCATTTTTATGAGGAACCAACACCCCCGGAAGACCCAGTATTTGATTTTAAGCTATTTTAGGATAGATTTTATGTACAAAAAAAGAGTTTCAAAATTAAAAGACTTTTCAATATTTGTCACATTTATATTGTGTTTAGCTATAGTTGTAGGACTACACAGTATTGCTGGAGATGAATCAGATAAGCAACTTTTGGCACTTTATAACCTATTTATGGGGACACTGTTCGTCTTTTTTTCAGGGGCAAGTGTTTTATCATTAATTCATTTTATAAGAAATAAAGAAGGTGAAGGAAATCGAGTTTTAGTAGAGGGTGATAATCTAATATTTCCAAAAAGATATTGGTCGATAAATCCATTTTCAGAAAAAGAGTTAGCAATTCCATTAAGTATTATAAATAAAGTGGTACTTGATAAAAATGATCTTGAGCGTTTTAAGTTTTTAACTCTTAAGATTGAGACAATGAAATTTGATACTTACCAACTAAAGGATGATGAATCTAAACTTGAAGAACTTGAAAAACTTGAGAAAAAACTATCGAGAAAGTTATAAATGAACTAGACTCGCTTTGCTTGTGCTTGGTGTAGTGTACAGTTATCATTTCAAAAAAATATTCTTCTTCACTAATTAATTTCTTGTTGTCTTAGTTTTTAAAAATTTACGTCTTATAGCTGCCTTCTCGATATTGGTTAATTAGCGAATACGTATTGATTGGTGTTATGTTGATTTAAACTATTTCTTTATGATCTATTGCTTATTTAGTAATACCTGGGTGCTGAGATCATTAGTGGAGCTCGCTGATCTTTCCATCATATTCATCATGAATTATTCACTATGAATATCCATACTATAAATTCAATATCTTAAATAATTCATGAATAGCAATTATTATTCATGAATAATAACTTCAAATACCCTCCATTTTTTTGATTGTTATTCCATGATGAATTTTTTAGCTTGAATCCCACGAAAAAAATTACAACAGGAGAGGGTCATGGATTGGGAAATAGGATTTATTATCTTTAGGAGGAAGAAACAGTGAAAAAGCAATTAAAAGAGATTCATCATTACTTTAGAGTGATTCTAGGAGAGATTTCTGTAAAGGAGCTGATTATTAACCGCGAACTGTCTCACCGAGCAGAACTATTAAATCGGCTTTTTCTGAACAGTATTTATTAAGGGGAGGATTTCGTGCAGTCAATAGTCGTAGAGCTTTGTAAGTTTATAAACTCGATCGGAGAAGTTGAACTTAGAAAAAATGTAAAACTTAAAAGAGAAATTGTGAATCTTCTTAAGAAGGTCGAAACTTGTCATGGGGTCAGCAACTCTGATCAGATAAAGAAAAGCTTTCTTTTAAAGTATCTTGGTGAGGATATTCTAAAAACCAAATAGAAATTAGTATCACATTTAAAAGTAAGTGCAGTTTGTTGAGTGTGTATCTCTTTAGGGATTCGTGCGCTCAAATTTAGGAGATTAGATGAATTATTTGATATTTTTATTCTTTATGATGATATTGCCAAGCTGTGGCTTCGTTAAATCAGATGACCAAGCGAAGGAAGATCGCAATGGACGTGATCAATTCAGCATTCAAAATGATAGAACGAGAGACGACGATGGCGATGGTGTAAGTAACTTTGAAGAGCTTGAAAAAGGCCGAAGCCCATATATCGCAAATATTCCAGACCTAAGAGTCAGATTTTTACAAAACTATACCATCACGGTGGGATATAAATCACTTCAGGATGGGACGGAGGGCGAATTTGTAATTGAGACAAAGAGTCATCAAGACCATCCCGATTATAAGTACCGAGTAGGTGACGTCCTAGTTAGGTCTATTAGTGAGAAAAACTCAGCCTCTATCGGAAAGTTTGTAACTCATAGTTACGGTGAAGTTAAAGAATCCGATTTGACTTTAGTTGGGCATCCTGATGTTGACTCTAAAGTCTTTGCACAATATGCGCTAGATTACAGAAAATTCTTTAATCCTGAGGACTATGAGTTAAAGGATATTAAAATCGAGTTAGAAAACTCGGTTAAACTTAGTTCGAGTGAGTATTTTAGTGAAATTTCAAATTTATCATTGAACTTTTATTATTTTGACCATGAGAAAGAGACCTATGAATTACTTGATACGAAAAAAATAGAAAGGCATTTTCAAGCTGGGATTAATGAGACATTCACGGTCACTCTTGAAAATATTCCATCTAAGCTTTTAGTTGATAGCTTTTTTAAACGAGGTGAGTTTGTAGTCTCTGAAATTGGCGACTATGAAATTCCTGAGATGAGTACAACATATAAAACTCTTCTTTCAAGTGTAAAAGAAAAAACAGTGCCTGTTGTTTACAACTCCCCATTAGAGTCTTCGGTTAATTATGTGGCCCTAATTGATGGTAAGGATAAATTTATTTACATACTTGAATATCTCTATGGAGATAAGTTAGTTGTTGAAAACAATAATCTCAAGAAAATTAATCAATTTGAAAATAATCTTCCGAACTTTACTTATCTTACGGAACTTAAAGATTTAGATAAGAAAGGAAAGTGGTTTGTTTTTACTAATAAACTTAGAAGTCATTATCTAAGTCATAAGTTTTCAAAAAAAGACATAATTTCCCTTTCCTATATAACTGGAGATGTCCTATCAACGCAAAAAAGCGAAAACCTTTTTAGCTTTAATGATAAGGCCGAGTCGCTAGGTGCTTCTGTACTTTATCTACTAGGCAAAATAACACCAAACTCAAGATTAAATTTCCAGCTAAAGCCTCAGGAAATTTGGGGGGATAAGATTAAGAATTGGAGTGATCAAATTTACTCAGTTGGTGGTGGTTGTGGAAAAAACTGCATGAGAAGAGAATTTAAATGTAATTTTGAATTTAATATCTTTGAAAAAATACAGGCTGGGCAAGAGTTTAAGTTCTAGGAGAATTTCTCGGACCATTTAGAATATGTCTATTTAGTAATAAATCAAGAAGAGTTCAATTTAAGTAAGCTTTTAGCTGAAAAAAAGCAGATAGCTTCTGGATTGGTGAGAATCTTCATGTCGAAATTAAAGAAATATCAAAAATACTTGCAATTTCAGATGTTGATGAAAATCAAGTTTCACTAAAAATTCTTCCTGTAAAAGAAACTGTTTTTAATGGTGTTTTATTAAAAAGCTGGTCTGGAAAAGAGTCATATTATTGTCCACGTGTGGCGATTGATGTGGCCTTTCATAATAAATGGCCCCTATCTGTCTCGTCTAAAGATTTTGATCAATGGAAAGGTCAGGCTAATTGGAAGCATGTCATTCGAGGCGATAATAGGGTTTTTGAGCAAAATTACTCTATAGGCATCGCAAGTATTATATCAAATTTTTATAACTAAAGAGGAAGTAGAGATGAAAGAAATATTTAAGAAGTTAATTGATTATTGGACGATATTTTTGACATTTATTGTTTTAAGTCCAAATCATGTATATGCGTTTTCTAAACTTAAAAATGGTTTTGAAACAATAACATCTAGTTACCTTGTCCCCTTAGCAGGGGCGGTGGCCGGTGCTGCGTTTATTGTCTTTGTGACTCTCTCATTTTTTAAGCAAGATGAATATCAAAAGAAGGCTGCGAATGTTGCCATCTTGGCTGTATTTGTCGGCTCTGGACTTGAGATCATTACAAACCTAATTCAAAGCTTTAGTTAGGGGAATAGATGAGTCGAAATCGATATCCAAAACTACTTTTAAATAAGGCGACTATTTTAGGAAGCTTAACACGCTATGATCTGGTGGTTATTGGGTGTAGCTACTTGGTACTTTCATGGATGAGGGCATCAGGAAGCACTACCTTAATCATTAACGTTGGTCTTTTAGTTTTAATAAGTTCCCTAAAAGGGAGGATTCCTAAGGGATTTTTTAGTCATATAAATGATCAAAGATTAAATGAGTGGGGAAATAAGCTAAGTAGTATTAATAGGAGTAGTACCAATGAGTAATGTATCTACTTTTCCAATTCTTGATGTAAACGCCAATCAGATCACTTCAATTGATGGGAATGTCTCAAATTTTTATAAATTACAAAATCCAGATATAGAACAGTTTCATCCCATTCAAATAGAGAATTATCTAAGTGCAATTAGTTCATGTCTAAATAATCTTTCACAGAAGAAATATTATAAGTTTTATCGTTTAGGAGATGAGTCATTTGTTGATACAAACGATCTAGAAATTTCCTCGCTGGCCGGTATTAATTTTTCTAAGTGTAATGAGCCTTTGTATAAATTCTTCAAAGGGATCGAGATTTTCTCAGATATTGCCATATTTGATGATTATATTTCTTATAACAGCGAATTCTTAAGAATTTTTTCAGTGAAAAGCTTTTCAGAGGATGAGGCCAATTCGTACTTGATTCCTGATGGTGTCGATTATGTTCTTTTTATTAAGAAAATGGGTCGTGAAGGAGCAGTTAATAAACTAGAGAGAATAAGGTCAGGACATTTATCAAGCTTTTTAAAATCAAAACGTGATGTTTCAGGGGAGGCCTCTTATCACTTAGCAGAAGAATTGTTAAGTGACATTGTACATGGAGATGAGAATTTATTTCAAATAGAGCTATTTTTCATACTAAGAGACTTCAGTCTTCAAGGTTTAAGTCGGAAATCTCATGAGTTCTTTAGTTATATGTCTTCACAGGGAATTAGTGTATTTGTTGAGGGGCAATCTCTAATAAAACTTAAAACTGGTCTCGGTTCTTTTTTTAATGAACTTATTCCTGGGGTCTTGCCTAAGCTTGAACTTCGAAGACTTCTCACAAAAACTTCGCACCTAAGATTTCTACTTCCACTAAATCAGAGTTTTTTTATGGGAGAAGGAATTTCATTTTGTGATGTGTCTGGAAATGAAATCTTTTTCAATCCATTTGAACCAAGTTTGAAAAATAGAAATATGCTTGTAACAGGTTTAAGTGGTGGTGGAAAATCTGTTTTTGTTAATAAACTAATTCATCACCTTGTTGATGATCACCCAACAGTGATTCTTGACAAGGGTGGTTCCTTTAAAAAACTTACCAAGTATCATGACGGAATTGTCCTTGGTTGCGTCTTCAATCCATTTCAGTTCAAATGTCCTTTTTATTTGCGTGAGATAATTCTCTCAGTTGTAGATAAATCAAAATTTGACAAGCTTGAGAGAGCAAAACTTTTAAAAGAAATCAAAGAGGGCTTACGAGAGGTTACCTCATTTAATGAATTAATTTTGTTTCTTGAGACTGAGTTTAAGGATATTGGACTTTATTTTGAGGAATTTAAAAACTATGTGGATGAGAAAATCATTATTAGTGAAGATTCAGTAAAAGTTCTTTATGTTGATATTGAAAATTATCCAAAATCTATCATCACACCACTCATTATCTTTGTCCTTGAATACTTTAAAAGTATTAAGGAAAAAGAAAAGATATTAGTTTTTGATGAGTGTTGGAGCTTTTTAAAGGAACACGATGAATTTATAGATGAGTGTTTTAGAACCTTTAGAAAAACGGGGGCTTTTCCCATTGCTATTTCACAGTCACTTAAAGACTTTGAATCGATTGGTCAAAGTCTTTCCAGCTCAATAACAAATAATAGCTACTTTAAAGCGTTCTTTCCCCAAGAGTTATCAAATGATCATGATGTCGATGATTTTGATATTGAAAATATTAAAGGGCTTCAGTTTGAAAAGAATAACTTCTCAGAGTGTTATCTAAAATCCACAGATAATAAATACAGAAAAATAATACGGACTTATCTAACTCCCCTTGAACTAGAGCTTTTCCATACAGAAGCAGGGGGAGATAAGAAGCTTAATTCTTTTATTAATAATTTTGGTCACTACTTTAGCTCAACAAAAGAGACCATTAATTCTTATGTGAGATTAAAACATGATGAAAATAATCATTTTTATATGTCTGATTATGAATAGGGTGTCATTTGGAAGTACATTGTTTTTGCCAGATAGTGACACTGCTGCACTCGTGGCCCTTGTTTCAAATACGGCATCAACAGTGTCAAATACGATGAAGATTCTTGAAATTGCCAAAACAACAAGTGAGCAAATTGATAAATACAACTTTGTAGCAATGAGGCGCTATTTTATGGCAAGAAGAATAGAGCAACATGTTAGGGACATAATAGAGGCAAAAAAAATGAAACCTAAAGGATTAAAAGAAATCAATCAGGTTTTGCTAACTTTGAAGTTAAGTCTAAGAGGGCTAAAGAGTAATGTCGATTTTCTTGCTAAAGACGTCTTCGAGTCACAGGACTTTATTGATAGGCACTGGAATAAGGTATCTAATTCTCTTATTGATGAAAGAGAGTCTAGGCAACAAGAAATACAAAGTGCAAATGAGGGAAGTTTAAGTAAGCATGTACAAAACACTGCAATGAATACGGCCCTTTCAAATACGATAGCTTCAAAAATGAGAAAAGATAATCTTGATTATCAAAAAGTTGATCTTGCTCTTAAAAAGAGTGATTCTCTTGAAAAGCTTAGAAGAGAAGAGCATTACAGAAAATGGATAGGCTTGAGTGATGAAGAGATTTTAGCGCAGGATTCTAATATATGACCAGCGTTATGAGGGATTTACTTCTTGTTCAAAGTTTTGATTTAACTTCCCTCATTGAGGAGTACAGGCAGTTTTTTATTGCGATAATTCCAAGCATTTTTATCTTGGCCATAATTGTCGAATACTTTGATCGACTGGAGCCATTTAGTCTTGTTAGAAGAGCAGTGATCTCAATATTGATATTGACTTCAATTACTTCATTTTATCAGTCTAGTATCTTCTTATCAATTGATACGGCAGATTCAATTTTGAGTAAACAAAAAAATGGCAATATATTATTGATGGATATGCTTGATGGAATGAAGCATTGGGCGCAGATAAATAAAGTTCCAGAATCTAAAGATTTTTATGAAAATAAAGGTGCATTAAGTGGGACTTACTATTTTTTTAAATATCATCTTTTTGATTCATTTGTGAATGATGGATTCACGATAACAGTTTATTTCATTACGAAGATTTGCTTTTTGATTTTGAAAGTCGTCTATTCACTTGTCTACTATCTTGGATATGGGCTTGTTGGAATTCCGTGTCTTTTATATATTTTTCCGAGTATGGGAAATGTATTAAGGGGAGCGATCCTAAGTTTTCTTTGGTGTTTAGTGATTCCTCATGTCCTGGTCTTTATAATTTCAATGATTGGAGTTGAAATTAATAAGGGATACATCTCTGGTCAAGTGATTGGTGGTTCAATCATGGGAACGGCACTTTTATTTATTCTGACTATTTTTATTGCATTCACTCCACTTATTGGGGCGATGATTTTAAATGGAAGTGGAATATCGCAGGCCGGTGGAATAATTGCGAGTATCGGAGCAAATTATGTAATGAGTTTGCCAAAGAATGCAATCAACTCAGTATCTAGTGTGCTCGCAGGAGGGAGCTTAGGGCCAAAGATGAAACTTGCGACTTCTGTCGTAGGGGGAAGTTATCGCATGGCCAAGGGAGCAAAGAATTTATTTTCAGATATTGATTCTAGGGACAGTTTTAAAGAGAGTCCTATGAATAATCAAAAAAGCAGTGCAAGCAGTTCTAAAAGTCAAAATTCAGAGAACACCCAAGGTGCAAATTACTCTGGCGATACGAGAAATTTTAGAAATTCCAGATACTCAAGTAGACCAGAAAAATTTCAAGACACACAAACGTCGGGTCATTCAACAAAAAATAATTTAAGAGAACAAGTTAACATAGGAGGAGCTAATAATGGAACAATACCAAAGCATGGCAGAATCAATCCAGAAGCTAAAAATACCATTAATTTACATCGCCCTAATAAGCGCAATAACTCATATATTTATCCTCGCAACAGGGGTAATGCTCAACCTAGATAAAACAAAAGAGCATCTGTCATCATTTGAAGTTTGTTTGAATGGCATGCACTCTATTTTTGAAAATCAAGAAAGTAAGAGTCTTGTAAGTGATAACGTTTTAAATGATGTCAAAGACCATCAATTTCAAATTGAAAAAATCACATTGGTTAAACTTATTGATGATTATCAATGTGATGTTGTTGCAAAAGATAGAAAAGGACATCGAAGTTATAAAGTCCAGTTAGATAAAAGTAGTAAAAATCCTCATCTTTATAAAATTGTTGATATTAAAGGTCAGGCTATAGTTTCAAATTATCAGTGGAAGGATTAATTATGATTTATTACATAATGAAAGGACAAATTTTTACAGTTTTTCTCTCTATGAGTCATCTTACAGCAATTAATTTTGAAACAAAAATTAGTGACTATGTAGGAGGCCAAGAAGGAGATTTTAAAATCTATGAGCTAAATAAATCCCATAGCCTTGTTTTTGAAGCTAAACAGAAGGGTTTTAGTCGAAACTTCATCACTTTTATGAAGGATCAAAAATATCACTTTAATCTTACTTACAACGAAGATCAGTCAAATAAGGATATTGAAATAAAAGAGGCTAAGCCTTGTAGTTACTTTTCATTACTAAAAGAGTCTGAGCACTATAAACTTTTTGAATGTCCAAAATCCTTGTTTCTTGTCAATAAACAAAAAACTCCAGTTAAGGTTAATGATTTTGTGATTCAAGATAGTGCTTACCTCTCTAAAGGGCCACCTCTGTATTTGAATTCTAAGCCAATCTACTTAAATGGGACTGCTCTATGATGGATTATCTTTTTATCACATTCATCTTCTTTTGTAGTTTTAAAGCGTATTCTGGATTTCTCGAAGTCGATCCAAATAATCTTTATGCTTATAAAAAGGAAGTTAAGTCCGCTCCAATTAAAAGAAAAGCTTCTAAAAAAAATAAAGATGACTCATTTGATAAAATAATGGAGGGAGATAAATTAATATTTGATTTACTTTCTCGCCAAGAAAAGAACATTAATTTGAGGCAATCAGCTTATAAAATTACTTCACTATCTAGGTTTCATGGTTTAACTCTTAATTCCATCCTTGCTATGAATGTGAGGCCAACTACTTTTATTGTTAAGGCCAATGATCAAAATAGCGACATCGATGGAGCAGAGTTTCGATGTACTGGTTATAGCTTTGAAAAAAGAGTTCCTTCAAAGTGTGACTTGATGGTTTTAGATGATCACGAGTACGAAGTTGATGTCTCTATTTGGGATAGAGATGGGGCAGAAGGAGTAATCGCTGACTATTATTACACAGGCGAGGAGAAAACATTTTTAACATCTTCATTTGCTTCTTTTTTAGGGGCCACATTATCAGTTGCTAAGGGTGGGATACATACACCTATTGGAAATCTCTCAAATAACAGCTCAAAAAATAAAATCTTAGAAGGACTTGTTGGGGTTACAGACAATGCACGAGAAAAAATAATTGAGTCCGGTGAGAGT
>Ga0100384_1002384_pt1 | contig 10882 bp, 7 predicted proteins | sample CryGeymeta201508_FD_87087 | JGI IMG/M metagenome (GOLD analysis project Ga0100384, IMG submission 87087) | Groundwater microbial communities from Crystal Geyser aquifers in Utah, USA - Crystal Geyser metaG 2015-08 | ecosystem: Environmental > Aquatic > Deep subsurface > Groundwater | place: USA... | reverse complement strand
CAATCTTCGGAAAGTAATTATCTATTTCTAAATAAATTATAACATTGATATTTCAATATAACATTGCTTTTATTATTAAGATAAATCTTAACTATTGATATAACACTTAACTATTATTTAGAGTAAAAAGAAATAAAGATGACTCTTTTGAAAAACAAAAAAAGGAAGCAAGTCAAAAATTAGCTCCTCCATCTATGTTAAATTCTAATCTTTTCAACTCGTTATTAAAACATTGTGGAATGGATTTGAAAAATAAAGTTGTATCCCAAAGAATAATTGAAAGATATATGTCAAAGAGAAAGAATTTTGAGGATGATAATTAAATAATAAAGTATGTAAATATATTATAGTATATTGTAAAGCAAATAAACAAATTAAGTAATAAAGTATTAAACTATTTATACTAAATATACTATAAAAATAAATAACAATTAATCTAAATATTATAATTTAATTAGAAATGGTTATATTAATATATTTGAGTAATATAAAAGTATTTTTAAATCGAAATGAATATCATAGCTTCGTTAGCTCAGTCGGTAGAGCGTAAGTCTCATAATCTTAAGGCCGTGGGATCGATCCCCACACGGAGCATGTTTTTTATAAAAAACTTTTATTTTTATTAAAATAAGTATTATAAAGTATTATAAAGCATTATACTAGATATAAAATATATGTTTTATATTAAATAACATAACATATTATACTATAATAGCTAATTAATCACATATTTTAGTTGCATAATAAAGAATATAAAGTATATAAAGAATAATATAAAGTAAATACAAATTAATTCTTTCATTAATAATATTAGATTTACATTAATTAACATTTAATATTCTATATTATAATAAGGAGAAGCATAGTCTTGATTACTTCCAGTTCCATTTCCATATCTGATTGGTTGATAAGAGTTTGAGTTAATATTTAAACTTTTGGAGATGCTGTAATTTTTAGGATTACTATTAAAGTTATTATAGTTGTTGTTATTGTCGTAATTGTCGTTATGCTTATTGTTAATTTTGTTATTAATTTCGACTCTTAAATTACCAATATCTCTAAATCGATTAACTTGCTTATTATCTTCACTTTGCTCATAATGTCTTGATTCTTGTGTCTGGAATTTTTTCCTCCTCTCAACTGTTTGACATTCATTGATATTATAGTTATTATTTTCATTACTATTATTAAGAATTTTAAAATTATTACTATAAGGCTTTTTACTCGGAAAGGAATCATTACTAAATTCATTAATATAGTATGAATTCAAATCGCTATTAATATCATTGTTATAATTATAGTTATTGTTATTGTTTTTACTTAGCTTTTTATTAAAATTATTATTATATTCCATTCTCAAGTCTTGGCTAATAGCGTTAGGAATAAATGTAATTGCCTTTTTTAGTTTTACACTTTTACTTCCGTCAATCTTTTCTATATTGTCGAATTTAGTTTGTTTATCAAGCTTATAGTTTGTACTTAGTTCATTCAGTTTATTTTTTGACTTTTGTAAAGTATTGTTAGAATCACCTAGTATGAATTTGCCGATTCTGTTGTGATATGTTGGATTTATATCTGGCTTATCTGGCTTTGCTTTATTTTTGTTGATTTTTGAGTAGTCTAAACTTGAGACGAAGTTGGAATTAGTGTTGCTTTTACCATTTCCTTCAAAAAAGCAAAAGTGACCTTTATCTAAATTTAATGCAGGGTTATTTGTATTTTTCATAATTCCGTCAACGCCATCTTTACCAATTAATGACATTTTATTCTTATATTTATCTCTAAACGAGTATACTTTACTATCCATTTATTAAAAAAATTTACTTTAATTACTACAATTAATAATATTAAATTAACTTATTATATGTTTACACAAACTTAATGTTTATTATATACAAACAAGATATTTTAATTATTAACTTACATAAACTAACTTTAAAACTACTATTATCATATAAATCAACAACTCAAATACAATTTTATATATAACAACATTCTCTTTCATATGTCTAAATAGTAATAATCATTATCTATACAAACCTCATAATTTTATTATGAAAAAACCTACTTAATTATATTTCGGAGTTATAGTTAATATATAATATTTTTAATGTAATTAAGATAATATTATAAAAATATTTAATTAAAAATGCAGAACAAGACAAAAACGAGTATACCAGCTAATAATAAAAACATATCAAACGAACGTATTGGCTTAAAATACTGCGATAAAATAAACATAAATCAAGATAACTTATCTAATATAAGAATTATTAAAAAGAATTTAGTTTATGTGATTGGTATTACAAAGGAAATGGCAAACAAAAATGTAAAATATTATTATAAATTAGTAATTAGGTTTTGAAAAAGCCTGAATATTTTGGGCAGTATGGGAATATTCTCAAAATTGTTGTTAATACGGTTAATGCCTACAAATCTAATGAAACCAAAGTATTAAGTCATTCTGCCTATATTACTTATTCGAAATCTAGTGAGGCTTCGTTAGCTATTCTTGCAGTTGATGGAATTATGATTGGAGGAGGATGCATCCGTGCCACATATGGTAGTACTAGATTCTGTGCATTTTACCTAAAAGGAAAGGATTGCACTAATAAGGAGTGCTTGTATTTACATACAGAAGCAAGTGATTACGATGATATTCTTGATAAGGAAGACGTTAATAAAAAGATAAACTTTAAGCAACAACAGTTACAAGCAATTAAAATTGCAGATGTATTTAACTTTGAAATAAGAAAAAAAATAATAACGAGTAAAGTTGTTATAAAAGACGCTATTCTCCCCGACATAAAATCAATTTATGAAAATCCAGTTGTATATGACAATGATCTTAACTATTATGAATTTGAAGAGTATATGAAACAAGACAAGGGCACCTGTACAAACGCTCAAAATACTAGTCAAAATACTAATCAAAATTCTAATCAAAATACTAAGACAGATCTAAGAAGTAGTAAAGAAGGTCTAAAATATACTAACGATCTCAGAAACAGCAAAGACAGCATAAAAGATGGTTCTAAAGACGGTACCGGTACCAAAGACATTATTAGAGGTAACAGCAAAGACCTAAAAGATATAGTAAAATATCACAAGGAAGATTTTAACAACATCTCTGATGCTGAAATGTTTGTTTCTAAACCAAGAAGTAACTCTGATATAAATCATAAGAATTCTATATCAACTACTTCGGACTCTACTAATGATAAAGATATTACTATAAAACTTTTTAAGTCTAAGGATAATTCGAGGTTTAGCTTTATTGAGGAAGACAAAGATCATATAGATATAGGCATTGAAGTTCCTAAATTTATAACACAAATAATAATTAATAAAATGCTTAAACCTCAAGATAGACTTACTAAGTTACTAGAACAAAGTGTCATAAAGAGCATTTCTGATGATTCTACAGAAATTGAAGGTCCTGATCATGAATGGGCTAACTTTTTGTTGGAAAATGCTTCTGTTAAATATGACTTGTAAATAGTTAACTTTGATTAAAAATATATATAATATTATTTTATTAACTTATTTATTAATATAGAAGAGTTTCTTTTAATACTTTTAATAGTAATTAAAATATTTAAATTTACTATAACTTTTATTTTAATTATACGTTTATATACTTTACTTTATTATTTACTTTAATTATTATATATTATCTCATTAAATTTATTAATAATTTATGTCTAACATGATAGAATTCCTCATCTAAGTTCTTTAAATTTAATTCTAGATTAGTTATCAATGATTTTGATTTTTTAACTTCAGACTATCGAATTAATAATGTTAATTTTAGTTTATAATATTATTTACTTTAATGACTTTTTTACGCTCTTCATCTTTTAGTATTTTATTTTCTAATTGTAGAGCATTTATTGATTTTAGTTCTAAACTTTTAAGCTGAGTATCTATATTCTTAATAAAGTTTTTAGTATAATCTTTTATTTCATTTACACTTTTTTTCTTAACGTCTTCATTATCTATATATAAATAAAATATTATTATATTTATAATTATTTTAATATTATCTTTACCTTTATTTTCTTTTAATGATAGTATTTTTGAATTAAATTCTTTTAATTTTAGAGCAAGTTTATTATCATCTTTGTTTATAATTTCTTTTGTGATCCTCTTGGTTGGCAGCAAATCATGATGTGGAATTGAGACAGGAGTAATATTAAGTTTATTAGTTTTATCTTTAATGACATCATTTTTGTTATATGGATTAATTTTATCTGGGATTAATGTATGTTGATTTATCTTCGTAACAAGTTTTTTCAAGACTCTTGTTGTTCCATTATGACTTTTCCTACTCTCACTTTTTTGCAAGAAATGCTTTTTTAAGTGTTGTGTATTATTCTTTGGTTTATCCTCATCTTCTTCGTCTCCTTCATCTTCTCCTTCATCTTCACCTTCATCTTCTCCATCATTTTCTTCATCATGCTTAGTAGTATTTTGAATTGGATTTAAATGCATTTGAACACCGTTCTTAATCATATTTGCTTCTTGTCTTCTTATATATTTGTAATGATTAGTTATATATTTTATTTGTTCTTGTAAAGCTTGTAATTTTTGAATGTTAAAATCTGATTCTAAAGGAGCTTTTTTATTTATTCCTAATAAAATATTCGCAATTGTATTTATTTTTGGATCAGCACTAAAAACACTTTTATCAAATTCTGGATTAGGGATTTGAGGTTTCATTGCTTGTTGAGCTATCATAGTATTAATTTGTTGCTTTAATGGGGCCAAATCTCTAACTAAGTTAGGCATTCCTTGTTGTATCATTCCTGGCATTCCTTGTTGTACCATTCCCGGCATTCCTTGTTGTACCATTCCTGGCATTCCTTGTTGTACCATTCCCGACATACCTTGTTGTAGTACTCCTGGCATTCCTGCAACAGTTGGCATTCCGTTATTATTCATTACAGGTATACCCGCATTACCTATATTCAATCCAATAGGCATTACTGGAGCTTGATGATATTGAGTATTTAAATTAATTACATTACTTTGAGAAGTATTATTCATAAGTTTATTATGCATATTATTCATATGATCATTAATTACACTTACAACATTATGATTTGTATTATTGTTAACATTATTATTTGTATTTGATGGTGTATTTTCAGTAGTTTCCTTTCTAAAGTTAGGTATATTTGGAATCTTAATATCTTCTTTATGGTCTTGATTATTTCCATTGTCTTCTTTATCAACTTTTGTTAAATTTAAGTTAGGAATATCAGTAGTTACAAATTCTTTATGATCTTTATGAAGAAAGTGAATATGTTCTTTTTTATTATTATCGGTTTTGATATTATTATCTTTCTTATTATTAGCACTTTTTTTATGATGTTTGTCTGCTAATTCATCGAGTTCATCAAAGTCGTCCATATCTAAGTCATCAATTTCATCATCGAAATTATCACTGTGAGCTTTGTGATTGTCTTTTTTATTATCCTTATGATTGTCTTTTGTATGAGTATCTTTCTTGTTATTTTCTTTTGTATTATTATCTTTTGTATTATTATCTTTTTTATTGTTATCTTTATGATTGTTATCTTTTGTAAGTTTATTTTTATTATCTGTTTTCTTTTCGTTGTTACTATTATGATCATTTTGGTTATCGTTATTATCACTGTGATTGTTTTCTTTTTGGTGATCTACTTTATGATTGTTATCATGATGGTTGCCATTTTCTTCAATATCATCATTATCTTCTATAATATTAATTATTTTTCTCATTAAAGGAGCAGTATGCTGCTTTTTAACTGCTAACTTATTATTGGATGTAGAGTTGTTAGAATTAATTTGATTATTAGATTTATGATCATTATGACTATTATGATTACTAGAATTATCATTATTGTCAACACTATCAATATTTTCAAAATTATGTTCTTCTTCCTCTTTATTAGTATTATCAGCAGTTCGATGAGCAGGTAATTTCGGTAGTTTATGTTCTACTTCTACATTTTTTACTTGTTTCTTGTTGTTACTTTGATTCTTATTTTGACTATTACTTTCATAGTCTTCATTATCTTCAGTATCTTCCTTACTTTCCTTACTATCCTTGCTTGCCTTACTATCATTACTTGCCTTATTTTCATTTTTCTTGTTATTATTTCCTTTTTCGGGAACACTACCACTTTCTTCATCAAGCCCCTCGCCTTCTTCATCCCCATCTTCATCATCACCCTTTTTCTTATTATTTTCATTACTATCATGAGTCTTCTCATGAATATTGTTATTGTTATTATTAGTACTATTACCTATATTGTTTCCCATTCCATTCATATTATTCATTTTACTATTTGTATTATTCATTCCCATTCCAAAGTCGTTCATGTCAAACTCATTCATATCATTCATATTAAAATGATTATTATCTTGATTATTCATACTATTTCTAAACATTTGCTTCTTCTTTGGCATAATTTTCTTCTTAATTAGCTTTTTTTGAGGTTTATCATTTACTAATGGGCTACTAAATAATCCTTTATTATTCATATTTAGATGTATTAATTTTGTTCTAATATCTAAGTTATCTTGATTGAGAATATCTAACCATCCTCCTATCTTTTTAACCTCAGTAATGTTTACTTGGAGTTTCTTTCTAAATTTTTCATTAAAAAACAAAGCTTTGTCAATAATCCATTTAACTTTCATATCAAAGTCTAAGATATTGTGAATTATTGCAGAGTCGGTGTTTATATTTGTAGATACTATATTATGTTAAGATTAATCATAAAATTAATTATCAAATTAGTAATATAATTACCATAAACTTTATCATCATTAAAATGAATAGGATCTTTCTTCAACGCAGCATAATAACCATTAAGAAGAGGAACATAACTAAATTGATCTCTCCAAGGAATTTCTTCTTCAAATTCTACATCAAGGCTATAATTCAAAGTGTTAATATTTATATGATTTATTTCCAATAACTTTTTCAACAGAACTTTGTAATACTTTTTCATTGTTAATGAATTTTTTAAGTTTATTTCATATTTTGGAATATTGCTAAACATTTTAGTAAAAGTTCTTAATGTGAAGTCCATATTATTAAAGTAGTCATCACTTTTTTTATTTATTAAATGTTTTAGTTTATTGCTTGGATTGATGTAATGAAAGTCTTTAAATTCTTTGATTGATTTCTGGATTACGTTTTTTATTAAAGTTTTTTCAAAGAGGCAAGTGTTAATATGGCAAAATCCTGCTCTGAAACATGTATCGCAGATATCTAGGTAAATATTAGTTAGATAATTTAATTAGATAGATTAAAAATTAATTATGTGTATTACTTATTTCATCTCTTTTAAAATACTCATAAGGCTGACCAATTCTATTCCCAAAATAATCTGCATTTATCCTCATACACGCTGATGGACATCTTGTATATTTACAGTTTACATTTTGTTCATTTTTAATCTTCAAATGATATAGCGTATTTTGACAAGCTAAACATGTAATAATAACATAAATAACAACATTAATTTAATAATAATATAACAATAATATAACTTATAATTTATTACCTAAACAACTTTCATTTATAGGGCATTCTGGAGTAGGAGAAGATTTGCATAAACATAATAAAAGAAATAAGAAAAATAGCTTTCCAATAAAAAAACTATTTTTTATTTTGTTAAGCTTCATTTATAAATTTAATTTTTATTATAATATAATAATTATACATTATTTGTATTACTAATAATAATGAAAAAATAAAGTTAATAGTAAATTATAGTATTATAGTTTTTATATTGATAAATGACTTCGTTTTTAAACGACTAAAAGACTGAAAATTACTAAAAAACATTTAAAAATTCACTTTTAGCTAATACTATTTTGAATTAACCTACAATTAACATTATATTATATTAGATTATATAATTTTATATTATATTATATAGTATTAATTAATATAATTTAAAATATATTATTTACACAATTTGTTGTAAGTCATATAATATTAATATTAATAAACTACTTAAGTTCTTAATTTTTTATATAATTAATTAAATTTATTTTTTAATAAAAATTAAAAATAAAGAATGAATAACTCTAAAAAAACAAAAAACAATTCAGCTTGTATTCACATTTCAAACAAAAAGAAAAACAAAATCAGAACAAACCTTCTATTAATAGCAGATACAGAAATACAAAATTACTTAAAGAAAAGCATTATGAAGATTAATACAATTTCCCCTGAGAAAATATGTAAACTATATGAAGATAATTATGTGGTTAAATTTAAACAAACTGTCTCTCCAAGTAAATCCCACCTTACGAAAAATCATGCTGTGAAAGAAGATATACTTAAGTTAAAAGGTGATCTATCTATATGTCATGAAGATGGAATCTCTCAAGAAAATAGTAAATGTAATTGTTGTCCTACAAAATCAGTTTTTGACCTTAGAAGGATATCGATTTCACATAAAAAGTTTAAAATAGAAAATATATTGAGGAATAGGACAGATTTATTAAGTAAGCATGAGAAGTGTGATAAAAATGAAATTAATTTGCTAAACTCAAGAAGAGGCTCTGTAATTAGAAGTATTATTGATGAGACGTTTGATTCGAAGAATTCCCAGTTATCTCAAAGCAAAATTATCTCTCAATCTCAATTAAAAAATCTTAACTTTAGTTCTAAAACAAAAATGATTCTTACAGCATCTGAGAAAAACATAATAAACATTCAGCATAGCTTTAACAGCATTCAAAAATTATTCAAAACAAATCCATTACTAGACGTAAGTACCTTAAAAAATACAAACCGGGAAGACAATACTAGTATGTCAAAAGTAGACAAAGAACTATTTGATATACTTGAATGTAAAGGTGTTGATTATAATAACAAAATAGAACAAATAAAAAGGACAAGCAGAAGATTATCTGAATTTAATTCAAGTATATATAGTGGAAGCCTTAAACAAAAACTTGACGAAGAAAATGATGAAAGGAAACTACCCATTATTCGAAATGATCGAGCAATTTTTGGTTCGATTAAGCAGTCTCTTTTAAGAAAATCAATAACTATAAAAGAAGTCATCAATGAACAATGTGAATTAAACGAATTAGACGGTTATACAAAAAGATCAAGAACAATAACTAGTAAGGATGTTTTAATAAGTTCTAGAATGTTTCAAGACTTAAATACATTATTGTTTAATGACATGAATACGAGTGGGATTCAACCTACTAAAGTTGTCAGGAAAAGTAGCTCTCAGAATAATAGTTCTAAATCAAGTAATAACTTTTCTTTCAATAAATCATCTGATATTGATTCATTATCTGATATGCAAAGAATTTCTGATTTATATATAGGGAATCAAATAAATTCATCAATTAAAATTAAAAAGAACACGAATCTCAATTTCCAAATAAAACCAAAAAATGACTTTTTTGTATTAAGAGAGGATGAGAAAAATAATTCAATTCTAAGCCTCTCAGTACTATGTACAAACAGAAAAGACAATAAGGAAAGTAATGAAAAAGTAACTAATGAAGATAATAGTGGAAAAGGTATACATACAAAGAACACAAAAGAATTTAAGGAACACAATGAAGATAACATAAGATATAATATAGACCATCTTAATACTAGTAAAGAATATAAAGAAGGAAAAGAATTCAAAGAAGATAAAGAATATAAAGAAGACAAAGAAGACAAAGAAGGTAAAGAAGACAAAGAAAAAGAGGACGCCTTAAGTGAAATCAATCTATTTAATGTTTCTTTAATTTCAGATTTTAGCCTTAATCCTAGTCTACTCCCTACAAATGGTGACCAAGAAAAGTCTACTTATGTTATACCAATTCTAAAACATAGCGCAAAGGCCACATTCAATTATAACAATAATTATTTAAAAGGATTAAAACAGATCAAAAATGATACTAACCAAAATACATTATCAAGCAAATCTAAGAAGTTCGACTATAGTAATAAACAATTATTCAATTTTGGAAGAAATGGAGTAAGGATGAATACAAGTAAAATAACTGATAAGGATCAATTAAATCTGTATTATAACATAAATTTCAACAGCGCATTACAAAAAATGACAAATATACAGAAGGGCAAGTATGGCTCTCAGTCTCCGGAATTAAAGTCATCGAATAACCTTATAGAATGGGATGAATTTTCAATTGATAACTCTCCGCTTAGAATACTTAAAATAGTACCAGAAAATGATGAAATGTGCTTTGATTCTATATATTCTCCTGTATCAAGGACATTAGATTACCCAGAATTTGATTCCAATACTGCAAGAGTAAATCCGCTGAATCTTAATAATGACCCCTTTAGTAGTAGAGGTTCTAAGAAACAACTTAAATTCAATAATAACAGTATTAACAAAGAGGATATAACGTCTTTTAACTTCTCAAAGGATTATACGGAGCATTCAGTTATTTCAGATAATAATTCAATGTCTTTGAATATAGATTCTAAAATTGTATAAATTGAACAAATTGAACAATACAATTTTGAACAAACAATAAACAATTGCCTAGATAATTATATAATACTTATATATAGTTTTATTTTTTGAGTTTTTATTTATAAAGGATGATTAATTGTTATAATAATTTATTTCATTTTTAGGTTATAATAAATAATATAATAATTATAATTATAATTATATTTAATTTTATATCAGTTTAATGTAGGAATAACTAAGATTAAGTTTATTTTATTGTAATTATAACTCGTCAGATTACTCTAATTTAAGGAGAAATAATCAAAAAATACACCCTCTAACTATTCTTTTTAATAATATGTCTATATATAATTAAATTTTTGCATCTTATTTGAAGCATAATTTTGGATTAATATAAGATTTTCATAAATAATTAT
>Ga0100384_1002380_pt1 | contig 10891 bp, 6 predicted proteins | sample CryGeymeta201508_FD_87087 | JGI IMG/M metagenome (GOLD analysis project Ga0100384, IMG submission 87087) | Groundwater microbial communities from Crystal Geyser aquifers in Utah, USA - Crystal Geyser metaG 2015-08 | ecosystem: Environmental > Aquatic > Deep subsurface > Groundwater | place: USA... | reverse complement strand
GAAGAAAAAAACAAAAACTTGAAAAAAAAAACAAAGACTTGAAAAAATATATAGGTAGAGAAGTAGAGGAAAGTGGATCGGTTTAGCATCAATGAAGATGCACTCTTATTTTTTATAGACCCTCGATTTTTTATCTTTTTCATTAGCATTTGCAGAAGCTTCAATTCAATGACAAAGATAAGTATATGGTCAACATGATGGCATGCATAAATATAATGATAGATAGTATAGTGATCACTACTACGTTTAGAATTCAGCATTGACGTGACTACAATCATTATAGATTCAGAAATACCCTCGAATAATATCAAAAAATCATCTTGAGTTCCCTTGGCTTGCAGGTCTTCAGTTAAACTTACAAAGTCAGCTCCGATGCTTTGGTACCTTGGTAGTCAATTAGGGATAGTTTGTTGGGTATTTGTTGAGAGTGACCCCGGATCAAGGTGGATCAGGGCTTTCAGAGTTGATCCTTGATAGATAGAGCCAACTTAGAAGCTACCTCTTGCTATCTTAACCCTGAGTAGTCATTAGATTGGTTGCGATAACAGCCAAGCCAAATGTGCATTGGTTTCAATATCATTTTTTTAATTTTTAATCAAATTAATTTCTGACGGTTTATTTATCTGTTGGAGAGTTCCCTAGCTTTGCTTCGATTCTCCAATAGTTGGTCTTTAGCTTGGTGCTATAGATAACATCAGTACTCCTTATCATTTGGTTTCTGACTCTTGAAGTTAATCATTTATAAGTACAGTCAAGTGAGTAAGTAGAGATGATATGACAACAATGTTATAGACTATCTATTGATAGTATTGATGCTATCTAGTTTATCGGATCTAGTCGTCTTCCAGGTCAAGCTTGGCTCTCCTCCAAAAATGCAACCCGGAAGTTTATAGACTTAGACAAATCGTGGACCAAATATTGCAACCCGGAAGTTTATTGACTTAGCCATAGTAAGTCACAAGAATTGCAACCCGGAAGTAGTTGATAGACTTAGTGAGAAGAGAGTATTAAAATTGCAACCCGGAAGTGTATGTTGTGAAGGGTGAATTACAGATCTAAGGATTTGGGGATGAATCTCAGCATATCGTAGGATAACCTACTCTAACGCGTACAATACCCCTTCCATGTTAAGTCGTCTACAGAAGATCTGTTACAATAATAATTAAAATTGATTGATACTTTGCCTAAGCCCTTTCGGGTGTCAGCGCCATACCTCTGAACTTAAGGTTTCCCTTATTGTTTTTCATTTATTATTGATTGAACGTTGCTTTCCAGCATGGTTTCTGACTTAGAGGCTTTCAGTCATAATCCAACAGATGGTAGCTTCACGGCATTAGCTTTTCAGCTAACCGTATTAACCAATTATCTGATCTAACGGTTCCTCTCGTACTAAGTAAGATTACTGTCGCAACATCGATTCATCAGTAGGGTAAAACTAACCTGTCTCACGACGGTCTAAACCCAGCTCACGTTCCCTATTAACGGGTGAACAATCCAACACGTTGTGAATTATGCTTCACAATGATAGGAAGAGCCGACATCGAAGGATCAAAAAGCAACGTCGCTATGGGCGCTTGGCTGCCACAAGCCAGTTCCTTGATACCGAGGAGTTTGATGCAGGCATTTCCTCCCGCACTAACCTCACCGACACTCGGGCTACTGTGATAACCCTACTGCCGATCACCATTTCTGGTGGGAGTAGCATGTACCTTAGGCCTCGAAAGACCCACACCTTACCATGCGTTGAACCGCTCAGTGCTCGAAAGCTTTACCCGAGTCGGCTGCTGATCACCCAATCCCTTGAACTGTTTCCCGTACTCCTCCAAGTACTGCACGATGAGGTGTTACCATCATCGCTTGGCGTTCAGGGCTCTAAGGGCTTCCCGGCATCCAGGTGTGTAGCTAGTAAGTTTCTCATGTTGTTGCTGTACCACTACAGCTGAGAAATTACAGTATCTAACACAGATAATTGACACTGCCTAACTTGACGATGAGGAGGACTCATCGCCAGGGACTGATATTTATTGTTGTTGGTTAATCCCTGTGGTAACTTTTCTGACACCTCTAGCTTAAAACTTGTAAAGTTAAAGGATCGATAGGCCACGCTTTCGCGGTTTGTATTGGTACTGAAAATCAAAATCAAGTGAGCTTTTCCCCTTTTGGTCTACAAGAGATTTCTGTTCTCTTTGAGCTCACCGTAGGACACCTGCGTTATTGTTTAACAGATGTACCGCCCCAGTCAAACTCCCCACCTGACTATGTCCCCCGCAAAGCTCGCACCTATAAGATAGGTGCTTAATTCTAAGAACCAATAAATTGGCCACTTCTTCACGGGGTAAGTAAAATGGCTAAGCGAGCAGTGGTTTTACAGCGGCGCTTTCGCTCCCACCTAGGCTATATCTCGAAAGTCATTTCACAAAGTCGGACTAGAGTCAAGCTCAACAGGGTCTTCTTTCCCCGCTGATTATTCCAAGCCCGTTCCCTTGGCTGTGGGTTCGCTAGATGGTAGATAGGGACAGTGGGAATCTCATTGATCCATTCATGCGCGTCACTAATTAGATGACGAGGCATTTGGCTACCTTCAATTCTACCTTTGTTGCAGCGAATGCAACAACCTTCTGCTAGTTCCTCTCTAAAGGATTACACAGAAGCACGGTTGGCCCGTGGGTTTAGACTGTACCTTAGGCCTTTACAGACCCACACCTTACCAGTCGTTGAGACGCTCAGGAATGCTATATCCCAAGTCGCCTGCGGATTGCCTCCGAAATAGCGTTGTTCCTTTACCCAGGGCTATTAACTCGGGTGCTCTAATCGGTCTAAATCATAGCATTTCCAGATTAGAGTAGGAGCTATTCGTTCCTTTTCTCAAAGGCAGGTTTCCCGCAACCAGGTGTGTCGCTTCATGCCGTCGTAAGAGACATTGGCAGCATGAAACTAGAGGGCATAGTGTTTGCCTGACCTGACAGTCAGCACCCCCCTATCTCTCTCGAGTAAAAAATCTTAAGAGAGTCATAGTTACTCCCGCCGTTTACCTGAGCTTCTACAAATTACTTCATATTCACATTCAAAGCACTGGGCAGAAATCACTTTGTGTCAACATGTTTTCACACCATCACAAAGCTATGTTTTTATTAAACAGTCGGATTCCCCTTGTCCGCTTCAGTTCTGAGTCGATTGCTGCTGGCGTAAGCGAACGACCACATCCTGGTTCACCAATCCAGATCCACTTTCGCAGCTCCTTCCTAGTTCCCCTCTCAGTGGCAGCCACTATAACCCAATCCTCAGAGCCAATCCTTTTCCCGAAGTTACGGATCTATTTTGCCGAATTCCCTTATCTACATTATTCTATCGACCAGAGGCTGCTAACCTTGGAGACCTGATGCGGTTATGGGTACGACCTGGTGTGTTTGGATACCTTACTCAGATTTTCAAGGGCCGTTATGAGCATCACTGACAATTCGATGGTGAACTGCTCTGCCAGCCATATATCCCTTGCTTTGGATAATCCATTCAGGGAGATAGACTGTTAAGAAGAAAAGAGAACTCTTCCAGTTGCACATACCGGCGTTTCCGAGCTTGTTTGTGTTACCACGTTGCCACCACATCCAGCTTGAGGAATATCAACCTCATTCCCTTTTGACAAAGTGTTCGTAAGAACACATGTATTACAAGGAGTTTCCCTATGTCTTAGGATCGAGTAACCCATGAACAAATGCTGTTCTCATGGAACCCTTCTCCACTTCGGTCTTCAAAGTTCTCATTTGAATATTTGCTACTACCACCAAGATCTGCACTAAATACTGTTCCAGCCAGACTCACGTCCAAGCCTTCTACACAGTATTCACGCCCTCTTACTCATTAAGGTATCTGTTTACCTTAATGGTCGAGTATCGGTATCACGCTTAGCGCCATCAATTTTCAGGGCTGGTTAATTCGGCTGGTGAGTTGTTACACACTCCTTAGCTGCTGCCGACTTCCATGGCCACAGTCCGGCTGTTTAAACTAACCAACACCTTTTCTGGTGTCTCATGAGCGTGAATTTGGGCACCTTATCTCGACGTTAGGTTCATCCCTCATCGCCAGTTCTGCTTACCAAAAATGGCCCACTAAGAACAATGCATTCTTCCCTCCAGTTCAATTAAGAAAACTAAAGGTTCTTACCAATTTAAAGTTTGAGAATTGGTCGAGGATCTCAGACCCCCGAGTCCACTAATCATTAGCTTTACCTGATAAAACTGCATCAACTGTTCCTGCTATCCTGAGAGAAATTTCAGAGGGAACCAGCTACTAGATGGTTCGATTAGTCTTTCGCCCCTACACTCAAGTTTGACGAACGATTTGCACGTCAGTATCGCTTCGAGCCTCCACCAGAGTTTCCCCTGGCTTCACCCTACTCAAGCGTAGTTCACCATCTTTCGGGTCCTACCAATTATGCTCTTACTCAAGTCCTTCATCAAAGAATCAAGATTGGTTGATGTTGCGGCTTGCGCTTCACATCTTACATCCCTTTCGGTTCGCGTTGGGGTTTTTCCACCCTAACACTCGCATAATGGGTAGACTCCTTGGTCCGTGTTTCAAGACGGGTCAGTAAAAGCCATTTTGGCAAAATCATTAGCTAATCCCTCACTCTCTCCTGTAATTTTGGGCTTCACAATCTGTTTAGGCTTTATTATTACAGGAGAAAGCAATTTTGCCTTTCACCTGCGAAACACCACTAGTTTCTACTCTAAAGCAAGGACCTTTGACGTATCCTCCACCTCTAAGTATTGGCTAGTGGCTTAATTCGCCGGCTATAATTTCTCTTTTACTGCTTCCTTTTCAACGATTTCAAGTCTTTTAACCCTCTTTTCAAAGTTCTTTTCATCTTTCCTTCGCAGTACTTGTATGCTATCGGTCTCCTATCTTATATTTAGCCTTAGGAGAAGTTTATCTCCCGCTTAGGGCAGCATTCCCAAACTACCCGACTCTTAGAAACTACTCATACGGTTCGACTTATCCAAAGACGGGACTTTCACCCTCTATGGTGCCTTGTTCCAAAGAACTTATGACAAGTCTCTCCTTCTGAGAAATTCTATAGATTACAATTCTACAACCTTATTGCAGATTAACATCTTGGGCTTTTACCTCTTCACTCGCCGCTACTGAGGTAATCATTGTTATTTTCTTTTCCTCCGCTTACTGATATGCTTAAGTTCAGCGGGTAATCTTGCTTATTTCAGGTACCATTAGTGGATAAATTCTCATCAAGTCACTGCTTACCAGCGCTTGGCTCTAAACGATTATCACCAGTTAGTGACTGCTTCGGTTAGGCGTCGCGTTGAAGTGACTTCCTACTTGGTGAGAGAGCTTCCTCAATCACATTAAGTTCTTTGATGTAATTAACCGGATACACTGAAACAAGCATGATGGCCGAAACCATCGCCACTTGCGTTCAAAAATCTGATGACTCGCGGTTCTGCAATTCGCATTGCGTATCGCATTTCGCTGCGTTCTTCATCGGTATAGGAGCCTAGATATCCATCGTTGAAAATTTAAGATATTTAGGTATTTCACTGACAGTAACAACCTGAATAGGTAGACTGTTGCTAGCCGAAGCCAGCAAAGTGAACATTGGTTCAAGAAGAACAAACAAATTATGAATGATCCTTCCGCAGGTTCACCTACGGAACTTTTGCCTAATCCATTACCTTCAATAGACTCTCCTCTGCAAGCATTTCCTCTCGCAGATTCCTTCATATTGAACTGAGATTTCTCCCAGGGCCCGACTGTCTCTTAAGCCTTCTTAATTAAGAAGACCTCTCTCCTTACAGTCTGTGAACCTTCCTCTTTTAAAGAAAGAGGCTTGGCTGCGGATTGTCCAATCTGTTGGTGTTTTTACCATCCATTAGGGCGCTACCCTAACTGCTGCGCTATCTGTCACCAGTAGCCGCGGTAACCAACAGCTCTAAGGATTTTCCCGCAATTTGAAGAGATCGCTGGTTCTTTGTTAGCAAAGACCCAACTTGCATTTAACCAACCTATTTGTTTTAAGTCGCTGGTTGAACCATTACTGGCTGCAAAGGCTTCCGTGGCGGCAAACCTTTAGAAGAAACATTATAATTATTTTTTCATACTTTCCTTTGATTATTCATGGAACCAAATTACGCCAAAATGTGGGAAATGATTCTCAAGCATACCTAAGATCGAGTGGAAGGAGAGTGCTGGATCACCAACTACGCTTCAACCAAACCCTCGAAATCGTCGAAATCAGAGAAATCAGAGAAATCAACGGGTTATACTCAGGTACGACATAATAAGGATAAGCACTACTGCCACGTTGTCTCCGCCTGCTATCATCAAAATCGATAGAAGGGGGCTGATCAGGTGTCTCATCGATGCCATCACGCAGGCTGTGTGAATCCAGACCACCTTTGTTTTGAATCAGAAGTGATCAACAAGTCGAGAATCTGTTGCGATCTCTACCTTGGACGCAAAGAAGGCTATATATGCCCTCATTAGCCTGTCTGCTTGAGAACCAAGCAGCCATGATTCATCATCACCCTAAATCATTTGACAAAGTGGTAAATAATATTGTTCATCTTGTAAACCTTGTTACGACTTCTTTTTCCTCTAAGTGCTAAGGTTTGTTTAATTTTTAGCTTTGACACTATCAAGAAGACTCACCTGAACACTCAATCGGTAAAAGCGACGGGCGGTGTGTACATTTTGCAGGGACGTAATCGGCACGATATGTTGAATCGCGCCTACTAGGAATTCCTAGTTCAAGTTCCACAATTACAAAGAACTATCCCAAGCACGGCACTCACTAAAAAGATTACCCAAATCCTTTCGGATCAGGAAAAACTTGTTGAAAGTGCCATTGTAGTACGCGTGCAGCTCAGGACATCTAAGGGCATCACAGACCTGTTATTGCCTCAAACTTCCATGTGCTTACCACACATAGTCCCTCTAAGAAGTACCTCCGATTAGAGATCAGAGTACTAGTTAGCAGGTTAAGGTCTCGTTCGTTAACGGAATTAACCAGACAAATCACTCCACCAACTAAGAACGGCCATGCACCACCACTAGACCAATCAAGAAAGAACTCTCAATCTGTCAATCCTAAAATCTTCTTGCCCTGATGAGTTTCCCAGTGTTGAGTCAAATTAAGCCGCAGACTCCACTCCATGGTGGTGCAAAACCGTCAATTCCTTTAAGTTTCAGCCTTGCGACCATACTCCCCCCAGAACCCAAAGACTTTGATTTCTCCTACGGTCCCAAATGAACTTTATGATTCATCTGAATCCGAGTCGGTATCGTTTATAGTTAAGACTAGGACGGTATCTGATCGTCTTTGATCCCCTAACTTTCGTTCTTGATTAATGAAAACATCCTTGGCAAATGCTTTCGCATTAGTTCGTCTTCAGCAAATCTTAGAATTTCACCTCTGACTGCTGAGTACGAATGCCCCCGACTGTTCCTATTAATCATTACTAAAGCCTTAAACCAATAAATAGACTTCAGTCATGTTCTATTATTCCATGCTAATGCATCCCGGACAAACCTGCCTGGAACACTCTGTTTTTCTCAAGGTAAAATGCTTACTCACATAGCCAACTGTTTAAGGTCGAACTTATGCTTGCAAGCGGATGACTGTCAGTATCCCCGCCTAAATGGCTGAGGACCTGAGCAGCCAGAACTTCAACTACGAGCTTTTTAACTGCAACAACTTTAATATACGCTATTGGAGCTGGAATTACCGCGGCTGCTGGCCCTTGATACCATCCTTCCTCAGGTATTTCCTCCTGAAGTGTTAACTTTTCTTGCGAAAAGTCATCGGATCCATGTGTCCTAGGGAGTGAGCTTCCTTAATAACATCATGGCACCTCTTTCGAAGTGGGAGTGGACTATCCCTTAAGCTTGCGCCCAGTTGATTATAGTCTCTGAACCTTTTCCCTCTCGGGGAACTTGGCTGCGGATTGTCCATTGCGGTCTAGTGAAGGGCAGACCATCCTATCCGTTATTACCATCCGATGAACATTACTTCATCTGCTGCATACAAACTTGCTGTCGTTTGCACCGCGGTAGGATAGGCTTTAGGAGTTTCCTGCAATTTACAACTGTACAGTTGGTGCTCAAATCCAACTTTCTGCTGAAAAATAATACAAACAAGGCTTGTATTCTTCTTCTTAATTATTTTTCAACATCTGGCAATTATAGTATAAAGTTTACCAGACTTGCCCTCCAATTGCATTCGGTAAGGTTTGTAAATTATCCTCATTACACTTCTAACATAAGCTAGAGTTGTTATTTCTTGTCACTGCCTCCCCGAGTCGGGATTGGGCAATTTTCGCGCCTGCTGCCTTCCGTAGATGTGGTAGCCGTTTCTCAGGCTCCCTCTCCGGAATCGAACCCTAATTCTCCGTTACCCGTGACTGCCATGGTAGTCCAATACACTACCATCCAAAGCTGATAGGGCAGAAACTTGAATGATTTATCGCAGATACTTGCGATTCGTTCGATTACTATGATTCATCACAATCCTGACGGAAATGGTTTAGTACTAATAATTACGACCCTTGGACGAGGTCTGATAGCATGTATTAGCTGTAATTTGTCACGGTTATCCATGTAACTTTCGATTATCAAATAAATTATAACTGATTTAATGAGCCATTCGCAGTTTCGCTGTACAATACTTATACTTACACATGCATGGCTTAATCTTTGAGACAAGCATATGACTACTGGCAGGATCAACCAGATTACTACATTGCAAGGATAGCCTCGCAAGTAACTAAGTTTACTACAAATAGCAACACATTGCTGACTTTATGCAGTTCTCCAACACCGAAGTGAAGGCATGAACTAAGCCATATGGTTTACTATCTGCATCAGCTGGAAACCTTCCCCTGACAGAGCTATAGCTGCAGAACAGCTAAGAATCTCTGGAAGAAAGCATCCTCAATGTAGGATAAGACACTCACAGACATTTACAACTGAGACTGCTTACTCACTACAAATTAGTTTTATTGCAAACTATACCTAAAGGTACAGATACAACACTTCCCCTGAGCTAGAGTACTCGTTAGAGGACTCTATCAAGGTTTAACCTTAGCTCTGAAAACTTAATTTCATTGCTACAGGTCGTAAATATTTTCAGAGTTTTCGTGACTTATGCCCTATTGGACGATAGCAATAGCTATGCCAAGGGAAGTCTCTTCACAGTACAGGCTTCCGTACTCGACTAGCAAGTCCTTGTTCATCCCCACAGTTATTGGAGCTTGCGCCCCTCACCGGCTCATGACTCAAGTTCAAGGTCGATTTTTAGAATGCAAACACGCTTTCAGGGTTCGCCTGACCTTGTGGCATAGCCAACATCAGGTTACTAGCGTACTAACTGTGTTTGACACCTTTACTGAGAAGTCGACTTTTTTTCAAAAGTACACTACTCCTCTTAAGTATAGCATAAAAATGCTAATGTTAAAAAACCACCACCCAAGAAATTTGAAAATTTTTTGGCAAAGTCACTAAAAATTTGCAACCCGGAAGAAAACATGCTTTTCCTAACTTTCTTCGCCTTCAACTATGATATACTTCTTTCTTGCCCAGTCCACCCGGAAGACCGACTTTTTTTTCGGAAATTTTCGAAACTTGAGGAGCATTTATCTCCCCAAGCAGCAATCTCTGGCCGTTTAGATAAGCCTTTGTAGATAGATTAGGTGGGGCTCTACTTGCCCATTAAGGCTGGGTGGCCCAGCATTTTATTATGCCCTCAAAAAGAGGGAAATACTGAAAAAATGAAAAACTTCCAGAGCTCGACTCCTTTTGGTCTGAGACTTTAATACAGGTGTTCGCAGAGATCCAAGGCCCCTCCAAAGGCTTGCTGTGGGCTCTGAGCCCAAGGGAAGGCCGAGAAGTATTTTATCCATTTTTGCTAATGTTAAAAAACCACCACCTTAAAATATAATTTCTCAAAATTTCAAAGTCTACCCCAATTGCAACCCGGAAGAAAAGTGTCGGCTTTTGACATCTTCAATCCTACAAAGCAGCCATTCCAGCTGCAGATAGACATTATCAAGCCCCCACTATCCATCAGGTTGACTTTTCCAAGAGACCGATCGTCTGGGCGAAAAGTCGATTTTTTAATATGTTTGGCTGGAGTGTGCCGCTCGAGGGTCTGTGAAGTCAGAATTCGGATTCATTAAGGGGAAAGGCCTCATCCTGAGGGGTGGTTTTGACCCCAAACTCAAGAAAATTTAGATGAAGCGATTGAACAAAATATATCTAATGAAATTAGAATTTTGGAAACTACTTTGATTTCCGCCCAATATGAAATTGTATACCGGACCTCCCCATTTTCGGGCACTTCCAGGAACTTCCGAGACCTGCCACTCTAGCAAATATCCTTCCCACCGTGCCACACCCCACAGACCAATTTCCAGCCAGATCTAATTTTCTTGAGTTTTTCGATCTGGCTGGCAACATGCAAAACCTCGAAGGAGTCTTAAAACAAAATAAACAGCTCAGGGAGGCTCCAAACTACCCCCTGAGCCCTGAAAAGCGATTGTATTTTAGCTGGGATTGATGGAAGCTGCCGTTTTTTTGATGACCCGGGCTGTCTATTATAAAATGGCATAATTGCCAAAAAAATATCACAAACTATCAATCCTGGATAACATTGAATGCTCTAGGGAGCTAGTTCAGGCTGAATGGAGCTGATTGATGCCATTTATAATGGCATAGCTATAAATGAGGCATTTTCAGGAGTTACTATTAGTGATATGGGGGCCTTATAACTCCTGAAAATGCCTCATTTATAGCTATGCCATTATAAATGGCATCAATCAGCTCCATTCAGCCTGAACTAGCTCCCTAGAGCATTCAATGTTATCCAGGATTGATAGTTTGT
>Ga0100384_1002351_pt1 | contig 10968 bp, 8 predicted proteins | sample CryGeymeta201508_FD_87087 | JGI IMG/M metagenome (GOLD analysis project Ga0100384, IMG submission 87087) | Groundwater microbial communities from Crystal Geyser aquifers in Utah, USA - Crystal Geyser metaG 2015-08 | ecosystem: Environmental > Aquatic > Deep subsurface > Groundwater | place: USA... | reverse complement strand
CGATGGATATTAAGGCTCCTATGGAAAAATATAAAAAAATTTTTGGGAAAAGGGTAAAAATTGATGACATTGAAAAAAGTATTAAAATTTTGAAAGAAGGAAGGGTAGATTACGAATTCCGGACCACCGTAGTGCCCACCGTTCTGAATAAAGAAGACATTTTAAAAATTGTTCGTTGGATTGGGCCAGCTAAAAGATACTTTTTACAAAATTTCCGGCCAGAAAAAACCATTGACCCAAAATTTGAAAAAATAAAACCCTATCCACAGGAATATTTATTAGAAATCCAAAAAGCTATCTCTCCATTTTTTGAAGTTTGCCAAGTAAGGTAAACCTTGCAGGTAATCAACACCCGAGGTTAATTAATCAACCTCGGGTGTTAGTTAAGAATGACCGCTTCAAAAATATTTCTATACCTCTGCCTTTCTTTTATTGGAGGGATTTTTTTAAACTCATTTTTCACCCCGCCCATACTTCATTTATGGGCGGGGTTAATTTTGGGAATCTTATTAATTTCAGTATTTTGGCGATACGAAAAATTCGTAGTTATCGGATTTTGTTTATTATTTCTGGTGGCTGGAATTTGGCGACACCAAGTTTCAGAATTGCAAATTTTAAATGGCAAATTGCAAATTTATAATGATATAGAAAAAGCTATCACTTTAACGGGTGTCGTGGCTACTGAGCCGGATATCAGAGAAAAAAGTCAAAAATTAACTATTAAAAGTGAACAATTAACAATTGACAATCAGCAATTAGCAATTTCCAACGAGGTTCTAGTGACAACTAATCGGTATCCTGAATATCAATATGGGGATAAATTAAAAATTACTGGAAAATTGAAAACCCCCCAAGTTTTTGAGGATTTTAATTACAAAGATTATTTAAAAAAAGATGGAATTTACTCGGTCATAGATTTTCCAAAGATTGAATTAATCGAAAGAAATCAAGGAAATTTTATCTATGCCAAAATTTTAGTTCTCAAAGAAAATTTAAGAGAATCAATTGAGCAAAATTTATCACCTCCCCAGAGTTCAATTTTGGGAGCAATAATTTTAGGAGATAAAAGAAAAATTTCTGAAGAATGGAAAAATAAATTAAATTATGCCGGAGTAAGACATATTACAGCTATTTCCGGCTTACACGTCACCATTTTAACTAGTATTTTAATGACTTTATTAATTGGGTTTGGGTTGTGGCGACAACAGGCCTTTTATTTTGCCATAATTCTAATTGCTATTTTCATTATCATGACTGGTCTCCAGCCGTCGGCTATTCGAGCAGGGATTATGGGTGGACTTTTTCTTTTGGCTCAACATTTGGGAAGATTAAGTACTTCTTCCAGAGCGATTGTTTTTGCTGGAGCTCTAATGTTAGCCCAAAACCCTTTACTTTTGAGATTGGACGTCGGTTTTCAACTTTCCTTTTTGGCAATATTAGGGATAATTTATTTATCAGCAATTTTTAGGGATTGGTTGAAATTCATCCCCTGGCTCCAAGCAAGATCAATTTTGGCTATGACATTTTCTGCCTATCTTTTTACCTTACCAATTTTAATTTATAATTTCGGCTATTTTTCTCTTGTAGCTCCAATAACTAATATTTTGATTCTTCCTCTTTTACCTTTTATTATGGGACTTGGGTTTATTTTTGGCCTATCTGGAATAATTTTTCAACCTCTGGGCTGGATTTTATCTTGGCCAGCCTGGCTATTATTAACTTATTTAACAAAAGTTGTCGATGTGCTTTCCAGTTTTTCCTGGTCAGCTTATACTTTGGAAATCTCCTGGATTTGGCTACCAATTTCTTACTTGATTTTAGGGCTGATAACCTGGCGATTGAATGAAAGCCAAAAACTAAAATTTCTAAATTATTAGTGGTAAAATGAAATTATGATGGAGAAAGCCTGGGTAATCTCAGTCAATATGGGTTATGGTCATCAAAGAACTGCTTATCCTTTACGGGATTTAGCTTTTAAAGGAGAGATTATTAATGCTAATAGTTATCAAGGAATTCCAGAAAAAGATAGAAAAATTTGGGAGGGAACGAGGAGATTTTATGAATTTATTTCGAATTTCAGTCGGATTCCTTTGGTTGGCAAAACTGCCTTTTCAATTTATGATAAATTTCAAAAAATTCTTGGCTTTTATCCAAAAAGAGATTTATCTCAGCCAAATTTCAATCTGAAACAAATCTACTCTTTCTTCAAGAAAGACTGGGGAAAGGATTTAATTGAAAAACTAAAAATAAACCCCTTACCATTAATTACTACTTTCTTTATTCCAGCTTTTATGGCTGAATTTTTTAATTATCCGGGCGAGATTTTTTGCGTTGTCTGCGATGCCGATATTTCCAGAACCTGGGCACCTTTAAATCCAAAGGAAAGCAAAATTAAATATTTTGCTTCGACAGAAAGAGTTATTGAAAGATTAAAACTTTATGGAGTGAAAGAGGAGAATATTTTTTTAACTGGATATCCTCTGCCCTTAGAAAATATTGGCGTGAGTCCGCCAGCTGGCGGATTGGAAATTTTGAAAGAAGATTTACGATTAAGACTTTTAAACTTAGACCCTAAAAAAAGATATTTTGAAAAATACAAAACATTAATTGAGGAGAAAGTGGGCAAATTACCTGAAAAATCAGACCACCCATTAACAATTCTGTTTTCAGTTGGAGGAGCCGGCGCCCAAAAAGAAATCGCAATCAAAATTGTTAAAAGTTTGAGAGAAAGAATTAAAAGAGGTGAAGTCAAAATTATTTTATCAGCCGGGATTAGAGAAAAAATTAAAAAATATTTTGAAAAAAATTTAGCGGAGATCAAGCTAAATGAGGCAAAGCCTCATTGCGCTGAAATAATTTTTGAAAAAGATATTGAGAGCTATTTTCAAAAATTCAATCAGGTATTGAGAAAAACTGATATTTTGTGGACAAAACCATCTGAACTCTCTTTCTATTCTGCTTTAGGAATTCCAATCATCATTTCTTCTCCCATTGGCTCACAAGAAGAATTTAATATGAGATGGCTTTTGAAATCGGGTTTTGGAATTTTTCAAGAAAATCCAAATTATACAAATCAATGGCTTTTTGACTGGTTGGAAAAAGGGTATTTGGCTGAAGCAGCCATGGAAGGATTTGTGGAGGGAGAAAAATTGGGGACTTTAAACATTGAAAATAAATTGAAAATTTATTGAAAATTGAAATGAATCGAAGATTCATTGATTATTAAAGAAATATTTCAAAATGTCCTGGCCTTTAGTTGCTATCTTATCCTATTTTTTCGCGGCGGTGGCTGTCCTAATCGACAAGTACCTCTTAGTTAGGCCAATTCCCAGCCCTAAAGTTTATTCCTTCTACATTGGAGTTTTAGGAATTCTGGCTTTAATTTTGATTCCGTTCATCGGCTTTTCAATTCCCGACCTTGGACAGATTCTTTTACGTCTCGCCTCGGGCGCCCTCTTTATCTATTCTCTTTTTTGGTACTGCAGCGGTTTGCGTCTTTTTGAGGCCTCTCGGATAGTTCCGGCGATTGGCGGTTTGAATCCCATATTTATTTTTTGTTTAATCTGTCTTTTTGGCAAAGAAATTTTTGGTATTAAAGAAGGATTGGCTTTTATTTTGCTTATCGCCGGGAGCATCTTTATTACCTTACAAAGAGAAAAATTTATTACCTTAAAGAGCCTTCGAATCTCGGCAATAGCTGCCCTTTTATTTTCTTTAGCCTTTTTTATGGCTAAATTCGTCTATTTGGTTCAACCTTTCTGGTCAGGATTTATCTGGATGAGAATTGGCGGATTTCTGGCCGGAATAACCCTCTTTTTCTCAAAGGAGGTAAAAGAAGAATTATTCAAAAAAAGAGTTAGTTTTAAAAAAAAGACAGTCGGAATTTTCCTTTTCGGTCAATCCTTAGGAGCCGGCTCGATGATTCTCCAAAACTGGGCAATTGCTTTAGTCCCCCTGAGCCTTTTGGCTTTTATCAATGCCTTAGAAGGAACTAAATATGTATTTTTATTGATTTTTACTATTCTGCTTTCCTTGACCCAGCCATTTTTAGCTAAGAAAACTGGGTTAAAAGAAGAAATTTCCAAGAAAGTTATTCTCCAGAAAATATTGGCAATTTTTCTCATCGGAGCTGGTCTTTCAATTTTAACTTTATAAAGCTAACAGAGGACGGGTCTCTGTCAATTTGGCGGAGGACGGGCCTCCGCCAATTTCTAAGTTTTATACCCGCCCTGGGCGGGTGTTTTTTATGGTATAATAATTAAAAAATGAGAAGGATTTTGAAATATTTTTTATTTGGGATTTTAGCTTTTCTTTTACTAATTTTTTGTTATCTTTTTATTGGAACTCCTCCTCAGGCGAAAGAAATCAGCTGGGGAGTGAATTTTTCCCAAAAACACGCCCAAAATTTAGGCTTGGATTGGAAAGAAACCTATTCAGCTCTATTAGATGATTTAAAAGTAAAAAATATAAAACTAATTACCCATTGGGATTTAATCGAATTGAACGAAGGAAAATATTATTTTGAAGATTTAGATTGGCAAATCAAAAAAGCCGAAGAGAAAGACGCTCGCCTCCTTTTGGTGATTGGAATGAAAACCGGCCGCTGGCCAGAATGTCACATTCCCGAATGGGCAAAAAATCTAAACAAAGAGGAGCAACAAAAAGAGATCTTAGAAATGATTGAAGAAGTCGTTTTGAGATACAGAGAACGGGTCTCTGTCTGGGCTTGGCAGGTGGAAAATGAACCATTTTTTCCTTTTGGAGAATGCCCCTGGGTTGATAAGAATTTCTTGAAAAAAGAAATAGATTTGGTAAAATCTCTTGATTCTCAGAGTCGACCGATTGTGATTTCTGACAGTGGCGAAGGCTCCCTCTGGGTTAATGCTGCTAAGTTTGGTGACATTGTTGGAACGACTCTTTATAAAAAGGTCTGGTTTCGGCAATTAGGAAATTATATTTATTATCCGTTCCCCCCAACTTTTTATTGGCGAAAAGCCCAATTGATTGAAAAGATATTTAATAAAAAAGTTGTTGTGATTGAATTACAGGCCGAACCTTGGGGCCCAAAGTTACTTTACGAGTCACCCTTGGAAGAACAGGAAAAAACCATGAATTTAGAAAGATTTAAGGCCAACATTGAATTTGCCAAAAAAACCGGCCTCGATGAATTTTATCTTTGGGGAGGGGAGTGGTGGTACTGGCTCAAAGAAAAACAAAATAAGCCAGAAATTTGGCAAGAAGCCAAAAAATTATTTAACCGAACTGACATTTATGTCAGCGAAGGTTGAAGATGAGAACGGAGTTCTCATCGCCTAATTATGTTATCCATAATCATTCCAACTTTAAACGAAGAAAAATATCTTCCTTTATTGTTGGAAGCAATAAAGAAACAAAATTTCAGTGATTTAGAAATCATTGTTGCCGATGCCGGTTCTCAAGATAGAACTATAGAAATAGCTCGAGATTTTGGCTGTAAAATTGTCCCTGGCGGATTGCCAGCTCGGGGAAGAAATGAGGGAGCAAAAGTGGCTAAAGGCGATACGCTTTTATTTATGGATGCCGACAATGTTTTTTTGCCGGAAAACTTCCTAAGTAAGCTTTTGGCAGAATTTGAAAGAAAAAAATTGGGAGTGGCCTCTTTCCCAATCTATCCTAATAGCAAAAAAATTGATAAAATTCTTTATGGGATTTACAATAATTTTGTTAATTTCACCCAGATTCCTTATGCCACAAATTCGGTTTTGGTGAAAAAAGAAATTTTTGAAAAAGTTGATGGAGGATTCGATGAGGAAATAAAAATAGGCGAAGATCATTATTTTGCCAAACAGGCGGCAAAATTTGGTAAATTCGGCTTTATTAAAATTGAACCAGTGTTAACTTCTGATAGAAGATTTATCAAAGATGGAAGGTTGAAAACCTATTTGAAATTTATTTTAGCCGGAATTTATATGTTCTTTTTTGGACCGGTAAAAAAAGATATTTTCAAATATAGATTTAATTCATTGAAAAATAATAAGAGATAATAAAATATTATGTATCAATTGCCGAAATTTGAAATGCCCAGATTAAAAGCTCCAAGGTTTTGGCGGGATAAAGTCTTTTTGGTTTCGGTTTTAACTATCTTAATTTCTACTCTCTGCGGTTTTTTAGCTGGAGCTTTTTCCGGTAGCTATTTTTCCAGCGGAATAAAAGATTACCTTTCCAAATTGAATATCAAACTTCCCGAACCCCAAATAATAGAAAAAGAAGCTGTTTGTCCTCCCCAGGTCTCCCAGGAAGAGGCAACGATTCAAGTGGTCAAAGAAGTTTCTCCAGCCGTCGTCAGTATTATCATTAGTAAAGATGTTCCCGTATTTGAGCAATATTATATTAATCCTTTTGAAGAATTTGGCCAACCATTTTTTCAATTTGAAGTTCCTCAATATCGTCAAAAAGGAACTCAAAAACAGGAAGTGGGCGGAGGAACCGGTTTTATTATTTCTAAAGATGGAATGATTTTAACCAACAGTCATGTCGTTTCTGACGAAGAAGCCGATTATACTGTTTTTACTCTTGATGGCAAAAAGTATCCGGCTAAAGTCCTAGCTAAAGACACCTTTCGAGATTTAGCCTTAATTGAAATTGAACCAGAAAAAATAGTTGATGGAAAAGGAGAGTTTAATTTGAAATCATTTCCGGTGGCAGAACTGGGGGATTCGGATAATTTACAGATTGGCCAAACGGTAATTACCATCGGCAATGCTTTAGGAGAATTCAAAAACACGGTTTCGGCCGGGGTAATCTCTGGCTTGGGGAGAAGGGTGACTGCTTCAGGCGGAGGAGTAGTTGAAACTTTAGAAGATGTTATTCAAACCGATGCCTCTATTAACCCAGGAAATTCTGGCGGGCCGCTTTTGAATCTCAAGGGAGAGGTTGTTGGAGTTAATTTTGCCATGGTGGAACAGGCAGAAAATATCGGTTTTGCCATCCCAATTAATCAAGCCAAAAAAGATATTGAGCAGATTAAAACCATCGGAAAAATTTCTTATCCCTTTTTGGGAGTGAGATACGTTTTGCTCACAGAAAAAATCCAGGCGGAAAATAACTTACCGGTAAATTATGGGGCTTGGATAGTGAAGGGAGGCGGAGGAGAAGCAGCCATTTCTCCCGGGTCAGCGGCCCAAATCGCTGGTTTAAAAGAAGGAGATATTATTTTGGAATTTAATGGAGAAAAAATCACCACCGAGAACACTATGGCAAAAATAATTATGAAATATAACCTGGGAGATAAGGTAACCTTAAAAATTTTGCGGGAAGGAAAAGAAAAAATCTTTGAAGTTACTTTAGGCGAGAGAAATGAGTAAATTGTCTTGATTTTTTTAAAATTTTGTGTTAAATTAAAATATATGAATGGCCCCCAAAATTTTACCCACAAAGCTCAAGAGGCAATAATTGCTGCTCAGGATTTTGCCAGAGAAAAAAACCAACAGCAAATTGATGCCTTGCATTTGTTATGCGCCCTGCTTTCTCAGGAAGAAAGCGTGGTTTTGAATTTGCTTCAGAGAATCGGAGCCGATATCGAGGGTTTAAAAAGAAGGGCGGGAATGGCTTTGGATAGGTTGCCGGTAATCGCCGCTCCCCAAGCTTTTGGTCAGTTTTATTTAACCCAGGATATGGCCAAAGTTCTTGACCGAGCTAGACATGAGTCGGTGAAAATGGGAGATGAGTTTATCTCGGTTGAACATTTGTTTTTAGCCCTTTTAGACGTAGAGACCAAAGCCAAGGAGATTTTGGACAAAGCCACTTTTTTGCAACCGGGCGGCGGAGTAACCTCCTTGGAATTTGGCAAATTAGATTACGAGACGGTTTTAAAACAATTGGCTCTTATTCGAGGAGGAACCCGAATCACTGACCCCGAACCGGAATCGAAATATCAGGTAGTTGAAAAATATGCCAGGAACTTGACCCAATTAGCCCGCCAGGGGAAATTGGACCCGGTTATTGGCCGGGAAAACGAAGTTCGAAGATTAATGCAGGTATTAAGCCGGAGGACAAAAAATAATCCGGTTTTAATCGGCGAAGCCGGGGTCGGAAAAACAGCCATTGTTGAGGGCTTGGCTCAAAAAATTGTTTCAGGCCAGGTTCCGGAATCGCTCAAGGAAAAAGAAATTATTGGGTTGGACTTGGGGGCTCTGGTGGCCGGCACCAAATATCGAGGAGAGTTTGAGGATAGAGTGAAAGCCCTTTTGAAAGAAATTAACCGGGCTCAAGGTCGTTATCTTTTATTTATTGATGAGCTGCATACTCTGGTCGGCGCCGGAGCAGCCGAAGGAGCAATTGACGCCTCTAACCTTCTGAAACCCGCCCTATCAAGAGGAGAGCTGAAAGCAATTGGGGCTACCACCTTGAAAGAATATCAAAAATATCTTGAAAGAGACCCGGCCTTGGAAAGAAGATTTCAGCCGATTTATGTTTCCGAGCCCACCATTGAAGACACCATTTCCATTTTGCGGGGAATTAAAGAAAAATATGAATTACACCATGGGGTAAAAATCAAAGATCAGGCCCTGGTAGCTTGCGCTCAATTAGCTGCCCGTTATATTACCGATAGGTTTTTGCCGGATAAAGCTGTTGACCTGATGGATGAAGCCATGAGCTCTTTGAGATTGGACATTGAATCGGAACCCCAGGAGCTCGAGGACCTAAAGAAAGAAATTCAAAAATTAGAAATCGAAAAGGAGGCTCTCAAAAAACCGCCAGCTGGCGGACAAAGAAGACCCGCTGTTCGTACGCAGCAAAAGGTGATTTCTCGGCAGCTGGCCGATTTAAAAGAAAAAGCAAAAGTTATAACAGCTAAATGGCAATCGGAAAGAGAAACAATTACCAAAATTAAAAATCTTAAAAAAGAAATAGATTCTTCCCGCTTTGAAGTGGAAAAAGAAACAGCCGAAGCCGATTTGCAAAAAGTGGCGGAAATAAAATATGGAAAAATTCCCAACCTCTTAAAAGAGTTAAAGAAAGAAGAAAGAAAACTGGTTTCCTTCCAAAAAACTCGGCCAATTTTGAAAGAGGAAGTTTCCGAAGAAGAAGTGGCTAATGTGGTTTCCAGGTGGACGGGGATACCTATCGCCCGGTTATTAGAGGGAGAGGCAAAGAAACTGGAAAAAATGGAAGAGACCGTTTCAAGAAGGGTGATTGGTCAGAGAGAAGCAATTGAGGCAATTTCTAATGCAATTAGGCGTTCTCGGGCCGGAATTTCTGAAGAAAATCGGCCTTTGGGCTCCTTTATGTTTTTGGGGCCCACCGGCGTCGGGAAAACGGAAACCGCCAGGGCTCTGGCTGAATTTCTTTTCAATGATGAAAATGCCTTAGTCAGGCTGGATATGTCAGAATATATGGAAAAGTATTCTGTTTCTAAAATGATTGGCAGCCCGCCCGGTTACGTCGGTTACGAAGAAGGAGGGCAACTCACCGAGAAAATTAGGAGAAGGCCCTACGCGGTGATTTTATTAGACGAGATTGAGAAAGCTCATCCTGAAGTTTTCAATATTTTACTTCAGATTTTAGAGGATGGCAGATTAACTGACGCCAAGGGCCGGGTGGCTTCCTTCAAAAATGCAATTATTATTATGACCTCAAATGTTGGCTCGGAGATTATTGCCAAAGAAGCCTTTTTAGGTTTTGTCGGTGGAGATGCAGAAAAAAGCGCCCGAGAATCTTTGAAAGAAAAAGTAATGGCGGCTCTGAAAGAAAACTTCCGGCCGGAATTTTTAAACCGAATTGATGAAATTATTATTTTCAATTATCTCGGAAAGCTGGAAATTAAAAAGATAGTTGATTTGGAATTAGAAAAAGTGGCCGAAAGATTAAAAAGTAAAAAAATTGAGATTCAGGCCACTGAATCAGCCAAAGAATTTCTGGCTGAACGAGGTTTTGACCAAAATTTAGGAGCCAGACCCTTAAAGAGGGTGATTCAGAAGCAGGTGCTAGACCCCCTTTCTCTGAAAATTGTCTCAGGCGAAGTAAAAGAGGGGGAGAGGGTGATGGTTGATTTGGAGGAAGGTAAAATCAAATTCCTGACTCCAAAGGACTTAATTAAATCTCAACCCCAAAAAGTAAAAGTCACTGCTGATGCTTAAAAATATCTTTAAAATTATTGCTATTTTTATTTTGGGAACGGTCGGCGGAATTTTTGCTGACCAAATTCTCTGGCCCTATTTTGTTGAAAGGCCGCTTTTTTCTCAATATAGATTGGAGCAGAGCCCAGTTTACGTCACCGAGAGAAAAGAAATTACCATTCAAGAAAATGTTGCCTTGGAAAATGCCATTGAAAAAGTGGAAAAGGTTGTAATCGGAGTGAGAGCCGAAAAAAAAACAGGGATAATTTTGGAAGGGTCGGGGTTGATTGTTACGGCCGACGGCCTACTGGTTACCTTAGCTGAATTAGTGCCTCAGGGCTCCAATTTTTCTTTTTTTGTCGAGGGCCAACCCGCCAATTTCCAAATTTTAAAGCGAGATTTAAAAGAAAATTTGGCATTAGTAAAAGTTGAAAAGACCAATTTGCCGACCGTTAGTTTCGCCGATTTAGAAAAATTGAAATTAGGAGAGAGAGTTTTTCTGGTCGGAGTAATTTTTGAAAACCAAAAAATTACGCCGCCGGGCTACGTAGTAAATGAAGGGATTGTTAAAAGTTTTAACCAGGATTTCATTAAAACCAACATTTTTGAAAAAAACATTCTTAAAGGAAGCCCCTTGTTTGATATCGAAGGCAAGGTTTTGGGGCTAAACAATGTTGATTTAGAAGGCAAAGTAATTGCCATCCCCATTTCCAAAATTAAATCCTTCGCCGGCTTCTAAATTGCTCGGACTTGATTTTTAATTTATTTTGCTATATAATTTAAAATATTCTTTCAGCACCTTTTAAACTTAATAAGGGAATAAGGGAGAAAAAAATAAAAAATAGAGGAGGGAAAACGCTTTGAAGAAACT
>Ga0100384_1002349_pt1 | contig 10971 bp, 7 predicted proteins | sample CryGeymeta201508_FD_87087 | JGI IMG/M metagenome (GOLD analysis project Ga0100384, IMG submission 87087) | Groundwater microbial communities from Crystal Geyser aquifers in Utah, USA - Crystal Geyser metaG 2015-08 | ecosystem: Environmental > Aquatic > Deep subsurface > Groundwater | place: USA... | reverse complement strand
TGTTTTTCTCTGGAGATTTCGTTTGCGTTCTTGTACTCGGTTTACCGGCATCAGTATTTCACTTGAACCCTTGAACCCTGGAATCCTCGAACCCTTTTTACCCACTAAATGGGAGAAGAACCTCATTATAAGACGGTGGAGAATGGACCCCATGAAACATGCTGACCCCATCAGGAAGACCATCCGTTACATCGGACTCCTTTTATTTCTTATGGCGGCCGCGGGGTGTGTATCCAGCGTGGTCCCGCCGGAACTCCGCTCCAGGGTAAACCGGTCCGTCTCTTTTGAAGATCTCGTAAGAGATCCGAACCGCTATCAGGGAGAACTCGTGGTCCTGGGCGGGGTCATTATTTCGGCTTCGAATCGCAAGGAAGGGACCGAAGTCGAGATCCTGCAGAAACCCCTATCAAGAACGGATCAACCGGTAGATGCGGATGAGACCGGCGGGCGGTTTATCGGTCTCTATCCCGGATATCTGGAGACGACCATCTATGAAAAAGGGCGCAAGGTCACCGTCTTGGGGGAGGTGAGCGGCAAGGTTGAACGGCCCATCGGAGAGGTGATCTACCCTTATCCTGTCATCAGAGCACGCAAGATCCATCTCTGGCCCGAAATCAAAGAAGATCCATACCGTTATCCCCCATACGGATATGATCCGTTCTATTATGATCCATGGTGGCCTTACGGTTCGGGCTACCCTTACCCGTATTATCCCTATCCGTATCGTCCATACTGGCCCTGACATCCGGTTGAGATGATGAAGGGTTCTGAGGACCCTGTCAGCCGAGATGGATTAACCATAATATAAGGAGGATAAGATATGTGGAAAGAGTTCAAGGAATTCGCCATGCGGGGCAACGTCGTAGATATGGCCGTTGGAATCATCATCGGTTCAGCCTTCGGAACCATCGTCAAATCCCTTGTATCGGATGTCATCATGCCTCCCATCGGCCTTCTTATGGGGAATGTTGACTTTTCAAACTTCTTCATCACATTAAAAGAGGGTAAGATTCCCGGTCCGTACACGGCCATTGCCGATGCCCAGGCCGCCGGTGCGGTCACCATCAACTACGGCCTGTTCGCCAATACCGTGATCAGTTTCATCATCGTTGCCTTCGCCGTGTTTATGCTTATCAAGGGTCTCAATAAAATGAAACGGCAAGAGCAGGCTCCGCCGCCGGTCCCGACAACCAAGGAGTGCTCATATTGTCTCTCCACCATCCCGATTAAGGCAACCCGTTGCCCGAATTGCACTTCAACATTGTAATCGTCTTGAAGCAGGCTGTCGTTGTGCTGATTAAATAAGGGGAGTGGGGCTGTTGAAAAAGTCTCTTATGGTAAATAATTTGTCATGCCCGATAAACTTGTCCTCGCATGCATTCAGCGGGGAGCGGGCATCCAGTAATACTATGAAAGACCTGGATTCCCGCCTACGCGGGAATGAGTGCATGAGACCAGAAAAACACTTTTTCAACAGCCCTGCTGTCCCCCGGCTCTGCCGGGGGACTCTTAGAGTTTGACAATTCCTGGAGTATGCAGCTACCCGAAATGCTTTACCCCTCTCCCTTCCCCTCTCCCACAAGGGGCGAGGGAACTGATAGTGGGTTTCCACTCCTTGAAGGAGGGGATTAAGGGGAGGGTGTTCTTAACCGTTTGCGAATAGGCCCCTATGAGGGGCCGGCAAACGTCAAGCATCAGGCTTTGCCGGAAGTAACCGGATAATCAATTATGCCTGTCTTGGACTGGATCACCCAACCCCGGCCTTGACTTCCCGGACGAGATACTTTATATCTACATTGTTTCCTTTAGGATAAGACAAACATAGCATCATGTGTTATTGTAAATAGATGCATGATAAACGGATCTATTTCCACACGAAATGCTGACATGCCGTTCCCTTCGTGGTTTGCTCTTTTGGTTATTATTCTCACCCTGGCCGGTGTAGCCGTTGGAAGCTATCCCAGGCTCCGGATGAACCGCGCCACCATCGCCCTGGTCGGCGCAACGCTCCTGATTGTCATCGGAGCGGTCACTCTGGAACAGGCTTATGCCTCCATTGACATGAACACCTTGGTCTTGTTGTTCTCCATGATGGTGATCAACGCCAACCTGCACATCTCAGGTTTTTTCCAGGTTGTGGCGTCAAGGGTGGTCCGGTGGGCGCGTACGCCGCGCCAGCTTCTGGCCCTGACGGTTGCAGTCTCCGGCGTGCTGTCCGCCCTGTTTCTGAACGATACGGTTGTCCTGATGTTCACCCCGATCCTGCTAACAATCACATCCTCCATGAAACGCAGACCTGTTCCCTACCTGATCGGCCTGGTTACCGCCGCCAATATCGGCTCCACGGCCACGATTGTCGGCAACCCTCAAAACATGCTGATCGGCGTCTCTTCACGGATCCCCTTCACCACCTTTACTGCTTCTCTGGCACCGGTGGCCCTGGTCGGGCTCTGTCTGGTCTGGCTGGTGATCGTGTTCGTGTATCGGACTGACTTCAGGACGGAGATCCTTCCGGTAAAACTTGAATATACCGTACGCCCTTACCGTCCGCTGCTTCGCAAGAGCATGCTGGCAACCATCCTTATGCTGGCCGCTTTCATCGGAGGGGTCCCGGTCCCTCTGGCCGCATTGGGGGCCGCATCCCTTCTCCTCGTCACCCGCCGTCTGAAACCGGAGCGGGTTTTCCGTGATATTGACTGGTCGCTTCTTGTTTTCTTCTCCGGTCTCTTCGTCGTCACCGGCGCCATTGAGGAAAGCGATCTCTCCCACCGGATTCTGGAGATCATCCAACCCCTGATCAGGCATGGGCTCATCTCCCTCGCCGCTGTCTCTGCAATCCTCAGCAACCTCATCTCCAATGTCCCGGCCGTCATGCTTTTCAGGCCTCTCATTCCTGGGCTCATGAACACACAGAGCGCCTGGATGACCCTGGCCATGGCGACCACCCTGGCAGGGAATCTGACGCTTCTCGGATCGGTTGCAAACCTGATTGTTGCGGAGATCGCCAAAGCCGGAGGCGTTCATCTTTCGTTTAAGGAATATATCAAAGCCGGCGTACCCATCACTATTCTCAGCCTGGCCTGGGGGGTAACCTGGATGCTCATGATCAGCTGAGATATTAATCTATCATAGATAAGTTCTCTGTGTTCTCTGTGGTTGGATTTTCAAAGGCTCATAAATGAGAGATGACCGAATAAAAAAAAGTTTGAGGTATTCGATTTTGGACGGCGCGTTCGCCGCGTCCATGGTCGGTATTGGAGAATCTTTTTTTGCGGTCTTTGCCGTTTTTCTCAAAGCGAGCGCCACACAGCTCGGGGTTTTAAACTCTTTGCCTCAGGCGCTGGGTTCCCTGTCTCAGCTTTTTTCAAACCTTTTTATTAAGCTGTTCAGGACAAGAAAGAGACTGGTCTGCGCCATGGCCTTGATCCAGGGGCTCATGTACATTCCTGTCGCGCTTGTATTTTTCTTCGGAACATTCAGGGTGTACCATCTCATCTTCTTTATCTGTCTTTACTGGTTTTTTGGGATGATCCTGGGCCCTGCATGGAACAGTTGGATGGGGGATCTGGTCGACGAAAAGGAGCGGGGCGCTTACTTCGGGAAAAGGAGCATGGTCATAGGGTTTGCTTCTTTTGTCTCCTTCATGTTAGGAGGTTACATCCTCCAGGTCTTTACCCACGGAACGATCACGCAATATGCCGGCTTTGTAACCATCTTTATTCTCGCCTTCATCTTCAGGGGGATCTCTTTTACATTCCTTACAAAAAAATATGAACCCGAGTATCAGGTCGTGCAGGAAGAGGAATTCACGCTGTTTGAGTTCATCAGACAGGCGAAGTCCAGAAACTATGGTTTGTTTGTTCTTTACCTATGTCTTATGAATTTTTCCGTTTATTTGTCCGCGCCTTTTTTTACGCCATACATGCTTGAAGATCTGAAATTCGACTACATGACCTACACCATCGTCAACGCCGCCGCCATGATCGCCAAACTCCTCTCGGTTAGGGTATGGGGCAGGGCGTCAGACCAGTTCGGGACAAAAAAGATCCTCAGCCTGACCGGCTTTCTGATGCCGGTCATCCCCATCCTGTGGCTTTTCTCCCATGACGTTCTTTATCTGGTCATCATCCAGATCTATTCCGGTTTCATCTGGGCCGGTTTCGAGATCTCCGCTTTCAACTTCATCTTTGACACCACCAGCCCGCCCAAACGGGCCACCTGTGTGGCCTATTATAATGTGCTGAACGGGCTCTCGATATTTTCAGGCGCGATGCTGGGGAGCTTTATTGTCGGTCATAACTCACTGTTCCGATCAAAATACCTGCTTGTCTTTTTGTTAAGCTGCGTGCTTAGGTATATCGCATCATCCGTCTTCATTCCAAAATTGAGGGAGGTCAGGACCGTGGAGGAGATTGGTTATCCCAGACTGTTTTTGAAAATCATCAGCACCATGCCGACCATGGGTATGATCTATCAACTGATCCCATTTATCAAAAGCCAGAAGACAAAGAAGTCTGGAATCAGAAAGAAATCTTAATTACATTTAGGTAAACCCCCGGCTCTGCCGGGGGACTCTTAGAGTTTGGCCATTCCGGGAGTATGCAGTTAACTGAAATGCTTTACCCCTCTCCCTTCCCCTCTCCCACAAGGGGCGAGGGAACTGCCAGTGGGTTTTCCCTCCCTTGAGGGGAGGGGATTAAGGGGAGGGTGTTCTTTACCGTTTGCGAATAGGCCCCTTTGAGGGGCCGGCAAACGTCAAGCCTCCGGCTTTGCCGGAGGTCACTGACTACTTGCTTTGATACAGAATCATGAAAAGCAGGAAACGAAAAATCCTCTTTGTCAATCCGAACCGATACGTGAACCCGCCGGTGATCCCGCTCGGGATCGAATACCTTACCCATTCCCTGAAGAGTCATGGCTTTGAGGTTGCGGTTTTGGATCTCAGCTTCTCCGGTGATCCTTTTTTCGACCTGGAAAGTTCCATCAGAGACATCCAGCCCCATGCCATCTGCATGACGGTCCGGAACGTGGACTCGGTGCTCTATCCGGAGACCGATTACTTTCTTCCGGAGATCAGGGAATACATCCGGCACATCAGGAACATCAAAGATCTCCCTGTGATCATCGGCGGCTCGGCCATGCCTGCGGACCCGGAGGGGATACTGGACTTCCTGGGAGCGGATATCGCCGTCGAAGGGCCCGGAGAAGAGTCCCTGCCTTCACTTCTAAATCAGGCGGACATCTTGAGGCAGAAGGGGAAGGTGATCCGGGGCGACCTGCCTCAAAGCTTTTGTCCAAAAAGGGGGAGGGACTTCCCCTACAAGGATTATCTTGAGAAGGGCGGACTTCCCGGGTTTGAAACGCACAAAGGGTGTTCATCCGCCTGCGCCTACTGCATGGAGGCCGGCGCCCCACGGTCCTTCAGAAAAACGCAGGATGTGGTTTGTGAATTACGGCAGCTTGCAGACCAGGGCTTCAATCATCTTCATCTCTGCGATTCCGAATTCAACGAAGACCTGGACTACTCTCTTGCATTACTGGAAGCACTCACCAGAGAAAACCTCGGACTGAAATGGGCCCTTTACATGAAGCCGGGGAATTACAACCGGAAACTCTTTGAACTGCTTCGCAGGTCCGGGGCCTACCTCGTAACACTGAGCGTTGATACCCTGCATAAAGATAATGGATACTGGAAGGATGTTTCGTCCATGGTGAGACTGTGCAAGGCGTCGGGTATCCGGATCAGCATGGATTTCCTCACGGGGTTCCCTTATGAAAAAGAGGGTGACCTGAAAAGATCGCTTGATTTTTTCAGAGATACAGCGCCCAGCGAAGTGGTGGTGAACGTCTTCATCCGGCTCTATAAAAAACTGCCGATTACGCACATTATCATCAAAGACCTATCTCTCGATCCCTATCTGATCAGAGCAAAAGGAAATGAAGGCTCTCTGCTTGCCCCAACATTCTACAATCACATCCCCACGGAAAAACTCCGGGAACTCATCGGACATGACCCCATGTTCCGGATCGCCGGCGCTGAGAAGGTCGTGAATTACCAGAAAGCGCCCTAAGTGGTCCTGTTCGTAAATATGGTGAAGTACCGAGAGGGTCGTAGGGCGGCCTCATCAAGGCGCGCGACTGAGGTGTACCCCTCTGGTACGCCGCAAGAAGCGGAACGCCGAGGAGACCGCCCTACGGCACTCGAATGCCACCGTATTTACGAATAGGGCCACTAAAGTTCAACTGTAAAATTACAGTTTCTTCGCATCCCAGTCCTGTCATTCCCCGACTCGAAAACTGTGTCACAATTATGGAGATTCAGTTCCTTTGGGAACAAGGTTTAGGGCAATCAATAAATTCCCTCTCCCCATGAATGGGGAGAGGGCAAGGGTGAGGGGTTGACCGAAAAGAACCCCCCTCATCCTAACCTTCTCCCCAAAAGGGAGAAGGGACATAAGGAAGAGATCAAGATTACGACACAGCCTCTCGATCGGGGAATCCAGATAGTTTTTTCTTGAAACTTTACCCATGCGGATGTAGGATTGCTCATCCTTTCGGGGGCTGATGATCCAGGATCGCCGCCTGCAGATGCTACAGAGATGGACACAAGTTTGCATCCTGCCGGGCAATGTGATAGATTTAAGTTTGAAGGGGGCTACAATGAGGATTGAAATCGAAAGAGAAGAAGACGGGCGCTGGATTGCCGAAGTCCACGATCTTCCGGGGGTCATGGCTTACGGAAAGAGCCGGGAAGAGGCGATTACCAAGGTTCAAGCGCTGGCCCTGCGAGTGATTGCAGATCGGATTGAGCACGGCGAAACCATTCCTGAACTCGACGATCTCTTCGCGCTGCCCGCATGAGTCAATGGCATTCATCCAAGTCACGAGCCGTACTTGCGGCTCTCCTGCGCATTGGTTGGTCGATCAAAAGAGAGACCGCCAGTTCCCACCGTGTACTTTCACGCTCCGGTTGGCCTGATTACGTGTTTGCTTTTCATGAACGGGAGGAGATCGGTCCTCGCATGCTTGCCCGCATTGCAAAGAGGACGGGCCTCACTCCGGATGATCTATAGGAAATGCGGCGTCGCAGATAATTTTCTCTTGAAACTTTACCCGTGCTGATGTAGGATTGCTCATCCTTTCGTGGGCTGATGATCCAGGATCGCCGCCTACAGAGACTACAGATTCATGGGATAAAGTTCAGAGGAGGGAGCAATGCAAGTGGGGTCAGGCTTTGGGTCAGACCTACATACTACACAAAGTGCAATGTGTAGGTCTGACCCCAAACGGTACCACCCCAAACGGTACCACCAAACGGTACCATGACCCCAAACGGTACCATGACCCCAAACGGTACCCTTGTGTAGGTCTGACCCCAAACGGTACCCTTGACCCCAAACGGTACCCTTTGAGGGTGTGATCCTCGGAAGCTTCTCAAGCAAAAGGGGTTACTTATTATTGACAAAGGACTCAGTGACCACGACAAAGATCCAACGTGAACCTAATACGAAGAATCACGTTCAGTGTTTGGAGAGAACGTTGTCAAGATTAAAGAAACGACCCTCAGAGAAAATTCATGAGATTGTTGGTCCGTCTCTTTTGCTTGCTGGGCCAGGAACCGGAAAAACATACACTCTTGGTTTGAGGTTAAAGTATCTTATTGAGGAGATGAATGTTTCACCTGATAATATCACAGTAATAACATTCACTTCTGAGGCGGCTAGGAACATGCGTGCTCGAATCTCAGATCCGGAAAAAGATGCCTTATATCTTCCTTATACGAAACAACCATCAAATATTATTACAATGCATAGTCTTGGATTCAAGATTATTAGGAAATATCCGGATAAAGTTGGTCTTCATGAACCGATCAAAGTCATCCCAGGTTACCTTGAAAAATCAATTATTCTTGGGGATGCTGCTCAACTTGCTGGCCAAAAGAGAGCCATGGGTCTGGAGGTTTCTTCCTGTAGACAAATCGGAGACTGTCAACCATTGGACGAACCAAAGTGTCATGTCTGTGAGATATATAAAAGAATTTTGAGAAAGAGTTCATGCCTAGATTATGATGAGCAGATCCTCATGGCTGTGGATTTATTAGTTACTAATCCAGTTATTCTCGAAGAATATAAGCAGTTCACCAAGCACCTCTTGGTTGATGAGTATCAAGACGTTAACACCGCGCAATATAAACTCATCAAATTACTCAGCAGTGGCCAGGAAGAGGGTCTTTTTGTGGTTGGCGATGATGATCAAAGTATTTATGGTTGGCGCGGCGGATCCCCTACATTCATACGCAATTTTGCTAATGACTTTAAACCCAACGCGAAAGTAATTCCTCTTACTAAATCATATCGATGTCATCGAAACATATTAGAAGGTTCCTTGAAAGTTGTCGAAACATTCGATACGGATCGCTTAGAGAAAGATCCATTCGAGTATAGCTTAGATGACGGTCCCATTATAAAAATACATAATGCACCAAGCGATAAAAAGGAAGCAAGAATAGTCAGGAGTATTGTGCAATCTGCTCTTCCTTCTCAAGATGTGCTTATTCTTGTTCCCCAGCGGCAATTTGCAGAATCAATCACCAAGGAACTAAGAAATAATCAAATTGGTTTTTCTACGCGCTCCAATAATCCTGGTACCGGGTTACCATTAATATCTCGATTATATGACTGGCTAAATAACACAAATGATAGTATTGCTTTTCGTCGATGTGTTGAATCGTTTATGGATCGCATTAATTCTGATATCCCCTCTAAGCGGGCGAGAAAAGCAGAGAAGATTGAACAACGAGAGACAGCATTCTCATTGATAGCTGATTTATGGAAAGATGTTTTGTCTGGGGAAGCAGAATCATTCTGGTCGTCACTTGGGAGCAAACGAGATAATCACGACTTATATAGTTCCCTCAGGGAAGCATTTCAACTGCTTCTTGATCAATTTTCAGACAAGGGTGATATAAGTGACTTCTCAAAAAATATCTCCGTATTTATTTCACCTTGGCGTGGAATCCACTCCTTCCTTGATGAGGTTATTTCATGGGTAGATTCTATTCGTCAACTATCGTTTGAAGGTTCGGATTCTTCTGTCCGTATTATGACTTTTCAAAGTGCAAAAGGACTTGAGGCGAAAGTCGTATGTGTGCTTGGTCTTGAGGAGGGTGTTATTCCCCGTGATGAGAATAATATACCTGAGCAGAGTCGACTGTTATTTGTCTCGATGACCAGAGCCATCAATGAACTGCATTTATTTCATGCACGTGTAAGATCAGGCAATGTTTTGTTGCGTAATGCTTTCCCAGTCGGGAAACCAAGTATTGAGAGGTCACGATTTTTGGATTCAATACCAGAAGAGCACTCTGAACAGGTGTATCATCAAGCATGACTGAAAGATCTTAGCTGCGCTAACCAATCATGAGACCGGACGCTTAACAGCGCCGGTCCATTCAACTGATGTAAACAGGAGTAAATAGAATGAAAATAGGGACGACGGGGCTGTTGAAAAAGCCTGCTACATGAATAGAAACGTCATTTCGAACAAGCGAAGCGGAACCAGGAATCCAGAAGAATCAATGAGTCATAGATTTCTGCCTTCGCGGGAATGATATTTGCTCAAAGCCAAGGACGACTTTTTCAACAGCCCCGCTGTCCCTATATTTGACCCAGAGGGATCCGAGAGCGGTCCAATATGGCACATAACTACTATCAAATCCTTCAGGTAAACAAATCTGCGACTACAAAGGAAATTAAGGCTGCTTATCGTCGCCTGATTTTTCAATATCACCCAGACAGAAATCTTGGCTCAGCCGCCTCAAAAATGGCAGCTCTGCTTAATGAGGCATACGATACGCTCTCAAATGATCGAAAGCGAAAGTTATACGATGAATCGCTTAAAATGCAGAGTTCGGCAGATGTCAAGTCAGATAGCGGTCAAGCGTCTCAATCAAAGTCAGAACCGATTCCAGACTACCGATGTGCTCGCTGTGGACGTCAGGACAGCAGTCTAAGGCTGACTTTGATGCATTATGTTGTGTCGCTCCTGTTGGTAACTTACCGTAGAGGTGCATCGGGTATTTGGTGCAGTCATTGCCGCGCCTTTGAAGCCACAAAGTGGACACTACTGACCGGTCTGATGGGTTGGTGGGGGTTTCCATGGGGACCCATTTATAGTATTGGAGCAATAATTACGAATGCAAAGGGTGGCGAACAACCAGTCCAAAATAACGCAATTCTCTTGAGGCACCTCGCTTACAAAATGTATCAAGATGGCAACTATAAAGAAGCCTTCTACGCGCTGCAAGAGAGCCTCCGCCTGGAAGCGAATGAAGATGCTGCCAAACTCCTCGAATACTTGAGGACGAAACAAGTCGCCGAGAAACCCTACGATTATTGGGGGGTTGCGTCGGCAATTCCTTCTGCTATAGTTGCCTTGGCGATGGCGGGAATAATTTTTCGGGTATTTAGTACCCCATCTGGGTACGAGGCTACTTACAAACCTCCGGTGACTCGCAACAAGGCACCTTACGCTAAAACAACAAATAATCCAGAAATAGGTCGCAGTCGCGTGAACGCGATAGCAAACCAATTAGCTGAAATTGTTGCGACGCGGGCCCCCATTGTTGGTACGCACTATGAGGGAACAACGAAGGTCACCGATCACGTTTTGGATAGAAGTAAGTTTTCGGCAGCGGAGTTATATCAATTGGCGGACTCCATAAATGTAGAACTCGGGAAAAATGTGGCAGATTATGACGGATTTATAGCAAGTGCTTATTTCAATGCTCAACTATTTGCTTTGAGTGTTGATGTAATTAATTCTATAGAAAACGGCGTGGCTATAGACAAATTATCAACTGACATCATAAATCTAGGAAAAATGGACTATGTACAGATGTGGCTAAAGACAAGCAATTATTTTAGTTCGTATAATGACCTCTGTAGCCGTTTGAAGCTTTATAAGAAACAG
>Ga0100384_1002339_pt1 | contig 11001 bp, 14 predicted proteins | sample CryGeymeta201508_FD_87087 | JGI IMG/M metagenome (GOLD analysis project Ga0100384, IMG submission 87087) | Groundwater microbial communities from Crystal Geyser aquifers in Utah, USA - Crystal Geyser metaG 2015-08 | ecosystem: Environmental > Aquatic > Deep subsurface > Groundwater | place: USA... | reverse complement strand
TATTATCAAAACTAGCAGATATATACACAAAATTGGGACTTAAACCAAGTTATGTAGAAATGTTTAAAAATCATATTAGAAATCTAGATCCGAATGAAACAAGAGAAAAAACAATACAAGCAAACAGAATATTAAAAAGAAAATGGAACAAAGAAGGATATGGACAAGAATATACAAAATTGAAAATTTATCAACAAACAATAGAAGATTATTTTGAAATCAAAAGAGTTGAAGATTTAATTAGTACACTAAAGAAAACAGTAAATCAAAGGAAAAGAGAAAATAAAATCGTAGAAATCTATACAATATTGTTGGCAGCGGATAATATGGAGGAAATAGGAGCGGAAATAGTAGAAGAAAATGAATGGAAAGATATTGAAGTTGATAAAAAAGAAATGGAAGAAATCGAAATAGAAAAAGAACTAGAAGAAAAAACACTAAAGAAATTAATAGAATATAAAGAAGCTATTAAAAGAATAAATAATAATAGGAGGAAAATGGTATCAGAAAAAGAAATGGTGGAGAAAATGGTAAGAATAAGTCAAAATAGTAAGTTCTATGCAAAAGGTAAAAATATATTCATAATAAACTGGATAAAACAAATTTATAAAAATGAATGGTCCAATAAAGATATTGAAGAAGCAATATCAAGTTTACTTAATAAGAAAAGAAGTAGTAGTGTCAACATCAAAATCAACAAGAAAAATGTAAGAAATAACATACTACGAACAATTACATTTACTTTATATTAAATTAAAATTATCTTCTAATATCCTTATTCCACATTCTTGATAATTCAAATCTACATTATTATAATAAAATTAAATACATATAATATATTATCAATTTCATATTCATTTATAATTGATAATCAATAATATATTACGGTATATTATAATATACTTATAATATTACTATTAAAAATAATATAATTAAATCTAATTATACATATTTTATAAAAGCAAATAAATACAAATAAAAATTAAGTAAAATATTTTTTTACATATTCTTAAAATTTAAATTAGTAGTAAAATGATTTATATTCACAATGCATCTTATTTACAATCTCTTATACTAATATTAGTACTTAATATTAATTATTTATACACATCTTCACATAACAAAATAACTAATTCACTCTTAACTAATAATTGGAGTAGTTATAATAGCTATTTATCAGCATTATCATCACAAGGAGGCTTTTCTCCACCATAAACTATTTTCTGTACCTCAGGCCTAATCAAAATACTCTTCATTAAATCTAAATAAATTATAGGTTGACTTTCATCATTTTTAGCAGAGTAATACTCAACAGCCTAGTTTTAATTATAAAAATATCTATACTTTTCCACATAGTTTCATGAACGTATTAACATTGTTATAATTTAAATCCTTTTTTTCTATTTTGTCTACTAAAATATCTATATTTTGTTTTATAGATTCAATTGTCATTTCGTTTATTTCTTTATCAGTAAGCATTTTCTCTAGAGGTTTTCCTTTCTCTATCTTTTTAGATTCAACTCTAACTTTTAAGGCATTCATCCTTTTTGTAATTACATCTCTAAACAGTAAAATGTTATCAATGTGAAGTTTTATTTGCTTTTTTTCACTCTAACGAAATTTAAGTAATTAAGAAAGTAAGTAATTAAATAAGAAGGTAAAAGTTTAAGTATTATTTTACCTTTTTTTCATTATAAAAGTTCATACAAATTGTATTATGAAGCTTATTAATTTGCATATCAGAAATAGAATACAATGTTGACCAAAAGATTAATTTTCCGTTACTTGGATTATTTTCATATTGTTCAAATACAAGGAAAGCATCTTCCGAAATTATTATAGTCAAATTGTAATCATCGAGACTATAATATTTTTGCTTTTCATTTTCAAATTTACAAATAAAGATATCTTTTATTGATAATAAAAATAGTAATATTACTGACTAACATATTATTAAAGTTTTTTAGTTCGAATATTGATCCAATATGGAATTTTCCATAGAAATTAAGTATCTTTGAGTTGAGTACTTTAAACTGAATAATATTATTAGTTTAGTTATTAGAAAGTTTATTAATTTACAATAAAATTTGGAATGTTTTTAATGACTTCAAGTATTGAAGGTCGATCTTTGTTCCTATTAAATTAATTAATAATCTTTATAAATTTATATAGATAATCTATATGGTTTGAATTAATATAAATTTTACCATGTAATGATATCATCTATTAAATCTCGTCCATCCATAAGTGAAGGGAAGCAAAACTATTTCATTAAATAAGAAATAAAAATGCATTGGGAATTCAATAAATAAACAATAAACAATAAATAAATAATCGTTGTTATTTTTCTAATAATATACATTTGTTTTTGTTAAAACTCTTGGAGGACTTATTGGAAATTGAGAATCAACTATTAGTAGAAAAGTCATAAAATCAGGAACTAATTTATTATCATCGTTAGAATCTAAATCTACTTCAAATTTAATTTTCTTTTTATCAATAATGACTGTAATATAATTTGCAATTTCAAATTCTTTGTATTTTATATAAATTCCTTCAGGGAGTTGTGTTAGCATTTCAATTTCTTAAAATGTTAAAAGAATAAAATAATAAATTATATATCTAATTATTATACCTCGTTCTATTCTTCTTTTTGTAATTTCTGTTAATATATATTTTTTACTTGGTTTAAAAAAATCTAGCATTTTTAATTTATATAATCAATTAATATTAGTTAATAAACTTAAATACTTTAATTATACTTAGTATTACTCATATATTAATATAAATATAATAAAACAAACAAATTTGATTAATATAAACACGTTTATAAACTTATTAGCTGTATTAACTTTATTTACTTAAATGTCAACTTGAATTGATAAAGGAACATGACTAATAACAACTGGCTTTTCACTTACATTATTTTTATGGAATATAAAATGAAACTTATTTAAGTTTAGTAGACCGCTCTTTGGAGTAAGTACATTGAATAGCAAATTCCAGTATTTCTAATTGATTATTATATTAAATTATATAAAATTATATATATTTTTACTTCATTTGAGTTTAAAAGAACCTTTTTCATTCCAATCCAATTATACTCATTTTCTTCATCTGATACGTATATTTCTAATTGGGATGTATCAAATATTTCGAACTTATTAAACACTTTCATTTTAATTTGAATTAAAGATTGTCTATATGTAAAATATTTTAATAATAATTTTAATAATTTACTTAATATTTTGTATCATCAAGTCACTTTTCTTAACAACTTCTACTTCTAAGGAGTTTTTAATTAATTCTTTCATATATTTTGTCTTGATAACAGGAACTTTAAGTATATTTTCATAAAATAATAATCCTTCAATTGTCTTATCAAAAGAGTTTACATGTGATTTCCAATAGAAAATAATATAGTCTATATAAAAGTTAAAAATAATTTAATTTATTTACTTTTTGCAAGGAAATTCTTTAGAATATTTTGTGTGTTTATATCATCAATAAAAGAAAGATCAACACTATTATCGTAAACGATTACTTCACTATCCTCATTATCATCATCTTTATCTTCTTTATTAATATTTTTAATAATATTTTTATTTGAGTTCTTGTGTTTGTTTATGTTAGTTATCTCTGGGGTAGTTTTTTTACTTATTACTAATTTTGTATACAATTTTTGATTTGCGTTATCATTTATTGAATTCCATGTCTTGTCTGACTCTTTTGTAAAGGAAGTTAACGAGTTAAGAAGAACTTTGTTGATCTCAACATTTTTCAAATCCGAATTATGCTCAACAATGATAAACGAATCTAAATTAAATATTGATTTCTCTTTATCTTGAAAGACAATTTCATCTTTGAAGTCAAATTTAATTGATGGCAATACCTAATAAAAAATTATATTTTGTTATATGAAACTTATAATACCACAAATCTTAGTAAAAACCGTTTAATTTCGATTTCTCGTCTATTCGTCTCGTCTTCAAATTTAATAAGCATTTTAATCATAGAGCTTCCAGGTGATCTTGGACATAGTGGGATTTTTAGTTCAAATTCACCATCTTTTGGAATTTCATTTTCAAAGTATATATTATTTAAATTATTTGTCAAAACAACAGAGTTCTCTTCGAAGAAAAACGTAAATCTTTTTATTCCAAAATTACTTTTGTTAATAAGTTTAAATTTATAATATTCCAATTGGTAATTGTAAAGTATTTGTTCGTTTCTGTCAAACTCTATTTCAATATTGTGATTAGGTTCTACGACATCAAAATAAACATTTTTATCTCGGAAAACATGATCTTCGAATGAGCATAAGTACTCATTTTTAGGTTCAGGTGCATTGAAATAGTGTTTAAATACACTGACTTTGAATAAGCCTATTTCAATCCCTTCTAGCTTGATTGGTCCTGCCTGTTTAGGGGTAAAACTTAATACTACTGGGATTGTTGAGTTCATTTCCATAACTAAGTTTTTGGTTTCTAGAAGAATTTCATTATTATCGTTGTTATTGTTGGTATAAGTGCATATTAATTTAATTGACGATATGGAAAGTTGTACCTAAAATATTATTTTATAAAGAATATTTATTAAGAATAATTACACTAAGACAATTTCGAATAAAAATCTTACAATAAATCTTTCTATTTGTATCAATTTTATAAACTTTAGCTTGTGGTTTTTGCTTACTATATGTTATATGTTCTAAATTCTCTAGAATCGTTAAATCCGCATCAGATATTCTTACATACTGCTTGTAATTTTTATCAAACTTTGAAAAGTAATTCCAGCCTCTAGTAATTAATAAATTTTTGTCTTGATCATCAAAAACAGTAAGAGTATTGTTTATAACTTCAATAACTGTAATGTCATCAGTTTTTGGTGGAAGATGAGTATTAGTGGACTTATATAATGAAGTTAGTGATGAATGAGATTTAAGAAAGTGCCTTATTAAAACAGCATCTTGGTCATCAAATTTATTCTTTGAGTATTGCAAGCAATTTTTATAAAATTTAAGTGAGCCTTCGTAGTATTCCGTTGCTAGACATAACTCTCCAAGTTGATTATTCAGAATATTGTTAGAAATCTCCCAATTTTTAATATTTTCAAATATTTTATATAACATACCAAAGCAAAATAAGGCATTTCTTTTAAGATCAAGTCCTTGTTGATTTCTATATGCTAAACCTGCTTGAAAGGTACAAAAACAAAATTTCTTTACGCTAATTGGCTGTGTTAGTAAATAGTATCCAGAAGCTTTTTCAAATAGTAATGGTGTTAAAAATGGAAAAGTTATTTCTTTAATAGCTTTTAAAGCAATTTTAGGAATTTCTTTAAACTTCTTAAGAGGGTGGAAATCATAATATCTTATCATTGTGAATATATAACGTATTATATTTTTATTTCCGTTCTTTTGATATAAATAGTAAGGAGCTTCAACTTCATTTGGCCTTAAATCTTTAGCTACAATAAACATGCATAGATTTAGCATTTCGTTAAGACAATTGAAATGTTCATTCGATTTAGACTAAAGTTAATTAAGATTGTTTTAATATAGTGATAAGACTGTGATAAGATTATTATAATGTTTGTTAAATTTCGTTTAATATTAGTTATATCAGTTATTTACCTTTATATCTCCGATAAGAATTTTTATATTTTCAATGCAACTATCAAAATCTCTTAAATGAAATTGAATAATAGTAAGAACATATAATTTTTTTTCCATCGGTGTTAACTAAGTTGAATATATATATGTAAATATATGTAAATATATAAGAGTTATTAGTTATCCAAAAATTATTCTTACTTTGTAAATGTTTAAATTTTGTACATATTCTACCTTCTCAGTTCCTTTAAATACATTCAAAAATGAATTTCTAAATCCTTTTTTATTATTCATTATATCATCATCTAATTCAGAGATAAATTTTTGTAAGTAAGGCTTTATAAACTCAGTCACAAATTGAATCATTAATTTTTTAAATGAATCTTTTTCGTCTTGGGTAACCAATAGTCCTTTTGGTTGATTTTGATTATTTGTCTTTCTATAATTACTATACAAAGTTAAACTATGTATATAAGGCTCCCATATATCGTAACCTTGATCATTATTACTTATTAAATTAATTTCTGTATAAAACACCAGCGCGTTAGGATTTTTTTCTTTTACAAGTTTAATCTTTTGAACAATAAAATCGTTAGATAATTTATCTGCCTTAGGATCATATACAATAATAATTAAATTTGGCATTTTTATTTCGTAAATACTTTCAGTAAGTAATAAAGGTAAATTTTTTCTTTTTAAGCCGTCTAAGTCTTGTATTTCATCTTTAATATTCATTACAAATATATGACCGAATGGTTGTTGGTACATCTCATGTTCATTAAAATATAAGGCTTCAAATATTATTCTTTCAAATTCTATATACCAAGGGTATGATTTATTTTTTAAGTATTGAAAGAAACTTGCAAATGAATCAATAGTTATAAACTTATCAACAGTCCACTCAGGGCAATTCTTTGCAAAACAATTTTCAAATATCTCTCCTAAGTCTTTAAAGTTAAACTTTTTAAAGGATTCAGAATCAAAGAAGTCTAAACGGAAATTCTTAATCGGAATAGTTTTATCTGAAACAATAAAACTTATTGTTGTATTCATTAAATGACCAAAAGGTCTTAAGAATTCAGCGGGTGTTAAGTTATTTTTAGCGATTGTTGCTTTTGCTAGTTCGGTGCTGTAGACTATACATGTAGGAACATAAATTTGTGTTATCCAATCAAGAAATTTATTTGTGTTAGTATTGTTATCCATTTTATATGTTTTTAATTTAATTATATTATTTTATTGGTTTAAGTAAATTTATTAATTTAACAGTATTAAGTTATACATATTAATTATATTTTATATTATAATTAAAGTGACATGACATATGATATAAACTTTTTTGATATATAATTCTTTTTAATTCAATATAATTCTTTAATTATTATTTACTCAAATTAAAAATGAATATCAAATAAATCAAAGGTAGATAAGTAATACAACTTTAATTCTACCTTCTCACAAAATTTTAATTCTCTTTATAACCGAGTAAAGAAATAAGAATTATCTATAAGTTTTTAGAATTAGTACAATACTCATATGTACTATTACTATCTAATTATATCATATTCACTTTCCTTCTTATTGTAATTTTAATCCTAAAAATCGTATTCCACTAAGTATTTCTGACATCTCTGGCATTCTATTCATTTGCAATTTTGAAAATATGACCTTGTTATTACAAAATATTTCAAAAGCATTTGTTGTTGTTAAAATAGATGATACTTGTCCACAAATAAAGAACAATCCGATTCCAACCATAAATTTATGCTCAAGCATATAGTTGAAGTAATAATCAGAAAGAAAAGGATAATAATGTCTGTATTGATGGCTGGCCATCATAAGGGCTAAGCTAAGTATTAATCGTAAGTGACCAAACCATCTATGATTTATATAAAAATTATTAATTATTGTCTTACCCTGCTATAGTTTTATAAATTCCTTGAACAGGATATTCTTCTCCCGTTACTTCGACATTTCTGTATGTCGATTCAAAATATCTACGAAGTTCTTCGTAATTTTTAGCGTAAGATCAAGATGTACTAAATTATATTTATTTAGTTAGATAGTTAGTATTAAGTTTTTTAAGGCTTATTTAGGTATATTTAATATTAAATTCTGATCTTTATAATATTTCTTATTAAATTCTTACCAATATTGAACATGAATTTTAACTCTTTGTGGAATATTATTTGTGTTTATTTGTTCTTGTTCATATTTTACTTTTAATTCTTTTCCTTGGTCTTTTACTGTCATTTGTTCTGGATGATAATGATTAGCTTTATTAGGTTGAACATAACTACGACTATCACTATTGTCATGGCTGTGGCTGTGACTATTATCATAATTTTGATTATGAAGGTCTGTTTGAACATGACCTGTATTTATATAAATTATATATTGAAAATTTAAAGTTATAAAAGTTATACCTGTTGATTTCATATCTTTATTTGATTTTGGATCAGAATTTGACTTATTTAAAAAATCAAATAAAAATGTAGCAAGTAGTAAACCCCATACTACTTTATCTAGCTCCATTTTTACTTATACTTAAAGTATTATAAAAAAATATGAAATAAAATATGTAAATTATATTTATTATGAATATTGTATTTTATAAATTAAATTAAAGTTTATTTTATTTTAAAAGGTAAATTTAATTTTGAATAAATTAATATATAATTTTTATTATTTTCTTTAATTATATAATAAGTCTTGGCAATGGCTCAAGAGATCTTTAGTATTCAAGAATATAAATCTGAGTTATTTAAGGCCATAATAAATAATAATTTTAAAGAAGCGATTTCACATCTAAAACAAGAAAATTATAACTTTTGGGAGATAACAGAAGATAATAATTTTACAGGTAATCATCTAACTATTGTAATAAATAAATTACTTATTCAAACAAGCATAAATTAAAATATATTAATGATTTAGTTCTTCACAGAGCAGTCTATTGTAATTCAAACTATCTTGTTTTTTCTATTGTTGAAATTATAACAGACAGAATAAAAGATCCAAAATTACGAGCTGAAGCTTTAAAAATATTCATTAACAAAAAAACAGATAATGGAGATACAGCAATTGCATACGCTTCATACAGAGGCAATATTGACATTATAAAATTATTAATAAATAACGGAGCAGATATATACGCCTTAACAAATACAGGCCAGAATGTAATACATATAGCTTCTCAAGGTGACCAGCCAGAATCTATAATTTTCTTTAAAGACAAATATAAATTAAATATAAACTCAAAAGATTCGTCTGGCTCTACTCCATTACATTGGGCATGTCATACTGGCTCTGAACTAAGTTTAAACTTTTTAATTTGTTTTGGAGCTGATATCAATGCCAAAGATGATGTTGGAATTACTCCTTTACATTTAGGAGCTATTTCGGAAAAAAATAGAATAATTAAGAAATTAATTCAATATGGAGCAGATAAATCAGCAAAAGATAATAAAGGAAGAACTCCGTATGATATTGCGAAAGAGAGAAATAAAAATACTACATTAGAATTATTAGTTGATAGAGAAAACTCACTACTACATAGCTTATGCCTAGAACAACAAATTAGAAAATCAGATCAAAGCAGAAATAATATTGTTTTCTTTGTGATTATACATATACTTATTGAGTCGATAATTTATTGTATTATACTACCTTGTAAGTTTATTATAATTTAATTACACATAAATTTTTAATATTTATTAGTTAATAGTTTCAATAGTATTGTTTCTTACTTTTATATTGCTTACTTTGTGTATCTGATAGTCATTTTTATAGCATTAATATATTCTGATCCTGGAATACTTGTGGCGAATAAATTAATAACACTTCTTAGTTTAGTAGAAAATCATGAAAATATTATTGATTATTGTCCTATATGCATTGTAAGTATAATAAATAACAATAAATAGGTCCAAAAAAAGATTAATTCAATACATTGCATTATTTGTAATATTTGTATAGAAGACTTTGATCATCATTGCTTTTGGGTCAACAACTGTATTGGCGCAAATAATTTAACAAAATTTATAGTTTTTCTAGTTTCAGTCTCATTTAATTTACTATTGAATCTTTTTCTTTGCTTATATAGTAATAATTGTTTATAATTATGTTAGGTTTTTTCTATTCATATGAAGGTGAATATAAAACATTTCCTAATGTTTATATATTTGTTGAAAGTTTACCTGATATTGCTATATTAGTATTAAAAATCATTGTTTTAGTAATTGTTTCAATGTTTTGTATTCCTGTCTTGATATTAACAGGAAGTAATATAAGAAGATATCTAGAACATAAGCCTCGAACATTAAATTCTAATCTTCAGCTTGAAAAACTAAAAATTAAATTATTAGGAGATAAAAACTTAGGTATAATTATATATATTAACTTAATACTAGAGTTTGAAGACGGAGAAAATTTAATAAAATACAAAGAATAAAAAAGAATAAACTTATTATAATTGAAACATAATGTTGAGTTTGATATTTATAAAAGTGTTGAGTTTTATAATCGAGTTAAATAATATTAATTAATTTATTTAAAAAGAATAAAAGTTAGTTTATTACATTTAACTTATTTATAATAATTTTTAAAATAAACAAATAAACTGATTAATTTATTATTACTTATTATTTACTTAAACTACTAAATATTTAGTTAATATTTAGTTAATTTTATTGTATACACGAATTAATATTATTATTAAGAGAAAATGAAAATGCGTTCATCAAACCAAAAGGGAGATAAAAAAATCCATTGGAGAATATTATTTTTAATGTTATACTTAACAGCTGTATTTATCTTACAAAAAGTTCTAACAAATTATTTATACAATCCTAGCTTAACTTATTTAATTTCAATGAATGAGAACAAAACCTTCAGTCAAGGTATATTTAATTTTTTTACTGTAATTACATACGCAACGACAATTACTCCTTATTTGATATTACTTGCTGTTGTATATACTTTCACAAATATTTATAAATCGTTTATATTACTTATGGTTGTTTTAAATACATATTTATTCGGAGGATTAATCAAACTTATATTAGCAGAGCCTCGTCCATTTTTTGAAAATGAAATAATAACAAATCATGATTACTCGTGCAGTATTGGTTATGGTAATCCAAGTGGACATTCTACTTCTGGAACTGCCTTTTATTTAGCGCTATGGCATATTATATTTGAATCTTCAAAGCTAAAAGAAAAAAAAATAATAAAGTATTCATCTCTTGCATTTATTTGCTTATTACTATTAATTATTTTTTTCGGACGCTTTCTTTCTGGTACTAACTCGTTCGATCAACTTATATTTGGTTTGATGATCGGATTAGGAATTTATTTATGTATTTTTCATGTTCTATGTGTAAATG
>Ga0100384_1002300_pt1 | contig 11112 bp, 7 predicted proteins | sample CryGeymeta201508_FD_87087 | JGI IMG/M metagenome (GOLD analysis project Ga0100384, IMG submission 87087) | Groundwater microbial communities from Crystal Geyser aquifers in Utah, USA - Crystal Geyser metaG 2015-08 | ecosystem: Environmental > Aquatic > Deep subsurface > Groundwater | place: USA... | reverse complement strand
TCGTTTGCGTATCTGAAAAACACCTGTGGCGGGTTCGGCCTGCCCCATTTGTTGTAGGCGATGCAGCCTGCCGGATAAGTGGCGAGATAAGGCACGCCGTTGACGATATCGAAACGGAAGTGGTTGAGGCTGTTCGGCTCGGGCACGCTGTCGCGGAAGTCGTTTCTCCAGACAATGCTTTTGCTATTCGGCAGGTTGAAGGTGACGGTCTCGTCCAGCGGGGTGCGCTCGGAACTATCCAGATAGGCATATCCGCCCAGGTTATAGCTCCGTTCCGACACGATAACTTGACCGTCATGCAGTTTCACTTCCTCCTTCCAACGCATTGTGGACGAGCAGGCGCTGATGCTCGCTCCCAGCATCAACAGCATTCCAAGTTTGACGATTCGTTTCATCATTCCATTGTTGGTTATCATGCTGCGTTCCTCCACTCCGGTTGTATTGCATGCTTCGCATCGTTCGCCGCACGAATTCGCCATCGCTGTTCGCTGTCGCCCATGATGTCGTCGTCCCCCGCACCACCGATCAGCAGGTCGGTTCCACCTCCACCCGCCAACACATCGTTCGCAGCGCTGCCCACCAGGATGTCATCACCCGCCCCGCCTGCCAGCCAATCACCTTGTTGTGTGGAGCCGAATTGCGTTTCGCCTTGTGAGATGGCAAGGGCGGTGTCGATGGCGCTGTCGGCATATAGTTTGTCGTCGCCAGCACCGCCCGTGAGGATGTCCGCATCGGCTCCGCCGATGAGAATGCTTTTGGTTTGGGTGGGATCGACACCGGGGGTTTGTCCTGTTGCACTGGCATCGACGATGTCGCGCCCGGCACCCGCATCCACGTAGTTGTCGCCGCTGCCGGCATGGATGATGTCGTTGTCTTTGCCGGTCAGGAGGGTGTCGTTGCCATCGCCTGTGGTGAGTGTGTTGATGCCATCGCCCGCGTTGAGGTAGTTGTCGCCTTCGCCCGCGTTGAGGGTGTCGACATCTTTGCCGGTGAGAATGGTGTCGTTGCCATCGCCTGCGGTGATGCTGTTGTTTCCATCTGCGGCGATGATGGTGTTGTTGCCTGCGCCCGCATTGATGATGTCGTTGTTTGCGCCACCTTCGATGATGTCGTCACCTGTACCTGCGCTGATGGTGTTGTACCCATTCCCCGCCGCGATGGTGTTGTTGCCGTCGCCGGCGTTGAGGGTGTCGTTGTTGATGCCGCCGATGATGCTGTCGTTGCCGCTGCCCGCGTTGACGCTGTTGTTGCCGTCGCCTGCCTCGATAAAGTCATCCCCGCCCTGGGTGGCGTTGATGCTGTCGCCGCCGCCACCGCCTGCGATGTGGTCGTTGCCGCTGCTGCCGTTGAGCGTATCCGCACGGGTGAGGTCGGGCTGGCCGGGGTCGAGGATCCAGTTGTCGAGGTCGTCGCGCTGGTTGTAGGTGTAGGTATGGCTATCCACGATGCGGACGGTGTAGGGATTGCCGTGGGCGTCGGTGCGGTTCTCGTCGTGGGCGTTTTCTTGTACATGCAGGATGTCCCACTTCCAGGTGGGATCAATAACCGTTCCCGCTGCCAGGGTGTTGGTGAATTCCATTTTCTGCGCATCGGCGCGACTGCCACTAAAGCTGATGTCGCGCGCGGTGACGGGCATGACGGGGGTCGGTGCTTGCGGCTGGGCGATGGGCTGCGGGGCCTGGTATGCGGTTGCATCGGCGAGGCTGATGCCCATGCCGTTGCCCGCAGCGGGGCGGTAACCCTTGATCAGCATCGCGCCGTCCACCAGCAGGTCGCCACCGTTCGCACGGTCGCCGGTGACGAAGGTGTAGAGGTGGCTTGCACCGTTCGCGTCTTTGCCTCGGAAGACTTTGTTGTCGCCGTATTGGGTGCCGCCGGTGAGGACGATGGAGCTAGCCGTGTCGTCGCGCAGGTAACCTCTGCGATCACTGTCGAGCACGGTATCGATGCCTTGCCCTGTTCCTGTATTGAGAACGTAAGTGTCCACGCCGATGCCGCCCAGTAATGTGTCGCTGCCCTGCCCGCCGTTCAACACGTCGTCACCCGCGTTGCCCACCAGCAGGTCGGCCTTCGTTCCACCCGTCAACGTGTCCGCACCGTTGCCGCCGAGCATGAAAGCTCCGTGGCTCTGGGTGTCGGTGGCGCTCATGCCGCCTGCTCCTGCCTGCACGTACCAGTCGCGCAGGTAGGGAAGTATGGAAAAAATGAGTTGTTTTTCTGACGCGGTGAATTGCACTGCGCCCGCACCGAGGTCGGGCGCAATTTGGTTCAGGTAGGTCTGGAAGTATTCGAAGCCTTTGAGCAGGTAGTTGCCGCTAGCATCCTTTGCGTCGAGATTCATGCGGCCTTCGGTTTGCAATTGTTGTAGCAGGCTGGGTATGGCTGGAGTATTGGCCGTAGCCGCTGTGCCGGAATAGGTATCGGTGATGTCGAAGCGGATGCCGTTACTGCCTTCGTTGGCGGCGCTCAAGTCGGTAAATAGTTGCTTGGTGGCATCCGTCGCATTGGTGCTGTCTTCGTAATACATCTGCATGGCGAAGGCAATCAGCGCGCGACTGACGTTGTTAGGCACGCCGCTGCCGGTCAGTTGCCCCGCCCAGTCGCTGGTGGTGAGGCCGCCGTCCTGTGCCAACTTCCACAGGTCGCTGGTGAAGCGGGTGACCATGGCGTCGGTCGCGCCGGTTGCCGGGTTGATCACCGTGGCTTGGTGTTGCACGAGGCGTTCGATGAAATTGGCATCAGTCGTGTTCGTCGCAGCAGTTGTATGCGCAAACAGGTTCTCATCAAAAATCATCTTCAACAAATCGGGCAGCTTGATGCTGGCTTGCCCCAGGGTGTGGTCGGTAGATGTGCTGTCTTTCGTGTCGCCGCTTTGCAGCATGGCTGTCAGCAAGGCTTGCGAATGCAGGCTGATGTTCCCTGTGATGACCGGCATGCTGTTCTGTTGTTCAAGATCGCTCTGGCTCGTGCCGATGCGGTCGAACATTGATACGGGCGGTACTGACAGGATTTCATTCTGGACGTTGATGTTGGTTACGTTGGCCTCGTTGGGCACAATGCCTGTTGCCGCATTCGTTGCTTCAACGTAGCTGGCAAGCGATTGCAATTGCTCCGTGGTGTAAAGCGGCTGGCCATTGGCCGTCTCGCCGGTCAAATAGGCGAGCAGGTCTTGCGCAACGGAGTGCGTGACGAGGTTGCCATTGTCGAGGGTGGTGTAGTATTCTGCCGCGTTGCGGAACGGGGCCTGGTCGAAGGTGGTGGCGCTGCCACCAAACATGACTGCCATCAATGAGGCCAGCCCGCCACCCAGAGAATGGCCGGTGAAGCTGATGGTCGCATTTGCCGGTGCGCTGGCTTTGACTTGCAGGTAGTAATCCGCTGCTTGCCTGAGTTGGTCTGGCAGCATGCCCAACGCCAGCGGGACGTTGCCATGGAACCAGTCGCCATCTCCACCTGTGCCGGCGAAGGAGATGACGATTTCGGTGCTGGTGGAAAGGGTTGCTCCATTGCCGAATACAGATGCTTCAAATCCAGAGCCATCGTCCACTTTCCTTCTGTCTGCTGGCTCAATCCATCCTTCAGGTATGGGGAATTTATTGATGTCGGCGCGTGTGGATTGATATGCTCTGCCAGCCATCAGTGCGTATTCAAGTGTTGTGATCATGATTATTTCGCTCCCTTAAACATAGTGCTGCACGGACAATGTTGCGCATCGAAATTTTCCCGCTGGCAATAATTTAAACAGGCCTCGTAAGAAGGTTGATCCCTGAACCAACCCATCCCCACCCATTTGCCTTTGCCATTACCCGCCATCTCGCCGCAATCTGGCCCCTTCGGCATCGCCTCCCTCAGGATGGTGCGGAATTCGGGTTGTGGATAACGCGCGATGATTTCCTGAATCGTTTGCGACGGTACGGGACTTAACCTGATATTTTTTGCTTTAGCATCCGGCTCGGATTGAATCAGGTTTGGCGTTTTTATCTCGGCGGGTAGTTCCTGCAAAGTAATGCGCTTCCACTCTTTGCCTTCGTATTTGAATACAACATAGGGCGGGTTGGGTCTGCCCCATTTGTTGTAGGACAGGCAGCCCATGGTATTCGCAACGATGTAAGCCGAGCCCTCATATACATCCAGCAACATCGGCAAGAAACTGGCGGTGCCTATATCCTCGCTGTAGTGGTCTTCCCATGTGATGGTTTGATTTGTGCCGGGCATGGTGAAGCTCAGGCTTTGCTCTTTGTAAGGGGGCTTCTGCCCGATCTCATGCCGCCCGCCGCGCTCGACCGAACGCTCCGCAATGATCTTGCTTCCATCATGCAGCAGCACTTCTTCCTTCCAGCTATCGCCGCCTAATCCCAGGAACCCGGCACAGGCACTCATGCTTGCGCCAAGCGTCAAGAGCATTGCAATGTTGACGATTCGTTTCATCATTCCGTTTTGCTTGTTCATGCCGATTCCTTCCAAGTAGTCATATCTGTTCAATCTCATCTCTCCCTCCCCGCCTCCTGAAACGCCCCCATCACCGGCGACAACAAATATTCAAGAATGGTTCTCGTCCCCAGATGTATCTCTGCCGTGACTTGCATGCCGGGACTGAGGGCGTGTTTGATGCCGTCAACGATGAGTTCCTGGGCTTTGAGATCAACCAGTGCGCGGTAGGCGTAAGGTTGGCCGTTGGGTGATTGGGCAGTAGGCGGCGCGGATGCGCCTGTGCCTTGCTGGCTGGTGTCGGTGGCGTCGGCACTGAGGTGGGCGACTTCGCCTTGCACCATGCCGTATTTCTGGAACTGGTAGGAGGCGAATTTGATCTTGACGGGTTCACCCAGGTGGATGAAGCCGATGTCCTGATTGGACACCCACACTTCGGCTCTGAGTATCTCGTCCTTGGGGACGAGGGTCATGAGGATGGTGCCGGGGCTGATGACGGTGCCGATGGTGTGGGTGGCGACGTCTTTGATGATGCCGTCTTGCGGGGCTTTGAGTTCGAGCAGGCCGTTGCGGTATTGCTGTTTGGTGACTTCGGCCCGGGTCTGGTCGAGCTTGCCGCTGAGGTCGGCGCGTTCGGCTTGCAGGCGTTGGCGGTAGTCGGCGCTGATCTGTTCGAGTTTGCGGTTGGAGGCGGCGAGTGTGGCTTTTGCGCTTTCGATGAGGTATTGCTGGGTTTTGAGGTCTTGTGACTTTTCGGTGTATTCGCGTTGTTTGTCGGCGGCTTCGAATCTACTGACGTAGCCGTCTTTGGCGAGATCGGCGAATGCTTCGGCTTGCTTTTGATAGTGCGGCAGGGTTTCGGTGAGTTTGGTGCTGGCTTGTTTGGCGGCGGCCAGTTCGCTTTGGGCTTTGTCGCGGATGCTGCGTTCTTCTTCGAGGGCGGTGTGGTAGGCGTGACGGTTGGCGCGGTATTGGGCGAGTGCTGCGCGGTAGAGGGATTCGGGTTCGTTATCTCGTCGTTTGAAGTCGCGGTCGCCCAGTTCGGCATCGATGCGGCGCAGCGCGATCTGTTTGAGGAGGTAGTCGTTGCCGATGGCTTTGCCATCTGCATCGGACAGGGTGGTGTCCAGACGCATAAGGACTTGCCCGGCTTTGACATGCTGACCTTCGCTGATGAGGATCTCGCTGATGAGGCCTTGCTCGAAGGGCTGGACGATCTTGACGTAGCTTTGCGGGATGAGTTTGCCTTCGGCACTGGCGACGATATCCAATTTGCCGAAGACGGCCCACAGGATGACGGCAAACAGCAGGGCAAGCAGGATGCGCAACATGGCTTGCGCGAACGGCGCCGGCGGCTGGTTCTGCACGCGCAACAAGCTGGGGGCGAAGTCTTGCGGGTCGACACCGACGATGCGCGCCTTGCGCGCGACTTTTTTAGCAGCCGCCATTGGGGTTCCTCGACAAGTTTATCTTTGTTGGTTTCGCATCGTTGGATGCGCTTGCCGCCGGGAAAGACCCTGCACGGACGAGGGGAACTTACTTGATTTTGCTTGGCGGGACAATATGCCGAATGGCCTATATCGGTATAGATCCAAATTGGCCTATATACTTTTGGCGCATGCCGCCCCTCCTTGGAGAAATAGGCGACATATTCACCGCATCGAGCGCGATGAATGATAGGAGGTGCGGTGATTCGGTGTTATATTCAACGCATGAAACGCGGCGATTACATCAAATACATCTGGCAACATCCTGAGTGGCCTCAATGGCGATTCGACGCCGCGCGCCTTTCAAAATTGCTCTCCAGCGTCACTCTGGAGAGAGGCCGATTGCTCGGTCGCATGCAGGCGATGGGCTTCAAGCTGGCGGAGGAAACGACGTTACGGATGCTGACGGAAGATGTCATCAAATCCAGCGAGATCGAGGGTGAGAAGCTGGACAAAGCGTCGGTGCGTTCTTCCTTGGCCAGACGGCTGGGCATGGATATCGGTGCGTTGGCACCGGCAGATCGGCATGTGGATGGTGTCGTGGAAATGGTGCTCGATGCAACACAACGGTATGAGCAACCCTTAAGCAAAGAACGCTTGTCGGGCTGGCATGCCGCACTCTTCCCAACCGGTTACAGTGGCTTGTCAAAGATTGGCGTCGGGATTTACAGGACGGATGTCGATGGACCGATGCAAGTGGTCTCTGGAGGCATCGGCAGAGAGAAGGTGCATTTCGAAGCTCCACCGGCGGAACGTCTTGAACAAGAAATGATGCGCTTCCTCGACTGGTTCAATCAGACTCATGGGCTGGACCCGACCCTGAAGGCTGGTCTCGCGCATCTCTGGTTCGTCACCCTTCACCCCTTCGAGGATGGCAACGGGCGTATCGGACGCGCCGTGTGCGACATGGCATTGGCGCGTGCGGATGGTTCCTCCCATCGGTTCTACAGCCTGTCGGCGCAGATCCAGCGCGAGCGCAAGGTTTACTACGATGCGCTGGAATTCGCCCAGAAAGGCACGCTTGATGTCACAGGCTGGCTGGAATGGTTTCTGGACTGCCTGCTACGGGCGATCCTGGATGCCGGAGAACAGATGGAATCCGTGATGATCAAGGCAGCATTCTGGCGCCACTGGTCTGGCACATCCATGAACGTACGCCAAGTAAAAATGCTCAACAAGATGCTGGATGGATTTGAAGGTCATCTGACTAACAAGAAATGGGCAAGCATGAATCAATGCTCTCCCGATACCGCGTTGCGCGACATCAGGGAACTGGTGGAGCACGGCGTGCTGGCCAGTGCCGGGGCGGGCGGTCGCAGTACGCATTATGTCTTGTGCGAGGGGGAGATCAGGGACCCCGTGCCATCAGTCAGGACATGAGACGCTACGGCATGCTGGAGCAGTGTTTAGTTGTCCGCAAAGACCCGGCCTAACGCAATCACAGACTCCGCATCCAACTGCCCGCAAGCCGCCTGAAGTTTGAGGTTGTTCAGGATGCTGTCGTAGCGCGCCTTGTGCCAGTCGCGTTGCGCGATGGAAAGTTGTTGCGCAGCCTGAAGCACGTCGATGTCGGATTTGATGCCGCGTTCGCGGGCGGACTCGGCACCTTTCCGGTTCAGTTCAGCCGATATCACCGCCTGATGCGACGAAGTTTCGCGCACCGCACTGGCGCGCCAGGTGTACCAGGCTTCCTTTACGCTCATGCGCGCTTGGCGGCGTGCAGCTATCAACTCTTGCATGGCTTTATCTTTCAGGGCCAGTGCTTCGCGCACCTTGGCGCTTTGTCCGCCCCCCACCGAAAGCGGCATATTGAATTGCAGACCGACGCTGCCGACATAGGAATCAAAACCCGCCTGCCCGCCGGTGATACCGGCCGCCTGCGAGGTCTTGCCGTAGGAGGCGACCAGATCGAGCGTGGGCTCGTAGCCCGCTTGCTGCTTGCGTACTTCTTCGTTGGCGGCATCCAGCCCACTCTGGGCGGCAAGTAAAGCGGGATTGTTTTCCTCCGCGATCGCCAACCAATGTTCCAGCGTATCCGCGCCCATCTGTGGCGAGGGGTAGTCATCAGATAGTTTGGGCGGCGAGAGTTCGAGCGGGCCGATGATTTGCTCCAGTGCGCCCAGTTTGATTTCCAGTTCGCTTTGCGCCATAGCTTGCTCGGCCAATGCCTGTTCGTGCCTGGCACGCGCATCTTCCAGCTCGGTTCGCGAGAGGATGCCTTTTGCATTGGCACGTTGCGAGAGTTCGAGTTGCTGCTGTGCGGTCTGCACCTGTGCATCGGCTGCTTGCACGTTGTCGCACGCCTGCATGCTATCGAACCAGGCTTGCGTCAGGCGCACCAGCATGTCCTGACCGGCTGCATGCAATTGGTGATCGGCCTGCTGCCAGCCAAGCTTGCTCTGTGAGAAGGCGATCATGCTGCTGTGCCGCCACAGCGGTTGCGTGAAACTCAGCTGAGCCGAACTCATGTTGTAGGCTTCCAGCGGCACATTGGCGGGCGGCGGTGATGTGCGGGTTGTGTATTCGCGGCGGTTGTTGCTGGTGCTGGCGCTGATGCTGCCTTGAATGAAATTGTCCGCTGCGGCTTGGGTGATGCGCTCCCGCGAAGCGCTTAGATTGGCTTGCGCGGCCAGGAATGCCGGATCATTGCTCAAGGCGCGCGCCACCGCTTCCTTGAAGCTGAGCCCGGATGCCGGGGTGGCCAGCAGCAGCGTGGCGCAGAGAAAAGCAAAGCGTTGCAGTTTGCGCAAACCGTTGAGTCGCACGTTTTCTTGCCTATCGAACTGGGGCAGCATGTGCCACGGGGGTTGCCGCATCGGATGAGGTGCCTGCTTCCTGCGTGCCGAACTTGAGCACCTCGTCCACTTGCAGGGATTTGGGCAACTGGTGCGTGATGAACAGCATGGTCACCTGCCCCTTGAGCTTGTTGATGGTCGTCGCGAAGTGCTCGGCGGTTTGCATGTCAAGGTTGCTTACCGCTTCGTCGAAGATCAGCACGCGCGGGCGCTTGAGCAAGGCGCGGGCGATGGCGATGCGCTGCTTCTGTCCGCCCGAGAGGCCCACACCGTTCTCGCCGACCGGCGTTTGGTAGCCCTGCGGCAGCTGTTCGATGACTTGATGGATCTCGGCCATTTTGCACACGTGCACGATCTCTTCGAAACCGGCATGCGGGTTGGCGAGTTGCAGGTTGTCGTAGAGGGTGCCGGAGAAGAGGCGTGTCTCCTGCGGCACGACGCCGAAGTTGGCGCGCAGTTCGTTGGCCGCGAGGTGGCGCAGATCGTAACCGTCGAGCAGGATGCTGCCGTCGCTGGGCCAGTAGAAACCTTGCAGCATCTTGGCCAGCGTGCTCTTGCCGCAGCCCGAAGGCCCCATCAGTACGGTGAGTTTGCCGGGTTGCAGGGTGAGACTGAGGTTGCGGTACAGATAGGGGTGTTTGTCGCTGTAGCGGAAGCTGACGTCCTTGAGTTCGACGCAGCCCCCTGCCCCGCCCTGCGCGCGCGCCGGTGTCAGGGAATAGGGTTCGTTGGGTACATCCATCAAGTCACCCAGACGCTTCACGGCAATGTCAGCCTGCTGGAATTCCTGCCACAGACTGGCCAGGCGCAACATGGGCTGTGTCATGCGCGAAGCAAACATCTGGAAAGCGACCAGCATGCCGATGGTGAAGCCGTTGTTCTGCATCACCAGTAGCGCACCCACCACCAGAATGGACAGCGTCATGACCTCCTCCAAGGCATTGACCACAACGTTTAAGGAGTTCGAGAGTTGTTTGGTCGCAAAACCCGCAGCAAGATACTGCGCCAGATAGTCGCCATATTTCTGCACCAGCACCGGTTCCATCTGCAGGGATTTGACGGTTTCCATTCCGGCGATGTACTCGGTGACAAAGGCCTGGTTCCTGGCGCCGAGCAGAAACTGTTGGTCGAGCCGCTCGCGCAGGGCGGGTGTGACCAGCAGGCTGGCCAGGGTGATGAGCGACATCAGCAGCAAGGCGATGAGACTCAGTTGCCAGCTGTACCAGAACATGACCGCGAGGAAGATCAGCAGGAAGGGGAAATCCAGCAGCAGCGACACCGCAGCGCCGGTGATGAATTCGCGCACGGTCTCGACGCCCTGCAAACGGGCCACCAGCGTGCCGGTGGGACGTTGCTCGAAATACGGCACGGGCAGATGCAGCATGTGGCGAAAGACATGACTGCCCAGCACGGCGTCGATGCGGTTGCCGGTATGCAGCACGAAGTACTGGCGCAGCCAGGTCATGGCGCTGGAGAACAGCATGAACATGACCAGCCCGACGGCGATGGCGATGAGCGTGCTCTGCGTCTGGTGCACCACGACCTTGTCGATAATGACCTGGGTGAACAACGGTGTGACGAGACCGACAAGCTGAATCGCCAGCGAGGCGATCAGCACATCGCGCCAGATGCGCTTGTGTTTCATCAGCTCGGGAATGAACCAGCGGAAGCCGAACGGTTCTGGCTCCCTGGGCGAACTGGCCGCTTCTTCTCCCTCGCTTGCGTTTTGTTCCTTGCGGGCGATCAGCAGAATGTCGGTACGGAACAGTTTGAAGAATTCATCTATCGCAATCGTTTCCGGCGATTCCGATCGGCCCGGAAGAACATCAGTTGTCCGCCACTGGCCTTAATGAGCAACACGGGTATGGTGAGTACGGGGGATTCTTCTGCTTCCGGTTGCGCTGGTCTATCTGGTTCGGCAGAAGACTTGTCCTGCTCGGCATCGGGCTTGTCAGCCGTCTGCGCTGCCGGCTGGGGGCGCAGAAATGCGACTGCCGGAAACGGGAGCTGCTCGAGCGATGCAAGTGTCTTGCTATCCAGATTCCGCTCGCCGACCTTGAAGTCCAATGCCTGCAATGCATTGAGCACGGCCACGCGCGAGTATGGGGGCGGGAACTGTTGACGAATGAGTTGCGGATCGAAAGGTAAACGGAAGATGCGCGACAGACTGCCGATCAGCCATAGCATGTCTTGCCCTGTGTGATGCATTACGCGCCTTTCTTCCGGAGGGATTGACTATTCGGGTTCCCGCGACGCTTTCACTGCAAATATTCTCCGACGCGGGAAGGTGTCACCTTCCCGACTGGATACATGATGAAAGCGTGAACTGCTTCGGGCGTTACTTCTTGCCGCCGTTGACGGCGGCCTTCAGGGTTGCGCCGGCCTTGAAAGCGGGCGCCTTG
>Ga0100384_1002282_pt1 | contig 11174 bp, 10 predicted proteins | sample CryGeymeta201508_FD_87087 | JGI IMG/M metagenome (GOLD analysis project Ga0100384, IMG submission 87087) | Groundwater microbial communities from Crystal Geyser aquifers in Utah, USA - Crystal Geyser metaG 2015-08 | ecosystem: Environmental > Aquatic > Deep subsurface > Groundwater | place: USA... | reverse complement strand
CCGACCATCGAGCGCAAGCTGCACACCCTGCTGGACGTGGGCCTTTCTTACATCCGCCTCGGCCAGGCCGCCACCACGCTGTCGGGCGGCGAAGCGCAGCGCGTCAAATTGGCGCTGGAACTGAGCAAGCGCGACACCGGCCGCACGCTTTACATTCTGGATGAGCCCACCACGGGTTTGCACTTTGCCGATATCGACCTGCTGCTGAAAGTCTTGCACCAGCTGCGCGACGCGGGCAACACCATCGTGGTGATTGAGCACAACCTGGACGTCATCAAAACGGCAGACTGGCTGATCGACATGGGCCCCGAAGGCGGTTCGGGCGGCGGCACTGTGGTGGGGGTCGGCGCGCCCGAAGCTTTGGCCGCCAACCCGGCCAGCCACACCGGGCGTTATCTGGCCAAAGTACTTCGAGGAAATATGGGGAAGGCATGAGCCAACGGGTTTAGACTGGCAGAAAGATGCCGCGGTGATTCCGTGGCACAAATAAAAAATCGTGCCCTGAGGAGACAACCCATGCACACCCAGTTTGATGACTTGCAAACCACCGGCGCGCGCCGCAACAAGGTAGTCAGCGCAGCCGAGGCCGTGCGCCTGATTCACGACGGCGATACGGTGGCCACCGGCGGCTTTGTCGGCATCGGTTTTGCCGAAGAAATTGCGGTGGCACTGGAGGCGCGCTTTGTCCAGACGCAGGCGGAAACCGGCCAGGGCGCACCGCGCAACCTGACGCTGGTCTATGCCGCCGGCCAGGGCGACGGCCAGAGCCGCGGGCTGAACCACTTTGGCCATGACGGCCTGGTGCGCCGCGTCATCGGCGGCCACTGGGGGCTGGTGCCAACGCTGCAGCAGCTCGCCATCGACAACAAGATCGAGGCCTACAACCTGCCGCAAGGCGTCATCACCCACCTGTTTCGCGACATTGCCGCGGGCAAGCCAGGCACGCTCACGCATGTCGGGCTCGACACCTTTGTTGACCCGATCCACGGTGGCGGCAAGCTCAACGCCGTCACCACCGCGGACATCGTCCAGCGCATGGCGATCGACGGCCGGGATTACCTGTTTTACAAGGCGTTTCCGATCCATGTGGGCATCATCCGCGCCACCACCGCCGACCCCGACGGCAACCTGAGCATGGAGCGCGAGGCGCTCACGCTCGAGGCCCTGGCCATTGCCATGGCGGCGCGCAACAGCGGCGGCATCGTGATTGCCCAGGTCGAGCGCCTGGCCGAGCGCAACACCTTGCACCCGCGCAGCGTCAAGGTGCCGGGCGTGCTGGTCGATGCGGTGGTGATTGCCACCGACCCCGCCCACCACATGCAAACGTTTTGCGAGCCCTACAACCCGGCCTATTCGGGCGAGATTCGCGTGCCCGTGGACCTGATCGCGCCCATGGCGCTGACCGCGCGCAAGGTGATTGCCCGGCGCGCCGCGCTGGTGCTCAAGCCCAACAGCGTGGTGAACCTGGGGATCGGCATGCCCGAGGGCGTGGCCACCGTGGCCGCCGAAGAAAAGGTGTTTGAATTGCTGACGCTCACCGCCGAGCCCGGCGTGATTGGCGGCATTCCGGCGGGTGGCTTAAGCTTTGGCGCGGCCATCAACGCGCAAGCTGTCATCGACCAGCCCAGCCAGTTCGACTTTTACGACGGCGGCGGGCTCGATGTGGCGGTGCTCGGGCTGGCGCAGGCCGATGCCGAGGGCAACCTCAACGTCAGCAAATTCGGCCCCAAGTTGGCCGGCGCGGGCGGCTTTATCAACATCAGCCAGAACGCCAAAACCGTGGTTTTTGTCGGTACCTTTACCGCCGGTGATCTGCAAGCGCATATTGCCGATGGGCGCTTGCACATCGACAGCGAAGGCAGCTGCCGCAAATTCGTCAAGCAGGTGGAGCACCGCACCTTCAGCGCCCGCGAGTCGCGCCGGCGTGGCCAGCAGGTGCTTTATGTGACTGAGCGCTGCGTGTTCCGCCTGATCGGCAGCGAACAGGCGCCCACGCTGGAACTGATTGAACTGGCGGAGGGGGTTGACCTGCAGCGTGATGTACTCGACCAGATGGATTTTCTGCCGCTGATCAGCCCCCAGCTCAGCCTCATGGACGCAGCGCTGTTTGCCGATGCGCCCATGGGCTTGCGTGCCCGGTTGCTCGCCACGCCGCTGGCGCAGCGGCTGGAACTGGACCGTGCGCACAAGCTGCTATTTATCAACTTCGAAGGCCTGTCGGTGGACAGCGCAGACGACATCAAGGCGATCGACGACCAAGTCACGGCGCTACTGGCGCCGCTGGGCCACCGCGTCGACGTGGTGGTGAATTACGACAGCTTCACCATTCTGCCGCCCTTGCACGACGCCTACACCACCATGGTGCAGCGGCTCAAGCGCCGTTTTTACAGCCGCGTGACGCGCTACGGCACTGGCGGTTTCCTGAAAGCCAAAGGCGCAGCTGCCAGCACGGCTCCGGGAGCAGCGCTGGACTTAAGCCAAATCTGAATTTGCGGCTTGCAATAAATCACGGGTCTTGATTGCCTCCTGGCGCGCGGCCTGGGCAAAGTCGGCGCCCTGGGCAGCGTACAAAATGGCGCGAGATGAATTCACGATGATCGGCGCATCTTCGCGCCAGCCCGCCCTGACGGTGGCGAGCGCATCGCCGCCCTGCGCGCCGACGCCCGGAATCAACAGCGGCAACGTCGGCGCCAGAGCACGCACGCGCGCGATCTCGGCCGGGTAAGTGGCGCCCACTACCAGACCCAACTGGCCGTTCAGGTTCCACGGCCCCTGCGCCAGTTGCGCAATGTGCTCGTACAGCAAGGGCTCGCCAGCCACACTGCTGAGCCGCTGGTTCTGAAAATCATCGCCCCCCGGGTTCGAGGTGCGGCACAGCAAAAAAGCGCCTTTGCCGTGGTACTTGAGGTAGGGGGCAATGGTGTCAAAACCCATGAACGGCGACAGCGTGACGGCATCGGCACCGTAGCGCTCAAAGGCCTCTTTGGCGTATTGCTCGGCGGTGCTGCCAATGTCGCCACGCTTGGCATCGAGAATCACCGGCACGCCCGGCGCCGCGCGGCGCATGTGCACCATCAGGCGCTCCAACTGGTCTTCGGCCCGGTTCGCGGCAAAGTAGGCAATTTGCGGTTTGAAGGCGCTCACCAGGTCAGCCGTGGCATCGACGATGGCCGCGCAAAAGTCGTAAATTTTGCTGGCATCAGCCTGCATGGCGGCAGGGAATCTGGCCGGATCGGGGTCCAACCCGACGCACAACAGGGAACCGTTTTGGCGCTCGGCACTGCGCAGCATGTCTAAAAAATTCATGACACGATTGTATGAAGTGATACTGCGCCCAAGCGCGAGCGCGCACGGCACGGTAACCTAAACTTCAGGCCCACGCACTGATTGAGCAACCCATGCGCTCTGATGAATTTCCCGACAACGACGAAGACAGCCAATTCACCCCTGCCGAGCGCGCTGCAGCGGCGTCGCGCTCCACCTGGGTCAGCGTGGCCGTCAACCTGGCACTTAGCATTGCCCAGATTGCGGTGGGCATCACAGCCAAGTCGCAGGGCCTGATCGCCGACGGCATCCACACGCTGTCTGACCTGGTGGCCGATTTTGTGGTGCTGTTTGCCAACCACCACAGTCAAAAAGACGCCGACCAAGACCATCCTTATGGCCATCAACGCTTTGAGACAGCGGCCTCGTTGGCACTGGGCTTGTTGTTGCTGGCTGTAGGCCTGGGCATGCTGTGGTCAGCCGCCAGCAAATTGCAGGATCCCACTTCGATTGCCACGGTGCACATCATGGCCCTGTGGGTGGCCGCTGGCGCGCTCACAGCCAAGGAACTGCTGTTTCGCTACATGCTGTCGGTGGCAAAAAAGGTCAAAAGCAGCATGCTGGTGGCCAATGCCTGGCACGCGCGCTCGGACGCGGCGTCTTCGCTGGTGGTGGGGATTGGCATCATCGGCAACCTGATGGGCTACCCCATTCTTGACCCGATTGCCGCCGCGCTGGTGGGCTTCATGGTGACCCGCATGGGCTGGAATTTTGGCTGGAACGCGCTGCACGACCTGATGGACCGCGCCGTTGACGCAAAAGAGGTGCAGGCCATTCGCAAAACCCTGCTCGACACCCCCGGCATCAGCAATGTGCACGATGTGCGCACCCGCAAAATGGGCGACATGATCGTGGTGGACGCCCACCTCGAAGTGGACGCCACCCTGAACGTGGAGCAGGGCCACGACATTGCCGTGGCAGCGCGCAACCGCGTCATGCTGCGCCACCGCGTGATCAACATGATGACCCATGTTGACCCTTACAAGCGCCCGGACCGCGACCATGAGGTGCCCGGCCCGGCAAAAGACGCCTCTCAATTTCCGGAAAAGTAAGGCCAATCGTCAGTGGTGGTCTTGAAAACGAGCCAAAAGGCCTTATCATTAGCACTCGTTTGAGGTGAGTGCTAACAATCTCGTTGGCATTTCCTCTGAAAGTTACAGGCCACCGCCATACCAATGGTGATGGCCTTTGTCAACCCACCGTTTCAAACTTTATAGGAGTCACCATGAAACTTCGTCCCCTGCACGACCGCGTGATCGTCAAACGCGTAGAAAACGAAACCAAAACCGCCTCCGGCATTGTCATTCCTGACAGCGCTGCTGAAAAGCCCGATCAAGGTGAAGTGCTGGCCGTTGGCCCCGGCAAAAAGAACGACAAGGGTGAAGTCAGCCCGATGGCAGTCAAGGTCGGCGACCGCGTGTTGTTTGGCAAGTACAGCGGCCAGACCGTCAAGGTCGATGGCGACGAACTCCTGGTCATGAAAGAAGATGACTTGTTCGCGGTTGTCGAGAAGTAAAGCCTGCGCGCTTTCTTGTCAAACAACGCATATCGTATTTATTTGAATTTATTGGAGTCATAACATGGCAGCAAAAGATGTAGTTTTCGGCGGCGAAGCCCGCGCACGCATGGTTGAAGGTGTGAACATTTTGGCCAACGCGGTCAAAGTCACCCTCGGCCCCAAAGGTCGCAATGTGGTACTCGACCGCAGCTTTGGCGCCCCCACGGTGACCAAGGACGGCGTGTCGGTGGCCAAGGAAATCGAACTGAAAGACAAGTTGCAAAACATGGGTGCGCAGATGGTCAAAGAAGTTGCATCCAAGACTTCTGACATCGCTGGCGACGGCACCACCACTGCCACCGTGCTGGCCCAGGCCATCGTGCACGAAGGCATGAAGTACGTGACCGCCGGCATGAACCCGATGGACATCAAGCGCGGCATTGACAAGGCTGTCGCAGCCCTGATTGAAGAACTCAAGAAAGCCTCCAAGGCCACCACCACCAGCAAGGAAATTGCCCAGGTTGGCTCCATCTCGGCCAACTCGGACGAGACCATCGGCAAGATCATTGCCGATGCCATGGACAAAGTGGGCAAGGAAGGCGTCATCACCGTCGAAGACGGCAAGTCTTTGGACAGCGAACTTGAAGTCGTCGAAGGCATGCAGTTCGACCGCGGCTACCTGTCGCCCTACTTCATCAACAGCCCAGAGAAGCAATCCGCACTGCTGGAAAACCCGTTCGTGCTGTTGTACGACAAGAAAATCAGCAACATCCGTGACCTGTTGCCCACGCTCGAGCAAGTCGCCAAGAGCGGCCGTCCACTGCTGATCATCGCCGAAGATGTCGAAGGCGAAGCGCTGGCCACTCTGGTGGTCAACACCATCCGTGGCATTCTGAAGGTTGTGGCGGTCAAGGCCCCAGGCTTTGGCGACCGTCGCAAAGCCATGCTGGAAGACATCGCCATCCTGACCGGTGGCAAGGTCATCGCTGAAGAAGTGGGCCTGACACTTGAAAAAGTGACTTTGGCTGACCTGGGTTCGGCCAAGCGCATTGAAGTGGGCAAGGAAAACACCATCATCATCGACGGTGCTGGCCCTGCTGCTGACATCGAAGCCCGTGTGAAACAAGTGCGCGTGCAAATCGAAGAAGCCACCAGCGATTACGACCGCGAAAAACTGCAAGAGCGTGTTGCAAAACTCGCCGGCGGTGTCGCCGTGATCAAGGTTGGCGCTGCCACTGAAGTTGAAATGAAAGAGAAAAAAGCTCGCGTTGAAGACGCTCTGCACGCCACCCGTGCTGCCGTGGAAGAAGGCATTGTGGCTGGTGGCGGTGTGGCACTGTTGCGCGCCAAGCAAGCCGTTGGCACCATCAAGGGCGCCAACGCTGACCAGGACGCCGGCATCAAGCTGGTGATGAAGGCCATCGAAGCGCCTCTGCGCGAAATCGTTTACAACGCCGGCGGCGAAGCCTCGGTGGTGGTGAATGCGGTCATGGCCGGCAAGGGCAACTACGGCTTCAACGCCGCCAACGACACCTATGGCGACATGATCGAAATGGGCATTCTGGACCCAACCAAGGTGACCCGCACCGCGCTGCAAAACGCAGCGTCTGTGGCTTCGTTGATGCTGACCACCGAGTGCATGGTGTCAGAGTCTCCCAAGGATGACGCTGCCGGCGGCATGGGCGGCGGCGACATGGGTGGCATGGGCGGTATGGGTGGCATGGGCGGCATGGGCATGTAAGCAGCGCCCGCTACCCAAACCCCCCGCAAAGCGCGAGCCTTGCGGGGGGTTTTTCTTGTGGCTTATTTAATTAGCAGATTCACTTGAAACATCAGCGCCGAATTACCCAGCGCATTCAGTTGGGCTGACCAGCCTGGCCTGAACTCGTAGGCCAGGGCAAAAACGGCGCCAGGCGAGAAGCCTTTGTAGTTCAGCGGTACCTTGTTTTCGTAGGGCTCCTTGTAGCCGTACAGCAACCCGGCGGTCCATTTGAACGACAAGGGCGCAACCCCCCAGATGTTTTTGTAAACACCGCCCCAAGGGTAGATGTACAGGCATTCCTGGCCAAAAGAGTTGCTGAAAAAAGTGATGCCATCGAGCTTGCCACTGGCATGTTCGCGCTCCAGACCGACCATGAAGACCGGCTTGTGTTCTTCGCTGGGGGAAAAGTGGTAGGAGTAGGGGCTGAACTGCAATTGCAGCTTTGGGCTTTGGCTGACGGGTACGGGTACGGGTTCGCTTGGCTGAGCCAATGCCATCGGTGCCAACTGCGCCACAATCAGGCCCGTGACGGTACAAATCAATTTCTTCATGAACCCGCCAGTGAATTGGAAATTTTGCAAGACATCGAGTGTAACGGCGCTTTTCTTGCGGCTGGGTCTGCTTCTGGCACTGCTGGCCAGCAGCGGTTGCGCCTGGTTAGATGCCAAACAGCGCACACTCATTTACCGCCCGACCGCTGGCGTACCGGCTGATTTTGCAGGCCTGTCAAGCGGTGACGAGCGCTATTTAGTCAGCCTGTCTGCCTCCAATACAGCTGTCGACGCGCCGCAATATCTGGCCCTCTGGTGGCTACCGAACGCCCATGCGCGGGCCCCAACCCTGCTGTACCTACACGGCACGTTTCGCAATTTGTTTGGCAACCAGCGCAAGATTGAGGCGCTACGCAGCGCGGGCTTTTCAGTGCTGGCGGTGGACTACCGGGGCTGGGGGGAAAGTAGCGCGCTCACGCCCACCGAACAAAGCATTCTGGCCGATGCGCAAGTGGCTTGGGGCGAGCTCACAAAACGCCAGCCCGACGCTAAACACCGCGTGATCTACGGCCACTCCATGGGCACGGCCGTGGCGCTGGACTTGGCCAGCCGCCTGCAAAGTCCCGCCGACTATGGCGGCCTGGTACTGGAGTCGGCCTTCACCAGCTTTGACGACGTGGCAAGCTCGGTGGGCATACTGGGTAGCCTGCTCAATCTGTTTTACCCGGACGATTTTGATTCGCTTGGCAAAATCGCCAAGGTTCAGGCGCCGCTGTTGATGATGCACGGCCGTGATGACGACACCATCCCGATCCAGCTCGGCGAGCGCCTGTTTGCCGCGGCCAGTCCGCCCAAGCATTGGCTGGCAATGGAAAACGCCAAACACAGCGACCTCGATATCGCCAACCCTGCGCTTTACCAGGCCACCTTGCAAAGCTTTGCAGAGCGCTATTTGTCAGGTCAGTAACGCCAGCAAGCCGACGGTCGAGCCGTCCAGCCCGGTCACGTCACCACTGGCCAGGCGCGCCTCAATATCCTTGGCCAGCACCTTGCCAAGCTCCACGCCCCACTGGTCAAAGCTGTTGATGCCCCACACCGAGCCGCTGACAAACACGCGGTGCTCCTGCAGCGCAATGAGGGCACCCAGGCTGGTGGGCGAGAGTTCATCGAGCAGCAAAAACGTGCTGGGCCGGTTGCCGGTGAAATGCTTGTGGCCGCCAGCATCTGCCTTTCCCAGCATCAGCGCCTGCGCCTGCGCCAGCGCGTTGGCCAGCAGCAGCGCGTGGTGGCCGTGCAAGTCATGCCGGGGGGTTTTGACCGCGACAAACTCCACCGGCGCCACATCGGTGCCCTGGTGCAACATCTGAAAATAGGCGTGCTGGCCGTTGGTGCCGGGCTCACCCCAAATCACCGGAGCGGTGCCGTAGGGCAAGGCAGCACCTGCCGCATCAACCCGCTTGCCGTTGCTTTCCATCTCAAGCTGCTGCAGGTAGGCCGGGTAGCGCTTGAGCGCACTGTGGTAGGGTGCTACTGAGCGGCTGGTAAAACCATGAAAGTTGCGGTACCAGACGTCGAGCAGCCCCAGGCGCACCGGCAGGTTGCGCGCCAGCGGTGTGGTGCGAAAGTGCTCGTCCATGGCGTGCGCACCCGCCAAAAATTCCTTGAAGCCTTGGGCACCAATGGCAATCGCCAGTGGCAGACCGATGGCCGACCACACCGAATAGCGCCCGCCCACCCAGTCCCAAAAGCCAAACGTGGTGCTGATGCCAAAGGCGTTGGCGGCTGCCACGTTGGTGGTGAGCGCCGCAAAATGCCGCGCAATATCAGTGCCACCATGCGACTCGAACCAACTCTTGGCCGACTGCGCGTTGGTCATGGTCTCGATGGTGGTAAAGGTTTTACTGGCTACCAGAAACAGCGTGCTCTCTGGTTTGAGCTTTTTGAGCACCGCGTTGAGCTCGTGCCCGTCCACATTCGAGACAAAGTGAAAGTGTTTGCCGGGTAACACAAATGCATCGAGCGCCAGCACCGCCATTTGCGGCCCGAGGTCGGAGCCGCCAATGCCGATGTTGACAATGTCGGTGATGCCGTCATCCGCGCGCACTTGCTCGGCAAACGCGAGCATGGCGTCGAGCGTGGTGTGCACCTCGTTCAACGTCTCAGCCATGTGCCGGTGCACCGATTGCGCTGGCATGGCCGGGTCCAGCGGCGGCGTTCTGAGCAGCCAGTGCATCACGGCGCGCTCCTCGGTGGTGTTGATGGCGTCACCCGCAAACATGGCATCGCGGTGGTCTGCAAGCCCGGTCTGCTGCGCCAGCGCCAGCAGCAATGCTTCAGTGGCTGCATCGATCCTGTTTTTGGACAGGTCGGCAAACACATGGGGCGCGCATTGGCTGAAGGCTTCGAAGCGCTCAGGGTCGGCGGCAAACGCGCTGCGCACATCAAAGGTGCGGCCAGTGGCCTCAAACGCGGCCTGCAATTGGCCCCAGGCGGGCGTGCGGTCACAACGAATTCTGTTCATAGACACTCTCATTTCATTTAAAACTTGGCAATACCGCCATCTCGAGGCGCGCCAGCAAAACTCACGCTGCCAGCAACATCTTGTCGAGTTTGCCAGCATCGGCACAAAACGCGCGAATGCCTTCGGCCAGCTTCTCGGTGCCCATGGCATCCTGATTGAGCGCAAAACGAAAGCCTGACTCGTCATAGCTCACATAGGGAATATCCAGCGTCTGAGCCGTTTCAGCATCGAGCGCACGCGCCAGTGGCGCCCTGCTGCCAGCCAACTGCGCCAGCAAGTCGGGGCTGATGGTCAGCAGGTCACAGCCGGCCAGTGCGGTGATCTGGCCGATGTTGCGAAAGCTCGCGCCCATGACCTCGGTGGCAATGCCATGCTTTTTGTAGTAGTTGAAGATTTGCGTGACCGACTGCACACCGGGGTCGTTGGCGCCGGTATGGTCGGCCTCGACCCAAGCCGTACCGGCGGATTTCTTGTACCAGTCGTAAATGCGCCCGACAAACGGCGAGATCAATTGCACTTTGGCCTGGCCGCAAGCCACCGCCTGGCAGAACGAAAACAGTAGCGTCAGATTGGTGTGAATGCCGCGCTGCTCCAGCCGGATCGCCGCCTGAATACCTTCCCAGGTAGGGCCACCTTGATCAACACGCGGTCGATGTGAATGCCCTGCGCCTGGTACAGCTCGATCAGCCGCTCGGCGCGGCTGTAGCTGGCGCTGGCATCAAAGCTCAAACGCGCATCGACCTCGGTCGAGACCCGACCCGGGATGAGCGACAAAATCTCGCAGCCAAAGCGCACCAGCAGCCGGTCGGTGATCTCGTCGAGCGCACGGCCGCGGTACTGGGTCACAGTATCTTGCAGCAGCGAGCGGTACTCGGGCTTTTGCACCGCTTTGAGGATCAGCGACGGATTGGTGGTGGCATCGGTCGGCTGGAAGGTTTCGATTTGCCGAAAGTCGCCGGTGTCGGCCACCACGGTGGTGAATTGTTTGAGGGCGTCGAGTTGGTTCATGACCACATTATCAGACGCCACACTGACGCGCGCCACGCCAGCATCGGCCAGCGTCAGGGCGCGGCGCCTTTCAGGCCCGCTTATTCAATCTTGAAATTGAATTGCTGCGTGGCAACGACGTCATCGCCATCGGTAACACAGGTGTACTGCAGCATGGCGGCCTTGACCGCGGCATGAAATACGCGCGGCCCAGACAAAATTGTCACTTCAACAATGGTGCCGCCCTTGATATGGATTTGCGCCTTGACCACGCCTTCGATGCCGTCTCGCAGTGCCCGCCGTGGCATCTCGGGCGGCATCTGGATCGGGCAGGCCAGCCCGATGCTGGTGCGCGTGGGGCCGGTCGCCGCGGTTGCGAATGTTGGTGCTGGCTCTGGGGGTGGGGGCGCAATCACGACGGGTTCTGGCGGCGGCGTTGCCACGGATTCAATCACTGGCACGTTCGCAATCACCTCTGGAGCCACATCGGGCGGCGGCACAAAAGGCGCGGGTGGTGGCGGTGGTCGCGGCGCCTTCTCCTTAGGGATGACCCGAGGTTTCTCGACTTTCTTTGGCGGCGGCGGCGGCGGT
>Ga0100384_1002273_pt1 | contig 11206 bp, 10 predicted proteins | sample CryGeymeta201508_FD_87087 | JGI IMG/M metagenome (GOLD analysis project Ga0100384, IMG submission 87087) | Groundwater microbial communities from Crystal Geyser aquifers in Utah, USA - Crystal Geyser metaG 2015-08 | ecosystem: Environmental > Aquatic > Deep subsurface > Groundwater | place: USA... | reverse complement strand
TCGACGCGCTGGCGCCGGTGTCGATCCTGCTGGGCGGCGCGCGGATGCCGATGCAGGGCGACGCGGACTGGCTGTCGATCATCCCCATCGCCGAGAGCCGCAGCAGCTATAACGGCCTGCTGGTGATGGCGTTCATCGCGATCTCCGCCACGCTGACCACCTGGGTCGTGCACCGCTACGCCTCGCGCGCGCTGCGCCGTGCGCCCGCCTGGGGCTGCGGCTTTCCCGACGTGGACGCGACCATGCAATACAGCGCCGCCAGCTTCGCCCAGCCGCTGCGCCGGGTGTTCGGCACCATGGCGTTCGACGCCGCCGAGCATGTGGACATGCCCGCGCCCGGCGACACCCGCCCGGCGAGCCATCGCGCCGACAGCCGCGACCGGGTGTGGGATACGCTCTACGCGCCGCTGACCGGCGCGGTGCATTTCGCCGCCGAGCGGCTGAACGTGCTGCAATTCCTCACCATCCGGCGCTATCTGAGCCTTGTGTTCATCGCGCTGGTGTCGCTGCTGACGGTGCTTGCGCTATGGACATGATCCTCGGGGCGATCGTGCAGGGCGCGCAGATGGCGCTGGTGCTGGCGCTGGCGCCGCTGCTGACCGGGGTGACGCGCAAGGTCAAGGCGCGGCTGTTGCGGCGGGTCGGCGCCCCGGTGTGGCAACCTTACCGCGATCTCGCGCGGCTGATGCGCAAGGAGGTGGTGCTGGCGCACAACGCCTCGTGGCTGTTCCGCGCGACGCCCTACCTGATCTTCGCCGCGACATGGGTCGCCGCCGCGCTGGTGCCGACATCCATGCCGGCGAGGGCGATAAAGAACCGGGCGCTGCCCAGAAGGGCGACGATGGCGATCAGGTCGGCGGTCCAGCTGAAATGCAGGCCGATGGCAAACGTCGGGACCAGCGCAGCGGCGACCCAGGTTGCCGCGAAGATCATGTAGGGAGAGACCCGGAACAGCCAAGAGGCGTTCTCGGCCAGCACCACCTCCTTGCGCATCAGCCTTGCAAGATCGCGGTAAGGCTGAAGCACCGACGCCCCACGACGCCGGGTGAGCCGTGCCTTGATCTTGCGCACCAGCCCGGTCAGACCCGGTGCGAGCGTCAGCACCACCAGCATTTGCAGCGCCTGAAGGACAATGTTTTCGATCAGTTCCATATCGTCAACCCTGTGAGCAGCAGGATCAGGGATCCGAACACCAGCGTCAGGTAGCGCCGGATCGTCAGAAACTGGAGCGCGTTGAGCCTTGTTGTGGCGTAGAACACGGCGGCGATCATCGGCTGATAGCAAAAGCGCCACGCCATGTCTTCCGTCTGCACGCCGTGTCGCGCGGCGGACATGTCTCCGGGCGGCGGCATTGTCACCGTCTCGCGCGCGCCCAGAAGCGGTGCCATCACGCGGCGGATCGGCTGAGCAAAGCTGCCAGCGCCATATTGCGTGACCGGATCTGCATTCGGAAAGCCGCAGTCCCATGCCGGCGCGCGCCTGAGCCGCCGCGAGGCGAGCCGGTGCACCAGCCAGGCGACCGCCCCACCCGAGATTGCGACGAACACCATGACGAGAAAGCCGCTGTAGCTGCTACGGACCTCGGCCACCGGGATCAGCGTAAACCAGGAATTGCCGCCCTGCACCGGCACCCGCGCGCCAACCGCAAGGTCCACGGCTGGTGCCATAAGGTCGATCAGGAAGCCCGGCAGGATCCCGGCGAGAACGCAAAGAAGCGCAAGCCCGCCCATCGCCGCGAGCGACCAGCGGTCGGTCTCAACCGCGTCCCGCGCCACATCGCTGCGCGGACGCCCAAGGAAGATCACGCCGAAGAAACGCACGAAACAGGCGGCCGCAAGGGCCGCTGCGAGGGCGAGAAGGCCGCCAACGGCAGGAACCAGAAATTGCAGACCGGGTTGCGGCAGCTTGGGGCTTTGCAGCACGGCCTGAAACAGAAGCCATTCCGAAACGAAGCCGTTCAGCGGCGGCAGCGCCGTGATCGCCATGACTCCGATCAGGGCCAGAAAGGCGGTTTTCGGCATCCGGTGGATCAACCCGCCGAGCTCGTCGAGATCGCGCCGCCCGGTCGCGTTCAAGACCGCCCCCGCGACCATGAAGAGAAGGCTCTTGAACAGCATGTGATTCATCGCATGCAAGAGACCCGCCGTCAGGGCGAGCGCCGCCAGAACCGGCATGTCGCTTGACCGGAAGGCCAGTGCCAGACCGAGCGCCGTGAAGATCACGCCGATGTTCTCGATCGTCGAAAAGGCCAGAATCCGCTTGCCGTCTCCATCCACATTGGCAAAGAGAATACCCATCACGGCCGTCAGCGCGCCGACCACGATCACAGGCACGCTCATCGACCAGTGGACAGGCCCGAGAAGATCGAAGGCCACGCGCATGAAGCCATAGACCGCGACCTTGGTCATCACGCCACTCATCAACGCCGAGACATGGCTTGGTGCCGCCGGGTGGGCGACCGGAAGCCAGACATGCAAAGGCACAAGTCCGGCCTTTGACCCCGCACCCAGCATCATCAGCGCCAGCACCAGCGCTGCCAGTGCCGGACTGTGCTTGGCCGCGCGGATTGCCGCAAAGTCATAGCCGCCACCGGAGCCCGCCAAGAGGCCAAAGGCCAAAAGCAGCAGCATCGTCCCGAGGCCCGCCATCACCAGGTAGAGATAGCCCGCCTTGCGGGTCTCATCGGCGCGATGGTTGGTCAGGACCAGCGCCCAGGACAACAGCGACATGATTTCCCAGGACAGCAGAAAGGTGAAGGCATCGCCCGCGAGCAGCACCAGCACCATCGCCCCCAGAAAGCCGGGATAGAAGGGCAGCACCCGGTGCGGTTCGTGCTCGTGTCGGCCGTAGCCGATCGCATAGGCGCTGGCGGCAGCCCCGCCGACCCCGAGCAACGTCACAAACACGGCCGAAAGCGCGTCAAGATGGAGATGCGAACCAAGCCAGGGCAAGCCGATGGGAATGCGCATCCCGGAAGCATCAGCATGGGTGAGCAATGTTCCTGCGCCAACCAGCACCAGAGCAAGGCAGAGAAGCGCGCTCGACCCGTAGATCGCGACCGAGGCCATCGAGAGGCCGCGCATGGCTGTGGCGGCAAGCGACAGCGCGAGCAGACAGAGCGCGATGGTGACGGCAAACCCGATCATTCGGAACCTCGCGCGGCTTCTGCCGACAGATCATCTGGCCGATCGACTTCGCTGTGCCGAAGGCGCGCGCCGCGTCCGCCGCCAGAGCTTGTCGCCCCGTCTGCGATCAGGTCCACGCCTGCCGATTCTATCGCGGCAACGACGCGGGTCAAGCTATCGACCACGCCCCCAACCACACTGTCGTTTGCTTCCATCCGCTGGATCGTTGGCACCGAAAGCCCCGCCATCCGGGCCAGGGTCTTTTGGTCAATCCTGAGGAGGGCACGCGCCGCCCTGATCTGTAGGCCAGTGATCATCGGAGTTGCCTTAAATCCCGCAAAGTCGATATTTGAAATATCAAGACTGAGACAATATAATTCGCCTTCGGAGGATTCTTCAAGGGCCTCTTGAGCCAGGTGTTGCATCTTTTCCAGCGGTTCGGCAGTCAGGGAGTGGTCAGAGGTGCACAGGTCTTGCTTGCGGCATGTTTTGGCCAGAGGCGGGCCCTTGGCGGACGCTGAGCCGGGTCGGCAAAGCGGTGGTTCGCAACGCTGGCGACAGCCCTTGCCAGTGATTGCCTTGGGCGCTGGAGAGAGTGGCCGAAACCCGTCTGGATCGCGCGGCAAGTGGCTAATCCTCTCGACTTCGGGGTAATGACATGGACTGCGGTGGCGGAACGACATGACTGATCTGAGAGCATTGGCACAGTTTCTTCAAGACCTTGAATCGGCGGATTTCATCCCCGGTGAAATCAGCGAACCGGTTTTGCGGCCTGACGGCATCTACACCCTGCCTTACGCGCGGCTCAGCGCCGTCGCTGATGCCTTGGTTAAGGCGGCGTATGCGCAGGGCTGGGTGCGCTCTGATTTCAACTGGCCGGAATGGGCTGGCACGCAAGCCGCAACGCGACTTCGAGAAGATGCAGAGGCGCTGTCCGAGGCCTCCGCCGACGACCTGAGCCGGTTGCTGAGCGTGTGCATCCGCAGGGATCGGTTCTGCGAAGGGGCCTTGTTGGAGGACTTTGAGAGCGGTCTCATCCTGCGTATCGTGCGGCGGGCCGCAGCGCTGCTGGCTGATGAGCCATCGCCGTGAGGATCAACCGAGAGGTGGGCTCTGAGTGAGAGTTGGGACGTGCTTGGGGCCGTGGCCGTGGCACCGGATCCGCCGATGCGGCACGTCAGAGACCCCTGATCGCAAACTCCGGCGCACCGGTCCACACCAGGCTCCACCGCGCGCCCGGTCGGACATTCTGGACGATACCGGGATCGAAGGCGACAAAGCAGCGGCCACCTGCATGACGCACCGACGGGTAGATCAAGCCGCGATGCCCGCCGCGGCGCAGGTCGGCGGCAAGCGCCTGCCCGGCGGGATAACCTGCTTCGGGGTCGGGATCGAGCGCCGGGTTCACGGCGCCGTGCAGGTCGGGAAAGTCACCGATGAAATCCGCGAGCAATTCCACATACTGTGCCGTATGCTCGAAGCGACCGATGAAGCCCAACTCCCGCGTCCGGTGAAACCCGACTTCCTGCGCGCTTGTCAGCATGTCCCAGGCACAATACCACGCGCCCCGGTCAGCGCTGTTGAACCGGTTGCCGGTGGGCCGGGTATAAGAGAAGGCCGCGTTGATATGGCTTTGCCCGTAGAGTTTCAGATCATGCGACCGGCGGGCAAAGGCCAGTTCGCGGCGATCAAGCGCCGGGCTGCCGTCCCGCTCGGCGATCAGGCGGGCACTGGTCCTGCCTTCGAGTTCCGCAAGAATCGCCGCCTCTTGATCGGTATCGACAAGTCCCCGCAGCACGGGCGGCTTGAGATGGGTTTCAGCGATCAACCGCACCAAGGCCCGGTCGTTGATGGACGTGATCCTCACACCCCGCCCCTGAGCGCGTCAACATAGCCGCGCACCCGCAGGATCTTTGGCAAGCCGCCCGCGATCATCGTGTCAACGGGCCGTGCGCCATCGAATTCCGGCCCGCCATTCGGCAGCTTGATCCATGCCCGTGAAACCGGGGCGTCAAAATACAGTTCGAGGGACTTGTAGAGGCCGATGAGCGCGCTGAGCCGCAGCATCTGATCCTGCGAGAGATCGCCGGAAAAGCCCGGTTTTCTGGCGCGTTTCCAGGTGGATTGGGACATGTCGGCCAGCGCCGCCGCCTCGGGCAGCTTCAGCGACCAGGCCTCGGCAATCCGCGCGAAGGCCTTGAGGCCCACGGCCTGAAAGGCTGGCGCAGACTGCGCCATCACGAGGTTTTTCATGGGTCAAGCCCTTCCTTACGACACGTCAAAGGTAAGGTCATATAGAACAATTATCAAGACCATATGAACCTATCGTTGAAACTGTCGGGGCGCGGTCCCGCCTGCGGCGGGCAGGCTGCGGGTGCTGTCCCCCCGCCCTGCGCCGCACCTTGCCGGATTTTGTCCGTCGTTCAGCATTTCACCCGTTTCATGTCAGGATCGTAGAGCGGGCCAAGCTGAACAGCACAGGGCACGCGCGTTGTGGCGACTTCCAGCTCGTAGTCACCGCTCAGGACATGATCGACGCCGATCACCTCGTCGGAACGGACATAGCCATAGCCGATCGACCGGTTGACGGTATAGCCGAAACCGCCGCTGCTGAGCCAGCCGACGCGCGCGCCGTTGCGATAGATGGTCTCGCGCCCCGACAACACGATGTCCGGGTCGGTGGTAAAACAGGCCAGATGCTTCTTCACGCCGGTGTCACGCTGGCGCTCGGCCGCCTTGCGCCCCTTGAAGTCGATGGCGGTCCTGAGCTTGACCGCCCAGGCCAGCCCGGCCTCGGCGGGGGTGTGATCGGATCCGATATCGGCCCCCCAGGCGCGATAGCCCTTTTCAAGGCGCAGGCTCTCGATGGCGCGGTAGCCTGCATCGCGCAGGCCAAAGACGGCGCCAGCGTCCATCAGCGTATCATAGACGGTTGTGGCATATTCGACCGGCAGGTGCAGTTCCCAGCCCAGTTCCCCGACATAGGTGACGCGCAGCGCCCGCACCGGACATCCGGCAATGCCGATGATCCTGGCTGTGCCAAATTTGAACCCATCGTTCGAGACGTCGCTGGTGGTGAGCTTTTCCAGAATATCGCGGGCGCGCGGCCCCATCAGCGACAGGACCGAATAGGCCGAGGTCACATCGACCAGTTGCGCGTTCATCCGCTGCGGGATGTTGCGCGCAATCCAGTCGAAATCATGCGTCGCAAAGCCGGTGCCGGTGACGATGTAATATTCATCCCGCGCGACCCGGACGGCGGTCAGGTCGCATTCGATTCCGCCACGGTCGTTCAGCATCTGCGTATAGACCAGCGACCCCACTGGCCTTTGCACATCATTGGCGGCGATCCAGCTCAGCGCGGCCTCGGCATCGGGGCCCTTGAGCGTGAACTTGGCAAAGGAGGTCTGGTCAAAGAGCACCGCGGCCTCACGGCAAGTCCTGTGTTCTTGCCCAACGGTTTCGAACCAGTTCTGACGGCCGAAGCTGTAGATGTCGCGCGCCTCCATCCCGTCGGGGGCAAACCAGTTCGGACGCTCCCAGCCCAGCTTTTCGCCAAAACAGGCGCCCTTGGCGCGCAACCTGTCATAGAGCGGCGACTTGCGGCAGGGACGACCGCTGCTGTGTTCCTCGAACGGCCATGCCATCGTGTAATGCTTGCCATAGGCCTCAACGGTGCGGGTGCGCACCCAGTCGGTATCGAAATGCGGCCGACCAAAGCGGCGGATATCCACCGGCCAGAGATCAAACGGCGGCTCGCCCTTGGCAATCCATTCGGCCAGCGCCATGCCCGCACCGCCCCCGGAGGCGATGCCAAAGGCGTTGAAGCCCGCGCCGACGAACAGGTTCCTGAGTTCCGGCGCCTCGCCCAGAATGAAGTTGCCATCGGGCGTAAAGCTCTCGGGCCCGTTTACAAGCTGCTTGATCCCGGCGGTCTGAAGGGCCGGAACGCGGCCCAGCGCCAGTTCGACGATCGGCTCGAAATGATCGAAATCGGAGTCGAGCAAGGTGTAGTGGAACCCCTCTGGAATGCCGTTCACCGCCCAGGGAATCGGGTTCGGCTCATAGCCGCCCATCACCAGACCGCCTACCTCTTCCTTGTAATAGGTCAGGCGGTCCGGATCGCGCAGGGTCGGCAGGTTCGAGGGCACACCCGCGATCCGTTCGGTGATCATGTATTGGTGCTGCATCGACACCAGCGGCACGTTGACGCCCACGCTGGCGGCAAGGGCGCGGGTCCACTGACCGGCGCAGAGGATGACCTTTTCGCAGTCGATCGGTCCCTTGTCGGTCATCACCCCCTTGATGACCCCGTCTTCGAGCCTGATCCCTGTCACCTTGGTGTCCTCGATGATCGTCGCTCCGGCCTGTCTTGCGCCCTTGGCCAGCGAGAGCGTGATATCGGAGGGGTTGGCCTGACCGTCGGTTGGCAGAAAGGCGGCGCCCACCACGTCCTCGACGGTCATCAGCGGCCAGAGATCGCGCGCCTCTGACGGCGTCAGCAATTCCATCTCGAGCCCGAAGGACCGTGCGGTGGTGGCCTGACGACGAACCTCGGTCCAGCGTTCCTGATTGCACGCGAGCCGCAGCCCGCCATTCATCTTCCAGCCGGTCGCCTGCCCGGTTTCCTGCTCAAGCCGGTTATAGAGATCGACCGAATAGCCAAGCAACTGGGTGATATTGGCATTCGAGCGCAATTGTCCCACCAGCCCCGCGGCGTGGAACGTCGTGCCCGAGGTCAGCTTCTTGCGCTCGAGCAGGACCACATCCGTCCAGCCCATCCGGGCCAGATGATAGGCGGTCGAGCAACCAATGATGCCGCCGCCGATGATGACGGCCCGAGCGCTTTGCGGAATGGTGGTCATGGTCTTCCTCACATTGACTGAAAATCGGCAAGCGCAGCCTTGAAGCGCGAAAGGTTCTTTTCCGTGTACTGGCGGTAATCAAAGTCGATTGCCGAGTGGATTTCCGACACCATGCTCCACATCGTCTCGCGCAGGAGAGAGGCGCATTTCATGGCGTGATACTGATGATCGAGCTGATCGGTCAGGGGGCTTTCGAAGTAGTTCTCCAGAAGCCAGCGTTCCTGTGCCGGGCCGAGGTCGTTGTTCGAGGCCAGCCCCGCCAGATCGAACAGCGGCGCGTTGAAGCCGCCATATTCCCAGTCCAGCAGCCAGAGCCGCGTGCCGTCATCGAGAAAATTTGCCGCCAGCAGATCGTTATGGCCGAGAACGATCCGAACCGGGCCGACCGCCGCCTCCAGATACTCGGCGATGCGCAGAAGATCGTCCAGCCTGGGCACATGGGCCGAGTTCGCCTCACGCAGCGTCGCCGCATAGTCACGCAGCACATGGAACACCCAGAAGCTCAGCACCGGGCCGCGCAGCTGGGCCATGGCATCGACATGGCAGCGCTTGAGCAGCGGCACGATGCGCCCGAGCATCTGATCCTGCCGCACGGCGGCCTCGTCGAGCGGCGTGCCATCGATATAGTCGAGCACCAGAATGCCCGGTTCGGCATGGACGATGCCCGGGGCGATACCCGCAGCCTGCGCCGCCCGGTGCACCCTCTGTTCGTTCGAGCGCAGGATCTGGTGCAAGAGGATATCCTCGCCCACCCGCACCACATAGCGTTTGCCCCGATCCATGAGGGAGACGTTGAAATTGGTGATGCCGCCGCCCAGCAGGGTGGCCTGCTCCGGCGCAGACCAGATCGAGAGCGAACAGGCCCGGTCAAGCGCGTCTTGTGCAGCGGTCGTCATCCGTCAAGCCCCATGTTGCGCCGGGCCCGTCTGGTCGTCGCGGTCAGGATACGATCGGCGATGATGGCGATGAAGGCGACCGCCAGACCCGCCACGATGCCCTGCCCCGTATTGGCCTTGGTCAGCGCGATATAGACCTCCTGACCGAGATCGCGGGTGCCCACGAGCGCGGTGATCACCAGCATCGACAGCGCCAGCATGATCGTCTGGTTGAGACCGAGCAGCAGTTCAGGGAAGGCCATCGGCAGCCGGATCCGCCAGAGCAGTTGCCGCGGTGTGCAGCCCGATACCATCCCCGCCTCGATCAGTTGCGGATTGACATTGCGGATGCCATGCGCGGCATAGCGCACGGCGGGCGCCATGGCATAGAGCACCACCGCGATCATCGCCGAGAAATCGCCCACCCGGAACAGCATCACCACCGGGATCAGATAGACGAAGCTGGGCAGGGTCTGAAGCGTGTCGATCAGCGAGCCGATCACCCGGTTGGCGGTGTCGTTGCGCGCGGCCAGGATCCCCATCGGGATGCCGATGGCAGAGGCCACCAGAACCGAGGTGCCACAGAGATAGAGCGTGATCATCGCCTTGTCCCACAGACCCACCGCCGCGATCAACGCGGTGAGACTGCCCGCCAGGGCCGCCAGCCCGATGCCGCCGACGCGCCAGCCGATCAGCGTGACGAGCATAATGCCCCAGGCCCAGGGGATGCCGGTAAAGAAGCGTTTCACCGGCAAGAGCAGATAGGTGAGGAAGGCGGTCTTGATCGCCTCGAAGGTATCAAAGAAATGGACGTTGATGTAGCCGATCACATCCGACCAGAAGGTGCCGGTCGAGAGCGCGGCGGCCTCGGGAAAGGACTGGATGCCGGGCACCTGCGACGAGAGCAGATAGGTGACGACGGTGACGATCAGGACGGTTGCACTCCACGGATGGCGCTGCACGATGTTGAGGTTGGGGTCCAGCCTGTAATCCCCGGCGACACGGGTCGCAAAGGCTTGACTCAGCCGGTCGAGCGCGATCGCCATGACCACGATGGCGACGCCGGCCTCGATCCCGCCGCCGATGTCGAGTCGCCGCAGCGCGCTCAGAACGTCGAACCCAAGCCCGCCCGCGCCGATCATCGAGGCGATGATGACCATGTTCAGCGTCAGCATGATGACCTGGTTCACCCCCACCATGAGCGTCGGGGCCGCCGTGGGAATGAGCACCTTCCACATCAGCTGTCGCCTTGTGCAACCGACCATCACCCCGACATCCCGGATTTCGTCGGAAACGCCCCTGAGGGCCACAATCGTGACCCGAACCATCGGCGGCATGGCGTAGATGATCGTCGCCACCAGAGCCGCCACCGGCCCGAAGCCAAAGAGAAACAGGATGGGCACGAGATAGGCAAAGACGGGCACGGTCTGCATGAGGTCCAGCACCGGCCGGATCAGCGCCTCGAACGCCGGGGCGCGATAGGCCAGAACCCCGAGAAGAAGGCCTCCCACGGCCCCAAACGGGACCGCAATCAGGACCGAGGCCAGCGTGACCATGGCGCTGTCCCATTGTCCGAACACCGCGAGATAGAGAAAACAGCCACCCACCAGCGCGGCCAGCTTCCAGTCGCGCACAAAATGCCCGAAGGCCGTCACCATCACCACGATCGCGATCCAGCTCAGCGATGGCCCGATCTCCACCGCCTGATTTCCCAAACCGACTGAGAAGCCGTCGATCAGCAGATTGCGCACAAGATCATAGGGTAACTCGATCACGGAGGCGACAAAGCGCGTCACGTCGCGAAACGAAAACAGGCCGAAATGCGCGTCCTCGACCAGCCATTGCATGAAACCGCTGATCCGACGCTCTACGGGGAGTTGCCAGGCCGCGGGATATTTCACGATCCAGCGGGCCTCGAGGATCCTCGACAGGTCGAGGGCATGGCGCGACAGCAGCCATGTGGTGCCGAAGAGCAGGATCCAGAACACCCCCGACCGGCCCGGGATCAGGCGATGCAGGCGGCTCATCGCGTGATCCCTCGCCCGATCAGAACGTCGATGACCGCCTGCCGTCCGACATGGCCGACGACCTCGCCCGCCTCGGTGAGGACGCGGTAAGGCAGCGCGCTCGATTCGATCCGGTCGGCCACGGTCTCGATCCGCTCGCTCACCAGAAGATCCCCGGCTGTTGCCCCTTCCGGGACGCCCGGCGTCATCACGCTGCGCAGCGACAGCACCTTGGCGTGCGGGATATGGCGGGTGAAGTCCTCGACATAGGCGGTGGCGGGATGGAGCACCAGCTCTTCGGGCGTGGCCACTTGAACGATCGCACCGTCCTTCAT
>Ga0100384_1002263_pt1 | contig 11223 bp, 2 predicted proteins | sample CryGeymeta201508_FD_87087 | JGI IMG/M metagenome (GOLD analysis project Ga0100384, IMG submission 87087) | Groundwater microbial communities from Crystal Geyser aquifers in Utah, USA - Crystal Geyser metaG 2015-08 | ecosystem: Environmental > Aquatic > Deep subsurface > Groundwater | place: USA... | reverse complement strand
TTGAACCCCGCCATGCCGGCTCGGAACGCAGCGATGGAACGTGCCTTGGTCTCGCTTTTGCCGGCGTCTATCTCCTTCTTGTAGGTTCTGCCGTAGGTATCCATCATGCCGGCGTACTCGTTATAAGAGGCTTGAATGTCAGTCCCAATGCGCTCAATGTCAGATAGGTAAGCCGCCCCGGTTGAACCCCCATCGGCTCTATATTCGCTCACCAACGCCGATGAACCGCGTTTCCTGAAGTGCTTGAAAAGCTCCTTTACGGCGTGCGGGTAGCGCATGAATATCTTGGCCGCTATGAATGCCCCGTACTCCCCGGTAAGGGTTAATGAGCCCTGGATTGCGTCACGAATCGGGTTTGTGAAGATGAAGTCAGGCGAGTACCCGGTGTAGGCCTTGGACAGCCAATTATTTGCCTCTCTGCCAGCCGACAAGACCGCGTTTAGGTGCTCGACACCTATGTTCTTGTAGGCTCTTGCTGCGATCTCGTCATTGATCTGGACCCTGACGGCGTACCCACCAAGATACACGTTGACCTCGTTTTCCTCCAACATAGGGGAGGCTCTTAGCATGACGCGAACTGGGTCTTGGGTTTTAACGATGACGAAATCAGGTCTGTTCCTGTCTGGGTGAGCGGACTGCTGATCGACATACCGCTTGGCGTCGTCTTGAGTGTCGAATGCGTCCAAATCATGGCCCTGGTAGGTGACCATGTAGGCCGTGGCGCCTGGGGCCAGCACCTGACGCTTTACCGGCTTCCCTACGGTAATTATCTCTGGGTTCGCTATTTCCAGCGCGAAGCGAACCAGCGCCTTGCCAACAAGGTTCTTCTCGTCGTTGGTTATTGCACGCTCATGGTCGCGCCAGATGTTTTCGATGATGGCTTCGTCGCGCGCGCCGTGGCCAAGGCGGCGATGTTGCCGGCCAGCGACTGAAAGCCCGCGCCCTGTTCCGGTCTTCTGTTCGTCGCCCTTGACAGGGATGTATAGGGAATACGTATCCTCCCATGACTTAACCAAGTCGGCCGGGATAATCCCAGAATTCAGTAGGATGTCGCGCGACTGCGTGGTGACGGAACGCCACTCATTCGCTAGACGTTTAAGTTCAGCAAAGTTCGGCAGGCTTCCAAGGGACGCCATGATAGACTTTGATTCCTGATCGGTCATGCCGTAGGCGGTCTTGTCCTTGTCATTGTGTAGTACCCTTGCCCTAACGTTGGCCTCGGGTGCGTGCTGCGCCTTTAGGAAGGTGGCGATCTGCTCCATCTCGATTCCGGCCGCCACCGTCTTCTCGATCAAGGGCTTCATCTGCAACTCTCTGAAGTCCTGCATACGCGCTGCGATCCTTCCTGGCATGGTTGTTTCATACAGGTAAACGTCAGCCTCTTCGGGAATCGCAATGCCTTGGTCTTCAATCCATTTTTGCAGGACTTTGAAGCGGTTGAATTTGTTTTGGATAACCCGCAGCCTCTTCTGGGCAGTAGTTTCTGCTATAGGCGTGTTCGCGCGGCTCCTGGGCGATCCGCCTTGTAGGTTTGCCGTAGGCTGAATAGGCGGAGCCATAGGCGGTTTTGGCGGAATGCCCTGGAGTGGGGCTTGACGCGATCCGCCCCGGTTTGTCCATGTCGGCATACTGACCACGTAGCCCGCTTCTTTCGTGCCAAGCGAATACCCAGTAGACGCCCTATCCCCGGTGTATCCAACGGTTGAATATTCAAATGCTCCGCTGACGACAATTGCATCAACCAGCAACCCGCTACGAATCGCGGCTTGCACATCAACAAATTGTTCGGGCGATACCCCGTATGCAAATAGTTGGTCCGACCCTGTTTGCTTGGCGATGTGGCGAAGTATTGCGGCTTGCCTCCTTTCGCTCATCTGTGATGGGGTAACTTCAGCTATCACCCGTATCCCGGAAGAGCCAGAAACCCCGACGATTACGATCTGTCCAGGCGACACTTGAGCCTTCTTTGCCGCGTGCGCCAAATCAATCGGGCTAAGTATCTGCTCATTCAGAAGGGGGTGAGCGAGCTTCGGATTGGCGATGTCGTACTTGGTAGCTCGTCCAAAGTCAGCAACCTCGACGGATGGCAGCAATTTCAGTTTGCTTCCATTGCGCGCCACGGATACCGTGGCAAATCTGTTTTGGTTGATGATGACGTGTCCACCGAACTTCTTGCCGGCCTGCATGAATTTTGCGGCGAGCGTTGCCGTTGTGTCTATATCCTGTTGTGATGGGGTCGGGTTTCCGTCGGGGTGGTTGTGTAGAATCCATACCGTATCTGCACCTACCCGGCCCATCTGGTCGATGATGTCAGTAAGGTGGGCGGACTGCTGGACTTCCGTGCCTCCGATTAGGACTTGCGTGCTCCCTGGCTTGCGAGAAGAAATCGCCGTTTGCCCAACGATCGCTCCATCCTTGACAAAGAAGTATCGTGCCGTCTCCAGTCGTGGATCACGGTAAATCTGCGCAACGGCTGCTAGGTCGTGGGAGTTCTCGACCTTGCTTCCGACCAACTTAGATACTCCCGATTTGGAAAAATCTCTGGCAACCCCGTTAGCGATGACGGAAACGGAACGCCATCCAATTTGCATCTCCATAGAGGGACTAAGTGCGCGTCCTTGTATACGTGCTCCTTCTGCGATACGGAATGATTCTGGAAGTTCATTGAACTCTCTTGCTTCAAGTGCGTAGTCATCGTAGAAGTCTCCGTTTTTATATCCGGCAATTTCAGGGCTTCCGCTAATCCCAGTACCAATCTTGTCCAGCCGTGGCCCACCATGCGGGAAACCGGGTTCATGCGGCAAGATGTGCGGCGTTCCGTGCTGTACCCGTTGCAGCATTCCCTTCTCTACGCTCGCATACCCAGGCTTCTTCGCACGCTGTGAGTACAGCCCGGCCCGGTAGATCAGGTACTGCACGTCGTTATCGCTGATGTCCTTCGCCCAGCCTGCCCGGCGCAGTATCTCGCGCACGGCGCCGACCAGACGGTCCCAGCCGTTCATCTGCTTCGCTGTGCCATTGCCGGCCATATCGGCGAGCACTTCGTTGGTAGCCTCCACCACGGATAGGGCCGGCTCCTTTGCCCGGCGCGCATCAACCTTCACCTTCATGCCGCCATTTCGCTTGTAGATGTTCAGCATGTGCTCTTCGAGCGCATCGCCGAAGATGCCGGACAAGCCGTAGTGTTGAGCTTCGTGAAGGAATGTTTCCTGCGCATGCCCGGTGTCGCGGATATGGGAGGCGAACAGGTAGATTTCGCCGTTGTAGAACAGCCCGGCCGCGTCGTTCATGGCGTCGTTTTCTCGCAGCCATTTCTGCACCTCGCGCGTGGCGTCCTTCGTGTCGGCCAGGACATGCACGGAAGGCATGGTCTGCGCCGCCTTGCGGAATCCGTTGACCACGGCGTTCAGGTCATCGAGAGCGATTCCCCCGGTACGGTTGCCGCGCGCGAACAGCGGAACGCCACTTGCTTCAACCTTGGCGCGCATCTCCGGCGTGATCTGGAAACCGATCTGCTTACCGCCTTCGGTATTGACGGTTGCCACCTTACCAACGCCGAACTTGCGCAGTACTTCGTTGGCTACGGATGGGACGATATGGTCATAGAATGTGCGCATACCGCTGCCGCCGACCTTGAGGTCTAGGCCGGAATAAGTGACGTTCTGTTTATCTGCCGCAACCTCTCTGACTATCTTTTCTGCAAGGTCTTTTCCAACCACCTCAGGCAGCGTTTCTTTAGTTGCGGTATAGGTCCCGATCTGCCCGTTGACACCCTTGGCCGTGATTGAGTAAGTACCATCAGGGCGCATCCCAACATTGACAGAATCGGCCTGCTTGCTCAAATCATACAAGTCCGCATTCTGCTGCCCTGTGCCAAAGACAATGCCGTCAACGCCTGAGTCGATGGCCAGGCGGATGGCTTGTTTGATTCCCAGTTCAACCCAGGATTTAGTGTCGGTGACGAAGGGGGCATTCGGAACGCCTAGCACACCCGGCATGAACTCTGCCGCCACGCTGGGCGACATGGATCGCAGCACATCATCGAACTCAGTTGCGCTGTAGGACTTGCCTTGATAGGTGTAGGTGCAGGTCATTATGCGAATCTCCAAAGCGTTTTGTTGGCGCGTCGTTGGATGTAAACGTAGTGCTTCCACATATCAGCAAGCCACCTCAAGAACACCCGTAGCCTTCATTTTATCAATAATCCCCTGGAAGTCCGCATCAACAGCCGACTTGATTGCATCGCGCTGTTTTTTGTACAATTGCCCAAAGTCACTCTGAATTTCACCAACACGCAAATACCGTTTCCCGTCATCGCCAATTACCTTGTCGGTGCGGAGGTGGACCAAAACATTCTTCTCGTCCCAGTGGGGTGATCGAAACTGTTTTGCCGGGACACGCGATTCGCGAATTGGCGCACCAAGCTCATCTAGCTTGTGAATTTCATCCGGGGTTGCATTTCGCATAACGCTTTCGCCATTACCATATTTTTCACGCAATTCGGCCTGATACGCGGTGAACTCTTTGTTGGCGGCGGGGGGGTCGCGTTGCGGTAACGTCACCAACGTCTCGCGGTAGCTGCCCGGTATGCCGCCCTTGTAGCTGGAGCCCCAGTAGCTTGAGTACTTGTTGGCGTCTCCTGTTACGCTTATCGTGGCGCGTATCGCTCTTGCGGAAGGGTTGTCGCCATACTCCATCTCGATATCGCCAGCCTCTATGATTCTTGCCTCTGCCGAGTAAATATCGCCATCTTTAAGAAAAACGATCGCCTCTTTCAGTCTCGCATCGAATTCGTCTGATGATGACTGGACGCTATCTGACAGATTAGTTTCCTGCTTTATGTTTAACTCGTCTATAGAGTCTCGGATTGCCTCAACCTCGTTGTCGGTGAATTCGTCGCTATCGCCAAAATCTGACAGCGAGTATGGATCAACCTCTATTTGCCCATTGCCGTTGTAAGACAACCAAGCGCCGGCCTTTGCTTCTCTTCCATCGTCAAACGTAACTGTCGTATTCACCCAACCACCGTCTTTGCTCCACCCTTCATGCGTGCCGAAATTGTCTACAGTCACATTTATTCCAACTTTTTTGCTTTCCTTATCACCATTGTCGTCTTCATAATCAATGAATTGGTATGTGTCCTTATCGTCTGCGGTTGGCTCTTGCTTTATCTGATATTCGTCTGTGTCTGTCCATCCATCCGCGAAAGTTCCGATGTATTTATCTATTTCTTCTATTACGCCATTTAAGTCTCCGACACCGACCCTCTCCACCGTATTCACCACCACCCCGTTACCACTCAGGTAGTCGGCAATCTCGGCCTTCGTCACCTTGTCCTTGCCACGCAGTTCGAGGTAATCCAGCAGGCCGGACCAGTTCAGTTCATCCAGCTTGATGCCTGATTTTCCGGTGTTGGCCATCAGCCAATTTTTCACCTGCGTTCCGTTGCTGAATACCTTTGCAGGTGCGCCTTCGATGGCTTGCGATAGCGGGGAGTACCACTTGGCGCGGGATAGCATGGTAGAGCCAAGATATACATCCTTGGCCTGGACCGTGTTAGCCCCAGCTTTTAGCGCAGCCAGGTCTTTTTGGAACCGTTCCATCGCGCCCGGCACGATCGGCGGTTCGGCTTGTTTTTGTGTTATTGTTTTGAAGTTTCCAGCCACTTCCGGCGCACGCATGGATACAGGATTGATGGCGGCATCCATGGCGGAAGTACGTGTGTTGACCGTGTCCGGGTTGGTTACAGCGTTCTGCTCTGCCAAACTTACTGCCCGCGTGCCTTCGGCCTGGCTGCCTTGTCCATCGGTTACATACTCGATTCCGTCAAGAGTCTTGATGTCGATCATCTCCAACGCAGACTTCACATTTGCGAATGCAGCGCGCGACACCTTGCCGTCCGGCATGGCGATTATGGCACTTTCGGCGCCAGAGAGGCTGGCTGCTCGCACCAAGCGCATCAGGCGGCCGTCCTTACGCAGCTCGCCCATGTGCCCGGCGTCGAACGGGACGTATGCGGTGATCTGGTTCTGTGCGTTGGCGAAGACGATGCCGGGGTCGCCCTTCGCTAGTTCAATGACATTGATGGCCGCCTCACTTGGGTTTGTGAGTTTATTACCTACGCTTCCGCCACTGGCTATCATGCGTTCTACGATAGGCACGCTGAACAAGGGCTTCTGGCTGGCGCTGACATCGCCATTTCTGTAGCTAGTGTCTTCGTAGTGCACCCGGTCGCCCCGAGTGGCCATCACCAGAAGACCGTGATAGGTAATTCCGCTGCCGCGCATAAGATCATCGAGCCTGGAGGATAAATGTCGGTCTACGCTGGACAGTTCCGCGAGACCGGATGGGTGGTTGTGTGCCATCCAGACATGCGCGGCGCCGTGGATGCGCGACAACTCGCCCATAATTGTTCCTGGGTAGACGCTTGTTTGTGCGGTGGCACCCTTAAACGATCCGATGACGGCCAGCGGGCTTCCCTCATTGTCCGTGACCAGGGCGTCGAAGTGTTCGACAGCGTATTTGGATAGGTAGGCAAAGACCTGGGCGGCGTCGCCAACCGTGTTGACCTTGTTCAGCGGGAGCGCGCGCTGCCCGACGGTGACAAGTTGGGTGGTGGTGAGGTAGAGGCCGGGGACTTCGGCGGACTCGCGCACGGATAGGGTGGCGGCGGCGTGTAGGTTCCCGTCTCTGGTGGTCGGCTTCCGTCGTGCAACTTTTCTTTGCAGATCGGGTAGAGCAGTTTTTTCATGTCCGAACAGGTCTCCGGTGTGCGGGTCTGATTCATTCACAGCATAGACCGCGCGCTCTTCCTGAGCAACGCCGCCTTGTACAGGAATGCTGGCCTGGACGCCAATACCCATGATCCGCTTCGCCACGTCGATGTGGTTCTTGGCGTAGAGTGATTCTCCGGCCCGACTGGACAGGTAGTCTAGGGCTGCGCGTAGCCGTTCGTCGCTGTCGATGTAAGCTTCCATGCGTGCGCCGTGCTTGAAGAACTGCTCTCCCAGGATGTCGGTAAAGGCGACGTCTGCATACCACTTCCCGCCTCCGCGTTTCGACAGGGTCGTTGTGATAGCGTAGCCACCGCCGTCCGACTGGATGATGAGCGAGTTATCCATGGTGCCGATAGACCCGTTGCGCTGCCCGGAACTTCCAGTTGCATCGGAAAAGAACTGGATCGCCTTGTCGGCTGGGATTAGGACGTCGGAAGATGCCTTAACCTCCTCGAAGTCGAACTGCCTGGGCATGAAGATACCTTGCGAGGTCGTGCCGTCGCTCTTGGTATAACTTACGACCTGACCAGGATGCTTGGCATAGCCGGCAAGCAGGTTGCCGGTTATCATCCAGCGGTTCTCGCGCCGGGAGTGGACACCGCTGTCGAACAGTGACATTGCCTCGACGTAGCTTGATTTTCCGGTTTCCGGGTTGAGATGGTCTACCCGCTGTTCCTTTTCCATCTTGAAGCTGCCGCCGACCTGGGTCAGGCTCAAAGTGAGCTTCTTGGACTCGCCGTTGGCCAGGGCGAAAACCATCTTCCATGCCGAGCCGGCAGCCGGGTTCTTAGTCTTCTGGGTGTCAATAACATCGATGATTGCACCGTGCAGGATAATGCCGTCGCGGTTTGTCAGGCGCACGGTATCCCCGATCACGGCAGAAGAAAGCACGGCGTTGACGTGGTTCTGCATGTTGGCGATCAGGGCTTGTTCGCTTGCGAGTCGCGCTTGGTCTGCTCCGCCCTCTAGCAAAGTATTGAGCCGTTCCTTTGCGTAATCGGTGATGCGTAGATTCATGCTGGTCCGCATTCCGAACGCAATGGCATCGCCACTATCTCCGGCAAGCCGTTCCGAGATCATGTCGCGGATTTCCTTGGACGAGTATGGCTTCACTGTGCGTTTTACACTTACCAACTCCATCGTTGCCGGTTTCGAGAATACGGAATCGACACCCTTGTCGGCGGTAATCGTCTCGCTTTTCAGTGTTTCCGCGTCAAGGTCGAGCGCCTTCGCCTCCAACTTGTTGGTGCCCATATCGTTTTCACGTTCGATCAGGTCTTTGTATCGCTCAACCAGGTCGGCGTATACCTCTTCCTGCTTGGCGATTGGCAGGATTGGGATGTAACCGGTCATCTTGCGGATGTCGCTCTCGTTGCCATCCTCCGGGTTTTCCTTTAGGTCTATTACCTCGCTTCCGCCAATCGACTTGTGGACGTCTGGGTTGTCGCGCAGGTACTCCATGGCAACCTGCCCGCCATAGTCGTTCATGAAGTCGGTAACCCCATCTGCCATGACGGATGATTTTTTAGATGCCGTAGTGTTGGCGTTCAAGCTACCCATTTTTTTCATGAGGATGGCGGCCGGACGCGACTCGGCCGGGATGTTTGCCATCATCTGCGTGTAGGCAGGCTCGATGACCTGGCCGGTACGGTGAATTCGTCCCAGCATCTGCATGTGGGTGTCGATGTTAGCCTCTGGCTGCACTAGGACCATGTGGCGCTTGCGTTGGTCCCTGAACTTGCTGGACGCATGCAGCGATAGACCCGTCGATCCGGACTGGTTGACGATCAGGATGTCGATGTCGCCGCTGTTAAAGCCGTTGATCGCACCCAACCGCTTCTTGATCGTGGCGGCGCGGCTTCCGAGCCTATGAATGCCATCGGCGCCATAGTCCAGCGTCACTGTGCGCCCGGTTATCTCATCCGTAGTGATTGCTCGCTCCACGCCATCCAGGCCTTTCGTCTTGGCCTTGCGCAGTTCGGAGTGCATGTAGTCGATCGGGGAGATCGGCGCTGCTCCGAATCCTGAATCTGCGATCTGCTTGCGGATGCCATCGTATAGGCCGACCAGGCCTGGGCCAAGGTCTGCGTCGGTAAGGTAATAGGGCACCGATTCCTTGGCACCGGGCGACTTTACCCGCACCCACCGCTGCTTCTCCAGGTAACGCTGGTACAGGTCTGCGAAGGATAGCGAAACCGGGTCACCGATGGAGATACCCACGTCTTTGGCGTAATCACTCAGGAACGACCCCATCGTGTTTGCCACGGTGAGAACGACTTTCTCTCCCCGGTTGGATCGCTCAATTGCGTACTTAACAGAATCTACTGCCTTGAGCGACAGCAACATCTGACCGATAAGGTTGTGCATTATCGCGCCGAAGTTGGCGCCTGCCACCTGGGTCTTCTCGCCCTCGAACGATACGGCCGCTCCGGAGGCGTCAAGCGATTTCTTCAGGGCTTTGATTGCCGCTTCCCTTAATCGTGAGAACTTCAGGACGCCGCGCATGGCGCTGGACATATTGTTGGCTGTATCAAGATCAACCTGGGCTGCGCGTGTGTCGTAGGTCACGCCGGCAAAGGTGCGCTCTCGGCGGATATACTGGCCGTCAATCGTCAGCATGGTTGCGACCGCCTGCTGCATCGGCACCCCGCCGCGTTTGATGGCTTCTGTCAGTTCGGATGGCTTATCCACCGCCAGCATCATGTTGGTGCTGGAGTACAGGTCCATCGAATCCGGCCGTTTCGCGTAGGTGGCCGATGAGAAGAAGGTGCCGCCGGAACTGGCAATCAGTTTCCTGGCGAACCCAGAGCGCCCGGTGTGGACGCTTCCTGTTTGCTTCTGTTGTTCGCGCCGATCCCTTGATCTGGCCTGCTGACCACCTGCTCCACCAGCCTGATGGCTCTCGTCGAATATAATGAAGTTGCCTTTAGCGAACTGCTCTAGGAATTCCTGGCGGGTCGTGACTTTCCCATTGACGTTCTGCATCTGAGAATAGGTGGTGAAGATGGCCTTGTATTCCCCGACAGACCCGTCCTGCATCATGTGCGTCATAACCGCGTCCAGGGCATTCCCGATCTTTGGTGCCCGCAGGCTGTGCGATTCTTCTACGATCTCGCCATCCCGAGTGCGAGTCAGCGTGTAGGGGATCGGATCGCCGTCGCGGCGGGTGATGAATATGCCGCTGGCGTCGTGATCCAGCCCGAACGTATCCGCCATGCCGATGTCGTCCAGGTCGCGGATCATGTCGGTGTATAGGTTTGGCTTGTCGGTTACGAAGATCGGCCGATGTCCGTTCACTAGGGCATAGCGGATCATCGCCGCCACGACCCGACCCTTGCCCACTCCGGTCTGGTCCCCAATGATGAAGCCGCTCTCATGCTGTGCGTTGTAGATGCCCATGGCTAAGGCATCTATCTGTTCTGCCGAGAACACGGTCTTGGCGTGTCCAATATCCATTTTTAGCGATTCGGCAACATAACTGTCCAGGTTTCCGACGTCGGCCTCTATCCTGCTGATCGCGTCCTGCACGGCATCCCGCATGGCGATCGGGACCAGGGTTCCGATGGCTGGCGCGGAAGACCTTGGCTCGTAAGTTACCTGGTGCTCGGTTTCTTTCTCCAGCCCGCGTCGGTCTTGTGTCAGTCCAGATTGTGCGGGTTTTGTTGCGAGGCCGCTAGTTCTACCCACAACTGGAAGTTCGTTTCCTCCATCGCTATCAGGGCGCCGATTTCCTGCGTCGCCGTTCCCACGAACGGGTCTTGGTCGATGACCGCCAGATTGAACAGGGTTTGCAACTCCAGGTTCCCCTTCAGAATGAACTGGGCGATCTGATCTGGGCTGTCCGGGCTTGGAACTTCCAGCAGGTTGCACGCCCATTTCGCCAGAGGCATCTGATCCTCCTCGTACTCCTCCAACAGCAGGTTGACCACCCGATCCTCTAGGGCCGATAGCCACACCCCCTCGCTGATCCTGGTTCCCGGTTTCAGCCATACTGCCGTCAACCCTGTTGGAATCGCCATGCCCTTCGGATACCACGCGATCTCGTTCATTGAGTAACTCCTTTAGTTCGCCATAGGTCTTGATCTCGGTTGGCAGATCGGCGGCCGGCAATCCGCGCTTGCTCTTGCCGCGCCCATTGATGGTAACCATGTCCACCGGGTACTTCGCTCCCTGCTTGGAGTATAGGTCGCCATCAATAGAATAGTGCCCGGTCACGTTGTAGTGCTGGTACAGGAAATAGTAGAACTCGCGCTTACTCTTGCCGCGATAGCCGTTACGCCGACCTTCCGGGGTGTTGGCGTTTAGAATTCCGCCTACGATCAGGACCGCCTTGCCGTCGTCAGCCATGGCATCCAGTGAGTTGAATACGATTGCGTGATCGACCTCGTTGGTTTCGTACCCTGGAAGCGGCTCGTATCGAATCGTCTCGCCATCATCTCCCTTCACT
>Ga0100384_1002256_pt1 | contig 11245 bp, 6 predicted proteins | sample CryGeymeta201508_FD_87087 | JGI IMG/M metagenome (GOLD analysis project Ga0100384, IMG submission 87087) | Groundwater microbial communities from Crystal Geyser aquifers in Utah, USA - Crystal Geyser metaG 2015-08 | ecosystem: Environmental > Aquatic > Deep subsurface > Groundwater | place: USA... | reverse complement strand
TCTATGGCCTTGATTTTGAATTCATCGGCATAGTGCTGACGTTTTTTGGATTCCATGGTATTTTACCTTTTTGCTTTATTGTTACTGGGAGAATGTACGGATAAACAATCTCCACTTTAATGTAGCAACTCCAATATTCCCATTCCGCCTCTGTTGGTAGGCGATACTTTGTTCCGCCTTCTTTTTCATTCAATTTTGTGACAAAGGTTTGTATATCATTCCAAGTTACATAGTTTACTGGATAATTATCCCCAATACCATATCCTGTAAAGCTTGGATTACTTCCCATAATAGCTACCCATTGCTTTTGAGTTACTTCATATTTGCCCATGTAAAAACCTTGTGTTATGGTTACTTGGTGAACAGGTTTTTCATCACTATCTCCTACGGTTGATCCCATGTAAAAACTGCCCGGTTCTATATAAACGAATTCCATGCTTATTGAGTTGGTGTAGTTTGAAACTAATGTAGAAAAACTGAATTCATTTCCATATTGAGTTCCAAGTTCATTCGTCGCATAAGCACGAACATAATAGGTCGTTTCGGCAGTTAAGCTTGTTAGGGAAGCACTAAATAAACCTGTTCCTGTTCCACTTATCGTTTTACCTTGGTTTACAGTAATACTAGTATTTGGGTTTAAACTCCAAACAATTCCACGTTCGGTTACGGTTGCTCCACCATCGTCTGTTATTTCACCACCAGTTTGAGCACTTGTCGAGGTAATTTCAGTGATGTCATTCGTAGTTAACACAATAATCCCATCTCGTGTCGTGAAACTTTGCTCATTCCTATAACCAGTTCCTATACTATTTGTAGCATAGGATCTAACATAATACACTGTATTTGGAAGTAAATCTGACAGTGTGGCTACAAAACTTGGATTACCACTTCCTTGCTCCGTTTTTGAATCCGTTAGTGTCGGATTCGGATTCGTACTCCATACTAAGCCTTTTTGTGTAATCGACAATCCTTCATCACTTAGAATTATGCCACCAGAGAGTGCACTTTTAGCCATAATTCCCGTGACAAGGTTTGTTGTAAGAATCGGCTTTCCATCAAGTGTAGTGAAACTTTTTTCATCTCCATAACTCGTTCCCAATTCGGTTTTCACATAAGCACGAATATAATAAGTCGTTTTGGGAATCAAATTTTTCAATTCAACTACTTCTTCGGTTTCGTCTGTTAGTGTTGGCTTTTCAGTTTCTGAACTGCCACTTGCTTTTTGAACTAGCTCTAATTCAGGCTCGTTTTCTTTACTTTGTTTTGGTGCTTTTTCTGCTAGCTCTTTACTGTTAGTTTCAATCTTATTTTTTATCGGTTTTAACTTCTTCGATTCATCAAAAATCAATTCAATTTCTTCTTTTTCTGCTATGGAAGTGGAAACGGTTGGATCAGGACTTGTACCAATTGCAATTCCTTTTTCAAGAATTGGACGACCGCCGTTATCAGGAATGATTAAGACTACTTTTGCGGAAAATGCAGAAATTTCATACGGTTCTCCAGTTGTTACTTTTGCTGGAATAGCTTCGCTTGTGGTTACTTTTAGTTCAGTACTATAAAACGTTCCTGTTTTATTAACCACATAGGCTTTAATGGAATAATATGTGCTTCCCCATAATCCAGATATCGTTTCAGTAAATTGACCTGTTCCTGTTCCACTCGCTTGCAGTTTATTATCGCTAACAGTTGGATTTCCTTCTGTATTCCACACAAATCCACGTTCGGTAATTGCTTCACCACCATCTGTGCTTGCAGTTACTTTTACTGTAATGCTTTTATAAGTAATTGCAGAAGTTTGTAATTCTTCTAATCCCAAGCCCGGATGTTCTTTTTTTAGATTTAGACTATCTACTGGATTTTTTTTACAACTTCCTATTCCGAGAGCGACTAAGAACGCTAAAATGCTTATTAATTTTATTGTGTATTTCATTAGTTGGAGGGTTTCTGATTTACGAGTTTGGATTGTAGAGTTACGAGTTTGGATTGTAGAGTTACGAGTTTGGATTTACGAGTTATGATTTTTGATTTACTATTTATTTGCTTTTTGTCTTGCTGTTTTGATTGATGCTACAATTATTGAAAGAATTTGATTTACTTCACTTTTTAATTCTATAATTCGTTGAGCTGTAAGTAATCCGCTTTCTTCGAGTATTTCTAGCCAAAAAAGGGTTTCATCTGCCTCTTCTTCTACAATTTTCAATTTATTTATGAAATCTGCAGTCGATTTTGCCCTACACGCTGCTCGATAATTCGCACCTATTGAAGTTGAACTTCGAATAATTTGATTTGTTATTGCCCATCCTACTGGCTTGTTTGGAAGTTCATTAACTAGTGAAATTACCGCTAAGCCTATTTTTTTAGTTCTATTTTTAAGCGCTTCTTGCATTGTTTTCGGAGTTGGAGTTACGATTTGGGATTTGGGATTTACAAGTTACGAGTTACGAGTTTGGGATTTTGGATTGTTTTTTGTTTGCTTTTGAATCATCAATCTACATTCGTAAATCTACATTTGTAAATCTACATTTCTTTTTAAAAATTAATCGTTAATGCTAATCCGTTCACAGTCGGACTCATATTTAACGTGAGTTTTTGTTCTTCCTTGAGTTGGCGCTTCAACTTATCGTTTGCCGAACCAATCATAGCAACACGAACTGCATTGTATAACCAAAAACTAACACCCGTTCCGGCTAAAGTCAGAGCTGTTTGTCGCCATTGATTTGCTGTTGTGTAATAATCCTCAGCTTTTGTTAAATCGACTTCCGTTTTAAAGGATGCATAAGCTGACTGTGATTGTGTTTCCGCCCAATACGCTGCACCCAATAGACTTAGAGAACTTATTGTAAACCATTTTCCGCTTTTTACGCCACCACTCACACTACTCATTCCCCATCCCGGAAAAACTAAGGCTTTAAAAGTTGTTGCTACACCGCCTTTTTTCTCTAAAAGTTCTAAGGCTGGCACATCATCCAATTTCACGATGATTTCACTTTCTTTGTCGCGTTCAATCGTTAATGGAATCTTTTTTGGGCGGTAATCTTTCATGGAGACTAAAATTTCATAATTTCCAATGGGTAATGATTTCTCAACTTTTAAACCTGTCCAAGTTAACACTTCGCACCCATTTTGCATCAGTTTTGCAGAAGCATCAGATGGATTCGACAAAAACCGTAATCCTCCTGTTTGTTGCACTAAGTTCCAATCTTTTTGCAAAGGTTTTCCACGTTCCAAAACGATTGTCTCAGAATAGGAGTCATATCCAGAAGCGGACGGCTCAACTAAATAGGTTCCTGGAGCCAATTCAGCTTGTTTCTGTGTTGAACAATCTTGTTTATTTATACTGATTTTGCTGTTTTCTGGGAAAGTTTTCCAAGACAATACAGCGGTATCTTTGGTAAGAGAAACACTTTTTCCACTGTTTGCCCTAGCTCAATCGTAATAGTTTCCGTTGCACTTAACCAACCAGATTTACTAACATTTAGTGTATAAGTACCTGGAATTAACTCATTAAGCCCATTTTTTACCGTTTCTCTACCAAGTGAAATTCGTGAGTCAGATGGACTTACATTCAGATTTAAAAATCCACTGTTTTTAATGAGCTTAGTTGTCGTTTCATATTGTGAAGTATCCGTTGGAATAATTAAAGCTTCATCAGCGGTAAGATAATCCAAGAGTTCATATCGGACTTCATATCGTCCAGGATATTTGAATAAGGAAACTGGAGCTTTTCCCAAATCTTGACCATCTAAAAAAACAGTTGCCCCTATTGGTTCACTTAGAAGCGTTAAACCTACTAATTCCACTTGTTTTAAATCAAAATTAAAAAAGGAATTAGTTGGACTTACTTTTATTGTTTGGCGGATAGTGGCGAAACCGGGCTTGGAGATTTCAATATTATGAGAGCCTATGGAAACTTGAAGATTGGTTAAGCCATCTGTTTTTTCTCCATCGATTAATAAAATAGCGTCTTTGGGATTAATGATAAAAGTTACTGGAAAAAATTCTAGAGGTGCACCACCACCTACGGTTACTTCCCAAACCTGCACTTCTCTTAATTGTAATACAAAACGTTGTGGAATGGTGCTTAAATAGCCTTTTGAGCCCACACTAAGCATATAGGCCTCACGAGGATTTATACGCAGAATCCATTCCCCTTCTTTGTCTTAAACTTTACGAAAAGTATATTCTGGATTGGTTGAGTTGATGAAAATATCTGGAACAACAGAACGGATATAAACGACAGCTTTTTCGCGTTCAATCATTTTTGGTGCATCTTTTACTGGAGTAAAAGAGAGTTTTTGCAGGTTTTGTACCCCAAGGGTTTGAAATACCCCGAATAAAAGCACCATTAAGAGATTCTGTTTCATGAATTTTTGTAACAATACTATCGTTTTTTATTTGAACTAAAAATAATGTTCTAAGCTTGTAATTCCAAGGTTAATATTAACTTATTTGAGTATTTTTTCTTGAATTTGGGTTTATTTTTGGGTTTAAGAGTATTAGTTTAGTGCTTAGATTTTTGTATTGATGCTATTTTTGTCTTTATTTATTAAAGGTCTTCTAAAAACCTCAAAAAAGACGATTGAAACCTTCATAATTCGATTATAAAGACGATTTTTTTATCAATGAATCAGTTTTTAGGAGGCTCCTATTACTTTAAGAAATAACTTTGATAGATTAAACTATTTGGCTGTTTTAATTCAGATATTTGACTTGAGTAATTTAACCTTATGATATTTAATTCGATTCGGGTTTATTATAATATCTGAATTTTGCTCGTTGAGGGATTTTTTACTTTTTTATTCTTTTAAAGAGCTTTTGTTTTTAGTTTCGCTTTTGTTTAGAAGACCTTTCCACGTCGATTCGGTTTAGGTATTGTTTCTTGAATGATTTTTAGGCTCATCTTTGGCGATACTAAAGACACCGCGTTAGCGATTCGAAGAACTACGAAGTGAGATGACTTGATTTTTTTGAAATCACTTGAACTTTTACCTTGCTGGTATTGCTTTTTAGCGTTTTGCTACGAGTTTTTGTTGTCAGCGTGGACGCTTACTCTTTTTTCATAAGCACCTGCGAGGACGCAGTCGCTATGTTGATGACCGACTTCTTAATATTTCTTCTTTTTATTCAAACAATTATCACACACACCACACGAATATTTTTTTAATACATCTCCAAAATAAGCACTGAAAAACGCGTTTCTGCAATCTTTTGAACGGGTATATAACTCAACTTTTGCTAGCTTTTCAAACTGAACATCACGATATCGTTCGTACACTTTTTTATTAATTGGAACTTGATTCGTTCGTGCATCTAAAAAATTAATTGAATAATGCTTATCTAAGAATCGAAAATCAATCATTCCTTCTTGCTTAAGAATTGTCAATCCTTTTTTAATAATCTGTGGCGTCATTTTCAAGCGTTTACTCAAATAGCTCACCTCTATTGTTTCCATTTGAAAAAATGCTTGTGGTGAACAAGAACGAATTAAAGTATCAATAAACGTAGCTTTTTCTGCATTTTTCAGCTGTTGAATATAGGTATCGAGCATATCAAGACTCCATACAAATTGTACTTGTATGTTTTTGTCTTGCAATTCATTCGTTGTCCATACTTCGAATTGTTCAAGTAGCTCAATTGCATTTTTAATGTAAGCAGATTCTACTTTTGCTCGTTTTTTTACTTGATCGACATCTGCTAAAATCGATGTTTCTCGAAATTCACCCAAAGCAACTGTTCCTATATCTGCGATTGCTGAATAAACTGCATGAAGAATAGTGAAATCAGGATAGGCTGTTGTTAAGTTGTCTTTCAATCGAATAAAATCCGTTTTCGTGTATAATAGAATTGGATGTGACAATCCGCCATCTCTTCCTGCTCTTCCAGCTTCCTGATAATACGCTTCCAAACTTGCAGGTGGACTTTCGTGAAACACAAAACGACAATCTGGCTTATCTATTCCCATTCCAAACGCATTTGTAGCCGCAACCCATGGAATTTTACCAGAAATCCATCCTTCTTGAATTCGATTTCTTTCTTTTGATTCTAGTCCAGCGTGATACGGCTCACTTTTTATCTCCATTGAACGAATTAATGCAGCTAAATCTTCGCAGGATTTCCGAGTCGTTCCGTAAATAAGTCCGCCTCCTTTTCCCTTTGCTCGATGCAATAATTCCTTGAGTCGCAATGTTTTATTTTCGTTTTCTTCAACTCTATAACCCAAATTATCACGAACATAGCCTTTAGCAATTATCGTTGGATTTTTAAATTCCAAACTTGCTTCAATGTCTTCTTTCACATTGGGAGTTGCTGTTGCTGTTAATGCAATCCATGCTACTTTATCTTCAACGGCTCGTAGATTTTCTCTAATTTTTCTATAGGATGGTCGGAACCGATGTCCCCATTCTGAAATGCAATGCGCCTCATCTATCGCAACCATATCAAGTGGCAAATTAAGTAATTCACCTTGAAATACTTTTGATCCTAAGCGTTCGGGTGCTAAATACAACATTTTATACAAGCCATTCCTTGCATTAATTAATCGCTGATCTATCTCACCCGGATGCAATGTGCTATTGATAAAAGTCGCCGAAATTCCTTTCTTTTTCAGCGATTCTACCTGATCTTGCATGAGAGCTACAAGTGGCGAAATGATTAAACTCAAACCGGGGAAAACTAATGCAGGAACTTGGTAACACAAGGATTTCCCTCCGCCAGTTGGAAACAAAACTAGTGTATCTTTCTTTTGAAGCACACTTTTAACAACCTTGTCTTGTCCTGGCCGAAAATCCGCAAATCCCCAATATTTTACTAATTGAGCTTTAGCTTGTTCAAATAATTGATCAGAATTTAGCATTTGGCAAAACTATATGAAAGCGTAGAAATTATCAAAACTGAAATGATTTTTTATTTGATTATTAAACAGAGTTCGGGATAAGAAACTAACTATAAAAACTGGTATAAAATAATTTCACCATTCTAGGCTTGACCTAGAATCTTAGCCTGATCGACCATTAACTAAATGCTGTACTATAGGCAAAACTACGTTTTTCTTAGTTTTCTTCTAATAGCTATTCTTTTTGCAACATTTCTTATCCCGAACTCAAGTTATTACTAAGTGACTCAATATTGCTATAAAAACCATCTAAACTAAATTCGAGATAAGAACTCAGGTTTAAATTGACCACCCACATAACTTCTGTACAAATTTTTTCCATCTTTTTTTAATTAAATTAGGTGGAGGGAGAAATTTAGATCCTAATTATAGTTCAAACTAAGAATTTTAGCATAAAATACTTCCAAATCGACAAGGATTCAAAAGTACATTTCTATTTTATTACATAATGATTAGAGAATATCTTGACTAGAAATCATCACTCTTCAAATCACTTTTTACCAATTCCACCCATTTTTCGATTTTTTAATCTAGCTAAATGCAATCACTACACCAGTTATTGAATCAGATCCCCATTTAACAACAATTCCTAATCTTAAAACCTAAAAATAACAGGTCATTTTTAGGACTAGCTGTTTCTTAAAAGCGTTTTTTTGCTTATTCTGATATGATTTTAAACTTTCAACCGGACGCTCAGCTGTCCTTAATCGCATGAATATGAAAATTAAAAAAGTTGCCGTTCTTGGTTCTGGCGTTATGGGTGCACAAATTGCAGCTCATTGCTCGAACGCAGGTTTCGATGTTCTTCTTCTTGATATGAAAACTGAAGGAGATCCTAATAAAATTGCTCGAGAAAACCTCAAAAAAACAACTAAAATGTCTCCGGCTCCCTTTGCTATTCCAGAGTTTGCCCAACGAATTTCGATTGGAAATTTTGATGATGATTTCCAAAAACTAGCTAACTACGACTGGATTTGTGAAGTAGTAGTTGAACGAATGGATATCAAACAACAAGTCTTAGGAAAAATTGACGCTGTTCGAAAAAAAGGTTCCATTGTAAGCTCAAATACTTCAGGCTTACCAATTACAAAAATCGCTGAAAATGTTTCTGATGATTTAAAAGAACACTTTCTCGGAATTCACTTTTTCAATCCGCCTCGATACATGAATTTATTAGAAGTGATTCCAACTTCTTATACAGATTCAAAAGTGGTCAATTTTATGGCTAATTTCTGCGAAAAAATTCTTGGTAAAGGTGTGGTTTTATGTAAAGACACTCCGAATTTTATCGCAAACCGAATAGGCGTTTTTTCAATGGCTTCTATTCTACCGCACGCTTTCTCAGGATCGCTTAGAATTGAAGAAATTGATGCCCTAACAGGAACATTAACAGGCTATTCAAAAGCAGCAACATTCAGAACGGCTGACATGGTAGGTTTGGATGTCTTAACTCATGTGGCCAACAATATTGTTCCTAATATTCCCAACGATGAGAAAAAAGACACCTTTAATCTTCCGGAAGCTCTTAACTTGATGATTAAAGCGGGAGCTTTGGGAAATAAAACAGGTGCTGGTTTTTATAAAAAGACAAAAACTAAAAAAGGAACTGAGTTTTTAGTTATCAATCCAATAAAACAAGACTATGAATATCAATCAGTTAGAGAGTTTGAAAGCGTAAAAGAAGTGAATAAATTCAAAAAATCTGGCGAACGTTTAGCTTTTTTGATTAATCAAGAAGACGAAGCAGGCTCGTTTTTGTGGAATATACATCGCGATTTATTCTTGTACGCATCAAACCGTATTCCCGAAATTTCAGATTCTATTGAAAATATTGACCGTGCCATGTGTTGGGGATTTAATTGGGAATTAGGACCTTTCCAAAAATGGGATGCTTGTGGAGTTCGCAAAACCGTTGAGCGTATGTTGGAAGAAACCATCAAAGTTCCAGACTGGGTTATTGCGATGTTAGCTTCTGGTAGAGAATTTTTTTATGAAGCAAATGGTTCGGTTTATTCGCCAAATCAGGCAAAAGCCGTTCAAGTTAGCCCAATTTCTAAAGATGCTCTTTTCTTTGCGCAGCTAAAAAACGCTAAAAAAGAAGTCTTCTCTAAAAAAGATACCGCATTATTTGATATGGGCGATGGAATTGCAGCTTTTGAAATTCGTTCCAAAGCAAATACCTTAGGTCGTGAAGTTGTTGAATCACTTTTCGAAGCGGTTCAAATTGCAGAAGATAATTTCCAAGGTTTAATTATAGGAACGGATGCTGAACATTTCTCAGTAGGCGCAAATTTAGCAGAGATTGGCGCTATTGTTCAATCTGGTGATTTTGATGCCGTAGGCTCAGCTGTAAAATCATTTCAAGATGCAGCACTTGCTCTTAAATATGCTTCAATTCCTACAGTTGCCGCAATTCATGGTCGCTGTTTTGGTGGTGGGGTTGAATGGATGATGCACACTGACCGAGTTGTTGCTCATCATGAACTCTATGCTGGACTTGTTGAAATGGGCGTTGGATTACTACCAGCAGGGGGCGGAACTAAAGAATTGACTGCCAGATATTTAGGAAAAATGTTACAAGCAGATAATGTTGATCCACTCATTTTTATTCGAGAAGTTTTCAAAGTGATTGGAACTGCTCGAGTTTCAACGAGTGCGTTTGAAGCCCAAAAAATTGGTTATTTAAGAGATACGGATGTCATAGTCATGAATCGCGCTAATTTACTGAGACAAGCAAAAAATGAAGCCTTAAATCTTGCCGAAAAAGGTTATGTTGCCCCTGCAACAAGTTCAGTTATACTTTTAGGTCAATCTGCATTTAGCGCTTTAAAAATGATGATGTACATCATGCGTGAATCAGCGTTTATCAGCGAATACGACTCCATAATTGGTGAGAAGATTGCGCAAGTTATATCTGGTGGACTCATTTCTGAGGCTCAAATGGTATCTGAGCAAACCATGCTAGATATGGAACGTGGAGCCTTTGTTGACTTATTGAAAGACGTGAGAACTCAGGCTAGAATTAAACACATGCTTGAAACTGGAAAACCATTAAGAAATTAACAGTCAACGATAGTTCAGCTGAGATTCAGTTATCAATAGAATATCAGTTTCATTTAGAATATTAAAAATCAAACATCTATTATCATGAAAACAGTTTATATACTCGATTCCTTACGAACTGCCTGTGGAAAAGCAAATCGCGGCAGTTTTCGTTACGAACGTCCCGATTCCTTGGGTGGTGCGGTTATCCGTGCATTATTAGACAAATACAAAGAAATTGACCCAAAACAAATCGATGATCTCATTGTCGGCTGTGCCTTTCCTGAAGCAACTCAAGGATTAAATATTGCACGACAAGTTGGAATTTTAGGAGGTCTTCCAGTTTCTGTTCCTGCAATGACCGTTAACCGTTTTTGTTCTTCTGGTTTGCAATCGATTGCAATGGCAGCGGAACGCATTATGACAGGGGGTGCTGATATTATTATAGCGGGTGGAGTTGAATCGATGAGTTTAGTTCCAATGGGTGGCTTGAGTTTTCAGCCGAATCCTGTCTTAGTTGAAGATTATCCTGAAGTATATATCAACATGGGATTAACCGCTGAAAATGTTGCGCAAAAATACGACATTAGTCGGGAAGCTCAAGATGAATTTGCGTTTTATAGTCATCAAAAAGCGATAAACGCACAAAATGAACATTATTTTGTTGAGCAAATTGTTCCTTATGATGTAACGTTCCGATCAATGGGCGCTGATGGAAATGCAGTAGAAAAATCATTTAGTTTTTCAGTTGATGAAGGTCCTCGTGCCGAAACAACGATTGAAAAATTGGCAAAACTTAAAGCTGTTTTCAAAATGAGAGGAAGTGTAACCGCTGGAAATGCATCTCAAATGAATGATGCAGCATCTTTTGCCATTGTGATTTCGGAGGAAAAATTGCATGAATTGGGTTTAAAACCAATGGCAAGATATTTAGGTTTTGCTTCTGCAGGAGTAGCACCAGAATTAATGGGAATTGGGCCAATTGAAGCGATTCCTAAATTGGAGAAACTAACCGGAATTAATCGCACAGATATAGATTTAATTGAACTAAATGAAGCCTTTGCTGCTCAAGCTTTAGCCGTGATTAAAGTCACAAATTTGAACCCTGAACGTATTAATATAAATGGTGGTGCAATCGCAATGGGGCATCCACTTGGAGCGACAGGCGCAAAATTGACAACTCAGGTTTTACACGATTTGAAACGTTTGAATAAAAAATATGGCATGGTGAGCATGTGTGTTGGTGGCGGAATGGGCGCTGCCGGTTTATTCGAAAATGTTTCGTAATTGAATTTTAAGCACCAACCTCTT
>Ga0100384_1002244_pt1 | contig 11283 bp, 9 predicted proteins | sample CryGeymeta201508_FD_87087 | JGI IMG/M metagenome (GOLD analysis project Ga0100384, IMG submission 87087) | Groundwater microbial communities from Crystal Geyser aquifers in Utah, USA - Crystal Geyser metaG 2015-08 | ecosystem: Environmental > Aquatic > Deep subsurface > Groundwater | place: USA... | reverse complement strand
CAGTTGCGATAATTGGGGTCTTCGGACAAGTCCGCTCGACTGGTCTCCGGCATTACGATCCCCAGAACCAAACCGTCGTGAGAGAAGGGGGGGCGCTCTTCCTGGTAGACAATGAGGCTTGGCAAACTCTCCATAACGGGAGCAAGGGTGATGCGCCCGCGTTGCAGGTCTTCCACAAGCTTGCTGTAGAGCGCCTCGCTTCCCAGTTCCTGCACGCCAAGCGTTTCTCCTGGTCGAGTCTCCAGATACCTTGTCCCCCCACGCGCCATTATCTCTTCCAATCTTGAGTCCTCGGGGGAAAGTCGCAGGCGCTTCAATTCTGAGCGCAAGGTCATAGGAATGTAAGGAGTGGTGTTAATCAGAGCCGGGACACTGATGCGCATTGGGGGGCCATTCTCCAATTCATCTTCAAATGGCATGGGAATGGGGATAGGCGATCTGCCTCCTCTCAGGTACTTGCCATTTATCAGGGCCTGGTCCAACCCTGTCAATACTGCTTCCTGTGAAGGATCGATCCCGGTCAGTAGTAACGAAAAAGTAGTTGCACCGCTTATATATTCAGTAAATAGGGGATTGACGATAATACCTGTCTTCTGGGCGAACTCGAATGACGTTCCAGGGGCATTCTCCGAACCTATGTAGTAATAGGCGCTTGAGGACTCCTCGCGTATGCTGATGCCGTTGTCAACCGTCAGCGTGTTCTCCAGAACATAGACCCCGGGCTCGGTTACCTCCCCTAGGCTGTCAGTAAGAACGAACTGAGTTGAATAACCCAGCGTAGCGATTGGAGCAGCTACCTCGACCCCGGGAATGGATTTGATCGCCTCGTACTGCTCGAAGGTGATTCCACCCCAAATGCCTGATAGGTGGTTGGCCTCCACCAGGCCGTATTTCTCTTCGATCGGTGAGCGCGAACCCGCCGGCCGTACCAGAATGTCGTAGGTGGTACGCCAGTAGCGGCTGAGATCTCCTTCAGCAACCAGGAGGGTGGCCTGCGAGGCGGCAACAAGCAGAAGTACCCCGGCGCTGACGACCAGGAGGCCCAGCATCAGCAGAAGATATCGTCGCTCCCGGAAGATGTGACACGGAATCATAGGGAACATCCTCGAGCATCTAAGCAGTTCGGAGCAGCAACCTCCTCAGCTGCTGCTCCATCATGAGGGGGTCCGGCCTTAGCACAGAGATTACTTTTCGTCAGCAGGTGCCGCACTGTCTGTTCACATAGCACCAGCGATAGCACGAGCCACCTTGCCACTCACAACAGCAATATTTATCCCACAGGCCCTTGTCTGCCCCGCAACACCCACACTGGCAGACCAGTATCCTAAAGCAAGTTTGTGCCTGCGCCTGCACTGGTGAGCCCAGCGCCGCCTCGGCCAGCAAGGATACTGCCTCCGATAGGTATTCTTTTAACATTTTGGGTTCCTCCTTTCCAGGAACTTTCTGAACCTTCCAAATTGAATACGACAGGTTGATCTCAGTGTTCTTCGTCTTCCATACCATCACCTCCTTTCGTTACCTGAGAGCGGGCCTCGTTTTTTTTCCACCAATTTGGATATACTCATTCCTGCCGCTTGCATACGATACAGTTTGGCATAAGCGCCCTCGCGTTCGAGAAGATCGTCGTGGACGCCGTATTCAGTGATAACGCCATTCTCAAGCACAGCAATCATATCCGCCATGCGGACCGTACTGAGACGATGGGAGATCAACAGGCAGGTCCGTCCTTCGACAAGTTCTGTGAAGCGGTTATAGATCTCGTACTCAGCCCGAGCGTCCAACGCGGCGGTTGGTTCATCCAGAATAAGCATGTCCGCCTGACGCATGAAGAGGCGTGCCAGGGCAACCTTCTGCCACTCGCCTCCGGAGAGGTCCGCTCCGGTTCCATTTTCACCAAAGGCTCGGCTGAGCAAAGTTTGATAACCCTGGGGCAGACCTTGAATCATTTTGTGTACTCCTGCTTTTTCAGCCGCTTGTTTGACCAGCGTCAGATCATTGAGAAACTCTACCTTTCCTAACCCAATGTTCTCCTGCGCTGTGAAGGCGTAGTGCATAAAATCCTGAAAAATGACACTTGTCCGCCCTCGTAAGTCACCAAGATCAAACTCGCGAAGGTCAATCCCATCCCATAAGATTTGTCCTTCGCTTGGAATATAGTTATTCATACCTCAGCGCCTCGGCAGGCGGCACCTTTGCCGCCAGGCGCGCCGGATAAAGCGCTGCCAGCGCCCCTACCAGACCGGGCAGGCTCATGCCAAGCAGGATTACCAAAGCCAGGTCAGGCGAGACAGATTTGTAGAAATACAGAAATGCAAGACTGCCCGCCAATGTGCCAAAAGAACCTCCAACTATGCCAAGCAGTAATCCCTGCGCAATGAATAGACGCGCTATTGAAGCAGTGCGCCAACCGATTGCCTTAAGGACACCGATCTCACGCCGCCGCTCAAGGATGCTTCCCAACAAACCATTGAAGGTCGAGAGGAACGCCAGACCCAGCCCGATGGCAACGATGGCATAGTGATAACCTTCCACGTTCACTAGAATGAATTCACCCAGCAAGGTTCCGCCGAACATGCCGCGTTGTTGGAGTGTCACTCCCAGGAGCAATGTCAGCAAGGCAGCGGAAAGAGCCGAGCCAAGCCCGGTCAAGATAGACCGCACAGTCCGCCGCTTGAGTTCGTTCCAGGCGTATGACCATAAACCTGAGATTGTTCCGGCAGCTCTACGCCGGTAACGCACGCCTCCGCGTTGGATTTCAGCGATCGGAGGCACGCGGCTAGCTGACCAGGCAGGGACAAGACTGCCAATGCCGCACAGCCCCATGACTATCAATGGAAGAGTTATCAACAAGTTCAAAGGAACCGACTCCCACCCCAACAGGCGGATCAGCGCAAGGGCAATCAACGTCCCTAAAGTAGTTGCAATCAAACCGATACCCATGATCTGCCCAAGTATCTGAGTAAACACCGTGCGCGAATACCAGCCAAGAGCCTTTTGCAGGGCAATAATCCGGCGGCGAGCCAGCGCTTCGGCCCAGATCAGATCCAGAGTAAACAGCCCGCCTGCCAGCAACAAGGTTCCCAGTAACAGCCAGTTGCCCGATTGGACGCCCTGCTTGTAGACCAAGTTCACTCCCTTTTGAATCCACTGCTCCTCGACGTAGCCAACACCAGGTACCTTGGCCAATACACGCGTGGGGGATGACCCCACCATAATATCAACTCTTAGGCCGGTCAATTTGGCAATGGTCAACGCGACCGTCTCTATTTTGCGTTGGGATGCAGGCGTAAGTTCATCAAGATCACCGACTCGTACACGGACGGCGCTAATTGCATTTTCGCCAAGCAATGTTCGCGCTCCTTCGATACTTGTAAGAAGAAGCGGTGGAGATTGAATATAGCCATACGGGCTATATAAAGGTTTTAATGACATTGGGGGGTCAACAGGTTGGCCCTGTTCATCGAAGCGTAAAATTGCCACTGGAGGAAAATAAGTTTCCAGGGGCACCCGATTGACATCAGACAGGGGATGCAGTTTTTCGATATCGAGGATACCTTTGGGATCCCACCAGCCGGTCATATTCAGGGAAGTCATTCCCACTGAATTACGGTAGGCAGGCAAACCCAGTTCGGTAGAATTTTCTGGAAGGCGAACACCCAGAATCAGCCCATTGAAGTCAATTTCAGGTTGGATTTCCTCATACTGTATTGGCCCGGGAATCGCGATGGTGTGCGTTGACCCCAACCCTCCCTCACTATACAAGACATTTATACCGAACAATTCTGGAGCGATGAATTCCAACATCCGCTGGTAAGCAATGTCGCTATCAGTCCTGGTCGTTGCCAGCACTTCAGCAGGCAACGATGTAAGAAACTCATTACCTCCATGGTCGAGGATACCTTCCAGAGTCGATATTTCAGGAGGTAACTTTACGCGTTTCAACTGGGCGGTTTGGACAAGGTCAACGTAAGGATGAGAGTTGATGAGAATGGGCAATTCGACGTACAGTGTCGAGAATTCTTTATCCAAGTTGGGATTGACATCTATGATTTGCGATGAAACGTCCTGGACCGGCACTGCATCGTTCGTCAGGTAACTTCCTGCGGTGACAGCCTTGTCCAATCCCACCAGCGCCGCTTCTTGATCCGGGTCAATTCCCGCAATCAAAAAAATAAAGGAAAGATATCTATTGACCGCTCTTGATTGCGAAATAACAATAATATTATCCTTCTGGGATGGACTTCCATCGTTTGATGATCCTTGATCGCTTTGACCGAGAAAGTAATAACCGGGAGGAGAAAAAACAGCGCCCGGAACAGTGTACTCGTAATATCCATCGTTTGCTGTGAGCGTCGTTTCCAGGGTATATACACCAGGCTCAGATGGAATTGTGAGTTCGTTTCCCTCAGCGGCTCCTGCAACATAACCAATCATCGAAATTGGCGCCGCGACTTCGACTCCAGGAATAGATTTGATCAGCTCGTATTGCTCGAATGTGATCCCGCCATATATCCCGGAAAGATGATTGGCCTCCACAATGCCATATTTTTCTTCGATTGGCGAAACAGAATCAGCAGGCCGAATGAGGATATCATAAGTGGTCCGCCAGTAATTATCAAGATCCCGATCAACGTAATAGATTGTAGTCTGTGACGCGGCCACTATCATCAGCCCGCCCAAACTCAACAAGAATAATCCCATAAAAAGCAAGGTCGCACGAGTACGGTTAAAGAAGGATAATTTTACACTCATGATAATTCAATCCTATAACTGAGGCAGTGATTTTCGTCATTTCATTTCAACTCGACATTGCCTGCCTCAGCCACTAGAGAATAGGCCTTAGGGGCGCTGGTATATTAGAAACCGCAATATGTACATCCTGCGCTACAATACACCTGCGATCCCCAGCAATTGTATACTCTCGTCTTTGTCCATTTCTCAACACCACATGATCCGCAAAGACCATGGAATGTATAAAGATAGTGGCAGGCTGGGTTATCCGCGCAGGCTGCGCTAGCAGAGATTGGCTTTCCCAACACCGCCTCGGCCAGCAGGGATACTGCTTCCGATAGGTATTCTTTCAACATTTTGGGTTCCTCCTTTCCAGGAACTTTCTAAAGCGACCGATACGATACGTCAATTTTAGTCTCCTTCACCTTACATTCCATCACCTCCTTTCGCTGTTTGAGAGAGCGCCTCAAATTTCTCCACCAGTTCGGATACACCCATCCCTGCCGCCTGTACTCTGCCTTGGGCATCTATCAGGCAGTAGGATGGCGTACCCATCGCCTTATAATCGGTGAAAAAGGGGTTGTGTTCTCGAGGCGCGACCAGGACTGGCAAACCATCTGCCAGCCCGTCAATAAGGGGGCGAGTCTTTTCTTCATCGGCATCGCTCACCAGGACGAGTTCGGTCCCGAATTGTCTGGCATCGAGCCATACCCTCTGAATCCCGGGAAGTTCTTCACGGCATGGCTTACAGTCGGGCGATACAAAGATGAACGCTGTTGCCTTGCCCTCATAATCATTCAGCGTTACAACTTTGCCTTGCAGGGTCTGCGCGCTGAAACCGGGCGCCTTTTGCCCGGCTTTGAGAGACTCCATCCTCGGGAAGGCGGAACGTATCCGCCGCGCCAAGCCAAGCGTCAACAAAATATTGAGCAGCGCCACTATCCAAAGCAAGATCGAACTCACAACCAGCGTTGTCTCCATTGCCTTGCTCCTTTCACGAAACACGGTACCTGTCTGCCTGCATATGATACAACCTGGCATAAGCACCCCCGCGTGCGAGAAGATCATTGTGAATGCCATATTCACTGATGGAGCCATTCTCAAGCACAGCAACCATATCCGCCATACGCACTGTGCTGAAGCGATGAGAGATCAACAGGCAAGCCCGTCCTTCGACAAGTTCTGTGAAGCGGTTATAAATCTCATACTCAGCCTGGGCATCCAACGCGGCGGTGGGTTCATCCAGAATAAGCATGTCCGCCTGACGCATGAAAAGGCGTGCCAGGGCAATCTTCTGCCATTCGCCGCCGGACAGGTCTGCTCCACTGCCATTCTCGCCAAAAGCGTGGCTGAGTAAGGTTTGATAACCGTGTGGAAGGTTCTCGATCATTGGGTGAATACCGGCTATTTCGGCGGAACGTTTGATGCGGGCTAGGTCACTGATCCGGGAAATTTGCCCAAATCCAATATTCTCCTGTGCGGTAAACGCATACCGTACAAAATCCTGAAGAATCATACCGATATTGCGCCGCAATTCATCCGTATCAAACTCACGGATGTCAACCCCATCCCACAGGATTTCGCCCTCGGTGGGATCGTATAACCGGGCGAGGAGTTTCACCAGGGTTGTCTTGCCTGCGCCGTTCGAGCCAACCAATGCCAGTGTTTTGTTGGCAGGGATAAACAAGTTGAGGTTGTGTAGAACCCAGGATTGATTTTCACCATATCGAAAAGAAACCTTACGAAATTCGATACCGTGAGATAGTTTGGGTACCGGGCGCGATGAATGATTGATTGGTATTGGCTGGGGGAGCTCCATCAAGCGGTCATACTCGGTGAAGAATAAAATCTGTTCGTTGATACCAGCAATGGCTGAAAACATCGAAGATAATCCTTCTTGCAAACTTCTCATCGCGTTGATGTATAACGTAATATCGCCAAGGCTCATTCGTTTTGCAAATGCCTGTATTGCCACAACTCCAAAAGCAACGGCAAAGGTGGATGACGAAAGAGTTTCAAGCGCCAGTTTCCATTGCAATTCATGGAGTTCCTGCCGTCGCCGCGCCTGGTGGATCTTGTGGTATAGAGCTCGCAAATTATCGAGCAAATATTCCGCCAGCCCAAACAGACGGATCTCCTTGGCTGTCTCAACAGCAGACAGCAGGTAACTTATGTAAAATGTGCGCCGTTCATCGGGGCTCAGATCGAAAGCCAAACCATAACGCTGACGGCTGAATTTCAACTGCAGCCATAGTTGGGGCAGCGCCGCTAAAAAGACCAACATTGCCAGAAAAGGGTTAAATGCCAACAACAAAGCCAGGAAGGTAAAAATTGTGATGATGCTTTGAAACAAACCAGTCAGAATACCAAGGCTTTGAAGCGGACCAAACTGCGCCGCCTGGCTTGCCAAACGAATGGTATCGTAAAATTCAGGGTTCTCAAAATACCCAATACCGGAAAAACTGCTGATCTTTCTGTAGACCGATGTTTCGGTCAACACAGCCAGTTTTCGTCCGAGTTCATTGTTTAGATACATGGTGGACGAAACACAAACCTGCCCGATGATGAATATCGCACCTTGAACGAGCAAGAGGAAAATTAGGTCGCTCCATAGATCAACCGATGGATTCCCTTGCAATACCAGGGCAAGGAGATCAAACAGAAGTTTCGTGACCCAGGCGCTGGCAAGCGGAGTTAACGCCTGGAGGGCCGTCAGCAGGATCAAGCCGAGAAAAGTTGGAGGATGAGCCTGCAAAATCATCCTCAGCATTCTTATCAGAGTTTTTCCAAATTTATCCGCGTCCTTTAGTCGGGAAAGCATTATAGTTTGTCGGCCTCTTCTATTTGCCCTAGAATATTTGTCAGCGTATAGGTTTGGAGGGTATCATGTACCCGCCTCAACCTTGCCAGCATTACACCGCGTATGTAATGGAGGGGAAGCGGACCAAATGTGGTCGAATCAAAACCAAGCGAATCCCCTTTAATAAAACAGTGCTCTTCCGGAATATGCCAACTTTTCAAATCCTGTTTTGCCTCATCTATCAACATTTCTCCTTCAAGCGGATCATGCAATTGTGCAACGTGCGCCGCAACCTCGTCACCCGGCAAGCCTATGATACGCTTGATATACATTTTGGATACGCCAGGATTGGGATTGAAAGACCAAGCCAATTTCGGGGGGAGATTCCAGACCACGACCTGACCTCGACGTAACCAATGATGTGGATAGAAACGCAGGGCGAGCAAGCGATCTCCATGATGGTAGGCGGGGTACATGCTCCATCCTTCCACCTGGACGAGAAACAAGAATGTTCGAACGAGGACAAATAGTATGAGAGTGGAGGTTAGCAGGATTAGTAATGTTGTGTTCATGGGTATTTTTTCAACCAATCACTCATACCTGACCGCTTCTGCGGGCGGGGTTTTAGCCGCCAGGCGCGCCGGATAAAGCGCCGCCAGCGCCCCTACCAGACCGGGCAGGCTCATGCCAAGCAGGATTACCAAAGCCAAGCCAGGCGAGGCAGATTTGTAGAAATACAGAAATGCAAGACTGCCCGCCAATGTGCCAAAAGAACCTCCAACCATGCCAAGCAGTAATCCCTGCGCAATGAATAGACGCGCGATTGAAGCAGTGCGCCAACCGATTGCCTTTAGGACACCGATCTCACGTCGGCGCTCAAGAATGCTTCCCAACAACCCGTTGAAAGTCGAGAGGAATGCCAGACCCAGCCCGATGGCAACGATGGCATAATGATAACTTTCCACGTTCACCAGAATGAATTCACCCAGCAAGGTTCCGCCCAACATGCCGCGTTGTTGGAGAGTCACTCCCAGGAGCAATGTCAACAAGGCGGCGGAAAGAGCCGAGCCAAGCCCGGTCAAGATAGACCGCACACTTCGCCGCTTGAGTTCGTTCCACGCATACCTCCATAGACTCGAAACAGCATTTGTGCGCTTACGCTGGTAGCGCACGCCTCCACGCTGAAGCTCGAGGATTGGCGGCACGCGGCTGGCTGACCAGGCAGGGAGCAGGCTGCCAAAGCCACATAACCCTATGACTATCAATGGAAGACCTATCAACAAGTTCAAAGGAACCGACTCCCATTTCAACCAGCGTATCAAAACCAGAGCGATCAATATGCCTGCCATCGTTGCAATTGCGCCGATAATCATCACCTGGCCGACGATTTGCCTGAACACCGTGCGTGAGCGCCAGCCCAATGCTTTTTGCAAGGCGATGACTCGACGACGGGAGACCACCTCTGCCCAAGCCATGTCAAGCGTGAACAGCGCGCCTGCGATTAACAGCGTTCCCAGCAACAGCCAGTTGCCGGTCTGGATGCCTTGCTTGTAGACCAGGTTGACTCCCTTTTGAATCCATTGCTCTTCCACGTAGCCAATGCCGGGAACGTGGACCAGCACGCGGGTCGGGGAGGAACCGACCATGATGTCCACATCCAAGCCGGTTTGTTTTGCGATTTCGATGGCGATGGCTTCGATCTTGCGCTGGGCGGCGTCGGTCAGGGTACAGGTTTCGGGTTGTTCAGGCGGGCACCCTTCGAGCGCGACGCGCACGCGGATGGCGCTGATAGAGGCATCTCCGCGCAAGGCTCGTGCGGCCTCCAGGGTGGTCAAGAGCAGGGGCGGGGGCTGGATATAGCCAGCGGGATTCAGGGTGGGGCGCAGCTCGCGGGGCGGGTTCACGGGGTTGCCTTGTTCATCGTAGCGCAAGATGGCGATGGGCGGGAAGTAGGTCTCCAGCGGCACGCGGCTGACATCCGCCGGCTTGGGCAGGCCTTCAATGTTAAAGACACCTTTGATATCCCAAAAAAAGAAAACGTTGAATTCGACCGCCTCCGAGACCCGGTATTGGGGCCAGCCATCCTGGCCGAGACGGGGTTCTTCAATCGCCAGGGCCAGCCCCTGGTATGGGAAGGGAGTGGCGCTCTCCTGGTACGCCAGTGAGCTGGGATTGCTGGATGCCCCCAATCCTGCTAGCCCCCATTCCTGGGAATTGAGGAGGAGGGCCTCAATCATTTGCGGATACAGCCGCCTGTTGTCCGCTTGTGTGACGGACAGCGTCTCTGTGGGCAGGCTGTCCAGATAGTCAATGCCCCCGCGCGCCAGGATATTTTCTACGGTACTTACTTCCGGGGGCAGGTTTACGCGCTTAAGTTCGGTATGATCAGTCACGCTAACATAGTTGGTTGAGTTGATCAGAATGGGTAAGTTTATCGCGCCTTCAAGTACCTTGGGTTCTGGATTGTCTGGCGCTTCGGGATTTGTGACTTCAACTCTGTGTGGCGACTTCAAAGTTTCATCGCCTCGCAGATAGCGCCCTTTCACTATTGTTCGGTCCAGCCTCATCAAGGCCGCTTCTTGAGCGGGATCGATCCCGGCTATTAAAAATTGAAATACAACAAAACCATTCACAACGACTTCAGGAAAGTCAGGAAAGTCTTCAGGCGAAACCATATAAAGATTTTCAATCTCGAGAGCCGACTTAAAATCATCAGGTGTCAGTTCCCCGGGATTCAGGTCAAAGGAATAATACCAACGCTTCGGGAACCCGGGGACGGCGTAAGCGCGGGCACCGTCATCCAGGGTGGTCATCTCGTCGAAACGATAGACCCCGGGGCGGGGTGGAATCCTCATCTCCTCAGTAGGGGCTGCCCCCTCCAGGTAGCCAAGCATGGCAATCGGCGCCGCTATTTCGACGCCTGGGATGGCTTTAATGGACTCGTATTGCTCAAAGGTGATCCCGCCCCGGCTGCCCGAGAGGTGGTTGGCCTCCACCAGGCCGTATTTCTCTTCAATTGGGGCGCGGGCGCCCTTCGGCCGCACCAGAATGTCATAGGTGGTGCGCCAGTACTGGCCCAGTTCGCGATCCGCAACAATCAGCGTGGTTTGGGATGCAGATGCAACCAGGAGCATCCCTGCGCCAATGGAAAATAGACCCGCCGCCAGCAGGAACTGGCGGGAGAACCTCTGACCCGGAAAAATCTTGATCAACCGCATGATTCACCTACTCAAAGGCTCAAAGCGATGGAACTCTGATCCATCGCTTTGAGCACAACTGAAGAGTGGTACGGATATTCCCACCACTAACAGATTACGCAATCAACCCAGCTCCGACAATAAGGATGGAGCCAGACATAGCCACGGGCCATCTTCATTACGCCGCAGCTGAAACAATTACCATAGACCGTGTAACTTGCTTGGGAGACTGGTCTCCCACATCCTGCCTGCGCTCGTACTGGCTTTCCCAACACGGCCTCAGTCAGCAGGGATACTGCCTCCGAGAGGTATTCTTTTAACATTTTGGGTTCCTCCTTTCCAGGAACTTTCTAAATCGAACGATACGATACGTCAATTTTAGTTTTCTTCACCTACATTCCATCACCTCCTTTCGCTACTTGAGAGAGCGCCTCAAATTTCTCCACCAGTTCGGATACACCCATTCCTGCCGCCTGTACTCTGCCTTGGGCATCTATCAGGCAGTAGGATGGCGTACCCATCGCCTTGTAATCGGTGAAAAAGGGGTTGTGATCT
>Ga0100384_1002239_pt1 | contig 11300 bp, 2 predicted proteins | sample CryGeymeta201508_FD_87087 | JGI IMG/M metagenome (GOLD analysis project Ga0100384, IMG submission 87087) | Groundwater microbial communities from Crystal Geyser aquifers in Utah, USA - Crystal Geyser metaG 2015-08 | ecosystem: Environmental > Aquatic > Deep subsurface > Groundwater | place: USA... | reverse complement strand
TTTCAGTTCGGGCCAACATGCGTCATACGAGTTTTCGCTCTCATTTCCCCAAGCAGGCTTTGGGGATGCACCTAGCAACGGCATACGAGGCATCATCGATGACGAGCATTGTTTGTCCCCTTGCGCTTCTAGGCTCTGCGGTCACTATTCCAACAAGGGCAGGCGTGAACCGGGCTTTCATTTTGGTGGTTCGACAAGGAGAAGGCATCGACAAGGACAATTTAGGCAGCCTCCAAGAGGAAGTCTCATTTGCAGGCAGCAACCTGGGGTTTGGAACCGTCTCGAAAAGTTTAGCGACAAGGATTTGTCATCCTGTAGTTTCGTGATGCGAGAAGAAAAGGAAGGCGCCAGCGATACAGACAACACGGAATGAAAGGCTCTGCTGCTTTGCATCACACCAAGTTTTTTTTTTGGTCAGGCAGAATTTCTTGAGAACGATTCAGATCGCAGGATCACGCCCGCTTTGGAACGCGAACTGACGTCTGTCTGTGCCAGATTCACCTGAAGCGCTAAACTCGGTGTTCCGCAACCAGGTACTACTGACTAAACTGCCACCGACGAGCCGGGCAAACCCATGTCGGGTTGACGAGTGCCAGGAGGCGAGCGCTCGTGCTTGCCGGACGTGCCGGAATTTGGAAACATGCCTCCCACGCACACACCATGTTTCTTTTGCCGGGGGTGTGCGACACACTCAACGCTCGCGTGTGCCCGCACGATGTACAACAACCCGGCTCTGCTACTTGCCACACGGTCCAACCCTACCCACTCCCACCGCACCCTGCGCACATTGTGCGCCCCTCACGCGCATGAATGTTTACCACTCCCTGCAGCGCACAGCGCTAGCTTTCCCGCCAACGCTACTTGTTTGACACACGAGAATCTGGGCGCCACGCCCCCTGACCATTTCGCTCGGGATTTCCGATTGATTGAGTTTCCTATCCTTTGCACCAGCGACTCATGGAAGAGCGATTGTCAATCCCACCCCATTTGTGCCGACTTTGTGTTTGGCGTGGCACCGTACGACTCCGAAAGCGCTGGCCGGGTCGATACTACAACCTATCCACAGCTGCAACGCACCTACAGTGCGGGCAGTCCAGCTACGCGTGCTACACGGACGCACGAACGGCCACGGCCACTGGGCTGACGAGGGGCACCGCCACGCCGCCTCAGCGGCGGCGGCGCCCAGCCGTCCGGCCCCGGGTCGCACGGCCGCCAGCCGCGGCGTTGGGCACGACGCCCGCCACGCTGGAGGCCTGCGCCGCGACGACAGTGTCGTCGGGGGCCAGAGCGCCCTGCAGCGGCACCTCCTCAGAGGGAACCGGCAGGGATGCTGCAGCAGCAGGGTGCGAGAGGTGGGCACCCGACTGCTGCGGACGCGCGGCCGAGGCCGCGGCGACGGAGCGCCTGGCTGGCGGCGACGCCGGCAGCTCGTCGAGGGACGGCCAAAGGCCGGCCGGAAGCGAAGGCTGCGGCGGGGACTGTGCTGGCCCAGGCGCAAGCCCACCCGGCGGCTCTGGGGACCCGGCGGCGACGAGCACGGGCGGGGCTACCGGCGCGACGGCGACACCCACGCCGCAGTCGGTGGCGGAGGGCCGCGGAGGTGTGAGCACCGGGACCGCAGGGAGCAGCGGCTCCTCCCACAGCGGCATCTCCGCCTCGTCATCGGCGTCCGCGAAGGCCGGACGCGGCGGCTGCGGTGACGCGGACCCCCCAGAGGAGGCCGGCGACCGCGGGTCGCCCAAGGCGCTGCTGCCCCCACTGCTGCAGTTAGCGTACTGCGGGTCCGCCATGGCGGCTGGCTCGGGAACCACTTCGGCGCGGTCGAAGGGGCGGAGGCCAAGCAGGCTGGCGCGGTCCAAGGCCCGCGGGGCGTCGCTGTGGGGCTCGGGCCCGCACGCAGGGCTGACAACCAAGAGGCGTGAGCCGGGGGCACCGTGGCCAGTGCTCGGCGGGACGACCACCTCGGCGGCAAGGGGCATGCCGGAGGATGGCGCCGGCACTGGGCTGACGGCGACGGTGGCTGCCAGCGCGGCGAACTGCCGGCTGAGACGAGAAGCCCCGGGCGGCACGGCGACCTGTAAGGGTTGGTCGCCGCGCGCCCCCGTTGCAGACGTCCTGGCGGCCTCGAGCCGGCAGACGTCAGCGAGGCGGGCGAGGTGACCGTCCGCGCCCCCGTCCTCAGGCAGCGGCGAGGGCAGCACCCGCGGGCGCAGCTCCGCCTCACGGAGGGCGCGTGCTGCAGGGGTGGCGTTGGTCGCGAGCTGCAGCGTCAGAATCTCAGGGTCCATGGCCGCGTACATGTTGCGGATGACCACGCGCGCGACGCCTCGGATGACGGCGACGTTGAGGCTCTGCAGGACCATCGACTTGGCGCGTTCAGTGGAGATGCTGTGGCGGTACGCGATGCCGGTGGCGATCTCCCCGACCAGGAGCATGGCCGAGTCGCTGACCTTCCCCGTCGAACCTACTACGAAGGAGATGAGCCTGAAGCGCCCGAGAGCCTCAAGCGCAACGAGCGCGCCGTAGCGGCGTAGCTTGACGGCCTCGTAGGCGGTGGGGTTGGCCTTGTCCTTGTTGGTGATGGCCACGTCGATCAGGTCGGTGGTGTTGCCCCGACTGAGCGCGATGTCGACTCGCGCGTGTGGCTCGGAGGCAAACGGGCAGCACTGGGTGGAACCGGCCATGCCCGCCAGGCGGCCCAGCTCCTCCACCAGCGCGACCACGCAGCTGGAGAGGCGGGTGCGCTCCCCCCCGTTCATGCAGTTGAGGGAGTGCTCGCCGAACTTGTCCGCCACGAGGCGGCGGCAGACCGAGCAGACGTGGTCCGCCGCCACAACCGGCAGGCCGAGGCGGAGCAGGCACGCAACCGTGAACTCGGGCGGAGACAGCCACGGCGATTGATGAAGGACCCGCGTGTCGCCGTTGGCGTTGTCTGGAACCGCCACCAGCCAGCCGCCGGTGTTGGGGCTGCAGGCCAGCTGAATGCGCGCGACGTCGCCTTCCGCGCCGTCGGTGGCCCGGAGCGTGTCCAAGAGCACCCCCAGGCGATGCTGCTCGATGGCGCGACCAAGCGTCTTCTGCACCTTCCGCGGGACTGGCTCCCCCGGCCGTGTTTCCACGTTCAGCAAGTAACTCGCGACAGCATCGCGCGTTGGTGAAGTGGCATACAGTGGATCACGGTCCAGGAGGGGTTGCAGCATTGCGGTTGGCGAGGCGAGCATGTCGCGATCGGCGAGGAGGTGGGCTTGGGACACCGAGTCGAGCATGGCGCTGACTGCGGCGGCGGTGGCATGTGGGGCACATGTGCGGATGCCGAAGCCGCCCAGGCTGATCGGCAGGGAGAACTGGGCCCACGAAACGTCGGACATTCGACCGACGAGGCGTTCCATGTTCGCGCGCATCGAGGCATCGAAACACTCGAGCTCGCTAACGAAGCCCACGGCCCGCATGACATGGTTGACCAGCGCGAAGCCCGCGGTGAAGCGGGTGAGGATGAAGGCCTTGTGCGGGTCACCGATGCGCACGACGCACTGCGACTTGGCAATGGCCTGGTCGATGACCTTGCGGGCGTGTACCGCCGAGGCGATCGGGCAAGTGCCGCATGGCACCCCGAGCAGTGACCAATCCTCGATGGAGCGAAGGCGGATTCGCGAATCAAAACCCAAGATCGCTGCCAGGCCCGGGTCGAGCGCGATGAACTCGCACTTGCTCCAGTTCAAGATCAGCCCGAAAGGCTGGCCCAGTTCCTCGAGCCTGTTGACGAAGGCCAGCACGACCTCGCCTGGGCCGCCGACGACGCCGTCGTCAAGGAAGTAGGACTCCAGTTCCAGCGTCGCGTCCGCGGGGCCGCCATGGCGCATTTCGACCTCCGAGCGAACCCGACTCAGGACCAGGGAGAAGAAGAGCGTGGCGAGAGGGTCCCCTTGCTGGCAACCCGTCTGCGACAGGATGACTTCGCCGCGGTAGACAAGGAAGGAATGCCGCCCGTACGCCAACAGCGCGGCCCCGTACACGGCCGGGAAGAGGACACGGATGGTCTCCAGCATGAAGCGACGGTAGACGAGGTTGAAGGCGTTGCGGAAGTCCAGCTTGACAATGCACCTGAGGCGGTCATTCGTCTGGAACAGCATCTGCGCGAACCTGCGAGCTGTGCCCGCCATGAGGTCGGGCCCACTGCTGACGCCGACGCCTACCTGGTGCTGCACCAGCAGTTGCTTGGCGGCGAGCTCCTTGACTGCCATGGCAAGAGCCTTGAAAGCCAGCCGGCGCCACACGCAGCTGCAAGCAAGTGGGCGAATGGATTCATCCGGCTTCACCTTGGCGAACAGGGTCGCGCCATACAGGAAGGGCATCACGTCCGGGTGGGGCGTGGTGTGCGGGTCCATGCCGCAGATGATGTTGACCACCCGGGCGATGTGGTTGGGAACAGTGGAGGTCGGGCAGGACAGCAGCTGCAAGAGGAGTTGGGGCGAAAGCCCGCACGGGCCTGCGGCGCTGCCTGGCGGGAAGGCCTTGAGCGCGTAGCGAACCTGCATCTCAGTGAGCTGGGGGTAGTCGTTGTGCAGCGCCGGCCGGGGCATGGCGTCAGGCTCGGCCTCTGGGGGGTGCAGGTTGCGCAGCTGTGCCATCGTTTCGCTGTTGTCCTTGGCGGACTTGGAGGCGCCGAGGCAGGCCGCCGCCTTGCTGTACTGCTGAACCCCGACGTAGCGCAGCGACTTCTTGAGCACTGCTGGGTCCAGGTCGTCCGCGTCCACCGCCTCGTCAAGGTTGACACCGCGCACGGCAGGGTGCCCGCACAGCACCTCGAGCTCCTCCCACGAGGCGACGGCCGCGGGGCTGGGGGGCGCAGCTCCGGCCTGAGCTACGGAGGCCCCTTCCCGGGAGGCGCGCTCGGCGGAGATTTTGTTCGACTCCACGACGAACTCGTCCCACAAGGCTGCGCACTCGCCGGCTGCCCACCGACGGCAACGCTTGACGAGGAGGTCAGTGTACTGGCCGCGGCTCTTGCGAGGCATGTGCAGGATGCAGGCAGGGAAATACATCAGGCGCAGCCATGACTGCAAGTCCCGCGACGACAAGCTCGCCAGGATGGAGCCCAAGCAGTTCGACACGGCGGAGCGCGCAGCCTTGGGAATGAAGTCCGGGCAGTTGTACTGCCCCCTGTGCAGTGCGAGGTTGCGGAGGTCCGGCAGGAGGGCAACGGAGCCGACATGCGGGACGGCCTGGGACTGCGTGAAGCCCGTCGCAGCGCTTTGCGAGAGAAGGACCGAGGCGCCAGGTGGCGCAGCATCGGCGGCCGCAGCGGCGTACGCCTCACGCTGCCGCACGGCATAGCGGCTGTGCCGCTCCGCCACAGGGTGGCCCATGGCCGCACGGTGGGCGAGCCCGTCCGGGCAGCCCGCGGACATCCTGCATGCCGTGATGTGGCGGCCACGGCGATCTGACGCATGGCTGCAGGTGCAAAGCGTCGGCATCGCCGCCAAGAGCAGCGGGTTGTCCGGCAGCGCAAGGCCCGCACCATCCGGGCACACGCAGGAGGCCGCGGGCTGGTCACACTGACCGCAATGTAGCCGGTCGCGGAACATCGCGAATCGGCGCACGTCGTCCGGGATCCAAACGACACGACCGCAGTGACAGCGACCGTAGGCGCGCGCGGCGTCCAGCAGGCACCCAACATGGTAGAAGCATTTGCCGCAGGAATTCCTGATGGCACGCACGACGGGGGCTGGGCCGCCTCGGACAGGGTGCTCCACATCGGGGCAGCCGCAGACCAAGCCCACTGCACAACCCCTGCACACGTCGGCGCGGGCGAGGCTTGTGCGTTTGACCCTACCGAGGATGCTGGGGAACTTCGGCAACGAGGCCGGAGTGCGGTGGTGCTGGGCGCAGTTGTCACAGGCTTCAGGAGAGGGCTCTCGGACCGCCTCACCGATGACAAGGGGGTTGAGGTCCTCATGGTGCAAGTCAGGACAGATGCATGCGCGACGCGATTTGTTGCACATGCCGCAGAAGTCCCGGCCTCCAAGGTCCACCGAGAAACGGTGGATGTCCCCGTGCGCCAGGCACGACATACCACAGTCACAGTTCTGCTCGCGAAGCATGAGGCGCCCGAGGCAGCCTGGGTGGTACTGGCACACACCGCAGCGGCTGCGGATGCTGCGCAAGCTGGCGCCGCAATCGCAGCCCAGGGGCAGCGTGCAGGCCGCGCAGGTGGCCGATGGGGTGGGCCAGTCCTGCCTGTAGGTGTCGACCATGTGCAGCGGGACGCTGAACGGGAGGGTGAAGCTCTTCTGGCACACCGGCAGAGGGCAAGCGAAGGGACCCGCACGGCAGGCCGGGCAGGCTTGCCTCACCTGCCGCACAACGCTGACAACAATGTGCTTCATGCCGCACTGCACGTGGAACCAGGCGTTGCAGCAGGGGGTCCTCATGGGCTGATGGACCCCGTGCGCACAGACCATCGGGTCTTGGCAGAAGCAACAAACGCTGTCGTCGGGTGGGGGCGCCTCGGGAGCGAGGAAGCGGGCAGCGAAGCAGTCGACCACGTCCTGTGGGGCCAAAGGGATCCCGCAGTCCTGGGTAGGCACGCCAAGGAACAGCGGGGTGTCCAGCATGGCGGACCGGGGTGGGGAGGGAGACCACTCCGAGGGAGGCCCCAACAGGTCCGAGGGGAAGCTGAAAGGTTCGTGGCACGTGCGGCAGCTCGGGTCTCGATGCCGTTCCTGGTCAAACAGCGCCCGCCTGTAGCAGCATTGCGCGTGCACCCCATGGCCGCAGGGCATCATGAGGCGCTGGCTCCCGGCCGAGTGCGAGCACCCTAGCCGCACCCGGCAGATGAAGCACCGCTCGCCAGGCACCGACGCAACTCCTGGCGGGAACAGGGCGTACAACCGTTGGAAAACCACTGGGGTCGCTTGGGTGTAGTTGCAGGCGGAGCACCCTGGCACCGCCCCAGGGCGTTCACCTTGGAGCCCCTGGAACCTGGCGTCTGAGACGAGGGATGTCGAGATGTCGTCGAAGTCCACGTGGTGGGCTAGCCCAGGGCTGGGCGAGCTCATCGAAGGCTGCGCCGCTGTGATGCCGACGAGCTCCAACCGCGCCGGGAAAGGGGCCAGCACGACGGGGTCCTGCTGCGGCAGCTGCGGTGCCGCCGCAGGTTGAGGCAATGCCGCCGTTTCCGGGTCTGGAGAAGGGCAGAACGGGGCCCTGAGGGGGTCCAAGGCGATGGCATCGAAGGGGAAGTTGCGACGGCACCTGTCCCACCGCTGCGAAAGGCGGGCCTGTAGGGCCTCGCCAACATGGGCCTCCGGGGGCAGCGAGGGGGCGTCGGCCTCAGCGACGGCCCACTGCACAAGCCGGTTGTAGCAGGCCAGGCCCCCGATGAAGCCAGCCACCCGCTCCTGCACGTCTGCTGCCAGGTACGAGCCTCCGTGGGCCCACGGGAGCCCCAGCGCCAGGGCCTCCAAGAACGCCGGCTGGTGCGCCAGCGCGGCGGCGCAGTCGCCGAAGACGGACTCAACCTCGCCGTGGCGGGAAGCAAGGAAGGGAAGCGGGGGCCCGCCGCTGGTGGACCGGAGGGCCGGGGGTGGCAGCTGGGCGCCGGCCCTCCCTCGCGAGGCGATGAATTCGGCCGAAGCGATGAGGTAGTTGAGCAACCACGAGAACGTCGCGGAAGAGTACATGCCTGGGTTCTGCTCAACACCCCCAATGACCAGCAACGCAGCGATCAGGCTGCGCGACAGGGGTGGCTGCTTCAAGGAAGGGCAGTGAGGCGGCGGCAGCGAGGCACGGTGGCCCGGGTTGGGATGGATGCCCACCAGGATGCCGCGCCCCATGGAATCGGGGTTGTTGTGGTTGTCGAACCACCACGCCACGGCCGCCGCTTGGAAGTCGGCAAGCCGCATGTGGACCGCCTTGAAGGCCGATGCCGCCTCCCTTGGAGGCATCTCACCCGCGGTGGGGAGGAAACAGACCATCCAGCGGGAGACGTTCTCCAAGGTCAAACCGCCGGCCATGAAGAAAGAGTCCGCGGACTGGACTGCAGACTGGACCACCGCTGGACTCAGCAGGAAGGACGAGTGCGCGAGCATGAGCCTGGTGAAGCGCTCAGGGCAGAAGAAGAAGGCCTTAGCGAAAGCCTGCAAGTCCCTGCCTTGAAGGAAGAGGGTCCGCATGGACAACCACGCGCCGAGCAGCCGGTCAGCGATGGCGCGCGGCTCCGCCAGAGCAGGGCTGAACGACGGGCTATCCACGGTGCACGCAAGGACCGTGCGTAAGAAGGCTTCGCGAAGCAGTACGACGTCAGAGGAGCACGCGGCTGCGACCAGGGCGTCTAGCGCCGCCTGGGTCACCGGGGGTGCGGAGGGCGACGCTGCACAAGGCAGGATCGCCATGTTTTCCGCCCGGAAGAATGTTGCCCCAGGGGCAACACGAGCCAAGGCTTTGAGGGAGCGAACTTTGGGCCAGAAGTCCGTGGAGCGGCCCTCGAGCAACGACTGAAGGCAGGGGAGATCGGGCTGAGGATGGCCCACCACCGGTGTGCCCGCTGCGCTGGTGGCAGGCGTGCTGGCCGAGGAATCAGGCCGGAGCCCAAACGGCGACACGCGATCCGACGAGGCTGGAGCGACTGGCGACCGGGTGCGAACCGGCGGGAGGTCCGCCGTAACCACGCCTGCCGGCGGGTGCTGTGGTGGGGCCAGCGGAGGGAGGCGGGACAGAGACGCTGTGGACATGCCGCCACGGAGCGACTCTGAAGAGACGGGGCGAGGCGTGGGCGCCCAACTAGCACGAGGAGCTGCATCGATGCTGGGGCCCTCTGGCTGCGCGGGGGTGGGCTCAAAGAGCACCACAGCCACGTGCGATGGTGAGGAGCCAACCCCGGGGCGGACCGCGCACGCCCCCGGATTCAGGCCCTCCTCGGATGACGACTGGCTTGGGGCGGGAGACCTCCGAGTCGAGTGCGATGGAGGCCGCTGCGGCGGCAGGCAGAAGGAATCCACGGGTGTGCGCGGGAGGGCGGACTGTCGGGGGAGGACGGCCTGGGCTGGCAGAGCACAGACAACGACCGCCTCAGCCGGAGACTCGGCGAGAGCCACGGCAGGCACACCGCCGTCAAACGACCCCCAGGAAGCGGAGAGCTCCGCAGGCGACGGTGTACGACGCAAGGGGCCACCATCCTGCCAGCGTGATGAAGGCGTGGGACGGATGAGCACCTCCGAGAAGATGGAAACCCGGGCAGGGGCCGTTGTGGCCTGCGCTTGAGGGGCTGACGTGAGCGCCGAAGAACCGACCGGGCGGGAGGACACCGCCGGGTCGAAGGTAGCCACTTGGGGCTGCACGCTGGGCGCAGCGACACCCCCGGTGGTGGCGGAAACGGCTTCCGGGCCGGCTGGAGCGGAGCCGACTTGCTGGCGAGGAAAGCCCGATTGTGGCGCGAGCGAGCCCACAGACGGCGAGGGGGGAGCCTGTACGGAAGCGACAGGCGCGCGAGACTTGGCGCTGGCGGCAGCGGGCGGCCCCCCACGCGGCAGGACGGCGGACAGCGCCGACCTTTGGCCCGGCTCCACACGAACCCAGGGCGCTGCAGCACCGACCGACGCGTCGCGGGTGATGACGACATCCGCAGCTGGGACTGCCTGCTGGACGACCGACGGCGCGGCCGCGGGGACGGAAAGCAACCGGGAGTTCGAAGGCGTAGTCGAATGAAGCGATGGCGGCGAGGCCGGAGCTCCAAAGGCAGACCTGAAGGCAGGAACCAAGGAAGCGGCTTGCCGGAAGCGCCACTCCCCTACTGAGGCCGGCGCCGGCTGCCAGAGGAGAGCCCAATGGAACTTGAAGACGAACATGTAGTTCGGGGGGTTGACGAGCGGGGGTGCGGGCGTGAAGTCAAAGCTGAACTGGAGGGCCATGCCTTGCAGCAGGACCGAGTGTTCCAGAAGGCCATCGAGCCCAAAGGCCCAGTAGGCCGGGAGCATGGCGATGGACCCGCAGCGCGCGAGATGCCGCTGCATCTGTACCCATGGGAGCGCGGCGGCGCAGCTGGGGCAGCGCGGGAAGCTGGCCTGGGTCATGATCATCCACTCCGCCGCAATGTCGTCCCTGGCGGCGTCCTCCGACCTCGAGAGCACCTTCTGCGCGAGCTCATGCTGAAGTGATGCCGTGTGGGGGTCGAGCGGGTAGGCAAGCGCCCGCGACAGGTACTTGACTTTGGGGGCTGGAGCAGCAGGCTGGGGTGGCGGGCCCTTGCGTTGGCGGCCTGCCGGCGGTGCGGAACCCGGTGCGGGGGTCGCCTGCGCGGCCGCCAGGTAGGAGCCTGAAGCGCGGCCGAGTGCTGAGCGAGCGCCTTGAGGCAGGCGAGCAGCGGCAGCGTGAGCAGCAGAGCCCCGACCACGAGCGGCTGCGGCGGCCCTGGCTGCTTGCTGACCGCGGCCGCGGCCGCGGCCGGTCCCAGGCGCCGGCGCGCTGACGGCGGGGTGGTAGTACAAGCAGTACTCCCGGTTGCACAGCCCGAGCAAGAACCTGCGGCAGACCGACCGCTCAGGGTGGGTACCTGCCTTGACCCGAGACTGATCTGACATGCCCGGGTTGGGTTCGATGCCAGCCATGACCAGCGCGGTCTGGATGTGGCTGCGGCTGGCAGGCGCCTCGTTGAAGAACCTGACCATGGCGACGGGGGGATGCCCATCAGGGTGTCCTTGTTGGCCCTGCCGCCCATTGGCGGGAGCGGAATCGCTAAGCGGTCTAGGCGAAACCGGCGCTCGGATGCGTCCGAGGATGCTGCCGGCGAAGCATGTGGCGGGCGACGCACCATGGGGGTGCGCAACCGGTGCCGCAAGCTCCCCGACCACACGTGACGTGGGCGGCAGTTCCTTGAGGAATCTAGGGCGGGCCACGGGAAGAGCGATGTCGACGAGTGCTAGAGCTATGCTAACGCTGATTGTTTCTTTGTTGGGTTTGGTGTTTTGTAGGTGTTTTTTCGACGACGACGATTTCCTATCACTGCAATGCATCGCTTTCTTGAACGACATCTTGCCATTTTTTCTTTCAAAAAGATCGAATGGCCGAGCCGCAAGGAGGGAGCGCGCGGAAGGCGGGCGAAGCGACTGGAGGAGCCGGGAGCCACGCCGCAGCGTGCGAAGCGAGCGAAGCGAGCGAAGCGCGCGGAGCCGGCGTGGCTCGCGGCGACGACGAACGAAGCGCGAAGGCCGCCGGAGCGCGCGAGCGACTGAAGGCGAGGCCATTCGATCTTTTTGAAAGAAAAAATGGCAAGATGTCGTTCAAGAAAGCGATGCATTGCAGTG
>Ga0100384_1002219_pt1 | contig 11363 bp, 9 predicted proteins | sample CryGeymeta201508_FD_87087 | JGI IMG/M metagenome (GOLD analysis project Ga0100384, IMG submission 87087) | Groundwater microbial communities from Crystal Geyser aquifers in Utah, USA - Crystal Geyser metaG 2015-08 | ecosystem: Environmental > Aquatic > Deep subsurface > Groundwater | place: USA... | reverse complement strand
TAAATTTTTCCAAGCATAAGTATATAATCGATTCTAACATTTATAATCATTATTACTTTTATTCTTTTATCAAAGCTATTAACCATATGTTCATTATAAATTGGTTTTATTCTAAAAATATCAACTTCATAACTTATTGATGATTGTAAATGAAACTCAACAAATCTCCAATCTTCTGAATATTTCTTAACATTTTTATCTTCAACTAATAACAATAAATAATTTCATAATTAATATTATATTATTTTGGGAAATTAATTCAGTTACCTGGATCACCTTGTTGAACTATTTCATTATATTTATATACATCATCTTTCTTTTCAAACTCTTTATTTACATTTTTGATCATTTTTAATTATAATTATATAATTATATAATTATGTATTGAAACTACATTACAAAATTAAAAGAAATTAAAAAATAATTACTATAAAATTAATAAGGAATTAGCTGCATAATTTTATTTTTATTTTTTAAATTAAACATTTTAATAAATTTAAATAATAATGAGTTCATTTAACGATAATCCAAACCGTTTTGGAGGAGGAAGGAGTAATTTTGACGGAGGAAGAAGTAACTTTGATGAAAATGAAAGAAATGGAAGAAACGATGACCCAAATCGCTTCGGTGGTAGTGGTCGTAGTCAATTTAACGAAAACTTTAGCCCTAATCGAGGACGAAGTCAATTTGATGGAAGTGACAACCAAAATCGCTTCGGAGGGGGCCGAACTCAAAATTATAATGATAATCGTTATGATAATCGTTTTGGTGGAAGAAGTCAATTTGATGAGAATGCAAATTTTTCTGCAAATCCTAGATTTGCCAAAAGCGAAATAGTTGATGGAAATAATAATTTTGGACAAAGCAATTTCGGAAAGAGCGAAAATAATTTTGATAACAGAAATAATTTTGATGAAGATGAAGATAATTTTGATAGAGGAGACAGAGGAAATAACAATTTTGGTTCCAATTTTAACGACGGAGGTGCTAATCAAGGCTGGGGAGGTAATAATTTAGGAGCAAGCAAATTCAATAGTCAATTCGGCGGAGGAGATAATTTCGGTGGAACTAACCCATACTTAGCTAATATGGATAATGAGATGCTTCAACAACAATTCGAACTTTATCAAAAAAGAAATGAACCTGCTTTTTTAAAACAAATAGAGGAAGAACAAAGAAGACTTAAAGAACTTGAAGAAGCTGAAGAAAGAAAGAAAATTGAAGATGACTTAGATGCAGTTAATGCAGATGAACTGGAAGATATTAATGCACCAATAGTAATGCCATTTGACGTATTCATTCCACGAGCTGAGTTTTTCTATGATAGAGATAGATACTTTTTCGAACAATTAATTCAAGTAATTTTGAATATTATTTATAACATAATTTTAATTTTGTATAGAAACCACTTAAAACAGAAGGTCTATTTGGAACAGAAAATGTAAATATAGAAGAAGAAAAGAATAAGTTCTTATCCTCTAAAAAGAAAATTGGATCTGAACCAAGTCAAATTGATTTAAAGAATATTGACTATTTTTATAAAACTAAAGAAGATGGTGTCTATCTTGATATTGTCAAAAAAGTTATTTACTCCTATAATTTACAAAAAGTTGAACAGAGAGCCATAAGAGAAGGATTAGTTGATTGGTTTAAACCAAATGGAGATTTAAGACTAGAAAATGATATCTTTCAAGATATTACTACAAAACCTATTGATATAAGTCTATCAATAAATGAAAAGTTCCAAACAAGAACTTTAAGTGCTCCTTTAACAATGAGAAATTCAACAACCCACTATAAGATCTATAAAATCAAAATGTTTTTATCTAAGATTATCCTACTTTCTCATCCAGTTTTTTCTATTGAAGATTTCATTTGTTCAGAGTTGAAAGTAGCTTATAGCGATTATACTAAACAGATAAATCTAGCTAGAATTCCTCATTTAAAGGAAAAGATTGCAACAATGGCCATGCAACTTGATGAATATGACTCAATTAAAGATTTAGGGGATTCTAAGGAAAGTGAAAAGGTTAATCTTAAAATGCAGTTCGATGATACTATAAACAAATTAGAAGATGAAAAAGAAAAAATCAATGAAAAGGCTAACTTACTTTACAATAAATGGTTAGAACTTAAACAAATAAGAATAAATCAAAGATATTCTTCAACTAATGTGACCTTAAAAGTAATGAAATTTCCTGTTAGGTAATAATATATTTAATTTTAATTAAAGTAAAGAAAACTCTACTCTATATGACTATGCATTTTTCTTAATAAATACTGAAACAACTTCAGATCCGAAAGTTCTTCCTCCTCATGAAATTGAAAGAAGAACTCATATTTTGAAGTATATTTTATTATTTATAATATTAGTCAAAAAATGTTTGCGAAAATATATGTAAATGAAACGTATGTAGCACAGACAAAAGTGAATATTCTTCAATGGCCAAGTTTTGAAATTGAATTTAAAGAACTTCTTCAAATTAATGTTTATACAAGACCAACAAAAATAGAAATCGAGTTATATATGGGAACAGATAGTCTTAATATAGTGTCAAGATTTGAAATAGAAGCACCTGGTATTTTTACTAAGACAATTACTAGTACTTCAACACTTGCGGAAATTATTGATTTTGAAACTGACATAGATACATTAGAGTTGATTAAAGATAATCAGGGTGAAAAAAAGAAAGATGTTATAATCGAACCATCAAAAAACCATTCAGGAGAAAGTAAATCCTTTCTTGAAAGCAGTAAAAATCTTCCTAGATTGGACCCAGGTATGTTTCCAGAAAGAGACCAAGAATCTCACATACCTTTAGCACAAGCCCCAAATGCTCATAGATCTTTAAGAAAAATCAGAGGAAAGTTATTTGTGCAAGCTGAATGGGATGGATTGGGACCAGATATGCCTCCAACAAAAATAGAAAATAGAGTTGATATATTTACGAAACAAAAAGAATTCCAAGAAAAGTACCAAATGAAATTTGCTTATGATTACCCTTTTGATATAAACGATCCTAGAAATGTTATTTTTTTTGATAAAATGAAAAAACTAAAAGCAGAATATATACTCAAAAATGTTTATAAAGAATTTTTACTACCATTATCTGAAATCGAATCATTGAGACATTACTTATTAAAAAAAAGAGTTGATAGAAGTTCCTTAAGAGAATTACAAATTCCAATTCTTGAATCAGAAATAGTACGAAATGAAGAAATGAAAGAGTTAATAAAAGACCTTAGAAAAACTGATATAAATGAAACAGATGAAGAAGCAGAAATGAAAAAAAATATGCAAATTGATAATATAAACAAAACATATGGAGGTAGATTTCTTGAACATACTGAATATCTTGAATTACTTTCTAAAAAAATTAAAGCTATGAAAAGGGATGTAGTAGCAAAACTTCAACTTTCTTATGGCCAAGTTATAAACGAATTTGATTTTAAATTAGATTGCAGATTTGTATTAGAAATTTTCAAGTTTTTCTTTAATCCACCTAGAAGACTTAGACCATTAAAAAAACGAAAAAATAAAGTAAAAATTGAAAAGGCAACTAGTATTACTATGAATATTCATATTGTTAAAGGATATAACATTCCCGTTAGAAAGGAAGCTATTAAATACAATTATAGAGAACAAGTTAAAAAGGATGCTATTGAGAAGATTTATTTAGGAGGAGCTGGAAGTGGTTTAGCTGATAATATAGTTAATAATATGAATAAAAGTCAAAATATAAGCGGTAATAATATGAGAAACTCATATGTAAACCCTGGTACTGGGAATCATTCGTTTAATCAAGGAGGAGGTGCTATGCCATTTGCAATGAATAATAGTAGAGGAGATAAAGGGGGAAGTTTCTTACAAAAATCAGGTCAATGGGATAATCCAAATACTAACTTTATGAATAATCCTAATAATCTTATGCAAGGCTCTGGAAATAATTTTCCAATGTATAATCAACCTAACACTGTTAATCAAGAAGTTGATTTAATTAAAAATTACGATGGAAGTGATTTACTAAATATGATAGGATTACTTAAAGGAGTTGAGAAAAACGTCGAAAGTTTTGTGCAAGTTAAGATGCTATACTACGACCAAGAAATTGATAAAAGAACAGACAGTATTTCTGGAATTCATCCAGACTATAATACAAAGCTTAAATTTAAAATAAAACCAAGAAATGGTGAACAATATTTCTCAAAAACAGAAATACAAAAATGCACCGGTGTTTTATACTTTACAATATATGATGAAGTGAGATCTGAACATAGACTTCAAGAAAAAGATGCTAATACATACATTTACAGATATGAAAAGAAGTATATAGGATCATTCTCAATTCCTTTCACTACTATATACCAAAGTGCTAATATGATGGAAAGCTTATGTAAAGTTAAAGTCCCACTGACTGTTTTTGGATACTACTCAGACTACTCTGCTAAATTCTCTACTACTGAGAATAAAAAAAATAATGAAGATAGTAAGGATAAGGATAAAAAGAAAATTGAAGATAAAGAACTACTTGATAGTTGGATCGTTAATCCTAATATTAATACTTACGTTAGTTTGTATATAAATATTGATCCAATTTTAAGTTTATTTTCTAATGAAGAGATAGATTATGTACCAGGTATTATAAAATTTTAATAGTTAAATTAGGTTTTGAGGACTCTATATTTTTGATTAATTCAACAAAATGGCTTAAAGCTCAAAAAGACTTATTCCCACAATTATCTAAAAGATATATAAGATTATTTGCTGAAAACTTTGATGGATTTAGTGTTTTTATATCAAGATTTTTAAAACCACAAAAACCACCCCTAATAGTTTTAAATGAAAGTGGAGATCATATAAGAGATCCATTAGCTATTGAAAGAGCAGCTAGATTTGTTTCATTAATTCCATTCCTTGATGACAGTCATGGTTTCGAAGAAATGCCAGATTGTTGGTGTAATGATGAACAATTTTTAACACTTAACTTTGGAGGTAAAAATTATTATTTATTAAATAGATTTTGAGGAACATGCAATATTACTTTGCAATTATTTTAATTACATCGATAAGGCTCAAGGGAAAGATTTTACTAGCTATATTGTGCTTGGAAAAGGAAATCCAGAAGGTTTAACTGCCTATGTACTACGTAAATCAAATTTTAGTAATGATATTGAATTATGGAATGCTTGCTCAGGTCAACCTTATTATATGGATCAAAATGTTCAAGATAATAGGTTTTTAGGATGCTTAGTCTCAAGAAACTTTTCAAGCTTAAAAAGTCAACCTGATGCTATTTGTCAACTAAAAGAACTTAATGCAGTTGTATCCAGTACAAATATATATATCAATTCTCAAGAATTTAATGATCCATCACAAATGGAATTTGATTTTACAAACCAAGAATTCTGGATGCCATTTTTAAAGTATAGATAATATTTTAAATGTTTAGTGAAGCTTCAATGAAAAAATATTTCCCAACAGGAATAGCTTCAGTTCAGAAGGAATTAACTTATGAAGAACCAAACGGAGAAGAAGGAAAACAGCTTCAAGATAAGATTTATGAATTTTTAAAACGACAGTAATTTATTAACATTACTCTTTAGAATTGAGATTACGAGAGCCTCTTTAGATTTTGATGGTAGACCCCTAAGAACAAAATGGGATAGAAGTGCAACAGAACAAATAGAAAATATTCTTTTTAAATATGACGAATACTTTTTACAACTTAAGACATCAACCCTTGATGTAAATATTATAAATAAAATTTTAGATTGCTGATCAATCTGTTGAGGTTGTTAGACAAAAAAGATTAGCAATAGAAATTGAGACAATGAACAAATTAAAAGATATTCAAATGGTAATAAAAATAATATAACTAACTTATTACTTATTATTTATTTCAATTAGAAAATTAAAGAAGTTTTTAGAGTCAAAGAAATTTATGGATTCCCTCTTAACTTTTCATATTCAACACTAAATCAAATATGGGATGAAGTTAGACTAACAGATGTACATTTAATTGCTGATGAAGATAGTGAATTGAGTTTGAGTGTTTATGTTAATGCTTATCCAGCTAAGATATTTTCAGTATGGATATTTTTTGGAATATTGAAAAAGTAGCAATAAATAATAAAATCAATTACATAATAAAATATAATTATATAATTTAAAATATATATAAATAATATTATAAAGATAATTAATAATTCTACTAATTAAATATTTAATATTGCATAATAATATTTAAGTTTATTTTTTAACTTTCAAAAATCCATTAGGAACTGGAGTTGTTGGTGCAGTGTATTTATCCATCCATCCGAGTACTTCATCATACCATTTAATTGAATTAACTGGATTTAATACCCAATGATTTTCTTCAGTCATATGTAAGAATCTTGATGGTACTCCTTTAACTTGTAAAGCAGAAAACACACTAATACCTTCACTAATTGGAATTCTAAAATCGTTGCTACCATGGATAACTAATTGAGGAGTTTTCCAGTTTTGAACATATGCTTCTGGGCTAAACTTTAGATATCCATCTCTGGCTTTTTGAGAATCATATGGTTTGCAGCCAACTTGGTCTAATGGGCAGTATTCAGCCATTGGGAACCATAATTCTTCAGTAGCATAAAACATTGTTAGTGTACTAAAGACACCATCATGAGAAACTAAACATGAAAATCTGTCAGTTTGACCTTGAATCCAGTTTACCATATATCCTCCATAACTAGCACCGACTGCGCAAGATTTTTTAACGTTTACCCATTTATAAGTATTATTGACATAGTCAACTCCATTCATTAGATCTTTAAATGGTAAGCCACCCCAGTCGTTTCTTACTAAGTCAGTAAATGTTTGTCCCATACCAGTTGATCCGTGAGGGTTTACTACAACAACTGCATATCCTCTGTTAGTCCATAATTGTACATTCCATCTGTAGCTCCATGAGCTTTCCCAGGCACCTTCTGGACCTCCGTGGATTAAGTAGGCAAGAGGGTATTTTTTTGATCCATCGAAGTTGATTGGTTTGAAAATGAAACCTTGAACGGCATCCCCGTTTCCTCCTGAAAAATAGAATGATTCAGCTGGAGTCATTTCAAAACCAGCAAGCTCAGAATTGATGTTTGTAAGTTGAACCATTTCTAAGTTATCAAAGTTAAGAACCCAAATATCAGTAGGAACTTGATAAGAACTTCTTTCTAAAACAAATTTATTTGTTCCTGGAATATTAGTTGGGGTACCATTAGAATAGAAATCAGCTACTTGTAGTTTTAAAACGTTTCTTCCGTCGTTTTGTGAAGTTAATTTGGCTTTAAATAGTTTATCATTTCCTAAGTCAGTTGCAATGAATAAAATGGTATTTGGATCAGCCCAAATGTAGTCATTGACAGATCTATCGTATGAGCCAGTAATGTTAGTAAATATTTTTGAGGTTCTATTATATATTTCTAAATGTAATCTATCTGATTCAAGTCCAACTCTATCCATAGCTAAATATCCTAATTGATTTCCATCTTTTGAATATTTCGGTTGTGTAGTTCTAGCTTTAATTTGTGTAGTTAAATGAGTTCCAGCTACTGATTTATCTCCTACAACAGAGGTATAGATTTTCCATCCTGTGTTCCAAGCTTCATCAACAGTTCTATCAGCTCCACTGTAAGCAACTTCTAATCCATCTGGGCTAACATCATACATTTCCGATCCTCCAAATGGACCAACTGGTGAGTTTGTTTCCATATTTAACATTAATTCTAATGGGTTTCCTGATAAAATGGGTTCAACTGAGGAATTGATTCCGTTAAGGACAATATGAGGAGTTAATTTTTGAACAAATAAATGAGATACTTTATCAGTAAGCCAATGATCCCAATGTCTTATCATCAATTTATCATAAGTAGCCCAAGTATTTGGCCCTCTTGCAGCGATATCAGCATCTTTTTTAGCAGTACAATCAAGATCTTCACCACATGATGAATAAACTTCGGCATTGAAAACTAAAGAAACTCCGGTATCATAAGACCATTTGAAACTTATGATATCTACTGGATAAGAAGTAAGTTTAGTAGCGGCTGGGATATCTTGGGTGACTGTACTAGGAACATTTACTGTCCAAGCTTGAACTGGTGATGATCTAGCACTTAAGAAAATTAAAGTTCTATCGAATCCTTTTGAGAAGGCTGGGTTAAAGTCACTTGTGTTTAAGGCTGGGTCGGTAAGAAGTCCAGATTGTTTACTTTCAATATCAATATATTCTAAATGGGTTGAAGCTTTATTTTTTTCTGAATCCCATGTTCTTACTGAGTAAACTAAAGTTTTTCCATCTGGGGATACAACAGTAGAGGATAATCTTTTTAGTTTATGCATATCCAAAGCTGTAAATGGAGTTGAAGCAGCTTTAGCAAATGTAAATGCAATTAATGAAGATAGTATGATTAAGTAAACCATATTCATTTTAATATAATATATATAAATAAAATTCTCTAAATCAATATAAATATTATTAATTAAATGTAGAATTTTTTGATACAATAATATGATAATTAATTTTAAGAGAATGAATTCTTTTTTTAATAAATTGTAATGAAGTATGAATTTAATATATTTTTGCTTAAATTTGATCTAATTATAAAGTTTTTATTAAAATTGTGTATTTGAACTTGATTTAAAATATCAATATTAAGCTTATGAAATGTAATTTTAAATACTTTAATAAACATCGAATTATATATTAAAAAATATAATATTAAAAACAATTATAAATATTTAATTACTTAAAAAAATATATTAAAAACAATAAAAACTAATATCCAGCCATTTTATAAAGCTTTAAATAAGTACTTGAAGTCTTTTTCTTTCCCATCTTTGGTATTGTTAACTTTCTTCCAGCTGGTCTTCTTTCCCGATTAATAACTGTATTACTTAAAAGCTCTAAATAAAATAATTAAAATGTGAATATATTTAATATTACCAGTATCTAACATAATTAATGATTGATTATTTTGAGTAATGTTGTTACTATTATTATTTGAATTTATAGGCATTTTTTTAGAATTTCTTTTGTCATTTTTGCTACCATCTAAGTCTGTACTAAATTGGAATTTTCTATTCTTCTTTTCTATCAATAATAAATATATATAAATTATTTTTAAAATTTATTTACTTGTATAATCCCAGTCAAAAAAGTCTTCAGTATCAATCTCACTTAATTTTGGTGATAGAGCTCTTATTTTGTTTACATCAGTATTTTTAATATTTGTTTTTGAATTGTTATTCTTGAGATTAATAAGATTGGTTCTTGAATTGTAAACACCGCTTGTGTTCAAGACAACATGTTTATCAAATAAATTCTCTTTAGAGTTGTTTAATCTATCAAGATTTCCAAAGTAAAATTCATTTTTACCCATTGTAGTATTATTATTATTCTTATAAACTGGCTTAACATTATTTGGCGCATTTGCGGTTATTAAAGTATTGTTCATCTTTTCATACATAATTGCATTTAAGTTCTTATTTTTAACTTTAAATCCGCCTTTACATAAATAATTTAATCCTCCTTCATTAACTCTGTTACTTATTGCCTCATATATGTTTTTAGGCATTTCATTTTTTTGCTTTTTTTGATTTTCAAAGAAGAATTCACTTTTTCTTTTTGGTTCTAGTCTTAACATTTTATCAGAGATTTCTTTAATAATATGGTTACTTTTAGAAAATCCTCCGATTACTTTAGAAAAATAATCTTCTGTTCGTCTTGGGTCTTGGACAACTTCTATATTATAATTCATTTTGTTATTCAGAATAGCTGACTCAACGTCGTTTGTTAATGGTTTTGATGGCCTATTTTTTTGACTTGTGTCTCTTTTCTCCACAATTATTTTTTCTAACTTATTTACCTTGTCGACTTTGACTTTTTGAGTACGTTCTACTGCTTCTGGGTTAAATAAGTGTTTTATATGATTATTTGATGGATTTCTTTTGTAGACATTTTGATTTTCTATTCCTAAGTCAGCTTCTGATCTTAAAAAACCAAAACCAGTTCCAAATGCATTTTGTTTATTAATAGGATATATTTTAATAATTGAACCACTATTAATTGTACTAATGTTATTTAGATTGTCCAGGCTAGACCATATCCCTTTTTCTTTCTTCTTTCTTCCTATATTTATGTTGCTCTCATAATTGACTTTATTTGAAGGAAGAATGACTGTATTTAAATTATTTAAGGGAGAAGACTCGGGATCAGTTTGATTGTATAGTTCTCGTTCACTTTGAGTAAAGGCAGTAGGGTCAGTAATAACTTCAGTTTGAATAGGACCTATATAATTATTATTTTCTTTATCTTTTATTGGATTTAATGTTTTTCCATAGACTTTTGTAAAGTTATCATATGTTAGATTTTGAGGAAGGTTTATATTTTTTTCTATAATAATCTCATCATTTTGTGTTTGATCAGTTCTATTTGTTTTAAAATTATGAGGAGACTTTAGAGGAGACATACCTGAATCATCATTAATCCAAAACTCATTTTCATTTGTAGCCATAATTTCATTAGTATTGTTGTTGATATTTGATTGTAGAATGACTGGTTCCTGAACAGGTTGTTTTGCTTCAACTTGTTCTTTTGAATTTCTTTCATTTCTTGGATTTATTGTTGGATTTATTGCAATATTGTTGTTAGTATTAGTATTCGTATTAAAATTAATGTCTTTTTTTATAATATTTGGCTCTTGAATTTTAGTTTCAGTTATTCCTGCATTTGAAACTTTTTTATTGATATTAACACTTTCTTTATTTTGAAACTGACTTATGTCTGTTGTAATTCCTGCATTTATAACTACTTTTTCTTCATTAATTATAGGTTGTGTTTGAGTTAGTTTTAAATCAATATTACCAGCATCAATATTATTATTAATATTATCATTCTTATTAATATTAGCAGTATTTCCATTTGCATTTATATTAGTATTTATGTTACCATTTGAAACTTTTGAAGAAATAATATTATATTGATCATCCTTAATATTTCCACTTCCTTGATTATTTGTTTTAATTCCTAATTCCAATTCTGGTTGTTGATTTTCTTCCATTTTATTATCTTGATTATAATTAATACTTAAAGCATTTTCAAAATCAATTTTGACTGGTTGAGCTTTAATTTCAACAGTCTCAACGTCATTATCTTTATTAATATCATTAGTGGTATTACCCTTAATTTCAACTGGTTCAACTGGTTCAACACTTTCTTCTTTAATCAATATATTCCTATTATCCACATTAACTAATGGAAAAACTTCATTATTTCCTTCTACTTTTGACTGGTCTTTTTCTTCTACTGCTTTAAATTCATCAACTTTAGCCTTAG
>Ga0100384_1002205_pt1 | contig 11401 bp, 9 predicted proteins | sample CryGeymeta201508_FD_87087 | JGI IMG/M metagenome (GOLD analysis project Ga0100384, IMG submission 87087) | Groundwater microbial communities from Crystal Geyser aquifers in Utah, USA - Crystal Geyser metaG 2015-08 | ecosystem: Environmental > Aquatic > Deep subsurface > Groundwater | place: USA... | reverse complement strand
AGGATCTCGGTCAAATTTCCGATTTCGCCATTTGCACTTTTCTGCTTAGTTTGGGTTCTATGGCTGAGATGCCGGGTCAGGCCCAGCATGACATTGCTTTTGCGTAATGCTGATTTTTTGGATTATTTATGGTATTGTACTGAGATGCTGGGTAGGCTCAGCATGACTCGGAAATAGTCATCCTGTGCTACGACACAGGATCTCGGTCAAATTTCCGATTTCGCCATTTGCACTTTTCTGCTTAGTTTGGGTTCTAAGGCTGAGATGCTGGGTCAGGCCCAGCATGACATTGTTTTTGCGTAATGCTGATTTTTTGGATTATTTATGGTATTGTACTGAGATGCTGGTTAGGCTCAGCATGACATAATCTCGGTTTTCATAAAGACCTTACTTCGATTTCTCTTTTGTCGTTTCCTAAATGAGTTATACTGATTTCAATTCGGTTTTCTGGTAATATATCTTCTATGCGTTCAGGCCATTCAATACAACAGATTCCATCACCATAAAGATAATCTTCTACACCAATTTCTAAAGCTTCAGCTATTGATTTTAAGCGATAACAATCGAAATGATATATAGGAATTTTTCCTGAATTGTATTCATGAATTAAGGTAAATGTGGGAGAATTAACCTGTTCAGGATTAACTCCAAAGGCTTTGGAAAGACTTTTCACGATATGTGTTTTACCTGCGCCTAAATCACCACGAAGGCAAACTACTGAACCAGAAATTAAATTCTCTTTTGCCCAGTGTTCTGCCCAAATCATGGTTTCTTCAACAGAATTTGAAATCATGATTTGCTTATTTTTTTTGGTTTCAGCGTAACTACAGGCAAAATCATTTCTTCCATAGAAGCACCGCCGTGTTGAAACGTATCATTATAACGGTTTTGGAATTTGTGATAATTGGTTGGGTACACGAAATAATAATCTTCTTTAGCAAAAATATAACTCGTTCCAACTTTTCCTCTTGGCAATTTATAATCAGTAGGTTTATCGACAACAATGGCATTTCCTGAGTCTGCTTTTAGTTGTCTGCCGTATTTATAACGCAGGCTAGTTGAAGTTTCACGATCGCCAATTACTTTAGTATCTCTTAAAGCTCTAACACTACCATGGTCAGTTGTTAAAATTACGGTGATTCCATTTTCAGCAAGATTTTTTAGCATTTGCAACAAGGTTGAATGGCGAAACCATGCTTTGGTTAAGGCACGGAATGCCGGAACATCGGGGGCAATTTCTTTTAAAATGTGCGAATCTGAGCGGGAATGAACTAAAGTATCAACAAAATTATACACAAAAGCTGAAAAAGGAACTTGAGTGTAATCGTTAATTCGGTCAACCACACGTTTACCGTCTTCAGCCTGAATAATTTTTTCGTATTTCGCACGAATTGGAAAATTCAAATCTTTAAGAAGTAGATTAAGTAACTCTTCTTCAAAACGATTTAAGGAAAACTCAGAGTCATCGTGTGTTTCCCATAATGTTGGATAGAATTTTTCGATATCACTAGGATATAAACCAGAAAATATAGCATTTCTAGAATAAGGAGTAGCTGTTGGTAAAATGGAATAATAAAAATCCGTTTCTATAGAAAAATAATCTTTCAGTTCTTGTTCAAATATCAACCACTGATCATAACGCAAACAATCAACCACTATTAACGCTGTTTTTTGCTTTTGTTTCAAAAAAGGAGCTACATATTCCTTAACAATATCTGGTGATAAAAAGGGACGTTCTCCTGGTTCTTCACGCAGCCAATACATGTATTCATCTTCAATAAATTTACCGAAAGCATAATTAGCTTGAGCATACTGATCATTTAGAACTTGGCGTAAATTTTCATCAGCTCTTTCCAATTCGATATCCCATTTAACTAATTTTTTATAGACATCAGTCCATTCTTCCCAACTAAGACGCTCGTTAATTTGTCTTGTAAGTTGAGAAAAATTTTGGAGATACGACTGTGCTGACTTTTCGTGTCGCAGTCTATTTCGATCCAAAATGCGCTTAATAGTTAAAATAATTTGATTCGGATTTACTGGTTTAATTAAGTAATCCGATATTTTTGAACCAATTGCATCTTCCATAATCGACTCTTCTTCACTCTTAGTAATCATTACTACAGGAAGGTTGGGATGCGTTTCTTTAATTAGACCCAACGTTGTTAAGCCGTCTAAGCCAGGCATTTGTTCATCCAAAAAAACTAAATCGAAGTTATTTTTTTTTAATTGATCAAGTGCGTCTTCACCATTTGTAACAGGTGTAACAGTAAATCCTTTTTGCTGAAGAAATAAAATATGTGGGCGTAATAAATCGATTTCATCATCGGCCCAAAGAATTTGATTTGTCATGCTTTTTAACTAATTATAAGAGTAAAGGTACAAAACGGCGATTTAAACTAAATGGTATAATCGATTCTATTTAATCCCAGATTCAAAAATTTATTTATAATTGAGCGTACTTCGAAAAGTAGTTTTTAACAAACTATTCGTCAAATTCCTAGTATTTGGAAGGGAATAAACCTTAAGAATTGACTTTTTGGAGGGGACTCATATTTATAATTTTGTTAATAACTTACATAATATCTTTCGATCTTTTTATCAATTTACCAATCATTTATAAGGTACTCCTCTCCTGTTGATGAATAAATTTTATTAGAGTTGGATAAATTCGAAATCGATTGTAGAGTTGTATCAATAGTTTAATAATTAGAGTAACCTTTACGTACTGCCTATTAATTCGCTCTCACCATCTTTTTTTATCTCGTTTTATTTAAGTCTAAAATCAAATACCTTATCTTACAAATCAATAAACAGATTAATTTGTCTTTATTCTAAATAAATAATCGAGAATCATTAACATGAATTTAAAAATGATTCTTATTTTGCAATCTTACATTTTGTGTCCTTAGCTGATTAAAACACAGTGTTTTAAACCCAAAAACAATCTGTTCTAATCTAAGTAAGGTAAATCATAAACCTTTGCATTTTTACTATGAAAAAACCTCGTTTATCATTTTTTCAAATCTGGAATTTGAGCTTCGGATTTTTGGGAGTACAGATTGGCTATTCTTTACAAAACGGTAACACAAGTCGAATTTTATCAGCTTTAGGAGCCGATGTTCATGAACTGAGTTATTTTTGGTTAGCAGCTCCATTAGCAGGATTAATTGTTCAACCTATTGTTGGTTTATCATCAGATAAAACGTGGACAAGACTTGGACGTCGTGTTCCATTTATTTTAGGTGGCGCAATTGCTTCAACTATTGCAATGTTATTTATGCCAAATTCTGAGTTCTTTACTCATTTAGTACCTGCCGTTTTCTTTGGAGGATTTGTACTCTTATTTATGGATACCTCATTTAATGTGACCATGCAACCGTTCCGCGCTTTAGTTGGCGACATGGTAGATGAAGAACAAAAAAATCTCGGATATTCCGTTCAAAGTTTCTTAATTAATTTTGGTGCGGTTTTAGGATCCCTTTTACCTTATTTATTAACGGCTTGGGGCGTTGCTAATATTCCAGCAGAAGGTCAAAAAGTTGCAGACTCCGTTGTTTGGTCTTTCTATATTGGTGGCGCTATTTTATTTGCAACTGTTTTATGGACCGCTTTTACCACAAAGGAATATCCACCAAAGCAATACGAGGAATTTAATGAAGTCACTGAAGAAGAGAAAGGCCAGAAAAAAGACATTCTTTCTCTATTAAAAGATGCGCCAACTGCTTTTTGGCAATTAGGAATTGTTCAGTTTTTCTCCTGGTTTGCTCTTTTTGTGATGTGGGTTTACACTACTTCAGGAATTGCGCAGAATGTTTGGGGAACCAACCCTGCCGATTCTACATCTGCTGCTTTCAACGAAGCAGGAAACTGGACTGGCGTTATTTTTGGATTTTATTCCTTCATTGCCGCAATATACTCACTAATGATTCCAAAAATTGCAGCTAAAATCGGCAGAAAAAGTACGTACATGTATTCCTTAATTCTAGGGGGAATTGGTCTGCTTTCCATGGTTTATTTTGATGACAAAAACATGTTATTTATTTCAATGGTTGGCGTTGGAATTGGTTGGGCTGCTATTTTAGCTATGCCTTATGCGATTCTTTCTGGGGCTTTGCCTGCAAGTAAAATGGGCGTTTACATGGGTCTGTTTAACGGAACGATTACTATTCCACAAATCGCAGCTGGAATTTTAGGTGGCGTTATATTAATGGCTGTTGGTAATTCGGCAATTTGGATGCTTGGAATTGCTGGACTTTCCATGATTGTTGCTGGAGTAACTGTTAGTTTTGTTAAGGGGAAATAATCCTTCTTAACTTTCTTGCATTGAACCTTGATAGAATTCGAAATGGATTTTATCAAGGTTTTTTTTAATCTGAATTTGAAAAAGAATGATTCTTTGAAATTATCAAGGAATTTTATTTCAAACAAAAAATTGGTAAAAATATCGTTATAACGGAGTTATGTTCAAAAGAATATAAAGCTGAACATACTCCGAAAAGTAGTTTTTAGCAATATATTCGTCGAATTCGGAGAATTCGCTAGGGTGTAAACCTACAGAATCGACTTTTCGGAGTGGACTCAAAGCTCGGATTCTTCGGTTAGAGATTGTTCCAAAACTCGAGACTATGAATCAGTTTTAAAGCCAATAATTCTATTTAGAACTAGATTTGAATACATTGAGATTTTTATAGATTTACTAGTAACCTGAGTTCGAGTTAATGATTAGTTCAATCATTTTAATCAAAATAAATTTAAGCATTGGAAAACCTGCATTAACTTTTTGTGCCCTATTTAATTTAAAACCAAACTAGGCAGAGATGCGGAATCTGAGTCCAGCATGAATTGTTACAGTATAGAATCATGCTATAAGCTGTACTTAGACGAGTAATTATGCGCCTGTATCATTCTGTAAACTGTGTGCTTTTTTTAAGTCCTTATTTTCTAGCAAAACCCTTTCCAAATCCTTTTATTTAACCTAAGGCACGAATTTAATAGTTACTTGGATTATTTTAATTTCTTATAGCGAACTCAACTTAGAAGTCTCTTTTTTTTTGAAAAGAGTTTTGACTTAGCTGAGATTTCCCCATTACGGTTCACCATGAATCATGTATTTTTAGATTTACTTTTTTAATTAGTCTCCATTAACTAACTCTTTTAATTCACTAAGATTTTACGATATGATTTATCAATTTCTTTCAAAGATGCCACAATTCGACGAAACTGTTTTCGTTGCTCCTTCAGCTGATATAATTGGTGATGTTGTATTAGGTGCGGACTCTTCAGTATGGTTTAATGTAACTATTCGTGGAGATGTGAATTGGATACGAATAGGAAGCAGAACGAATATTCAAGACAATAGTAGCATTCATGTTATGAATCAAACTGGGCCAACTTGGATTGGTGACGAGGTTACAATTGGGCACAATGCCATGATTCATGGTTGCCAAATTAAAGATCGAGTTTTGATTGGAATTCATGCAACCGTTTTAGATAAAGCCGTAATTGAGTCTGATGTAATTGTTGCGGCAAATAGTTTAGTACCACCAGGAAAAAGACTAGAATCTGGTTATTTGTATATGGGTTCACCTGTAAAACAAGTAAGAAAACTTACTGATGAAGAAATTACTGGAATTCGTAAGTATTCAGAAAATTATGTTCGCTACAAAAGAACATATATGCAAGTAGACAAATATGATACAAATCCATTTTATGATGAGAATCAGCGCCCTGAGACTTGGAACGGTTATTAAAAATTAAAATGGTGTCTATGTCTTTGGCACCATTTTAATTACAGCTGTCATTACTTAGTGATAGTTAGAAGTGAAATTATCTTAACCTTTTATCAAGTTCTTATTGATTTATTGGGATTGCGTTTTTTGGGTTGAAAAGTGTTTCTCGAGTTTAAGCAGATTTTTGCAGGTTAGAACAACTTTGCTTGTATCGATGGGAAATCCCCTCGCTTCCTTAGTAGTTCTTTTTGATTTTTTTGCTGTTGATTTTTGGTTTAAAGGGGGAGTTTTTTACTTAGATTTTAGAATTATTCTGTGGTAATCTCAAAAAAATCCCCTTTTGGGAAAAACTTCCGTTTTTACTAAAATATTTGTATCTATTTTTTGACTAAAGAAAATCGACTATATGTTGTTTATTTGCCTTTGCCTGTTGTTTCAAATTTCTTTCCTAGATAGTGATTCAGCTAAGCAACAACTACATAGTTATGCTAAACTGAGTGTTACAGATACCGCAGCTTATGGCGGACTCGATTTGTATAGAGTAAAACCATGGCAATTTTCACCGAATAAACCAGATTCTATTGGTGACCGAATTAATTTGATACATTCCCGCGATGTAAATGTTTTATATGGAATAAAGAAATTAAAAAAGGATTCCTCTTGGTCAGGTTACGGTTGGTTTGAATTAGCTTTTGAAGTGGATTCGGTATTGGCTTCCAAACCGTGGTGGCTAGCTTATTTTGAACCTACTCCAGCTAAAATTTGGATTAATGGAGTACTCGTTTCAAAACTTGGACATCCTTCAAAATTAGCTAATAATGAAAAACTTGCCCCTTTATTACCACAGGATAATCCAGTTCAATTGCGAAAAGGATTAATTTTTTTACTCGTTGAATGGTCTAAACACACCGTTCCGTATGCATTTCAAGAACTCAGATTTAAACAGAATCGCTTGGCTTTGATTTTACGCAAACCCTACGATAAATCGATTCATATTCAACGACCCTATTTATTTGGAGCCTGTTTAAGTGTAATCATTTTTCTGATTTTTTTATATGGGTTTTTATCTCGTCAGTTCCCGAATCAGAGGTATCACCGATATATTCTTATAACCTTATTCTTTTAGGGATTCATGCTTTTTTTGGTTTGGGAAATTCTGTTTTTAATTGGTCGTATGATTTTTTCCCGTATCAGATCACCATCTATGAACTTAGTTTTTTATTTGGCTTTGTTGTGTATCTGATTTCAATTCGAGAATTGTTTGCATTAAAACATCATTGGAAAGGGATTACACTTTTTTTAAGTCTTAGTGCTGTTTCTATCATACTTGGGCTTTTGTTTAACCATCGTATGCTTTTGTATGTAGATAGTTTTATAGGATTTACGGGATTTATTTATGGTCTTTTTTCATTAAAACAAGCTCGAATTTCGCATTCTAAAGAAGAAGTCCGATTTATACAATTAGGACTTATGTTGACCATGTTTGGCGTACTGATTTACTTATTAAGTAACATTTTAGTCAACGGAACCTATCCATTAGTTTATATCACTTCCGTTTTGATGGTTTATCTTGGTATTCCACTTTCACTTACTTTACAGGTTGCAAAAAATTATGTCGTTTTACTCCGAACATTAAATCATAAAGTAAAGGAACGGACCGAAGAATTGCAACAGGCAAACTCCTATCAGAAATTGTTATTTGCCAATATTTCACATGAGTTTAGAACACCTCTAACCATAAGTATGGGGCTTGTGAACAAAATGCTAGAGACAGAAGCGCCAAAAAAAACAGATTTTGCAAAAAAACTAGAAACAATTGACTGGAATATGTCACGATTAAAAGATATGATTCATCAAATAATTGACCTTTCTCAATCAGATGAATATCGTTTGTCGCTGAATTTAAACCTATTTGTAGCTGATAAACTTACTCGACTTTTAGCAGAATCGTTTCAATCCATGGCGGAAGCTAAGCATCAGGAATTCAATATTTATACTAATGGTGGTCAAGTGGGCATTGAAATTGATCGAGATAGATATGAAATAATCATCAATAATTTAATTTCAAACGCGATAAAATTACCCCAATTCGTGGATTAATTGAAGTAACATCGCTAGTTCATAAAAATCAATATGAAGTTCGAGTTTCCGATTCAGGTCCAGGTGTTCCCGAAACACATCGCAAAAAAATATTTGAACGCTTTCACCGTATTCGAGAAAATGTTGATGATTACATTGAGGGAATGGGAATCGGCTTGGAACTAAGCAGGAAATTGGCCAGGCTTATGGGTGGAGAAATTACTTATGAAGCTTCTGAACCTACCGGTTCAGTCTTCACACTTATTTTGCCGATTTCCAATAATGAAATTGAAGAATCTCTAGTCGATGAAGTTGAACATAATGAGAGCTTTGTTCACATTCTGAACCAATCAAGCAAAAAAAACACACCCTATTACTAGTTGAAGACAATGCAGATATGCAAGTTTATGTTAAAGAAATTCTCGATGAAATTGGGAATGTCCATTTAGCTTCTAATGGTATTGAAGCCCTAAAAATGATTCAAGAATCAATACCCGATATCGTTGTTACCGATTTGATGATGCCAGAAATGGATGGCCATAAACTCATCGACGAACTTAGAAAATATCCAAAAACAGAACGCCTTCCGGTAGTGGTTTTAAGTGCTAAATCTTTGAAACAGGAACGCTTAGATATTCTGAGAATTGGTGTGATCGATTATATATCTAAACCATTTCTTGCAGATGAATTAAAGTTCAAAATTCAAAATCTACTTCAATTTTATGATGCAAGGAAAAGCGTTACTATTGTAATCGACGAGGAAAATGCTCTTCAGGAAAATCATGATATGGCGGCGAAAGCAGCACAATTAGTTTACACTGAAATTAGTAATTCAAATCTTTCTCCTGAAATACTCGCTGATTATTTAGGCGTAAGCAGAAGAACCCTATACCGAATTTTAGAATCAGAAACCGGAACTACGCCTGCTACCTTTATTCGTGAAATTAAATTGATAACAGCGCAGCAATTATTGCATAATGATAAACGAGTTAGTCTAGAATCGGTAGCGAATCAGGTTGGGTACAGAAATGCAAAAAGCTTTAGAAAATTGTACCAAGAAAGATTTGGAATTCATCCATTAGATGACCGAAATAAGGATTAGAAGACCGTTTGGCATAACTGCACCCTAAATTGGCACGTTTGCATCCGCATTGAATCATAGATTTCAGGTAGTCATTCACTTAACCGAAATGCTATGAAATACTTTCTGAAAATCCGATTAGCCATTTTCTTGTTCATCGCAACCATCCCTGTTTATGCGCAACTTCCTAGCGATAAAATTGCCGTTCACTTTAGGTCTGATAACGGAACTTCAACCACAATAGACGGTGAAGCTATAAGTAGTTGGTCTGCCTTATATGGCTAGTGTCAGAATTGATAGAATCGAAGGCGGATCAAGTGCATCAAATTTGCAAATTAACAATGATGGGACAATTTGGATTGGAATTCGATACAACGATGTCGATGCTTTTTCTGGTGATATTTCCGATATCATCGTTTATGATCGAATGTTATCAGAATCGGATAGAAATCTCGTCGAAACGGAATTGATAAACAAATACAACATCCCGAACATGACGACTTATGTTCCCGATGTTGCCATTGATTCTGTTCGTGCCTATCAAACAGGCGCTCGGGTGTATGCCACGTTAAATCCAAGTGGTGTTCCAACGCAATATTATTTGAAATACGGCAATTATAGCACTCAATTGAATGACAGTTCAAGTGTTGATAAATCAATAAGTGGAACTTCAACAACGGTCACTGTAGATATTCCGAATATTCCCATTTCCAATGATGCATACTTTTTTAAGCTGATCGCAAAAACAGCTTTTCAAACGAATGCCGATTCGATATGGTTCAGCTCACACCCTTTAGTGTATTATGTGAATTCAACTTCTGATGCGTATTCAGGAACACGCAATGAAGGGACACTTAAATATGTATTAGATCAAATCAATATAAATGCGTCTTATGAAGAAAGTATAGTGGTATTAAAATCCATTACAGGCATAATTACCGTTACGAGTACTCTTCCACCTCTAAATTATCCGGTAAAAATAATTGGTCCCGGAGCAGATTTATTAACAATTAGTGGGAATAATTTATACCAGCCTTTTTTCATAGGTTCAGGGTTATCCCCATTTTCTGCTGAAAATCCCACAGCTCCAACGGTTTTTATGAAAAATTTTGCGATAAAAAATGGTTTACATCAAGGTGGTGGATATGTTGATCATAATGATCCGTACCAGTATACAGGAGGAGGAGGTGCAGGTGGATTCGGCGGTGGATTATTTATTAACAATGGTACGGTTTCACTTGATTCAATGTTATTTGAATATAATGCATCCAAAGGTGGAAATGGAGGTCGTGTTGGTTCTGGGCATGGATTTGCAGGAAATGGAGAACCTCATTTAGGTGGAATTAGTGGTTATTTGGGTGGTACGAGAGGGACACCATTAACGCATGGCGGGCCGGATGCAGGTGGCGGCTCAAATTCAGCTGAGGGAATAGCAGCAACTAATGGTGGATTTGGTGGCGGTGGCACTTTTTATATTAATTCGCAAGGTGGTTCTGGCGGTTTTGGTGGCGGTGGCGGAAGTGGATATTACGGTGGCCCCGCAGGCTTTGGTGGAGGAAATGGCACTAGCCAAAGTCTTGGCTATCCTCTTGCAAGTGGAGGTGATGGAGCCTTTGGTGGAGCTGTTTTTATAAGAAATGGACAATTATCTATCTCAAACTCCACATTTACCAACAACTCATTAACAAAAGGACTTGGGTACTCCAGTTATTTTGATGGAAGTGAATATGGTGGGGCAATTGCGAGCTACGAAGGTTATCTCGAATTAGTCAACATTACATTTACTGGGAATTCGGGAGATGATGTGTATAATCATAACAATTATGTTATTTCAAATTCTGATGAAACAAGCACAATTTCATCCAATTTTCGAGTTTTAAATAGAACTTCGAATTCGGTTCAACTTACTTTCCAACCTGGAAATGGCGCAAAAAGATTGGTTGTTATTAAAGCAGATTCAGAACCCACTTTTACTCCGATTGATGAAAACATTTATGTAGCATCAACTGAATTCGGTTCTGGACAAGAACCTATTTCAGGTGAATTTATTTTATACAATCTTAGCGATACAACATTTACCGTAACAGGATTAAGTCAAGGGACAATGTATCATTTAGAATTTTTTGAAATGAATGGTGGCGACCCGGGATTTCGGTCTAATTATTTGGTTTCATCTTCTTTATCGGCTCAATTTTCAACATTATCAGGAGAAATACCGCAGACTAGCGGTTCATATCTATTATTTAATGGCGTTTCTTAGGCTGTGAATGTCGGACAATCTTCTGTTCTTGAGCCATTAAATGAAATCACTTTGGAAGCTTGGATTTATCCAACGGCTCAAACGGCTTATGCACAAATAGTTGGAAACATGTGGGATTTTGGTATCGAAGTTATACCGTTAATAGTCAAGTTTTTTTTGAAACATTTTTCTATGTTTCAACTAGTAAAGGTGCACTTTCCAGATCCCGCACATGACCGTCACGTACGGCTTGGGACAGAAGGTGTTCCT
>Ga0100384_1002182_pt1 | contig 11496 bp, 10 predicted proteins | sample CryGeymeta201508_FD_87087 | JGI IMG/M metagenome (GOLD analysis project Ga0100384, IMG submission 87087) | Groundwater microbial communities from Crystal Geyser aquifers in Utah, USA - Crystal Geyser metaG 2015-08 | ecosystem: Environmental > Aquatic > Deep subsurface > Groundwater | place: USA... | reverse complement strand
TATCGGTCATAACTCTGATAAATCACATTTAAAATTAAATACAGAAAAAGTATTCAAACCAGTATTGTCATGTAATGATTGCCAAAATGATGATATCCCCGGTAAGATTAAACTTACTTGTGGGCATAATATTTGTGTAAAATGTTATACAAAACTAAACCTATCAACACATGAATGTCCAATTGATAATAAACTTCTAATTAATATTAATATGAATAAAAAAACTGATGAAGATGAACATCTTGAAACTGATAAAAATAAATCTAACATTGAAGATAATAATAACGAAATTAATGTTGTCGAAAATAACAATATTATTAATAATCCGGCAGAATTAATTACTCATTGCAAGAATAATCATGAATTAAAATGGATTGTCGATAAAAAGACATGCTCTAACCACAAATATAAAACACAATGTATTGGCTGTAAAGAAGATAAATTTTATTTATGCTTACAAAAATGTCTTTATAACAGTTTTAAAAAAGATAAATGTTTCGAAAATCATGATTTGTTATGGTGCTTTAATGAATTGACTTGTTCAAGATGCAATGAAAAAAATTATGGCTTCACTTGTCAATATTGTTATGGATTTTATTTATGTGTTAGATGTGCTAATTATGAATTTAATTATGAATATTGCCCTAACAGACATAAATTAAAAAGTGGCTATAGAGAATGCTCAAAATGTTTAAATACCGGTGATGGTTATGGATGCTCAATATGCAATTACTTTGTTTGTAATTATAAAGGCTGCAAAGGAATTTCTACTTTCGATTCATCCAAAGCCGAAAAGTCAACAAGTATTCCCTTAGAAGATTTAATTAAAAATAAACAAGAAAGAAAAAGGTCATCCGCGTCAGGTTTTTACAAAAATAGCATGCATGATCATTTCGGAGATGATATTCAAAAGTTTAATACTAATAAAGAATTAAATAAAATGTTTATTTCTGAGAAACATATTGAAAAGAAGCAAGAAATTAAAGATAATAAAAATTTAAAGAATCAAGGTAAAATACCTTCACTAGACAGTAAGACTAATAATGGGAATATTAAGACTACTGGAAATATTAACAATTGTCAAAGTAATAATCCTAACAAGCCTAATAACATTAATAACAAAAACAATAATATGAGCCCTAATGTTAATTTAAATTTCGGTATCTCACCAATTGAAAATAATAAAAAAACAGTAAAACGCAATAATCCTGATATAGATATTAGCTACATTTCTGAAGAAGAACAAGCTTATAATAAAGATTTAATACTTAGTACATATTCATCAAGACAAGAATTTGCTTCGGTTCATGAAGATTTATTTAAATCATTAAGATCTAGAGATATTACAATACAAGTCGGTAAAGAAGAAAATGAAAAAGAACTTGAACAATTAAAAGAGCTTGAAACAAAACAAGATATAGAAATACATGACATAGATAAGCCTAAATTAATTGATCTAAGTATAGTACAAAAGATGTTAAAAGATCCTGGTAACTATAATAGAGTAGAACAAACTCCTGATATTACTATATATGAAGATGCTGACTTAGTAATATCTGATATTGGTGGAAATTCTATAAAGAATGTCAATTTATCTAGTAATACTAATGGAAAGGGAAATAATACTAATAATTTAAATAACAATACTACTAGTATTAAGAAAGAAAATATAAAGACTAATCTAAGTAAGCAACAAGGAAATACTATTAATAAATCAAATTATGAAAGTTGTATACTTAATATAAGTAATATAAATATTGATAATGATAAGAGTGTTAATCAGGGTGATAAGAGTTACTTAAAAAATGGTAATAAAAATGAAAGTATTTATGAAAATATAAGTCCTAGAGGTCCAATTGTAGGATTTTTAGAAAATAAACTTGAAAGTAGTAATAAAATAGATAAGCTAGAAATAGAATTAGAACCTTGTAAGCCCTATCCACCTCTCAACCTACAACCAAATATTTTAGAAAATAAGCCAGATCAATCTAGTATACAACCTACTCCAATAGAAAATCATAATGACAAAGCTGAAAATAGCTTTTTAAACAATATTAATGAAAATCTTACTTCATTTAGAAAAGAAAACAACGATAAAGACAACAAAGATATCGAGGAAACTAATATATTAAATTCCAAAATTGAAGCCCACAATGAATTACAAAACGAAAATCAAAAACATAGTTTTATTGATGAAATGACAATAATTAGTAATCATGACACAAACCAACCTCATCATAAAAATATTCTATCAATCTTTAGTACAAATAACGATAGCAAAAATATCACACCACACTTTATTGTATATAGTGATTTTGATTATAAACTTTTAAATAATAAAGAAAATGCAGCAAGTGTTGAAAAATTATATAACAAAGGAATTCAATACTATAATAAGAATAACTTTACTGAAGCTGAGAATTGTTTTAATAATATCTTAGAAAAAGAACCAGAATTAAGTATGATTTACAACAGTTTAGGACTTATTTATAAGAAACAAAATAAGTTAAACGAATCTGAAATATATTTTGCCAAATCAATTAAACTTAATCCCAAATTAAAGGAAGCTTACATCAACTTAGCACTTCTGTTAAAAAGTCAAAAGAAGTACAATGAGGCTGAAGAATGCTATAAAAATTTACTAAGAATAGATCCCGAACATAAGGTTGCCCATTTTAACTTAGGGAATACATTAGACGAACAAGGTAAATATGAAAGTGCTATTAAATGTTATATGAATGCAATCAATATCGACCCAGTTTATAAAATTGCTTACTTTAACCTAGGAAATACATATGATGAGCAAGGTGACTTTGAAAATGCTATAAAGTGTTATAATGAAGCAATTAAGATAGACCCCAAATACAAAAGAGCTTATTTTAATTTAGGAGTAGCCTATGGAAGTTTAAACAAATATGAAGAGTCAATTAAAAACTACAATGAGGTTATCAAACTTGACAAGAAGTTTAAAGATGCTTATAATAATATAGGTGTTGCCTATTATAAATTAAGAAAGTATAAGATGGCTGTAATTAATTACCAAAAAGCCATTGCCGTTGATAACAACTTTAAGGAAGCATATAATAATCTTGGTAATACATTATTAAGTCAGGGAAAGTTAGATGAAGCTCAGTCTAGCTTTGAAACAGCTGTAAGTATTGACTCAAGCTATAAACTTGCTAAGTATAACTTAGAACAAGTGAAGAAGAAGATAAGTTTGAATAAAGGAGCATAATTTAGTAATTTTTGTTATATCTAAGTAATAATTTTCTTTATAATATATTTATTTATGTATTTTGATTTAATAAATTATTTAAATTAGTTAGTTTTTATAAATTAATAAAATTTAATGATGAAACATAACATAAATTTAACAACTCCTACTAAAAGAGGTGATGATAATAGCATTATAATCGAAAACGAAAAAGAAAAACTTATTAAAAATAAATATGAAGGTAATTAATAACAATCTTCATCATTACTATACCAATCAATAAAAAAAATGATCTATAATACATATACTAACAATATTTTATAAATTTATTAATTTTTACTTAAACAACAATTAGTTATGGACGATGTTCAAATTTTACGAAGCAAGGTTGTCTCCCAAAATAACATAATAAAAAGTTACAAATCTTGGGTCAATATATTGCTAGGTATGGTAAACACAAACGGTAGTAGTTATACTCCAAACTTAGACTTTGCTACTACTATTGAAAAGGTATACAATAAAACATATAAATTGTATACTAAATTCATAACTATTCATATTAAAGAATTTGGAACGAATGAAAAACATCAGTAGTGAAAATTTAGAACTAGCTAAGAATGTAAATAAAGAGAGAATCAAAAGTAAAGAAAGTAATATTCAATTAGACAGTTTAAAAAATCAATTGGATATTATGAAAGATGACATGAAAAATAGCAATATGGTAAAATTAAACAATGAAAAAAAACAAGTTTTAGATGGACTAACTTCCTTAACTGAAGAAGTAACAAAATTGATTATAAAAGTTATAAAAGTTAGAGTATTTAAGCGATAAAAATAAAGTATTAGAAGAGAAGATAAATAAAAATCCAAAAGTTAGTGAGTTATTAAAAAGAATAGAAGCTTTACGCTTAGAAAATGAAGAAATGAAAGAGGTTATAAAGATAAGAGAAGAATTTAAGGTGCAAAATCAAAGATATAATGAGTAAGATTATTAAACAGTTAAATGTTAACATTTAAATGCTAAATAATTTGATTTAATTGTTTATTTAAGATTGTTTACTTTTAAAATAAAATATAGGATAATAAATAATGAAATAAATCCTACTGAAGTAAATAGAGTGAATAAGAGTATAAATGCAAATTTCTTTTCGTGTTTTCCTGAAAGCAATTTAAAATAGTGAAGTAGTTATAATAGTTATAATAGTTATAATTCTATAAGTTAAAATAAGTTAAACTAAGAATTAATTGATAAATATATTTATAATCTATAATAATATTACAAATATTAATTAGTTAATCTCGTTTTATTTTAATTTAAATATCTTAAATCTCAATAATTTAATATAACTTTCTTTATCAGGAACATAGTAATAATATCATAAGACTATAATTATCATTTAATTAAACAACGACTCTATATGTTATGTAATGATCTGATGTTTCGCTCTTTCTTATTATTTTTACTAACTAATTTTAAGTAAATAAATATTAAGTTTGATGATTAATAATTTACTTGTCCTCTTTTAACACCTAAATATCTCGCAATTGGGTCATTCAATAAAATTTTGGGTAATTGTACTTCTTTTAATTTACTTTATATTTAAATAACATTATAATTTAAGTAAATTAAGTAAATAAAGTTTATATTACTATTTCTCTAAAACACCTTGTTTTTCATCTTGTGAAAGTAAAATATGTTTTGGTACAAGTTCGTTTTCAGTAATGTTTATAACCAATTCATTTTCATCAAAAAATTGTACATTTAAATATTCATTTAATTCATTAAATTGCTATCATAAAAATATTATATTGTATTATATTGTATGATTACTTGTTTTGCTTGATTAGACATTAAAGTTCTATAGATCAACAAACCATTTTTTGCATTTCTTTCTTTTAAATTAGATACAAATTCTTCTAATTCGTTTACTCCTATTTTTAAAGGTTCGGAGTAATGAACGTATATTAAATCCTGATTATTATCTTTTGTATAAAATGCATTGAGTTCAGTTCTTACTTTTTAGTTAAATATTTAAATATACAATTATATTTTTCTTTAAAGATATCTAAGTTTTCTTCTATTTCTTTTTTGTTTATTTTATATCCACGGTCATTTAGCATTTGTAAAATTGTTCTTCTGACTTTAAATAATTTTGCTTTATTTTCAATTTGCATTTTTAAAAATAATAATGTTCATATAATTTAATAATATAATGCTATTAATTTAATATTAAGCATAATTATAATTGTTAAATTAAAATAAATTAAAATAATAATACTAAATAATTAGATTACATAGTAAAAAGAGTTCTTATAGTCTTATTAAATTAATCTACTATGCTGACATATTAAGTTGATTTCTTACTGATTTTTCTGGTGTAGGAGGAATACTCCTATTATCTAAATCAGTTTCAGAAGTTAATGATCTTCTAGTTACTAAACTTTCTCCTAATTCAGCTGGCTTAATCTTATCATCATTATCATCATCGTCTTCTTCTTTATTTTTTGCTTTACAACGACATATTATTTTCGAAATCATATTTCTGATCTTAGGATTTAAGCCATAAATTATACTATATAAAAAACCTGTACTTGAAATAGTTACAGTCTTCAACAATATTAACTCAAATGATAAATTATTTGAGTACATATGATAAAGTCTATCAATCGTTGAAGGAATAAACACAACACACTGAATAATAGGAAACCACTTTAACTTTGAAGCATATCTATAAGCAATCTGATTTGTTTTGAGAAGTTTAACAAGTCTAATAACTAAATATATATTATTCAGTAACATAAAGAAAAAAGAGCCAAGATAGATCCATAGTAAATAGTATATTAAATCATTTTTATCTATCTCCTTTTTGCTAAAGTAAATCCAGCAGAATCCTGGTTCGTTAGGTCCATAAGTATTTGTTAATACTACTCTTTATTTTTTAATTATTTAAGTTACATAATGGTAAATATAGCTGGTATTACATTGGCAACTGTGCAATAGATGAATAAATAGATCTTTTCGTACTTTTTAAATGTTTCTACATCTTGTACAATACTAAATAAAGCTGTTAATGCAATAAAATAAGTCCATATTAAACTTGAACCTTCAAAGTAAATTCTTAAGAAAGCTTGAATTTCACAATTAACGTTTTTTACTTCATCCATTGAAGGATCAGGGTTAATAAATGTTGACATGTGATTGAATAATTCAGCTACGCATAAAAAAAATACTAACTGTAGAGGAAATGTTCTGTATTTTTTAACTATAGAAAATACTAATATAACAAATAAACATCCTAGTACACTAATTGCTGAAATAATATTTTCGGAATAGATTATTATATTGCGCTGCGTAGGAGTTAATTCATAATCATGTTTCATTACTTATATATATAAATTTATAATAGAATTAATAATTAATACTAAATATTATACAAATAATAATTTATATTATAAAGCATAAATGGAATTCTCTAAAAATCTTTTTATTTACTTACTTTTAATAAATTTATTTTCTACTTGCTTTACTTCAAAATTCCTAGCAAGTCCCGTAGAAGATTTATCAAATAACTCAACAAAGATACCAGAAGATATTCAAACTATTCTAACTATACTTAAAGGATTTGCAAACACTTCAGGAATTTATGATAACTTACCCTCAGTTCAAAACATAACCAAAGAAGAATACCATATTGTCCTTGAATTTATTGATGCTTTTAAAATCTTTGAAAATATAACAAAAGACAATTATGTCGATGTGGTTATGACTGGAAGTCAAATATTATCTAAATCATTTAAAAAAGTCGCTGATTTCATTCCTGATTCTTTACAGTTAGGAAGAGAACTTAAAACATTAGCATTAGAAATATTAAAAAAATTAGCAGATAAACATTATTACATTAATTTATTGATGAACCTTGTTAGTTACAACATTTTTGAAATATTCGAAGTAGCCCAAAAAATAGACTACGACAGAGGAACTAAGAATTATAGTGATTTAGGATTAGATATGGGAAAGATGTTTAGAATTTTGTTTGTTATTGATATGGAAAAATAATTGATAGTTAATATGATAAAATAGTTAATCATATCATAGCATAGTTAAAATAACATAGTTAAATAATATTTAAGAGAAAGATTAATATAACTTAAATACTTTTATTTAAATTTATAATAACTTTATTTAATATTATTTAATATTAATTATTAATTTTTATTATAATTTATATAAATTAGTACTCGTCATCTTGTAAAGAATCATCGTCGTCACCAGCTGCAATGTTTATCTTTGTAAATACAACATGGTTGTTTTTTGAATCAACTTTGTTCTTAGATGAGTTTGATTTGCTATTGTCGTTACTAAAGTAGTTATTATAATTATTTGACATCATTTGATCTAACATCTTTTTCTTAATAGAAAAATTTGTATTAGAATCTATATTGATATTCTTTTTACCACTATTTAAAGAATTTTTGTTTTCTTTGTTTTCAACATGAGGAGGCGAAGTACTCTTTTTAGATATAATAGAGTTTATAGTGCCTATCTTTTTGAAATTGTTTGGTTTTAAGACTGTAGTATTTGTTGTACTTTTATTAGGCTGTAGTTTACTTACTGAATTTGAATTAACTGTGTTAACTGAAGATACTTTATTAGCATTACTAAACGAAGACTTCTTTGCATCGGCAATAGATGGAGTTAGGATTTTATTACTTTCTTTAGTAATATTGTTTTTACTGTCTTTATTATCTTTGTTATCTTTAATATCTTTGTTGTCTTTCCCCTTCACACTGTCATTTCGGTCTGTCAAATTAGGTTTCGAATTTTTAATAAAGGAATTATTAATATAGTCTATATTGATTAAATTAGGAATATTTATCTTTGAACTACTAACATTATTATAATTAAGACTGTTTAGATGATTGTTAGTTGTACTAGACTTGCTAAATGATGCATTTTGTGGCTTAACTTTTATATTCGAAGCTGAATCGTTAAGTGTTTCAATACTTTTAACAAAAGAATTATTAACCTCTGAGAAATAATTGTTTTTTATTATTTTCTGCTTAATTTGTTTTGACTTTACAATATTGTTATTATTGATATTTAAAGGTATTTTATTGCAAGGATTTTTAAAAGTCTTCTTTAAAGTATTAATTTTATCCATAATAGGACTTTGTTTATCAGTTAAGTTTGGACTAAGTTTTATTAAACTTATTTTTTTAGAGCTTTCAATAGGATTTTTGTCTTGTTTATCTTGTTTGTCAAGCTTGTTGTGATTCAAAGAAATTTCTAACTCAAGTGTTTTTGAATTTTTACTAGAGTTTCGACTGATAGTCTGAATTTTTGACTTTCCTTTTGATAATGAATTACAGTAGTTAATATTATTAGTAAGATTATTGTTATTAGTATTTGCGTTACTAGTATTATTTTTATTAATATTTGTATTACTATTTTGCTTTGATAAAGATTTTTTCTCTTGACTTTTTTCTTTTTCGTTCCTTTCTTGTTTTATTATTGAGTTTAAATTATTTTGATTCTTATTCACTGAGTTTGAATTTGTATTTGTATTTATATTTGTACTTGAAAGAGTTGAATGGTTATAATTATTTGTTAGTGGACTTACAAATAGATTGTTAATATTGATGTTGTTAGAAATCTTTACATTTTTGAAGTTTGTTTCATTTTTGTCTTTATTATTTGTTACTAAATTTAATATAAATTGATTTAGTAAAGAACCTTGATTTGATTTATTGTTATTATTTTTAACTGATTTAATTTCGTTCTTGTCTGTAGCTTTTTCTTGTTTTTCGGATTTTTCTTGTTTTTCTACTTTCTCAGCTTTTTCTGTTCTTTCAGTTCTTTCAGTTCTTTCTTGTTTCTCTGACCTTTCTGATTTTTCTGGTTTCTCTTTTTCATTTGAATTTCTTGATTTATCCTCATTTTTAAATAATATTTTATTATTAATATTACTATTAATTATGGAGTTATTGTTTGAACTCAAATTGTTTGAGAAAATATTACTTTGATTACTAGAGTTGCCTTTTGATTGAGCAGAGTTATTATTAATATTTGAATTTAGCGCATTACTAGCATGCTTCTCAACTACTGCATTTTTGTCTTTTTCCATACTCTGCTTTTTCCCAATTGAACTTCCAGTATTAGTTCTACTAGATAAGAACTCAGTTTTTTGTACTTTTTCTGGTAATTTCTTTTTGAAAATCATATTAGAGTTTCTTGTAAAAGCATCAAAGTTAAATGTACTCTCAGGTCGATTTTTGGGACCTAAAGATGCAGTATTATTTTTAGGAGTTGTAACATTAATACTCAAATTACTTGTATGAGCAGTAGTAGATTGAAGTTTATTACTTACATTGTTAATTTTATTTGTAAAGTCATTACTTAGCGGAGGCGATGTCTTCTTCTTAGAACATTCTCCTTCTCTTTCTCTTACTTCTTTTATTATAGTCTTTGGAACATTTTCTTCTTGTATTGGTGAACAACTTTCTTTAGTAGATAAGTAATTCTTCTCTTTTGTTGTCTTAATATTTTCCTCTGTTGCTCTTGACTCAGTATTTAACTGCGAATTACATTCATTTTCTTTTTCTTTAATTTTATTAAATGTAAAGTTTAAATTGATTCTATCTATAAAGCTTTTAGGGGTAAATAAGTCTTCAGGTTCATTCTCTTCTTCTATTTCTTTATTTGTGTAATTTAAATTAAGTTCCTTTTTTATATCTTTAGTTATATCTCTTAAATTCCATGATTGTACTGGTTGCTCTCGTGTTTCTTTTGTATCACTATCTATTTTCAGAGGATATACTAACTCTTTATTAGTTTGACATTGGTTTTTAGTATATTTAATAGGAGTAATTTTGGAAGTATTTGAATTGCTGTGTTCTTCAGAAGGGATTTTCTTCCCAGTTGATTTTTGTGGGGAATTTTCAACATAAGAATGTTGATAGTAATTACATATAGTTGATGGTGTGCAGAAAGCGCTTTTATTAGTATTATCTTTTTTTCTTGAGTTATGTGAATTTTCATTTGGTGGATTATAGATAATAGAATCGTTTGATATATTATTTTTTGAGTTGTTATTTGATTCAAGGTTAAGTCTAAAGATAGAATTATTTGATAATTGACAATTATTCTTACTTTCTTTTAATGGTGACTCGTCTAGCAAAATAAATTAAATTTTAAATAAATAATACATATAAATTAGAAATTGTAAAGCTAAAGCTTACCTTTTTGAACATAACTTTCTAGTGAGTGATTCATTGATGCTTTCGATGCCTTAGAATTACGATTTTTATTATTAAAACTTGTCATACTTTTTGATAGTATAAACAGGGAATCTCCTACGTTTGGATTTGTTTCCACTCTTTTTTCGGCTTCGTTACAATTAGCCTCAATATTAACATAATCATCGATCAAATTAAAATCTAATGTTAGTTTGTTGGTGCTTTTCATTTTAATTATTATTTTTTAAATTTAAATTTATAAATCAAATACTAAACTATTAAATACAAATACATTAAAATTCATAATAAAAATGATTAGCTCAATATTTTATATTTAAATTTAAGTTTGATTTTGATTAAATTAATTAAAAAAAATAATATAATAATATAAATGTTTGATATGAGAGTAACTAACAAGCGCGAAAGTCTTGAGAATGATAGACTTACTACCGAATTTGAAAGGATAATTGAATCAAGTATTGAAGAAATAATTATGCAAAAGTCAACAAAGTATTGCTTTAACTTTAAGAAGGACGAGCCGATGATATTTACCAACAATGAAGTTTTGAAGAAGCCAGAAGAGACCGTAACAAATCCTGTTGAAATTTTACAAAACCAAGAAAATATACAAAATTTAGGGAATTGTTACGAAAATTATGAAAAATTCTCGTTGAAGAAGACAACAATGTCTAGAAACTACAAAAATATAATAAATAATATTGCTTTACTTAAAAAAAGGTCAGAGGCTACAAATAATCTCTTGGCCAGAAATCAAAGGAAAACTAATGAAGATTCAATAAAATAGCAAGAAAAATGAAATTTAAATAATTTTCCTTTTAATTTATCAACGATTAAATTATACTATAGCATATAATTATTTCTTGTCATTAATTTAAATTTAGTAATGTTTACCGTATTATTTTAATAATTAATTATATTTATGTAGAAATTTATTTATGTAATCCTTAATTAGTTTTATAGTATATTTATTACATTTTTTATATATAAAATATATATTATTTAAAAGCATAATAGGTTGGGGATTG
>Ga0100384_1002177_pt1 | contig 11515 bp, 10 predicted proteins | sample CryGeymeta201508_FD_87087 | JGI IMG/M metagenome (GOLD analysis project Ga0100384, IMG submission 87087) | Groundwater microbial communities from Crystal Geyser aquifers in Utah, USA - Crystal Geyser metaG 2015-08 | ecosystem: Environmental > Aquatic > Deep subsurface > Groundwater | place: USA... | reverse complement strand
TCCAGTGCCTGGCCGCCCTTTTGAATATCCTCGCCGAGACCCTTCATGGTGTTGCACCCGGCCAGCATCCATACCGCCAGCAATAAAACTATGATCCTCATTCTCAACCCCTTATAGCTTGCTTACATCAACAAAATGGCCGGCCACAGCCGCCGCCGCCGCCATTGCCGGGCTGACCAGATGGGTGCGTCCGCCCTGCCCCTGCCGACCTTCAAAATTACGGTTGGATGTCGAAGCGCAACGCTCGCCCGGTTCCAGACGGTCATCGTTCATTGCCAAACACATCGAGCAACCGGGATCGCGCCATTCGAAACCCGCCGCAATGAATATCTTGTCCAGCCCCTCTTGCTCGGCTTGCGCTTTGACCAGCCCCGAACCCGGCACCACCAGCGCCAGCTTCACATTCGGCGCGACTTTCTTTCCGCGCGCCACTGCGGCGGCGGCGCGCATATCTTCGATGCGGCCATTGGTGCAGGAGCCGATAAATACCTTGTCCACCTTTATTTCGGTGATCGGCGTGTTAGCCAGCAAGCCCATATATTGCAAAGCACGCTGCGCGCCTTCGCGCTTCCCTGTTTCACTCATGGCTGCCGGATCCGGCACCCTACCGTCCACCGCCACCACCATTTCCGGCGAGGTACCCCAGGTCACTTGCGGCTTGATCTGTGCCGCATCAAGCTCGACCACCGCATCGAACTTCGCCCCCGCATCGCTGTGAAGCGTGCGCCAGTAAGTCACGGCCTTGTCCCATTGCTCGCCCTGTGGCGCGAACGGACGCCCCTTGATGTAGGCGAACGTGGTTTCATCCGCCGCCACCATACCGGCGCGCGCGCCCGCCTCAATTGCCATGTTGCACAGGGTCATGCGCCCTTCCATACTCAAGGCACGGATGGTGTCGCCACCGAATTCGATAGCGTAACCGGTGCCACCGGCGGTGCCGATCTTGCCGATAATCGCCAGCGCGATGTCCTTCGCCGTCACGCCCCGCCCCAGTTTTCCCTCGACCTTGACCAGCATGGCTTTGGATTTCTTCGCCACCAGGCATTGCGTCGCCATCACGTGCTCCACCTCGGAGGTGCCGATGCCGTGTGCCAGCGCGCCGAAAGCACCGTGGGTGCTGGTGTGCGAATCGCCGCAGACCACGGTCATGCCGGGCAGGGTTGCCCCCTGTTCCGGGCCAATCACATGCACCACACCCTGGCGGATGTCGTTCATCTTGAATTCGGTGATGCCAAGTTCGGCACAGTTCGCATCCAGCGTCTCCACCTGCAAGCGCGAGATGGGATCAGTGATGCCGCCGCTGCGTTTGGTCGTCGGCACATTGTGGTCAGGCACCGCCAGCATGGAGCCGGTGCGCCACGGTTCGCGCCGCGCCATGCGCATGCCTTCAAAAGCCTGCGGGCTGGTCACCTCGTGCACCAAATGGCGGTCGATGTAAAGCAGGGCGGTACCGTCCGGCTCGGTGCGCACCAGATGGTTGTTCCAGATTTTGTCGTAAAGCGTTTCTGCGATCATTCTTTATCCTTTTCGGGGCGCGCGATTATGCCACAGCGCGGCGGGTTTCCCGCAAGGCACAGGCAAGCGCATTGGGTGATCCGGCCAGTTTGGCCAGGGCATATTCCATGCTTTCGGCCAGCGCGTGCCAACTGGCGTCAATGATGTTGCTGCTGGCGCCGACCGTGGTCCAGACATGGCCTCCGCCCTGGAAGGTGATCAGCACGCGCACTTTGGCGGAGGTACCGCTGGCGCTGTCCAGAATGCGCACCTTGTAGTCGATCAGACAGACGTCTTTCAGCACCGGATAGGCCTCGGCCAGTGCGCTGCGCAGGGCGCTTGAGAGCGCATTGACCGGACCGTTGCCTTCCGCCGCCATGAACTTTACTTCGTCGCCAACCCTGACCTTGGCGGTCGCCTCCGACAGCAGGCCGCGACTCTGGCGGCGCTCGGTGATAACAAAATAATCGATCAGTTCGAACGGCGGCTTGTATTCCGGACGCAGGCGTTGCAGCAGCAACTCCATGCTGGCTTCTGCCGCTTCGAAAGTGAACCCCTCGTGCTCCAGATGCTTGATGTGATTCAGCACGCGTTGCGCTTCCTCGTTGTCGAGCGAGATGCCCAGCGACTGTGCCTGAAACTGGATGTTGCCGCGCCCCGACAACTCCGACACGACCGAGCGCATCTCATTGCCGACCAGGGCGGGATCAATATGCTGGTAAGTGTCGGCCGCCTTCAGCATCGCCGCCACATGGATACCGCCCTTGTGCGCAAAAGCACTGTGGCCGATGTAGGGCGCGTGGTTGTAGTGTTTCAGATTGACCACCTCGGCAACGAAATGCGCCAGCCCGGTCAGCTCGCGCAACTGCGCCGGCGTAACGGCCTGCCGGCCCATCTTGAGTTGCAGGTTGGGAATAACGGTCGTCAGGTTGGCATTGCCGACGCGCTCGCCATAACCGTTGATGGTGCCCTGCACCTGGTCGCAGCCGCCGCGCACCGCGGCGAGCGAATTGGCCACGCCGCAGCCGCTGTCGTTATGGCAATGCGCCCCCAGCGGGGCGGCGATGTGGCGCTTCACCTCGCGCACAATCTCCTCGACCTCCCACGGCAGCTTGCCGCCGTTGGTCTCGCACAGCACCAGCCAGTCGGCACCGGCATCGGCGGCGGCGCGCAAGGTCGCCAGCGCATACTCCTTGTTCGCCAGAAAACCATCGAAGAAATGTTCCGCATCGAACATCACCTCGCGCCCCGCAGCTTTCATGCATGCCACGCTGTCGCGAATCATCGCGAGATTCTCTTCCAGCGTGGCGGACAGCACCACCTTGACGTGGTAATCCCAGCTCTTGCCCACCATCGTCACCACCGGTGTTTTCGCTTCCAGCAGCGCGCGCAGATTGGCGTCCTGCTCGCAGGTCTTGTTCTTTTGCCGGGTCCGCCCGAACGCGGCGAGCCGGGCCTGCCCCAGATCAATTTCGGCCGCCCGCGCAAAGAACTCCGCGTCTTTCGGATTGGAGCCGGGCCAACCGCCCTCGATATAGTGGAAACCGAAATCGGCCAGGCGCTTGGCAATGAGCAGCTTGTCGTCAACAGAGAGAGAAATATCCTCGCGCTGCGTGCCGTCGCGCAGCGTGGTGTCGTAAAGAAAGACCGGGTTCATGGTGGCGCCGCCGAATGAAAGGGAACGGATTTTAGCATTTTGTCCGCTGTTCCATGCCGCGCAGCTTCCGTCCCATCAGCATCAGACCGAGCAGCGCCATTGCCGCGCTCGACGTGTACAGGGCCGTTGCCCCCCAATGTTGCCAGATCGGGCCGCTGGCCAAACCGCCCAGGATGCCACCCGCGCCGTAGGTGAGGCTGCCGAACAGCGCCTGCCCCCTGGATTGGTGGCGTCCCTGGAAAAACTCGTGCACCAATCCCAATGAAGCGGCGTGATAAGCGCCAAAGGTCAGCGCGTGCAACACCTGCGCGAGCAGCAGCAATACAACGATATCCACCGCCCAACCGATGAGCAGGAAGCGCAAGACCGCCGCGCCAAAACTGATGAGCAGGATGCGCGAAAAACCGAAGCGCCGCACCAGCCCGGGCATCAGGAAGAACACCCCGATCTCGCAGATCACGCCCAGCGCCCACAAGCCGCCGACCGCGCTTTTGGCATAGCCGTGCTCGACCAGATAGATGGAAAAGAAGGTGTAATACGGGCCGTGCGCAGCCGCCATCAGGAAGCAGGCTCCAAACAGGGCCAGCACGCGCGGTTGCAGGACGATCTGTTTGATCGGCTGATGATCGGTGTGATGCGCCAGCACTGCGGCCGGCGGAATCTGCCGCGCGAAGATCAAGATGCCCAGCTCGCACACCAGTCCCGCCCACAGCAGCCAGGCGATGGCGATGTGATCGAAGGCATAGCCCAGCCCCACCACCGACAAGATGAAACCGATGGAACCCCATGAGCGCAAACGCCCGTAATGCGCGGTGTTCTTGCCCAGCCAGGTGAGCGTTGTCGCTTCCACCAGCGGCATCGAGGCGCTCCAGAAAAAATTCATCAACATCAATACGATGAACAAGCCCCAGAAACTGGTGGTGGCGAACACGCCCAAATAAAACAGCGCGCTCAAGCTCGCCGCGACGACCACCACCTCGCGCCGCTTGCCCGTGTGATCCGCCAGCCAGCCCCAAACGTTGGGCGCGACCATGCGCATCACCGGCTGCAGCGACATCAGGATTGCAATATCGATCGCATCGAAGTGCAGTGATTTGAGATATAGGCTCCAGTAGGGCGCGAACATCCCCACGAAGGCGTAATAGAAAAAATAGAAGCCGGCGATGCGCCAGTGGTAGTTGATGGATGAGGACATGGATCAGGGTCTGCGAACGGCGCGCATTCTACACCGCGTTTAATCCCCTCCCGCGAGACAGGTCACCCTGCGCGGACACAGCTCTCCTGCGCGGCTTTTGCCCGCTTGCTTAAGCGGTGCCGATGCTGCCACAACTCGCCGCCAAAATTCACTCGCAAATGTTGCGCTTCTGGGTTGAATCCGCCTGGTGTAAAGTGCCTGCCGTCGATGCCCGCTGTTTTACCCTCGCGGGCGCACAAGGGAGCCGGGGTATGTATCTGGGACTGCTGCTTATTCTGACCGAGGTGATCGTGATCGCTTCGATCAACTATATGACGATCAAAACCCATGTGTCGCTCGACGTGCTGTATTGCCTCCCCATTATCCATGCGGCACGCTTGCAATCCATTCATACCCAGCGCAAAGACGATCTGCTGCTGCCGTTTCTAATCGGTTTTCTGGTCGGCGCCATCTGGAGCCTGCTCGAAGCATTGGTCACTCCGGATGGTTTCCCGGTAAATGCGCTGCTTCTTAATGTTTTTAGCCGTGGCGTGACCTTCACTTTGCTTGGCACGGTTGTCGGGCGTCTATGGCGGGAACGGGAATACGGGCACAAGGATTTTTTGACCGACTTATCCAACCAGCAGGAACTGCTGACCCGCCTGGCCCAGGTTCAGTCGCGCAGCACGCGCACCGGGAAACCATACTCCCTGTTCTATTTGAATATCGCCGGTCTGGTTGAAATCAATAACACGCAGGGTCACCAGTCCGGCGACAACGCCCTGCACAAGGCGGCCGAAATCTTCAGTGCCGTTTCGCGCGGCGTTGACACCGTGGCCCGCATCGGCTCGGCCCAGTTCGCGATGCTCCTGCCGGAAACCGACGAACAGGTGGCGGAGGTCGTCAAAAAACGCATCTTGGCCTCGGCTGCCAGTGAGTTCCAGTATTACGGTTGGAACCTGTCCGTGTCGGTCGGGCAAATCACCCGCATCGGCCAATGCGGGAGTTTTGATAAATTATTGAACGAGTTGCTCGTCACCCCGCAACAAGCTGCGGAAAATCCGGCGCCGCCGGTGCCGGTTCGGGGCTAAAATCTCATTTTCCGGCCTTGCCCGCGCTCCCCCAAGCACCCGGACAGCAGGCTGGCAGCCGCAATCAATAGCGCCCCCAGCCATTCCCGCGGGAACATCACCTCATTCGCCAACAAGCCGGAAGAGATCGCGGCGAAAACCAGTTCGGACAGTAGCAGCACGATGGCACGATTGGCCGGCAAATGGGTTATCCCGTACTGCATGGCGAAACTGGTCGCGCACAGTACTGCACCGATCAGCGCCAGCAACAGCCAGTCGAATAGGCCAAGCGCGCCAAGCTGCTGCCCCGCTCCGCCCTGCCACCACACGAACGGCAAAGCCAAGGCGACCGTGCCCAGCCACAGACTGAACGATTTCACCTCGACCGAAAGATGACCGGCACGGCGCGAAACGACATTCGACAACGCGAAACCCATTCCCGCCGACAGTCCCAGCCATTCGGCCGTGTCGTGCGGCAACGGCAAGCCGAGTCCCGGATGCCACAGCATGATGAACGCACCGCAGAGTGAGAGCGCGACAATGGCATAGCCGTAGCGGTTGAGTTTTTCGCCCAACAGAATGCGGGAGAACAGGACAGTCCATACCGGCGCGAGATAAAACAGCAGCAACACGCGCATCACTTCGCCCTGCAACATCCCCAGCACATAGCCCAGATTGGCCCAGCCCGTGCTCAACATCAGCAGCAAGGCCCAGCCGCCGAGCGTGGAACGTTCGCGCCACACGCGCGGCAGGATAAATGCGCCGCACAACAGCGCCAGCGCGTAAGTCAGCAAGGTCGCCAGCGCGCCCGACACGCCGGCCTCCTGCAACACGCGATAGGGATACCAGATCAATCCCCAAACCAGCGCGCCGCTCATTACGCCGGCGACCGGCAACACATTTCGTTTTGTTGGCAATTAACCGGACCTTATAATGCGCGCTCTTTCGCGCGGCGAACCTGCAAATGAATCCATATCTGCAAAAACTACAACCTTATCCATTCCAGAAACTCGCCAGATTGTTCGGCGAAGTCGGCAGCAATCCCGCGTTCGAACCGATCAGCTTGCACATCGGCGAACCGAAACACGCGACACCGGCTTTCATCCGCGAAGCACTGATCGCCGGTCTGGACGGGCTGGCGCATTATCCCACAACGATCGGCAGCGACGCCCTGCGCGGCGCCATCGCCGGCTGGCTGGCGCGCCGCTATGGTATTCCCGCGCCGGACGCGAAAACCCAGGTGCTGCCGGTGAACGGCAGTCGCGAGGCGCTGTTCGCCTTTGCCCAGGCCGTGATCGACTGCAGCCGGGGCGATCCGGTGGTAGTCTGCCCCAACCCGTTCTATCAGATTTATGAGGGCGCGGCGCTGCTCGCCGGCGCCACCCCGCATTTCCTCAACACCCTGGCGCAGGATGGCTTTGCGCTGAATTTTGCGCAACTGCCGGAAGCGATATGGCAACGCGCGCAACTCGTCTATGTCTGCTCTCCCGGCAACCCGAACGGCCGTGTGATGCCGCTGGCGGAATGGCAGGCATTATTCGAGATGAGCGACCGTTACGGTTTCGTCATCGCGGCGGACGAGTGCTATTCCGAGATCTACTTCGGCGAGGACAAACCGCTCGGCGCTCTCCAGGCCGCGCAACAGCTGGGGCGTGACGATTACCGCAATCTGGTGGTGTTCTCCAGCCTGTCGAAACGCTCCAACGTGCCCGGCATGCGCTCCGGCTTTGTTGCGGGTGATGCCGGAGTGCTGGAAAAGTTTGCGCTGTATCGCACTTATCACGGTTGCGCGATGAACCCGGCGATCCAGGCCGCGACCATCGCCGCCTGGAACGACGAGGTTCATGTCGCAGAAAACCGCCGCCTGTATGCGGAAAAGTTCAAGCAGGTCATCGCCCTGCTCGCGCCGGTATTGCCCGTGGCGAAACCGGATGCCGGCTTCTATCTTTGGGTGCGCACCCCGATTGCCGACAGCGCCTTCGCGCAACAGCTATACCGCGACTATAATGTGTCCGTGCTGCCTGGCAGCTTCCTTGCCCGTGAGGCGCGCGGAGCCAATCCCGGCGCCAATTTCATCCGGCTGGCATTGGTCGCCACGCTGGAGGAATCGCTGGAAGCCGCACGACGTATCGCCGAATTCACCCGGTCTTTGTAGGCCGGACTTCAGCCCGACATGTCGGGTTAAAACCCAGCCTACCGGCCAAGGTTTAACCATTTAATTGAATAGGAATCCATCATGCCCCACTTGCAAGCCATCATCGAAGAAGCCTTTGAACGCCGTGCCGAGATCACCCCGCGCAATGTTGATGCGCAACTGAAGGAAACCCTCAACACCGTGATCGAATATCTGGACCAGGGCAAACTGCGCGTGGCCGAGAAGATCAACGGCGCATGGGTTACCCATCAATGGGTCAAGAAGGCGGTGCTGCTGTCGTTCCGCATCGAGGACAACGCTTTCATCAAGGGCGGGTTCACCAACTACTTCGACAAGGTGCCTTCCAAGTTCGCCGACTACAACTCCAAGGAGTTTCGCGAAGGCGGTTTTCGCGTGGTGCCGCCGGCAGCGGCACGGCGCGGTGTCTTCATCGCGAAAAACGTGGTGCTGATGCCGTCCTACTGCAACATTGGCGCCTATGTCGATGAAGGCACCATGGTCGATACCTGGGCCACCGTCGGCTCCTGCGCCCAGATCGGCAAGAATGTGCATTTGAGCGGCGGCGTCGGCATCGGCGGCGTGCTGGAACCGGTGCAGGCCAACCCCACCATCATCGAGGACAACTGCTTCATCGGCGCGCGCTCCGAGATCGTTGAGGGGGTGATCGTGGAAGAAGGCGCGGTGATCTCGATGGGCGTATTCATCGGCCAAAGCACCAAGATTTACGACCGCGAAACCGGCGAGGTGAGCTATGGCCGCGTGCCGGCCGGGTCCGTGGTGGTCAGCGGCAGCCTGCCGTCGGCTGACGGCAAGTACAGCCTCTACTGCGCGGTGATCGTGAAAAAAGTTGATGCCAAAACGCTGGGCAAGATCGGCATCAATGAGTTGTTGCGCGGAATCTAATCAGGATTTGGGAACTGGGAATCAGGATTTAATCCACTCCAAATCCTGATTCCAAAACCCTAATTACTGTCTTTACGAGGTGACACCATGATCGTGACTCCGCTACTGCAACTCGCCGCCGACAAACTGGCCTCCGACCTGTTCTTTTCGGTCGGCGCGCCGATCAACATCAAGATCAACGGCTTGGTGATGCCGGTCAACCAGCAAATATTGACAGCGGATCAGGTCAGGCAGATCGCCTACGAAATGATGACGCCGGCGCAGATTGCCGACTTCGAGACCCACATGGAGATGAATTTCTCCTACCGCATGCCGCCGATCGGCAACTTTCGCGTCAACATTTTTCGCCAGCGCGGCAGCATCGCCATCGTTATCCGCTATGTGCGCGGCTAGGTTCTGGATGTTGAAGCGCTCAACCTGCCTGCCGTGCTGAAGGGATTGATCCGGGAAAAACGCGGCTTGGTATTGATGGTCGGCGCCACCGGCTCGGGCAAATCAACCACCCTCGCGTCTATGATCCAGCATCGCAACAGCAGCCTCAGCGGCCACATTCTGACCATCGAGGATCCAATCGAATATCTGATTCATCACGACAAATGCATCGTCAACCAGCGCGAGATCGGCACGGACACAGAAGATTACGGCGCGGCGCTGGTCAGCGCCATGCGCGAAGCACCCGATGTGCTGATGATCGGCGAAATCCGCGACCGCGACACGCTGAAGCATGCCTTGATCTTCGCCCAGACCGGTCACTTGTGCCTGTCCACCCTGCACGCCAACAACAGCTACCACGCGCTCAACCGCATCGTGAATTTCTTCCCCTACGATGCGCGGCAAAGCGTGCTGTCCGACTTGTCCATGTGTTTGCGCGCGGTCATTTCGCAGCGCCTGGTGCGCAATGTGAAAGGCCAGCAGATGCCGGCAGTGGAAGTGCTGCTAAATTCGGCGCTGGTCGCCGACCTGATCAAGAACGACCAGATCGAAAAGATCCGCGAAGCGATCGAACAGAGCGTGTCACAGGGCTCGCAGACTTTCGAGCAAGCCCTGTACAAAATGTTCAAGGCGGGTGAAATCACCAAGGAAGAGGCCTTGCTCAACGCAGATTCGGCCAGCAATCTGTCGTCGCTGATTGATTACTCGCAAACCAGCAAAGTCAAGGCATACGATCCGAACGAAAAACCGCCCGCCGCAACCAAGCCCTCCGCGATCAATTTTGACGGCATCAAACTAAACCTTCCGGACTGATGCCGATGAAACTGTACGGCATCCCGAACTGCGACACCGTCAGAAAAGCGCGCGCCTGGCTGGACGTGCACGGCATCGACTATGAATTCCGCGATTTCAAAAAACACGGGGTCAGCGCGGCAATATTGTCCGCCTGGCTCAAACAAGTCGGCTGGCAGCAATTACTAAAAAAGACCGGCCCAACCTGGGGCAAGCTGCCGGATGAAGTCAAAACCTCGATCCGCGACGATGCCTCGGCACTGCGGCTGATGCTGGAAAAACCGAATGTAATCAAACGACCGGTGCTGGAACACGAAGGAAAAGTGCTGGCGACCGGATTCAGCGGGCAATACGACGAAAACTTGTTTGCCCGCCTCCCTCACCCCGCCCCTCTGGTGGAACAACTAGCCAATCGACCAAGCCCGCAAGCGGGCAAGTCGCTGGTTATCCCGCACGCGGGCGAGGGAGCAAACGAATAAAACAATTGCCAATCCCTGCAACCAACCACGAAAAACTCAAGTTATGAGCGACACACTTGGCTTGGCCAAACAACTTATTTCCCGCCATTCACTTACCCCGATGGACGACGGCTGTCTTGACATCATCGGCGCCCGCCTTGCGCCGCTGGATTTCAATCTGGAGAAGATGCGCCACAGCGAGGTGGACAATCTGTGGGCACGGCGCGGCGATGCTGCACCGCTCGTGTGTTTTGCCGGGCACACCGACGTGGTGCCAACCGGCCCGGTGAACAAATGGGACAGTGACCCGTTCACCCCCACCGTGCGCGACGGTATGCTGTATGGGCGCGGCGCGGCCGACATGAAAGGATCCATCGCAGCCTTCGTTACCGCCACGGAAAAATTCGTCGCGCAATTTCCGCAGCATCGCGGTTCCATCGCCCTGCTACTGACTTCGGACGAGGAAGGCATCGCGGTGGATGGCACGGTGCGCGTGGTGGAGGCGCTCGATGCGCGCGATGAGCGGCTGGATTACTGCATCGTCGGCGAACCGACCTGCGTGGCCACGCTCGGCGACACGATCAAGAACGGAAGGCGCGGTTCGCTCTCCGGCACCCTGATCGTGAAAGGTGTGCAAGGCCACATTGCCTACCCGCATCTGGTGAAAAACCCCATCCACCTCGCCGCCCCCGCCATCGCCGAACTGGCCGCGACCGTGTGGGATGCAGGCAACGAATACTTCCCGCCGACTTCCTGGCAGATCTCCAACATCCATGGCGGCACTGGGGCGACCAATGTCGTGCCGGGCACGGTGGAGATCCTGTTCAACTTCCGCCATTCCACGGCCAGCACCCCGGAATCATTGAGGTCCAGAGTGCATGCCCTCCTCGATAAGCACGGGCTTGACTACGACTTGCAATGGGAGATGTCGGGCAAACCCTATCTCACTCCGCGCGGCGATCTGGTCGATGCGGTCGCGGCTGCAATCGAACAGGTGCGGGGTATCGAGACGGAACTCTCCACCAGCGGCGGCACCTCGGACGGACGTTTCATCGCCGACATCTGCCCGCAGGTGATCGAGCTGGGGCCGCTCAACGCGACCATTCACAAACTCAACGAATGTGTGGCTGTCGCCGATCTGGATGCCTTGTCCGAGATCTATTACCTGACGCTGAAGAAGCTGCTGGCTGAAAACGAGCCCTGCCAAAGGCAAGGCGAAGTTTCGAGCTTGCGGCCATAAGGAGAGGCGCGATGGACATCAATCATTTTTCCGAGGCGAGCGCCTCGCTGCAAACGGTGCGCGATTGCTTCCGCTTCGCCATCAGCCGCTTCAATGAAGCAAAATTATTCTTCGGCCACGGCAGCGAGAACGCCTATGAC
>Ga0100384_1002161_pt1 | contig 11587 bp, 10 predicted proteins | sample CryGeymeta201508_FD_87087 | JGI IMG/M metagenome (GOLD analysis project Ga0100384, IMG submission 87087) | Groundwater microbial communities from Crystal Geyser aquifers in Utah, USA - Crystal Geyser metaG 2015-08 | ecosystem: Environmental > Aquatic > Deep subsurface > Groundwater | place: USA... | reverse complement strand
GGGGCAAAAACGAGTTATTTCCGTTAATTTCGAGCATCACCGTTTCAATGTTGTCGGATTTGATTTGCTGGTGGTAGCGAAGTCCGACAGGCTGCTAGTGGGTGTATTGACAGTGTCAACGCATTGTTTGGCTCAAGATCAAGCAATGAATCGTTTAGAATCCTTTATTACGGATTTTAGTTATGAAACCCGTAAAGACATGAAAATTGACAGCAAAACCTTGATTCAAAAACTGAAAGAAGGCAAGGCACAGTTAATAGATATTCGCTTTGAGGAAGAATATGCTGCTTGGCATATTAACCCATCAATCAATATTCCGCTTAATAAATTACCCAATCGTATGGACGAAATTGATAAAACGAAAATTGTGGTAACGGCCTGCCCGCACAAAGATCGGGCGGCCATCGCGATGGTTTACTTACGTTCGCATAGCATTGATGCCAAATACCTGACCGATGGTTTAACGGGGATGGCCGAAAATTTACGGGGCGATAATGCTAAGGCGTATATTGAATCGTTACGTTGATTTCTTCGTTGATCGGATAGCACCGGATTGATAGACTGATTTAGCACCTTTCTATGCGTCCCGTTAGTTCGGTACTTTTTTTAAGGGTATTGTAAATAGTGCCATATTTTTCAATATTGGTCTGTAATAACGCTAGCCGCTTGTCCGATTCTTGAGTCTCTATGCGAACAATATAATCTATTTTTTGCATCTTTGGCGGACTCTCCTGACGTGCCCCCTTAATATCTATTGCAATCGAATCAAATTCAAATTTTAATATTGGCGCAATTCGCTCAATGTTTTTTAGAATACAAGCGGCCAGTGAGGCTAATAATAATTCGGCAGGGTTGAAAGCTTGTTGATTGCCATTTAGATCCGAATCAATGACTAATGTTGCTTCTTTACAACTGGCTTCACTATGGTGATGGTCAATTCAGTTAGCGTTTACTTGATAAGTTAACATGAGACTTCTCCTTGATTTATTGACTCAATTGAGTTTGATGATGAGACCTTTGCTGTTTAGGGATGATGGCCTTGATTATTGAGTTGGCAATGATTGTCTGACAGGGTATTTTCAACCTGAATGGTTGCGTGATCAATGCCGAAGTTGTCATGACAATAAGATTGAATATCACTCAGTAGTTGATTATTGATTTGATCGCCGTCTATCACTAGATGCACGCTCATTGCTATATTGGTTGTGCTCAGCGGCCAAATGTGTAAATCATGAATCGCTTTTACATCGGGCAAGTTTTCTAAATAACGTCTGACTTGTGGCGTACTGATATGATGAGGGACACCGTCCATTGCGTAGTTTAAAGAGTCTCGTAATAAGCTCCAAGTGCTCATAAAGACCACAACGACAATGACCAAACTGATTGCCGGGTCAAGCCACAGCCAATTACCCCAAAAAATAGCCAGGCCTGCTATGACAACGCCCAAGGATACCGCAGCATCGGCAGCCATGTGCAAAAAAGCGCCGCGAATATTTAAGTCTTGTTTTTGACCTTTTAAGAACAATAAAGCAGTGGCGGTATTGATGACAACGCCAATGGCGGCGACCACGATCATGGTCAGCCCTTCAATGGGCTGAGGATCCGCTAAACGTTCAATCGCTTCCCAAGCGATGCCGGCTAAGGCTAAAAGCAATACAAATGCACTGATTAGCGCCGCTAAAACGGTGGCTTTACGATAGCCATAAGTACGTTGATCGGTCGCAGAAATGGTGGTCAAGGCAGCCGCGCCCCAAGCCAATAAAAGACTAAAAACATCGCTTAAATTATGCCCGGCATCGGCAATCAAGGCTAATGAATCGGCTGCCATGCCATAGCCAAATTCAATGATCACAAAGCCAATATTCAGCAATATCCCCAGAGCAAATGCCCGATTGTAGCTGGCAGGGGCATGAGAATGATTGTGTTGATGGGGCATAAAAAATTTCCTTTTGTTACAATTTTGTTGCTCGTTTATTCTATGTTGCAATCGTTTCAGCGTGATTAAAACGTTTTAAAAAGCCACCAAATGCCAATGGCAATCATTAGCCAACCCAACCCTTGTTTAAGTCGGTGCAATAATCGATCATTGGGCAGGGTATTGAGGACTTTCTGTATTTTTGCAGTCGAGGTGCCCAGAGCCATAATGGGCGCGGAATGGCCTAAACCATAAAGCAGCATCAATGAAATAGCAAAGCCAAAGTCCTGCGAAGCGACACTCAGTGACAAGGCTAAAACCGGCATCATAAAGCCAAACGCACAAGGGCCTAAGAGGGTGCCAAATAACATGCCTAAACTGAGGGCAGCCCAATAGCCGGTCGGTTTTGTGTGTTTGAAAACAGCATTTGAAAAATTCGGTAGACGAATCCACTCTAAAAACAGAATCCTGCCAAGATAAAAATAAATGCGGCGCCCCAATCTGCCCAAGACCCTACATCGCCTAGCATACGCCCTAAACCACTGGTAATGAATCCCAGTAAGGCAATAATGATTAAAATACCCAATGCAAATAATGTGGAAAGCCAGAAAGCGCGACGGGCATTGCCGTTACTTTGTGTGCCGACAAAACTCATGACCAAAGGGATACTGGCTAAATGACAAGGAGAAAATACGACACTGATGACACCCCAAAAAAATGCGGCGATTAATGCCCAATGAGGCGCTGCGGCAAGCGCATTGGAGAGGGTTGTTAAGAAGTCTAAAATCATTGTGAGACTCGATGTTTTTTGAGTAGGGCTTCAATTTGGTTTTCTGCAAAGAAGCCTTCATGACGAAAAATTTCTTCGCCTTGCGCATTGTAAAAAATCTGTGTGGGAATCACGCGAATAGCGTACTTTTTACCGGCAATGTCGCCGTTTTCCTGCCAAACATTAATGAAAACCACTTTTAAATCTTTTGGGTAGCGCGTTTGCAGATTGTTTAGGATGGGTTGCATCATGCGACAAGAAAAACATTTATCAGCGCCTAATTCAATAAAGGTGACTTTTTGCTCGCCTGATGGCACCATCGATTCCCCATAATTCATCCAGTCTTGGGAGGGTGTCGCTGCTAAAATTTCGCTACACGCAAACAACGTAAACATCATCAAAAAAACCGTTACGATCTGTTTGGGTCTCCATTGAGTCGCCATCAGGGTCTCCTAAAGAATCCATGCCAAGGTGAGTAAACTGATCACAAGAACCGGCGGGGTGATCAATAATCCAACTTTCATATACTGCCCCCAACCGATGGTGACCCCTTTTTGCATTAATACATGTAACCATAATAGCGTTGCCAAAGAGCCCCAAGGGGTCATTTTGGGCCCCAGGTTACTGCCGATCACATTCGCATAAGCAAGTGCTTGTTGGCCGGCTTGCTCTGCGGCAATATCCATTACCATAATGGTGGGCATATTATTCATTAAGGCACTTAAAATCGCAGCAATGAAGCCTGTACCCACCACCTGTGCAACATGACCATAATTCGCTAAGGCAATTAAGGTTTCAGCCAATAGGTCGGTCAGTCCTGCATTTTTCAGACCCCAAACCACAACATACAAGCCAATACTGAACCAAACAATTTGCCAGGGCGCCATTTTAAGCATCATGCCAACTTTGACCACTTGATAATGATGCCCCAATATCAATAACAGTGCTGCGCCACTTAAAGCAAATAGACTGACCGGTAAATTATAAGCATCGCCAATCGCAATGCCGATAAACACCGTTGCCAAAATGAAGAGGCTATAGTAAAACATCGGACGATTGCGAATGGCATCGGCAGCCGGCTTAAGGTGGCTTGAATCCACTTTTGAAGGAATGTCTTTTCGAAACAATAGCCATAATAAGGCTGTGCTGGTCAAGATAGCCGCTAAATTAGGCCACCACATCGTTAAGGTATAATCCCAAAAGCCTAAGTCAAAGTAGTGAGCCGTTACAATATTGGTAAGATTTGAAAAAATTAAAGGCATGCTGGCTGCATCGCTAATAAAGCCGGCCGCCACCACAAATGCAATTAAAGCTTTAAAGTTGAGTTGCAGTAACCGCATTTTGGCGAGAATGATGGGGGTTAGAATCAATGCAGCGCCATCATTGGCGAAAAAGGCCGCGACCACTGCCCCCAGTAGAATCGTATAAATAAACATTAAATGACCGTTGCCAGCGGCCAAATGCCCCATGTGAATCGCTGCCCATTCAAAGAAACCCAGTTCATCAAGCACCATTGAAATCAAAATAATGCCGATAAACGCCAAGGTTGCATCCCAAACAATATGTGTCACCTGCCAAACATCGTTTAAAGAAACGATGCCTAGCAGTACGGCAACTATGGCACCCATGACCGCTGAAACGCCAATTTTTAAACCCCTTGGTTGCCAAATGACCAACGTTAGGGTCACCACAAACAAACTGCCGGCAAGCCAAAGAGCATTCATAGGGGGTTCCTTTAAATTAAGCCGATAACCACTCGGTAATGACCTTTTTCGATGGAATGCCTCCTGAGTGAACGACTTCCTCATTGATGACGACTGAAGGGGTTGTCATGATGCCATAGGCGGCAATTTCGGCAATGTCTTCAATTTTAATTACATTCACTTTGATCGCCAATTCATCTGCTGTTGTTTGAATGGCTTTCACCGTGTTCTTGCAATTGGCACAGCCTGTCCCCAATACTTTGATCTCCAATCCATCGGTTGAACCGCTACAACAATCGGTTTTTTCAGTTTCCTTTTGAGAATCGCAACAGCTCGAAGCCGTGGAGGCATTCTCTTTAGAATCCGATCCGCAACAACTGGTAGCTTGTTTGGTTGTTAAGTCTTCTGCTGACCCTGCACAGCAAGCCTTGTCGGACGCTTTCGCGGTGGCTTTTTCCGGAGCTGCTGTTTTGTTGGTTCCGCAACTCCCCCCGGGACAACATTCACCGGATTTTGATAATTTGCCAATCATTCCCGCTGGGCAAAACCCGGTAAAAGTCGCTTGAAACCCCATCAATGCCGGCATGATGGCCAACCACAGCCAGTAAGCCGATAATAAATCAACTTGGCCACTAAAATGTGCCAAACCCATTCCCAGCAAAATAAACAGTGTCATCAAACGCACCATTAAATTATTTTTCATTTTTACGCTTCCTTTTGTTTATGCATATAAAAAATTAAACAGATATCCCACTAAAATAAACGCAACCGCTAATACCCCAACAAACACTATTAACGCAGGCCAGCGAATCACTTTGCGTAGAATGAGTAGTTCCGGTAACGACAGCGCAGCAATACTCATCATTAACGCCAAACTCGTGCCAATAGGGACACCTTTACCCAGCATGGCCTCGATCACCGGAATGACGCCGGTTGCATTTGAATATAAAGGCACCCCTAAAGCCACCGCTGCCGGCACACTCCACCAGCTGGTGGCATCCGCTAAATAAGTGCTCACCCAAGCTTCAGGCACATAACCGTGGAAGATTGCGCCTAAACCGATACCGATAATCACCCAATGCCAAATGCGTTTTACGATCACTTTCACCTCATTCCAGGCAAATTCGTGACGTCCCTTTAAGCCGCCAACTTGAGCTTGCTGCTCTTGTTGATGACGCATTTTGATGCCCCATACATAAGACTCTACCCAGCGTTCCGGTTTAAACCATTCAATGATAACCGAGCCGACATAAGCCACCACGACGCCGGCAAGCACATACAATAATGCAATTTCCCATCCCAAAATACCAATCAGCAACACAACGGCCACTTCATTAATCATCGGGCTGGCAATTAAAAAGGCAAAGGTGATTCCTAAGGGAATCCGTGCCTCAACAAAGCCAATAAATAACGGCACGGAAGAACAAGAACAAAAAGGCGTCACCGAGCCTAAACTGATCGCCAATGAACGTCCCATCCACTTAGGCTTGCCGGCCACCACCTCGCGAATGCGCTCGGTAGAAACAAAAGCACGCAACAAACCCATGATATAAATAATCGCAACCAGCATCACAAAGATTTTGGTGGTATCCATCACAAAAAACTGCACCGCATCTCCGGTTTGTGAATTGATGGTTAATTCCAATAGGTCGTAAGCGAACCAGTTTCCGAGTTGTTCAAACATAATTATTTCCAAGGCGTTAATTTTGAAAAACAGTATATCCGCTTAAGCGGATATATTCAATTAAAAAGATCTAATCATGGCGCAAAAAAAGTGCTATTCGTTTAACAAAATTGATTTTATGGGCGTTTTAGGGTTAAATCACCAAAGGTTTATCATGTCTCATCGCTCAATTCAAAAAAGGAAGTTTATGTCAGTTGAAAGCCAAATTGCAATTTCCCTTCATGCCATCGCCGCCATGATGTGGGTGGGGGGTATTTTCTTTGCCTATCGGGTACTGCGACCTTGCGCGATGAACATGGAGCCAAACGAAAGGGTTCAATTATGGCAAGCTGTCTTTCGCCGTTTTTTCGGGTGGGTTTGGTTGTTTATCAGCTTGATCGTTGTGAGCGGTTATTGGCTGATTATGCAAGACTTTGGCGGATTGGAACAAACGCCTCTATACCTAAAAGTGATGAGTGGCATTGGCTGGTTGATGATTGTCATTTTTGCCTGGTTGTTTTTTGGACCCTTTGCAAAATTCAAAATCCGCATTGCCCAATATGAATTGGCGGAAGCAGGGCAAATCATGAACACTCAGATGCGCCCTTTAATCGCGCTCAACCTAATGCTGGGCACCCTTGAATTTATTATCGGTGCGACCGGTGGCTACTGGCCAATCTAGCGCAAATTTTGCCCAGGCCTGGGCAAAATGATAAAAAAATCGACTGATTAAGGCGAAAAGCGCAAGCTATTGGCAAGGTTTTCAACGAAAAACAGGCGGTTTTTAACCATTTTTACTCGTGCACCCATCTTGCGTAAAGGTCTCTTTTAATTGTTCGACTAGCCAAGTAAAGGCAATGCGCTCTTGTTCGAGCCGAATGTTCGGGCCTAAATCATTCTGCTGTAAGGCTTGATAGAGCCTTTGTTCTTCAGCAGCCAAATGGGATAAACGGGCTTGGGTCGGTTGCGGTTCGACTCCCCATAAAGCTTGATGAGCCAATAACGTTGCTTCATCCATCAGTAGGCTTTGAGTATTTGGCCAGGCCTGGCGAAATTGATTTAAGATGGCAAAACCGTGGGTATCAATGTCGCCCCAATAATAAATCGGCAAATCCTTTAACCATGTCAGCTGCTTCCAATGCTCAAAGCCGAAGCCTTTGCCAAATAACACCAAAGCGTTTGCAAGCTCTGGAAAGGCAAGAAAGTTCACCTTATTTTCGGTAATAAACACCCGCTGAATGCCAAAGGCTTGTGGCTGAAAGCTTTGCCACTCGCTAAAGGGCGCGCTAAAGGTTTTAAAGCCTTGCAATGTTTGTTGCCGATCCAATAAACGCGCTTGCAATTGTTCGGCTTGATCTAAAAACCCATAACGCGCACAAAACTGTTTAACACCGCTAAACTCCGAGCGAATGTGCTCAACGGGTAGAATTATATCCAAACACTCCGCCAATATGGCTTTATGTCCCTCTAAAAACTTACTGTCAAAGTCAGCAATCGGCACTTGACGCAAATAAATCTGTGGATTTGGGTTGGCCAAGCGCCACTGTATAAAGGAGCGTAAACATGGCCAGGCGGGGTGATATTTCAGTACTTTAGCAGGGTGTTTCTGGCAAAAAGGTTTGAGAGGCGGGAAGGTGTCAATCAGTTGATTCGATAAGGTTTGGTAAAGCGCTAACTCAGCGGTTTTGTTGATAAAGCCGGCAAGGTTATGGATCGTTTGGAATCGAATCGCTTGCGGAAAATCGTTTTTACCCAAACTGGTGCGTTTGCTTTGCCATTCAATCTCAAAAGGCGACTTTTCAAGCTGAGCATAGCTTTGTACCCAGCGTTTCACGGCTTCAAAGTCTTGTAAAAGCTGTTTATCCGTCGGTGGTTTTAGGCCGATACGCAACGGAAAAAAAGCAGATTCAGTCGCTAAGCTATCGGGAAGGTAATGGGTTAACCAGCGTTTGGCGAGTTTGGCTTTAATCTCACTTAGCGGCGTCACGAATGTGGCCTTTTAACGATTGAAACGGAGAACTCGGCGAAGAGCCGAGAAATTTCGATTTTTGTTCAAGGTGCTGTTCAATCGTCAGGTTGCGCAGTTGCGACTCACGCCCCTCGCGATTGGTGACAAAGCCCACATTGGCGACAAAAGGTTCAATCACGTGAATTTTCTGTTTGGGGGTGACGATGAGCAATTGTAAATTTAATTGTTTAAACAACTTTAAGCCAAAGCGAGCCGAATCGTCTGAACCGCGCCCAAAGGCTTCATCAATCACCACAAAACGGAAAGAGCGCGATTTCACTTCGCCCCACTCAAGCCCAAACTGATAAGCCAAGCTGGCGGCTAAGATCGTATAAGCCAGTTTTTCTTTTTGCCCCCCGGATTTACCGGCCGAATCGCTATAGTGTTCATGCTCGGTGTCGTCTTCTCGGTAACGTTCGGATGCGGAAAACTGAAAAAAATTGCGCACATCTGTGACTTTGGCCGTCCAGCGTTTGTCTAAATCCACCAACCCTTCACGTCCGCAAAAGCGATCAATCAAGGCTTTTACCTGCAAAAACTTGGCCTCGCTGTATTGTTCGTCTTGCGACCCGGTGAGGGTATTTTCGGTGCAAGCTTCCAATTCTTGATAAAAGTCTTTGATTTCCGGGTCGGGATTGGGCAACACTTCTAAACGAATAAAGCGGCCTTGCGTATAATCGATGTCTGCCAGCGATCGATTAATGGTCTCGATGCGCTCTTTGATTTCCAGCTGAGCTTGTTTGAGCTGCACTTTAAAATGCGAAATTTGGTTAATGGTATTTTGATTAAGCTGCTCTTTAAAACGCGCCTCAAAACGCGGTAAATCGTCGGACAATAACTGATTATAAAAGGCTTCAAATTCTGCCAGGCCTGCTAGATCTTTGGAAAAATCCTTGGTTTCCGCCGGATACGCGTGACAAAAATCATTAATTTGCCGCACTAAATTGGTTTGTAACCGATCAAGTTTGCCTCTGAGATTGTTGATTTCTGCTTGAATTTTTCCCCGCATCTCGCTTTGTCGCGGTTCGATACTTTCCACCCGTTGCGCCTGCAACTGCCAGTCGGTTTGCGCCTTGGTTAAGGCTTGACGATGTATCTCCTTAAAACAGCCACTTTCAAGTTGCTGTTTTAAACTATCCTGTGTCCGTGTTAAGTCGTTTGCTAAGGCGTCTAATTTAGATTTCAATTCCCCCTGTTCGCCATAGCGTTGATTTAAACTTTCATCGGTGTGACGAATGTCTTTTTCTAGGGCTTCCAACTGATGTTGCAATAAGGTTAGCTGATCATGGCTGGCTTCCAATTCGGCTTTTTCTGCGATTAACCTGCCCAGTTCACTGACCCAATGTGCCCAGTTGAGTTCTTCATAGTCCTGATAAAGGCTCAGTTTTGCCAGAGCAGTGAGTTGATCTTTCAGTTGGGTAATCTGCTGAGTTAATGCGGCTATTTGCGCAGCTTGATTCGCCAGGTCTTGTTGTAACTCGGCGGCTTGTGCTTCCAGCGCTAAAATTTTATCGCGGTTAGACCAGCCCAATACATAAAAGCGTCGATCATTCAGGGCACGGCGATCATCTTTTTCATGGCGTTGATTGCCCGATTTGATCTGTCCTTGCAGGGTCACCGCCAGTTTTTCACGGCGAAAATGCTGCAGCGATTCGCAACAGGCGTAATCAAACCGCTTGGCCAATTGCCCTTGCAGATAATCGTAAAATTCACTGTCCGGCTTTACCGAGACTTTGCGCACCAGTGATTGGGGGTGCAAATTGACCAGGCCTGGTGATTTTTCAGCCTGTTTGACGCGATAGTAAACCAAACGCCCTGTTAAGCGCGTGCGTTCTACCCATTCTGACACAGCCGCATAATGCCGATCCGGCACCAATAGCGACAAGGCAAAATTGTGTAAAATCCGCTCAATTGCGCCCTCCCAGGCCTGGTCTTCTTCACGTACCTGGAGTAATTCTCCGACAAATGGCATTTCCGTTTCATCGAGATCCAGCGCCTGACACAAGGCTTGGCGGATCTGAATCTGCGCCTCATCAATATTGTTTTTTCGGTGTTTTAAAGACTGGATTTGTGCGTCCAGCGCCTCATGAACCAAACGCTGGCGACGAAAATCAAATTCCAACTCTTTAAGCTGGTCTTCCTGTTCGATTTGCTGCTGCTCAGTGCGTTCCGTGAGAGTATCAAGGTTTTGGCGAGTGTGTGCAAACGCCACCGTATCGGTTGGCATCGGCACATTGACTTGTGTGAGCAGTGCTTGATAGGCTTTAGATTTGTTCTGGCATTTTTGTTTGTGGGTTTGCGCGTCGGTAATGGCTTTTTGCAAAGCGGCTAAGCGGTCTCCCCCTTGGTCACTGATGGCTTGTTTAAGCTCATCACGTTGTGCTTGTTGATCTTGTTTTTGGCGTTGCAACTGTTCAACTTGCGCTTGCGCGCGGGTTAAATCGGTCTGTAAACTCTGCTCACGTTTTTGCAAAAGCGCAATTTTTTGCTCGGCAAAAAAGCCTTCCAAAGCCTCGCGCATTGCTTCCTGGTGCGATTGTGTGGTTTGCAGGTCGTTATAACGCTTGCCTTCAGCCACCATCGACCCCAATAAATTAACTTGTTGCTTGGCTTTTAACACCAGTTGGTGGGCTTGATTCAAGTCATCAAAATGGCGAATCAGCGCTTCTACCTTCTGCGCCGACTGACTTTCTTCCAGCATATGCTCGCGTACAAAATCGGTGAGATTTCCGACCTGCTTCATGGACACCGTTTGATGAAACAGCTCAAGCGCCTGCTCGTTCTTTAAGCCAAAGCGTTTGCGGAAACCTGCTGCATAGTCTTTGTATGTTTTAAACAATTCAACCAATGGATTATCACGTAAACGCTTGCGCAGGGCGGTCATGTCTTTACCAAAATGGGAAAAATCGTTGACAATGCTCAGCGCTTTGTCGGCGACCACAAAAAACTTGTCGGGTTGGTTTTGGCCTTCTTTCAGCCAAAATACCTGAGCAAGGGTTACCCATTGATCATAGCCTTCGTTGTAAAACACCCCTAGGATGACCGAATAGGCATTCGCATCACGCAAAGCCTCTTGTTTCGCGCCAAACTCGCCGCGCGTTGAACGAAAATACCCCATCACATAAGACCGCAAAGAACGCTCTTTGGCATCGGCTCCTGCGGCTTTATTGTAGGCGATACGATGTGCGGGCACCAGTAACGTGGTGACTGCATCCACCAAAGTGGATTTCCCCGAGCCAATGTCACCGGTCAGAAGAGAATTTTGTCCATTGAGATTGAGGGTGAAAACTTTATTATCAAATGTCCCCCAATTAAACACCTCCAACCGATGCAAGCGGAAGCCGGCCAGTGCATTGTCTTCGGCAAAGTCTAATAACGTATCTTGAAAAGCATTCATCAATGATTATCCTCGGCATAAGCTTGATATTCCGCCAGGCGCGCTTGCAGTTGATCCAGCCATTGACTGTCGATAAAGCCCGCGATAATGCGTCGCACTTCATAACTTTGTGGCGCGCCTTCAAAAGCGGGT